>Ga0209060_10003701_pt1 | contig 12532 bp, 10 predicted proteins | sample Coa_R1_8_FD_187155 | JGI IMG/M metagenome (GOLD analysis project Ga0209060, IMG submission 187155) | Surface soil microbial communities from Centralia Pennsylvania, which are recovering from an underground coalmine fire - Coalmine... | ecosystem: Environmental > Terrestrial > Soil >...
GCCCATTGGAAACCGGCGCGGATGCTGGTGAATCTAGCGCACGAGGAATCGCTGGCGGCGAGTGCGCAAAAATCCGCATGAGGCGGACGCTTGCGGCCTGGGGAGTGCATGCGTTTACGGCGCTGGGGCTGGTGGCGGCGGCAGGAATCGCGGCGCTCATCGTGGAAGGCGGAGATGAGGCGTTCAGGCGCGCCTTTGAGCTGATGATTGTGGCGACCGCTATCGACGCGCTGGATGGTCCGCTGGCGCGATGGGCGCGCGTTCAAGAAGTGCTGCCGGGATTCGACGGGCGCCGGCTGGACGATCTGATCGATTTCCTGAATTACACGTGTCTTCCGCTGCTGTTGATCTGGCGGGCGGGATTGTTGAGCCCGGGCCAATCGTGGTGGCTGCTAGCGCCGCTGCTCGCGAGCATTTACGGATTCTCGCAGGTGGACGCGAAGACCGAAGACGGGTATTTTCTGGGATTCCCGTCGTATTGGAACGTTGTTGCATTCTACTTGTATTTTCTTAAACTGGATGCGGTGTGGAGTTTGGCGGTTCTGATTACTCTTGCGTTACTGACCTTTGTACCGCTGAAATATTTTTATCCGACGCAGCCGGGATTTGCGAATCGGATGACGTGCGTTCTGGCGGCTTTGTGGGGCGTGATGTTGGTGTTGATTCTGCTGCTGCCCGCGGCTTCGCGTGGTCCGTGGTTGTACGCCTCGTTGCCCATACCCATCGGCTACCTCGTTTTCTCGTGGCTGAATTCAGCCCGGAGTGGGCGATAACACCCAGGAAACCCTCAGATGGCAGGACACGTCTTGTATACGACATTAGAGTCCCCGCGGGGAGGGGATTCTGCGTGAGCGACTCTTGACCTCCACTTCCGGCACGGCAATCAGTTACCGACAACATGTGAATCCGCAATGGGTGCGGCTGCTGGATGTGCTGCAAATGAATGTCCGCTACGCGCGCTGCCAGGGCGCGGAGCTATTCGCTGAAGATGGGCGTCGTTTCGTGGATTTTCTATCCGGATATTGCGTGCACAATGCGGGACACAATCATCCCGCCGTTGTCGAAGCGCTCAAGGAAGAACTGGACCGAAACGGTCCGGCGATGCTGCAGAGTCACGTCCCGGAACTGGCCGGTGATTTGGCGGAAGAGCTTACGCGCCGCGCCGGCGGGTGTTTGAAGAAGGTTTTCTTCTGCAGCTCGGGCAGCGAAGGGGTGGAAGCGGCCATCAAGTTTTCACGCGCGCGAACCGGTCGCAACGGTTTGATTTATGCAAGCGGTGCGTTTCACGGGCTCACCTGCGGGGCGCTCTCATTGATGGGCGATCCATTTTGGCGCGATGGGTTCGGTCCCATGCTCTCCGACACCGCGGAAGTGCCGTTCGGCAATCTGGACGCCCTGGAACAGAAGCTTGCGACACGCCAGTTTGCCGCGTTCATCGTAGAGCCGATCCAGGCCGAGGCGGGGATTCATCTTCCGCCGTCCGGATACCTGGAATCCGCGCAGGCATTGTGCCGGCGGTATGGCAGCCTTCTGGTGCTGGATGAAGTGCAGACGGGCATGTATCGCACAGGGGCATTTCTCGCATCCGGACTTTATGCAGTGGATCCGGATATGGTGGTTCTCGCGAAGGCGTTGAGTGGGGGGCTCATTCCATCCGGGGCTCTTCTCATGAGCGACGAGGTTTACGATTCCGTCTACGGTTCGTTAAAGCGGGCCATTGTCCACACGTCGACATTCAGTGAAAACGCCTTGGCCATGCGAGCTGGATTGGCGATGCTGCGCGTGCTGGAAGACGAACGGCTGGGCGAGCGCGCGGAACGGATGGGCGAACATCTGCGCGATCGTTTGCGGCATGCATTGTCCGGATATGAGATGGTGAGGGAAGTTCGCGGCGCGGGGCTGTTGAACGGGGTGGAATTCAGGGCGCCGGAGAAGCTGCGATTGCGCGTTCCGTTCGAAGCGTTCCTGAAGATTCATCCGGGAATGTTCGGGCAGGTGGTGGTGATGCGGATGTTCCGCGATCACGGTTTCCTCACGCAGATCTGCGGCAACAATTTCATGGTGCTGAAGGCGGCGCCTCCGCTGGTGATCGAAGAGCGGGAGATCGATTTTTTTGCAAGCGCGTTGCGGAACGTGGTGGAGCTGATGCACACTTCGGCCGCCTTCTGGAGCGAAGCGCTGGGCATGGCCGCGCGGGTGATGGGGATTTGATGATCCGTTCCTGGCTGCTGGCCGCTTGTACCGCTGCGATTCCGGCCTTCGCTGGATCGGTGACCGCGATTCCAGCGGTGGAGAACGGCTACCGGCAGATGTACAACCTGCAGTTCGGCGAAGCGCACAAGACGTTCGAGGCGTTTGAGCGGGATCATCCGAAAGATCCGCTGGGAGTGGTGTCGAACGCGGCGGCGTATCTGTTCGCGGAGTTCGACCGGTTGAACATTTTGCATTCGGAATTCTTCGTCGAGGACAGTATGTTCCGGCATCGCCCGAAGGTGGCTGCCGATCCCGTCGCGCGCAAAGCATTCGACGCTGAGCTGGCGAAAGCGCTGCAGCTATCCGATGGCATACTGGCGCAGACGCCGCACGATCCGGATGCAATGTTCGTGAAGATCATGGCGCTCGGTTTGCGTGCGGATTTCGTAGCGTTGATCGACCGGCGTTACATGGATTCGCTCAGCGTAATGAAGTCGAGCCGGGCGACGGCCGAGGAACTGCTCAAGATTGAGCCCAACTACTACGATGCCTACCTTGCGGTGGGTGTCGAAAATTATCTCCTCAGCTTGAAAGCCGCGCCGATCCGGTGGTTTTTGCAATGGAACGGAGCGGAGACAGATCGCGATCGCGGCATCCAGAATTTGCGATTGACGGCGGAGAAGGGCAATTATCTTTGCCCATACGCGCGGCTGCTGCTGGCCGTTGCGGCGTTGCGTAACAAAGACAAGGCGCAGGCGCGAGACATTCTCACGAAGCTGGCGGCGGAGTTTCCGCAAAACAGGCTTTATTCCGAGGAGTTGGCGCGACTTCAGTAGAATACTCAAATGACCATCGCCGGCGTTCAAAGCGCGCTCCCCAAGCATCAGTACGATCAGCGGATTTTGCTATCGGCGCTGCAGCGGCATTTCGGTCCGAAGGTGGACAATCCGGTATTCATGGAGCGGCTTCAGGCGCGCGTGGGTGTTAATACGCGGCATCTGGCGCTGCCGATCGAAGAATATTACGATTTGAAGACCTGGGGAAAAGCGAACAATCATTGGATTGGCGTCGCGACGGAGCTGGGAGAAAAGGCACTGTGCGGCGCGTTGTCGCGAGCCGGTTTCGCGACTTCGGATCTGGGCGCGATCTTTTTTGTGTCCATTACCGGGATATCGAGCCCGTCGATCGATGCGCGGCTGATCAATAAAATGGGCCTGCCCGTGAACATCAAGCGGGTTCCGATTTTTGGATTGGGGTGCGTGGCCGGCGCCGCGGGGATTTCGCGCGCGGCAGATTATGTGCGCGCTTATCCGAAACAGGTGGCGGCGGTTCTGGCGGTGGAGCTTTGTTCGCTCACGCTGCAGCAGGAGGATCTTTCGGTCGCGAATTTGATTTCGTCCGGGCTTTTCGGAGACGGAGCCGGCGCGGTGCTGGTGGCGGGCTCGGAACGGGAATCGAATGGCCCTGAAATTCTCGCGACACGATCGGTCTTCTATCCGAATTCGGAGCATGTGATGGGTTGGGACATTTCCGAGAAAGGTTTTCGGATTGTGCTGTCGCGGGAAGTTCCGGAAGTGGTGCAGGATCATCTGGCGTCGGACGTGGATGCGTTTCTGGAAGAGGAAGGACTGTCGCGATCGGACATTGGAAGCTGGGTGCTGCATACCGGCGGTCCGCGCGTGCTGGAAGCAACGGCGAAGGCTTTAGCGTTGCCGGAAGGCGCGTTGGATGCATCGTGGGAATGCTTGCGGCGGACCGGAAATCTTTCTTCGGCATCCGTGCTCCTGGTGCTGGAAGAAGTCATGATGCGGCGAAGGCCGGCTGCGGGCACGTACAGCATTTTGGCGGCGATGGGTCCGGGATTTTGTTCGGAGCTGGTTTTATTGAGGTGGTAGTTTGACGGTTGTTCCTTCTAAAACGGATGTGGTGGTGATTGGAGGCGGCCCGGCCGGTCTGGTGGCTGCGATCGCCGCGCGTCTCAAAGGGTTAGACGTGCTGGTTGCGGATGGAGCGCATCCGCCGATCGATAAAGCCTGCGGCGAAGGGTTGATGCCGGATTCTTTGGCTGCGCTCGGCCGCCTGGGTCTGAGGCTTGGTACAGCGCCCTCGTTCGCGTTTCGTGGAATTCGCTTTTTGGGAGAAGGACACTCGGTCGCGGCGGATTTTCCCGAGGGTGATGGCATCGCGATGCGCCGTATTTATCTGCATCAGGCGTTGGTGGATCGCGCCGAGGAGACCGGGGTCAAACTGGCATGGGGCACGCGCGTGGTTGGTTTGACATCCAACGGAGTAGCCCTCGATCGGCAAAGCATCGGCTGCAAGTGGGTGATCGGCGCGGACGGGCAGAATTCGCGAGTACGGCGTTGGGCTGGTTTGGATGCAATACGCAGTGAATCGGTGCGCTACGGTTTCCGCCGGCATTATTTGCAAACGCCGTGGACCGAGTTCATGGAAGTTTACTGGTGCGCGGGTTTTCAGATGTACGTGACGCCAGTGAGTGCTTCGGAGATCTGCGTGGCGCTGATCACGCGCGACCGGCGGATGCGGATGGAGCAGGCTTTGGCGCTGTGTCCCGAGTTAAACAGGCGGCTGGCCGGCTCGGCGCTCAGTACGGCAGAACGCGGCGCGGTGACGGCATCGCGGACGTTGCGGCGGGTGTATCGCGATCATGTTGTCCTGATCGGCGACGCTTCCGGATCCGTCGATGCAATCACGGGAGAAGGGATGTCGCTATGCTTCCATCAGGCGCTGGCATTTGCGGATGCGCTGGCGTCCGGCGAGTTGGAGAATTATCAGGCCGAGCATCGGCGGCTGGCGCAGAGGCCGCACATGATGGCAAGGCTGATGTTATTGCTGGACCGTTTCCCGGCGCTGCGGCGGCGCGTGCTGGCTTCCATGGCCGCCAAGCCCGAAATATTCGCGAATATGCTGGCGATGCACGTCGGCGCCATCTCACCCGGAGACTTTTTGATGCACGGGATGCTTCCGTTGGGGCGCCAGATTCTCACAAGTTCGTGAAACCGATTTTCCTATTGCTGGCGTGTGCTGCGGCGTTGTGTGCCGCGGATACTGTTCTGCAACTGGACCCGGCGCGAACGCAGATCGCTTTTACGCTTTCCGATCCGCTACACACAGTGCATGGGACATTCAAACTGAAGCGCGGGAATATTCGATTCGATCCAGAAACGGGTAAGGCGTCAGGCGAGATTGTGATCGATGTCGCAAGCGGAGAGAGCGGAAGCGGCATGCGGGATCGGCGCATGCATAAAGATGTTTTAGAGAGCAAGAAATATCCGGAGGCGGTGTTTACGCCCAATCGCGTGGACGGGCATTTGGGGCAGACCGAGATGACCGTGTACGGCATGTTTCGGATCCACGGCGCGGAGCATGAGATGACCATGAATTTTAAGGTGACTGCAGAGGGCGGTGGATACGCGGCTACTGCGCACTTTGCGATTCCTTATGTGCAGTGGGGGATGAAGGATCCGAGCAATTTTTTGCTGAAGGTTTCGGATAAGGTCGAGATGGATGTGAAAACCTTTTTAGCCACGGATGGACACGGATAAAAACAAAGGCGAAACAAAAAGGGCCGCGAATGAACGCGGATGAACGCGAATAAAAACAACTAAGCTTTCGCGGGCATCGACCAATCGGCTGGGACCTGGCCGGGGGGCAAGAGCTCGCCTTTTTCCAAGTGTCTTGCGATGCTTGCGAAGTGGGCGGCGTGAGGATCGTGAGTGACCATCACGATGGTTTTGCCGAACTCTTTGTTCAGGCGCGAGAGAAGGGTCAGGACATCTTGCGCGGAGGCGGCATCCAGGTTACCTGTTGGTTCGTCGGCGAGGATCAGATCGGGATCGGTAACGATGGCGCGCGCGATGGCCACGCGCTGTTCCTGGCCGCCTGAGAGTTGGCGCGGCAGGTGGTGCATGCGTTCGCCTAATCCGACCAGGTTCAGCGCGGTTTCGGCATGCTCCATGCGCTCTTTCTTTTTCAGGTTGGTGAGTTTGAGCGGGAGCTCGACGTTTTCCACGGCGCTCAGCACCGGGATCAAGTTGAAGGATTGGAATACGAATCCGATGTGGGCGTTGCGCCAATGCGCGATGGCGCGGTCGCTCAACGTGCGCAGATTTTCGCCGAGCACCAGGATTTCGCCGCCGCTCGGCCGATCCATGGCCGCGATGAGGTGGAGCAGCGTGGATTTACCGGAGCCCGAGGGTCCCATGAGCGCGACGAATTCGCCGCGCGAAATGGTAATGTCCACATCCTTGAGCGCGATCACATGAAATTCGTCGCGGATGAATTCCTTCTTCAATTTGTTGGTTTGAATTACGGTCTCAGACATTGTTTTTAGCTTTTCGGGCGAACGCGCTGCCCGTCCTTTAAATCCGCAGGCGGATTGGCGATGATGTCTTCGCCGCCGATCAAGCCGCCGGCGATTTGAAGTCCCTGCGCGGTGGTTCCACCAACCTTAACAGGTTTTCGGACCGCGCGGCCGTTGACCACCATGAATACGGCATTATCGCGCACGGTGGAAGCGGGGACGGTGACGATCTGCTTGGCCTCCACCTGCGTTCCCTCTTTCTCCGTCGAATAAAACGCGACGCTCGCGTTCATTTCAGGGCGCAGAAAATCGTCGGGATTGACGACTTTCACCTTGACCTGCACGGTGGCTTTCTGGCGATTCGCTTCGGGTGAAATCTCGCGGATGACACCTTCGTATTTACGATCCGGATAAGCGTCGGTGGTGACGATGCCGGGTTGGGCTGGGCCGAGCTTTCCAAAATCGTTCTGGTTAATATCCAACTCGACGTCCAGTTCTCGCAGGTTCGCCATGGAGACGACGTAACCCTTGGCGCCTTTGTCCCCGACGAATCCAGTGGTGACGAATTCGCCCTTTTCGACGTTGCGTTCCAGGATGGTGCCGTCGATTGGCGCGCGGATGATGGTGTTTTCGAGCTGCACTTGCGAATAGTCGAGTGTTCCTTGGGCTTGCGCTACTTGGGCGCGGAGTGCATCGATCTGTTCGTGACGAGGTCCAAGGCGGACGAGTTCATAAGCGCGGTCGAAGGATCCGACTTTTGCGACAGCGCCATCGTAGCGGGCTTGCGCGTCGTCTAAAGCCTGCTTGGAAAGAACGCGCTGCTGAACCAGATCGCGCGTGCGGTCGAGCGTGACCTTGGCGTTCTCCTGATCGGCCTTGGCTTGTTCCAGATCGGCTTTGGCTTTGGCGATTTCTTCCGGACGCGAGCCGTGTTCGGCTTCGGCGAGTTTGGCCTTGAGCATATCGAGGTTGCCCTTGGATTCGAGGACGTGGGCGCGATACTCGTCGTCTTCCAGGCGCACCAAAATGTCGCCGGCTTTCACTTTGTAACCTTTGTCGACGCCGATCCAATTCACTTTGCCGACTACTTTCGCAGCGAGCTCAATTTTGTGCGCCGCGACGATGTAGCCGGTGGCATTCAGGATGATGTTGCCGCCGCCGCGCGTGAGCGGAGCGGAGGTATGCACCCGCACCACTTCCACTTCGGTGGCCTCGGTCAACTTGGCGTAAATGAAACGGGCGGCGCCGAGCAGGATAAAAATGGCGACGCCGGCGACAATCCAGCGCACGGCCCAAGGGGAGGGTTCGTGCGACCGGCGTTGTCCGCGGTCGATTTGAAGATTTTTGAGTTCCGTGGTTGGCATGCTTATTAGATCTCTCGCAGCGCTACAAGAATTTCTTTGCGTGCGGCCATTCGAGCGGGAAAGAGTCCGCCGACGGCTCCCATAATCAGGGCGAATGCGACTCCGGCCAGCATGATGGGCGGGCTGACGCGGAAGTTGAAGGCAATTTCGCTAAATGTTACGAAGCTTCCGATTCCGGTGGTGATGTTGTTGAGCGGCAGAACGAGCAAGCAACCGATCAGGCCGCCCAGTCCGGCGAGCAAAAGCGATTCGAACAAAAAGCTCAGCATGATGCTGCCCTTGGAGAAGCCGAGCACGCGCAGCGTTCCGATTTCGGTGGATCGACGCGCGACTGCCGCATACATCGTATTCATGGCGGCGAAACTGCTGCCGACGGCCATGATGATGGCGATGAAGATTCCCAGAAACTGCAGCAGCGCGCCGGAATTGGTTTGCGATTCGTAGTAGGATTTTTCCGTTTGCGCGAGAACGGCCAGACGGCGGTCGTCGTTGAGCGAGTTCACCAGTGCGGGAACGGTGGCGGCGTCCGTAGCGCGCAGCAGGATGGAGCTGAGGCCGTCGGCGCGATTGAAATCGGAACTGACTTGATTCAAGTCGCCGAAAATTTCGCTGTTGACGGATGATTGGCCGCCATCCATCACGCCGACGACTTCCCATTCGCCGCGGCCGAAACGCAGCTTCTTGCCCATCTGGGCGCCGGGATAGCGCTTGGCGATGGATTTTCCGACGACGACTTCCCGCCGTCCGGCTTGGAACCAGCGGCCGTCTTGCAGTTTCAAGCCGTCGCGCATTTTGACGCCGACCGGCAAGATCCCGCGTACCGTGACGTTCATGCCCGATGGGCTGTCGACGCTCGGTAAGTTGATCACAGTGACCATTTCGAGCGATGCCATGGGCTCGTCGCCATCGCGCGCGATGCCGGCCATGGATTTCAAATCCTGGAACTGCTGGCGCGTCACGCCGCTAGATAATTCCGCGGTGGCGCCTTTGCGCATCACGAGGATCTGCAGCGGATTGCCCGACGATTGGAAGGCCGTTTTCAACCCATTCACCAGCGCGAGAACGGCGAGCAGAACAGCGACAGTCAACGCGATGCCGAGCGCGGTGATCACCGTGGTGGTCTTTCGAACCACCAGATTGCGGAAATTGTAAGAAACCGGGATGGCCATAGAGATCGAGTTATCCGCTGGACTTCAAAGCTTCGAGGATACTGGTACGGGAAGCGCTCCAGGCCGGGACGAAAGAACTGAAGAGTCCGATGAAGAGTGCGGCTGCGACGCTTAACAATCCTACGAGCGGGGTTACGCCGAGAGTTTTTAGCGCCGGGATAAACATACTGCCGGGGCTGTGAGCCACCATGTAACACATGACTGCCGCCAGCAGGCAGCCGATCGCGCCTCCGATAGCGGAGATGACGGCGGATTCGCCGAGAACGATTCCGAGGATCGCGCCGGGGGTGAATCCGAGCGTTTTCAAAATGCCGACTTCGCGGATACGCTCGCGCACCGACATGGAAATGGTGTTCCCGGAGACCAGCAAAATGGTGAACGTCACGGCGCCGAAGATCGCCATGATGAAGAGCTTCAGGTTTCCGACAAAGGCGAGGAAGCTGAGCGTGAAAGCCTGTTCCGATTCGCTCTTGGTTTGGAAAGGCGTGGTCTCAAACGTACGGTCGACCGCTTCGGCCACACGCGGGACGTCGGCCGGGCTGTCGGCCTGAATCAGGAATGCGCCAACGGTGTCGCGCTGCGGGCTCGAAACAGGCAGGGCCTCGCGCAGGTACTCCCGGTTGAAATACAGGATGGCGTTGTTGCCGGGTTCGTTGAATATCCCCACCACTTTCAGCTCCAGCGTAACGGGGAAAATGTCCCCCACTAAAGTGATGCGATCGCCCAGGTTAAAGTGCAACTTGTCGGCCAGGGCGCGGGAAATCACGGCTCCGGTGCGCTCGTGTTGGAAAGCGGCACGCTGGTCGTCAGAAATCTGGAATTCGCTGTTCACGTTGAACAGGTGGTCGGGCTCGACGCCGAAGCGGGGGAAGATGTTGTTCGGATCGCGGCTGTCCTTATAAACGCCGCCGAACCATTGCCAGGGCATTACGTCGTGGACGCCGGGAATCTGCCGGATCTTGTCGCGAAAATAGATGGGCAGCGGCTGGGTTAGGGAAACGCGATTGCGGCAGACCAGGCGCAGGGCTTGCGCGGCGGTCGGTTCGCCGAAGAACATCGCGCGATACATCGCGATCAGCACTCCCAGGATGCAGAGCGACACGGCGATGCTGCCGATGGTCAGAATGCTGCGCCGGCGATTGCGCAGACTGTTCTTCACAATCAGGGACAGATAGCGGAACATAGGGCTTCCTACTATTCTACAGTTACGATGTCTAGCGAGGAATTGTTCATGGCCGAGGCGCTGGAGTGGGCCCGGAAAGCGGAGGCGAACGGGGAGGTTCCGGTTGGCGCGCTGGTGGTGGTGGGCGGCGAGGTGCGGGGGAGGGGTTTCAACTCACCGATCCGGTTGCATGATCCGACGGCGCATGCGGAAATGCTGGCTTTGCGCGAGGCGGCGGCAAGTATCGGGAATTACCGGTTAGAGGGGGCGACGCTTTATTCGACGCTGGAACCCTGCGTGATGTGCGCGGGAGCGCTGGTGGCGGCGCGAGTGGACAAGCTGGTGTTTGGGGCGCGGGATTTGCGATTTGGCGGAGTTCGCAGCAAGTTTCGGATCGCGGATTCGGACATTTTGAATCATCGCGTCGAAATTGTGGAGGGCGTGATGGGGGGCGAGTGTTTGGCGATAGTGAAAGGATTCTTTGACCGGAAACGATGATCCAAGTTATTCGGTTGTTCGGTTTTCGGTTCTTCGGTTCTGAGAAAGGGGCACTCCCTAAAGCAGAACCGAAGAACTGAAGAACCTGATTTTATCGCGTTGGTTTGCCGACTTTGATGGCGCTCTTGGGGCCTTCGGTGATTTGGACCGTATAGCCCGCGACCACCAAGTTGCCGGAACGGACCGTCGATTTCGGGTTATTGGCGACGAAGAAGTTCGCCGTTCCCGAACCGGTGACTGAGCTTCCCGAAGTTACGGTGATCCAGGCGACATTGCTCGAGGCATTCCAGGAGCAAGCCGCGCCGGTGGTAACTTTGGCGGATCCGGAGAATCCACCGGAAGTCGCCAGCATGTTGCCCAGCGTGACGCTGTAGCTGCAGGTTGTCGCGGATTGGCTGATCGGGAATAATAGACCGCCGATGGTGAGGGATCCCGAGCGCGCCACGCCTGTGTTCGCGGCCACGGAATATTTAACGGTGTTGTTTCCGCCGTTGCTCGAGGAACCGCCGGTAATCGTAATCCAATTGCTGTTGCTCGAAGCAGTCCAGGTTCCGTTCGACGGAAGAGTGACTGTGATGGTGCCTTGTCCGCCGGCCGCCGGATAAGTAGCGGAAGCCGGGCTCAACGGTGGCACAGTGCCGGATTGTGTGACTGTGAGAGACTGTCCGGCGATCGAAAGAACGCCCGACCGGAGGGAAGCCGAACTATTCGACTGAACCGAGTACGCTACGGTTCCGCTCCCGTTGCCCGAGGCTCCATTGACGACGGCGATCCAACTCACCGTGCTGGAGGCGCTCCAGGTGCAACCAGGGGTTGTCGTAACGGTGGCGGAGAAATTCCCTCCGGCGGCGGTAGGTGTCGCGCTGGTTGGGTTGATCGAATAAGAGCAAGAAGATTGGACGGTGACGCTCACGGGAATCGAATGGCTGACGCCGCCGCCACTCGCAAGAAGAGCGACGGTAAATGTCCCGGTGGGAGCGTTGACGGCAGCGGCGAATGTCAGATTGCTGGAGCCCGATCCAGGCGCCGCGAAAGAAGCTGGGGTGAATTGCGCGGTGACGCCGGTAGGCAGCGTACCGGTGGAAAGCGAGACCGTGGAACTGAATCCGTTGGTGACGGCGACGCTCACCTGAAAGCCCGCGCTCGAACCCGGCGCGACCGTAGCAGAAGAAGCGCCTGCGTTGAACTGGAACCCCGGAGCAGTTGGATTCGTGGAATCCGACCAATGATTGACGAGTTGCAGTGCGTCCACCGATCCGAGTCCGGTGGCAAGATCGTAACCTGCGCCGGCGCTAAATCCGGCGACACCGGGAACCGAATTATTTCCACCGGTGACATCGTGGAACACGGCGGCCCCGCCGTTGGCTTGATTTGCGGCCAAGCCGTAGAACGTGGGATTCGCATTTCCGAGCGGCGCGCCTTTGCGTTGCACGGCCATGGATAAGATGCCCGCCATGGTGGGGGCGGCGGCGGATGTTCCGCCTACCAGGTAAAGCTGTCCGCCTTGTACAAAGAGATAAGCATCGTGAATTGCGGCGTTGAGAGAAACGTCCGGCACATCGCGCCGGCCATCAGCGGGAACTCCGGCTCCGGTCTGCCAAACTGGTTTCGTGTACACGGTGCTCGCGCCGCCACCGCTGGCCCACAATCCGGAACCGCCCGCGGAAGCGCTCTCATTCCAAACCAATTCGGGAATGTAGCCCAGCGCTGAGCCATAGTTGCTGGAATTTGTCGACGCCCAATACGAGGTGGGGGAAGCGGTGTCGTTGAACCGAGTGCCTCCCACGCAGGTGCTGTTCGGGCTGGAGCAGATTCCGTTCAC
>Ga0209060_10003704_pt1 | contig 12530 bp, 13 predicted proteins | sample Coa_R1_8_FD_187155 | JGI IMG/M metagenome (GOLD analysis project Ga0209060, IMG submission 187155) | Surface soil microbial communities from Centralia Pennsylvania, which are recovering from an underground coalmine fire - Coalmine... | ecosystem: Environmental > Terrestrial > Soil >...
TTCCCTTTATTAGTTTCCTCTCTCCTGTCTTTCTCCTGTCGTTTTCCCGCCCTTTTCCTGTCGTTTTCCTGCCTTTCCTTCAGTCATTCCCTCCCAACTTCTCCCCTATCATCAATTCATATTCCTGGGAATAGTGCGCCTTTTCACGAGAGAAGGTGTTGCCCAGAAGGGTCTTACTTAAACTGTGGTAAGAGGATAGAGCGGTCTGCGTCAAGAAGTGGCACTTCTTGGGGTGGGAAGCCCGCTGACAACGGACCTGATCTGCGAGTCAGTCCAGCGGAAAAGGGACAAATCCTGTATCCTATGCTGACGAGAGGAACCTGCGTTTGAAGCGTCGTAAGGAATGAATGGCGAAACTGGCTGAAACGCCATAACCAAAACGGTACGATAGTGGCCTTGGCGGTTTATTCCCCGTCCAGGACAGTTTCCAGACACTATCCGGTGTAAAGCAGGCAGCTAAGGGATACTTTCACATCTTCTCTCGGAATCAGGGAACGCTCAAACTGTCAGAAACTCGAAAGAGTCGCGAGAATGCTAGCGGACAGGAGAGCGGACGGAGGCGGCGTAGTAGCCAAATGCTTGGCTGTAATGGCCAAGACAGGGTGAAGGTCCGCTAGGAGAGATCTAAACGAAAAGAGGATGAACAAGCAAACTTAGGAAAGCAGATGACGGTTCAAGTACTGAGGTCTTGTTCTCCAGCACAGTGGGGGACCTCACGTAACAGGTTGTGCTGTGCTTGGACTGGTGCACCTAGGCAAAGATGAGTTTCATCTTTGAGCTTGCCGCCTTGTAGTAGCCGGATCAAACTGGAAAGCGCAGTGCGATGAAAGTTGCATGCTGCGTTTGGAGGGAGGGAAAGGCCGTGAGGCCCTACCTATCCCTACTGAGCTCAAGATCAGGGCAATTGCATCTAAATCTTAAAGCGGCCTGTGGAGCGTATCTACAAAGTAGAGCTTTGAAAATGGGCTTGCTCTAACGTGGCTTGCAGAGGCAGTTCACAAGATGAGATGCGATTGCCCTGAGCTCAAGATCCCCCTTCTTACACATCCAAACCAGAAAAAAGAACCAGCCGAAAAGCTCACTCTTTTCTCTGCTTGTTCTTTGCTTACACACAAAAATCCTCTTTGCTTTTTATTGGCTTCTCTTTCACATTTTATAATTTATCCACATTTTTCTCTATTTTCTGTGGATAACAGGTGCATAAGTCTCTTCCTCATTCTTTGCCTTTTCCCTTTTCTCCTACTTCTCTTCTTCTGACCAAGGACTTCCCTAGGTCTTCCCCTCTCTCACCAAGAACAAACCTAGGCTTTTGCTTTCCTTCTCTGACTTCTTCCTGCCACTTTCATAGCTTCAACCTAGGCATTTTCCCGCTCTTTATCTTGCAGTACTTTATAGTCCCTTAGAAAGCGAATTTGTATGATTAGCAATCAAGAGTTCGCTTTTCATATTTTGAGGAAGATGGGCCAAGGATCAGCTTCGAAACGAGAGTGCAGTGGCATGTGTTTGCTCCTGTTGATGAAACTATTCCGAATAAAAAAAGCGACTTTTTATCTTCTTTCGTGGAGAAAGAGGATATAGACGTATTTGTGAGAAGTGATTGAGTCCTCCTCACGATCGAGATAGAGAGAGAAGTGGGTCATTTTGAGTGCGGGATGCCAGAGTTCATCAGGAAAAGCGGTTTCAGAGAGGATGAGGAGTTTTTTTTGAGTTTCTGAAGTGCTTGTTGTTTTGATACGATCATCTTGAGAGAAAGCATTTTGGAGAAGAGAAAAGGATGTAGTGAATAGATGAGAAACATTAGGAAGAGTGAGAGCTTCCGCTTCGGAAAAAGCAATGGTTTTTGTGGTGTGATGAACGTATGGAAAAATTTCTCTTTGGGTATGGTCTAGGATCTCTTTCATAAGATATTTTCTCCAGTGAAAAGGAAAAGGATAAATGAATGACTGGCTTATGATATTTTCGTATCATATTTTTCTGTGACGATGAACTATCCGAAGGAAGGAAAGTATCATGCAAATGGTTTACTATAGTTCATGGCCGTACGGTAGACCTCAAAAACCAGAGCAAGAGCATAATCTTTTCCCACGAGATTTTGTAATTGGAAGCCTGCCTTATTGATAGTTTGATACCTTTGGGTAATAATGGAATGAGGAGCAACAGAAGCATATCCAGAAAGAGCCTGTTGCATAGCAATCGTTTCTGTTTCGATTTGTTGAAGAAGACAAGTAATTTCGCTTTGATTGTTCATCAAGTCCCTCTCTTATTTCTCTCTTTTACAGAAATTTTGCAGAAGAAATATTTTTACTGTGAAGAGATATTTTTTACTTGAGAAAGAAAGGAAAGATGATCCTTTCTCTTATAAGTATAATAAGAAAAGATCGGAAGGAGAATAGGGATCATTTCGTCTTTGATTACGGTTTATTGTGTGTTTTTCTTTCCTCTGATTTTGTTCAGTTCTCTACGACTCTCTCTCTTCAAAAAACAGATGTATTAAAAGAAGAGCGAACCCCTAAATAAATGTACTATAAGAAAAGCGAACCCCCTCTCATAATACATCGAGGGTTCGCTTATGAGCTCCAAAGGTTCGCTCTTTTCCGTCCCCGACACGCTTGATACAGACAGCCCGCTAGCACCTTCTCCGCTCCTCCCACAAGACTTTCAGGCGCTTCTAGCACCAATTCATCATGCACGGTTAACACAAGGTGGATTTTCTCCGGTAATCGCTCAAAAAGCAATCCTAGCGCTCTTTTGAAGAACTCCCTTACCCTCTTTTTCCCCTTTCAGTCAATCTCTCCCTACCCTTCTCACCTCCCGTAACGAACGTCCTCTCTGTCTCCTACCTCCGTTTAAAAGTGGTTTATTTTTGTCCAGTAAAGCGGGAGCACCATAGTTCGCCAATGGTATCAAATTTCATCAACTGTCCCTCTTTCTCTATGGAAAAACGAGCATATACTAGCTAACATTGAAAAAATGATTATCTTTCAAGCAGCATCATAAGATCCATGCAGTTTTATAAAGATAAAGATAAATGAAATGGATTAAAGCGGTAAGGAACGACTTAAGTAAAAATTTCCTGAAGAGGAATATTATGGAATATTCAGATATATTTCCTCTATGGATATCACTTTTTGCTACAACTGGGAGCATCCGCTTTTCTTAACCATACCCGTTTTACCAACTTGTTTTCTGCTTGTAGATATCTTGGAGCAAATTCCATCACCTCTACGTTAGCGAGAAAGCTCCTTCTCATACCCTTCCTCTAAGCACAAGCAAAGCTTCTGTTAGAGAGTCTGAGAAAAGAACAAGCAATAGGAAAAAACACATGAACATGACGAGAAATACAACACAAACACAGAGCACCTTATCCCTTTTGCAAGAAATACTCGCTTCTTACCATCCACGTAATTTTGCAATACGCCTATGGGATGGCACTGTATGGGAAGCTGAACGGGGCTATTCAGCCAATTTCACCTTAATCTTGCAACATCCTGGAGCACTGCGAAAGATGTTCCTTTCTCGAAGTGAATTAAGCCTGAGCGAGGCATATATCTACAATGACATTGATATTGTAGGCGATATCCAAGCGATTTTTCCCCTTGTAGATTATCTCCTTTCTCTTTGCTGGAATACAGCGGAACAGCTTCGCTATGGATTAGGTTTGTTAAGATTACCAAAGAGAGATCTCTCCACATTCTCTAGACAGATCCACCCATTATCTGGAGAAAGACATTCTAAATATCGTGATCGAGAAGCTGTCTCTTATCACTATGATCGTTCCAATGATTTTTATCAGCTTTGGCTTGATAAACGAATGCTCTACTCATGCGCATATTTTTCTCATCCTAATGACAGCCTCGACTTAGCCCAAAAACAAAAACTGGAAACTATTTGTCAGAAGTTACGTTTACAACCTGGAGAAAAGTTATTAGATATTGGCTGTGGTTGGGGAGGACTGATCATATATGCAGCGAAACATTATAGGGTAAAAACCTTGGGGATTACCCTCAGCCAAGAGCAGGCAGCGTTTACCCGTGAACACATAAGAGAAGAGGGTTTAGAGGATCATTGTCAGGTCGAAATCTGTGATTATCGAGACGTCCAAGGCACGTATGAAAAGCTTGTCAGCATAGAGATGATCGAGCATGTGGGAGAAATTATGTGCTCTGCATACTTCGAGCAAGCATGGAAACTCCTCGCTCAGGGTGGCCTTTTCCTCAACCAAAGTACGACTCGGCATATTACTACTCCGAAATTAGCGGATGCAGGCTTTATTAAACGATACGTTTTTCCAGATGGAGAATTTCTCTCCATCCAAACAATTCTTCAAGAAGCAGAGGAATCTCGCTTCAAGATAGACACCATAGAGAATTTACAAGCACATTATGTGAGGACCTTATGTCACTGGTTGTCTCGGTTAGAGGAAAACAGAACAAAAGTCAAAGATGTGATTGATGAAAGAACCTATCGTATTTGGCGACTCTATTTAGCTGGTTCTATCCATGCCTTTCAACAAGGATCTCTTAATGTCTATCAGACAGTATTCATGAAAAGAGAGAAACCATGCTGAACACGCTACCACTCTCTGGTAAGACTAAGTTGCGTCCTTCCGTGCAGCAAAATGAGGCTTCCAGAAGCTAACATACTTACAGAAATGTGAACAAATTAATATGAGGTTCGCCGCTTGAATTGAAAAGTGACAACCTCTGACTTCTCCACGGCTACAGGTTCGCCACTCTCCACAAAAAAAAGCGAACCCTTGCTTATAAAACCTCAAGGGTTCGCTTCTCGGTTCACCACTCTCAACGAAAGGTTCGCCGCTCTAAGTGAGAAGTTCGCCACTTTTGGTAAGAGGTTCGCCACTTTTGGTAAGAGGTTCGCCACTTTTGGTAAGAGGTTCGCCACTCTGAGCCACAGGTTCGCCACTTTTGGCAAGAGGTTCGCCACTTTTGGTAAGAGGTTCGCCACTTTTGGCAAGAGGTTCGCCACTTTTGGTAAGAGGTTCACCACTTTTGGCAAGAGGTTCGCCACTCCAAACAAAAAAAGAGCGAACCCTTGATTGCTTCTCCCAAAGGTTCGCTTTTCGGTTCGCCACTCGGGGCGAGAGGTTCGCTTTTTGCTTGATAAGGTTCGCCGCTCTACTCTAGAGGTTCGCCACTCTGAGTTACAGGTTCGCCACTCTCCTCTAGAGGTTCGCCACTCTGAGTTACAGGTTCGCCACTCTACTCCATAGGTTCGCCACTCTGGACACAAAAAAGCGAACCCCCTCGCTCCATCCATCAAGGGTTCGCTTCTCGGTTCGCTGCTCTCCACTAGAGGTTCGCCACTCTTAACCAAAGGTTCGCCAGTCCCCTCAAGAGGTTTGCCGCTCTGAGCTACTGGTTCGCCACTCTCCTCAAGAGCTTCGCCACTTAGGGCTAGAGGTTCGCCAGTCTCCATCAAAGGTTCGCCACTCGAGAGCTACAAGTTCGCCACTCGAAGGCTACCGGTTCGCCACTCTCCTCAAGAGGTTCGCCACTCTCCTCAAGAGGTTCGCCACTCTCCTCAAGAGGTTCGCCACTCTCCTCAAGAGGTTCGCCACTCTCCTCAAGAGGTTCGCCGGTCTGTTAGAAGGTTCGCCACTCTGGATACAAAAGAGCGAACCTCCTCTCATCAAAGATCGAAGGTTCGCTTCTTGGTTCGCCACTTTACTCCAGAGGTTCGCCACTCTCAACCACAGGTTCGCCGCTCTGAGCCACAGGTTCGCCGGTTTGAACGAGAGGTTCGCCACTCTCAGCTAGAGGTTCGCCGCTTTGTGCCACAGGTTCGCCACTCTCAACAGAAGGTTCGCCGCTCTCTGTTCGATAACGCGCTCTCCATTCGCTGGCTGTCGCTTTTGCTATCGCAAATTGATCCGAAATTTCTTGCAACTTCGCCGCTGGATTCGCTTGCATATAACAGAAGAATGTCTCTTTCTTCTCTTTGTACATTTTCTCCTTCAGTTCTGACCAAGGACGACGAACACGCTTTTTCGGTTTGCCACTCTCCGCTACAGGTTCGCCGCTCTCCGCTACAGGTTCGCCGGTTTGAACGAGAGGTTCGCCGCTCTGCTCAAAAGGTTCGCCAGTCGAAGCTAGAGGTTCGCCACTCTCTCTCACTGGCCCATCAATGACCGTCACACGAGTCTCAGCTTGTTCGTATTTGGTGCCCTCCGTTAGCAAATACTCCGCTCGATCCGCAAAGGCGTGTAAGCGTTGCGTCAAACCATTCTCAATCCGCGACACCACATCTAGCCGTTTCACGGGGTCGGAACGAAGGTTCCCGAACGCTTCTAAGCTCAACTCGACCTGCAAATCTCCCTCACTCGTTTTTAACACCGCTTCCGGTATTTGACGATCCTTCATCCGCTCGGCTATCGTATGATCCGATAATTCCGCATACATCTCACTAAAGACGAAGGTAAGTGAGACCGTTGCTGCTATCATCAACGATAACATCCATCCATTCGTTACCGCCTGAAAGATCGCTTGCCAGATTTGATCCCCTACCATCCCTGAAAGAAGCACTCCTAACACCACTTGCCCTATGGCTATCTTACGATCCTTTTTTAAGCGCTTCACTAAACGCTCATATTGATAGTGCTCCGCTCCTGTGGCTTCCTTCTCCAAACGCGCTAAATAATACTCATCCTCCAATGCTCGTAGCTGTTTGCCTGCCGCTCGAAACACCATCAGCCCCCCTAAGGAGAGACGCTCGATCAGGATAGCTAAGGGTGTACACACAGGGATCAAGGCCAGTGACCACCCTCCTAGGCTCATCCAGGCCAATTTGACGACCCCTGCCGTGATTTGCATCGCACTAAAACCGACGGCTATCACATTCCCGTTGGTTATCTGTAATCCCAACAATTGACCGCCCAACTTATGCGTCTTGGCGATTAATTGATTGAGTCCCGCTCCCTTGCGCTTCAAGGGGATACTTCCACCCCCATAGATCGATGGCTCTTGTGGTATAACTGCCATGTTCTGCTTTCCTTTCTAGAATAGTCCGAAAAACCGATGTCGCTTAACTTGCCGCTTTGCTGCTGGTGGTTTTGCCACCGTAAAATGCTCTTCACACAAAGCACTGTGTACCACCACACCTCGAACCTCTTCTTTCACTGCGACACACGCTTCACGCTCCTGGCCGAAACATGCACATCGTGTGCAATACTCCTTGCTCGTGATCATAAATGTCTTTCCCATCAGCTACGCCCCCATCGATTTTTATATCGCTTCCCTTCTGGCCAAGGACGCGCTTCTTGTTGCTGTCGCTCTTGCTGTACCCGCTCGTATTCTGCCCGTTGTTCCTCCGTCTCAAACAACCACCCGTTTAGGTGATGACCTTGCGCTTGTAGCTCATCCATAAAATCATGCGCCTCTTCTGCTGTTCCTTGCAACTCGTTCAAGTGAAGAACCGCCGAGTTTTGACTCTGCAGGTTTCGCGTTGAGGAAAAAATCTTGTGGATCATACCCATCATGCTCTCCTTTGCTTGTAAAGAGAACTCACACAAGGTACAATGCGCTTGCTTTGTAACATTGGCTCATGTAAGCTTTTCAATAGAGCGGCAAGACGTTGGCGCGCCTCGCCGCTTTTCTTGTGCTCCTTTTCCCTGTATAAGGCTCATATAAGAGACTTTACAGGAAAGAGCATTGATTGCGTGAGAAGAACTGTCAAAGGCTTTTTCACTACTTTTCCCGTGACCAACACCCATACCCCATCTTTGAAGCACTCTGCCCCATCACACCCCACTCGACAACACTTGCGAAAGTTGGAAGCAGTGGTACTGATGAAGTCGTGCCCCGTCTCCTCACATAAGCTTTTCTTCTTACCCACTACCACACCTCCTCACACGTGCGTTTAGCCGCTATTCGATGCTGGGAGAACCGTAAGGGCTCCGTGTCTACCACTGGACCACGAATAAGCGGCTCCGTCTCTCTCTCCTCCACAAATACACGGTACTCTGATCGTGAGAGTTCTCTCTCCATCAAAGTCTTCCAAGCCCCTACCAGCGTGACCACGATCGCAAGAGCCCATAGAAAGCTGAACAACATGCTTACACCAACTTTCCCCGATAAAGCCTGTCCGCGTCCACGTCCGAAAGCTCACCAGCGAAGTGGTATTCGCCTACATCTGCTAGCAACTCGCTATCCTCATGACAAGGGCAAGACATGTCACTACAAAACGGGCGACTGGCGGTATGAACACTCTCGTCTTCCATTGGCACTTCTATGGGAGTCTCATTCTTGCTCATATTTGCCTCCCGTCTGGAGATGCCAACAAATCATCTATTGGCAACACCATGAGAAAGACCTTCTTGCGCCGACGAAGTTGCGCCCGATACACATCACGCAAATAGTTCTGGATCGTGCGATAGGCATACCCATGCGGATTTTCGACCGCAAAGATCATTGCTCGCTTCTCCCATAAATGCAGCGCTACCCCTTGATAGAGGTCTTCTGCATCTACTCCCGTCGATTTTGAGAAGCTTGGAGCTAAAATGCGTGCTTTCTCCAAAAATTGGAGGTACTGCACTTCTTGTGAAGCTGCTTGTTCCACTGTGAACACCGTGCTATACTCCTTGTGAGTCGCCTAACCGTTCCAATGACTAAGCGACTCAGGCTTCATACCTCTTGTTTGCAGCAAGAGGTTTTTTCTTGTCACACACTATTTACTTGTTAAAGATCACAACACTACTACCACTCAACTCGACAACCTGACTACTGTATGTATATTTATATTAGTCGATTTGCAGACATATTAAACCGATTAATACAAATAAAACATAATCATTACTACAAGATCGATCAACACGACTGGTTCGTTCCATTAGAATAATAACATATTGTTTCAACTATTGCAATGGGAACGGAATATATGTTAGAATGATTCTCGAAATCAATTAATTCGGAAAGGCATTATTCTAATGGATCCACAATGGAAATCAATGAACCAAGCACACATCATACTTAAAGGCGAAGGTATGAATGTATCAGTGGCAAAAATGTCACGACTTGCCAGTAAAGGATCAATTAAAGTAGAAAAAGACCCTTTAGATGAAAGAGTTACTCTTGTAGATTTAAATGAGTTAAGAGCTTTATTTAAATCATCAAAAAAACTAAGAGGATAAAAGCAAAAACCCACTTAACGTGGCTGTAAAGTGGGTATCAGTCTCTGCACATATCAGCAAAGAAAGAAATATTAAAATGAGTATACTACAACCATTAAACCATGTCGATAAATTTGACACAAGCCTTCACACCGCCCGTTTACGAGATAATGCACGCTGCTTCAATGCCTATGACATGAATGTTATTCCCATTCAATCCCAATCAAAAGCTGCAGCTATCGAATGGAAAAGCTACTGTGAGCAACCACAAACACCAAAAGAAGTTATTGCACTTCCTTGGTCACAAAATATTGCTGTTATCAGCGGTCCTGGAGATATACGCGTGATCGATCTTGATGGCTGCTCTGATACAGATATTCTCTTTCAGTTCCTTACTTCACTCGGATTAGACCACGAGTATCAATGGGTTGCTCATACCCCAGGTAAGGGAGGCGGGTTCCAAATTTATATCAAATGTCCTGAAAATCTCTCACTCACAGAAAAAGCCGTCCTCGTTGGGAAACCCTTCAAAGACAACCTCTTTGAACAATTGGAGCTACGCTGGCATGACTGCTATTCACTTATGCCTCCCTCCATCCACCCAGATACAAAAACCGCCTATACTTGGGCCTTTGGTAAACCTATTACCAGCATTGCTACCGTTTCTCTGACGCTAATTGAGAAAACCTTTCTGGCCTTCACTCTTCATCAAGACAAAGCATTACAAGCAGCTCCATCATCTCATAAAAAAAATCATACGATCATAAAAGAAACACGAAAAGATGTATGGGCTCAAAAAGCACTCGTACAAGAGCTAGAAATACTACAGAATACTATACAAAACCGCAATGACCAGCTCAATAAGAGCGCTTATAACCTAGGCCAGATTATCGGGTCTAAATGCTTAGAACGCGAAGAAGTAGAAATTTCCCTCACTCGCATTGCCAACATGATAGGGCTAGAAAATAATGAAATAGCAAATACTATCAAAAGTGGCATCAATAGTGGTATAAAACAGCCTCGACTCCCTAAACAAATCTTTAAAGCGAATGAACCCCCTTTACAGCTTCCTAAAATCAAAAATATCAACGAAGAACAACTTGCTTCTTTTACTGCTGATGATCAAGGGAATGCTGAAGCCGTCTATTCTCTTTATGGCCAATACATCGCCTTCAATAACGCGTTCGGCTGGTTGATTTGGGATGGAACCCATTTCAGCCCCTCACAACAACGCATTAACACCTTAATTGTCGAAACTCTCCGCCTTCGCATGCAAGCTGCTCGCCACCTAGAACGATCTGAACTTGCGAAAGTGAGTAAAGCCATGGCTGGTACGGTAAGCGCCTGTCGCTCTATGCTCGAAAATATTGCGGTCATCAACGAAGATGAATTCGACAACGAGCCAGACCTCATCAATGTCGCTAATGGGGTTGTTGACCTCCGCTCAAAAACACTCTATCCCCATTCACCCGAGTACCACTTTACATGGTGTTCACCAGTGAAATATAATCCTCATGCTGATCGTACCATCTGGCTCGAATTTATGAAAGATACCCTCAACACACAAGAGATGATTGATTATCTACAGCAAGCATTAGGATACTCTATTACTGGTCATACATCAGAAGAATGCTTATTCTATATCTATGGTCCGCCACGAAGTGGAAAAGGCTCTATGACAGAGTGCATTTTGTGTATCTTTCCACGGCCAATTACCCTTGAAGTTGACTTCAATACTTTTACCAGTAAAAGAGAAGGCGATAACCAGAATTTTGACTTAGCCCCACTAAAAGCCGCTAGGATCGTTTTTGCTTCTGAGTCAAACAAATATCAATCCCTAAACCCTGCGAAAGTAAAAGCCCTCACTGGAGGAAACCTCGTACAATGTGCTTTTAAACACAAAGACTTTTTTAGCTACAAACCACAATATGCCGTCTGGCTCAGTTCCAACCATGAGGTCAATGGCGATGTTGATGATGATGCCCTTTGGGGACGCGTCAAGGTCGTTCCCTTTCCTAACTCTCGATTAGGAAGTGAAGACAAAACGTTAAAGATGCGCCTTCAATCTCCTGAAGTTCTCGAAGGCGTTTTGAGCTTCTTAGTTGATGGTGCTGCTCTCTGGTACGAATATCAAGGACGAGGACTCATCACTCCCGATACCGTCAAGCAAGTCACCCAACAACAACGATCTGCGCAAGATTCTGTTGGACAATGGCTTGAAGAATGCTGTGAATTCAAAGAAGGTGAATGGACTGAAAACACGAAAGTAAGATTATCCTATGATAACTGGTGTGAATCTAATGGCTATGAACCTAAAAAAGCTAAAGGGCTTGCACAATCTCTTGTAGCTCATGGTTACGAAGTTGCTGTTATTAAATGGATAACAAATTCTCAAGGTTTAAAAGGGAAAGCTATGCGAGGAGTCAATAACCTATTTCTTCTCTAGAAATCATCTATACTACTAAAATCTTACGGATACTACACAATCCGTAAGATCTTTTTTTTGCCCATAAACGCCCACGAGAAGCCAATCTAAGGCACTTTTGTTAATTTTCCCCTTACGGATCTTACAGAAAAATCCCACTTTTTTGGTCTATGAAATCTCATGCGAAAAAACTCCTTTTTTTCTGTAAGATCCGTAAGGCACCAACAGAAAAATACCGATAAAGCCGCTTCCAGAGCCGACTTACGGATAACTTACGGATTGTTTTTTAATTTGGTTGATTTTTAGCGAACCAGGGGGGGGGCGCTGCGGCGCTTTCGTCCCGTTTCACTTCACTTTTTTGGTCTTTTTTTAAAAAATAAAGGGGCTGTATTGGGGGCTATGAGAAGGGCTTTTATTGCATCACAATGGAACCTTGATAGAAGCAGGGGGTAATACAGGACAGAAAGATGGTATATTGAGCAGGGTATGAGGAGGGAAGAAAACGATCGAGAAGGCTAAGAAAAGGAGAAAGAAAGCGAATGGAAGAAGAAGCAAGAGAGAATGAGCCTCGAAAAAGGAAGGAGAGAAGAGATAAGGGTCTCGTGATGATCACGCGACGGGATCAGTATTGTATCGCGTGGATAGCAGAACAGTACGGGGTGCGCAGGGATCAATTACAACGGTTACTGGCCTGGAACAGTGGGAAGAAAGAGGTCAGTGAGATAACGGTACGGGATCAGCTAGAAAGATGGAGGCGTGCCGGGTGGATAGCACTACCTACCGTAGGAGGGTATCCGTAGAGTTCCCATTATGATATTTTGCCTCTTTAGCTGTGAGAGTGAAAGCAATCGTAACGGATGGGGAAAGTTTGCAAGGAAAAGTTACGATAGCTTGGGGAAAGTCGGAGCATTTGAGGGAGAGAAGAGGGGGTGTTGAGCTCATATGCGCAACGCATATGAATTGTTGAGGTAATTATGATTG
>Ga0209060_10003705_pt1 | contig 12525 bp, 8 predicted proteins | sample Coa_R1_8_FD_187155 | JGI IMG/M metagenome (GOLD analysis project Ga0209060, IMG submission 187155) | Surface soil microbial communities from Centralia Pennsylvania, which are recovering from an underground coalmine fire - Coalmine... | ecosystem: Environmental > Terrestrial > Soil > Unclassified...
TGCCCAGGAAGGAAAGCCCGCCAGCGAAGCCGCACATCTGTTCGAACCGTTGCCGCAGGTCCTGAAAAACGTCCGCTTTCGCAATGGCCAGCCGCTCGAGGACTCGCGAGTCACCGCGCGCATCCGCGAATGTGAGCAGAGGCTGAACGGAACCGGCCGCATTCTCGTGCGCAAATCCGGCACCGAGCCCGTGATCCGTGTCATGGCCGAGGGCGAAGACGAGAAGCTGATCCGCTCCCTGGTGAAGGACATCGCATCGGCGATCGAGGAAGCTGCCGCGTGAATCCAGTGGGCGCGCGCCCCGCGCGCATCCTCATCATTGCGGGCTCGGATTCCTCGGGCGGCGCCGGCATCCAGGCGGACATCAAGACGGCGGCGGCGCTTGGCGCGTACGCCATGACCGCGATCACGGCGATCACGGCACAGGATACGGAGCGCGTGCATGCGGTCCATCCGGTCCCGGCGGCGATCGTGCGCGAGCAGATGCTCGCCTGTCTCAACGATATCGGGGCCGACGCGATCAAGACCGGAATGCTCGGCTCAGCCGATGTGGTCGAAACCGTGGCCGGTGTGCTTGCGGAGCACGCGAAAGGAATTCCTCTGGTCATAGACCCGGTGATGGCATCGACCAGCGGAACGGCTTTTCTGGATGAGGACGCGATTCTGGCGCTTCGCGCGCATCTCATGCCGCTCGCAGCGCTGGTCACTCCAAACGATCTCGAAGTACGGCGCCTGTTCCTTGGCGCTTCGCCGACGGCGTTCCTCATCAAGGGCGGGCATCGCGAGGATTCGCGTGGCGTGGTCGACGTGCTCATGCATCAGGGCCGGCAGCGCGATTTCGTTTCTCCGCGCATCCCCACGAAAAACACACACGGCACCGGATGTACGCTCGCAACCGCGATCGCCTGCGGACTTGGCCAGGGCATGGCGCTCGAAGATGCCATCGTGCGCGCTCGTGCCTACGTCCACGAGGCGATTCGGACCGCGCCGGGGCTAGGCCGGGGACAGGGGCCGCTCAATCACATGCATGGCCTGAACCCCGGGAAGATCCCGGCCGAGCCGCTTTAGCGTCGAGTGCCCAAGCCAACCGCGCGAGCGATAGAGCGGACGACCCGGCGCGCGCTGACGCCCTCCCGATGAACCCTGGGGCGCGCTTTCGCTTCGCGCGCCCAGGATGACACATCAGCGCGGCGCTCAGGCCACCATGCGGTCGAGCCGCGCGCGGATGATGGCCTCTGCTTCGCTCATGATTTTCGAGATCAGTTCCGCACAGGTGGGAATATCGTGGATCAGGCCTTGCGTCTGTCCCGCCGACCAGATGCCGGCATCGACATCGCCGGTATCGTAAACCCGCGCGCCGCGCGTGCCGGCGACGAGGTCCTTCACGTCCTCGAATTTCGCATTGCCACGCCGCTCAATGGTGACGACTTCATCGCTCACCGCGTTTTTCGCCACGCGCGCCGTGTTGTGCATGGTCCGGAAGATGAGGTTGGTGCCCCGCTCGTCATTGGCGACGATCGCCTCCTTCACCTTCTGATGGATGGGCGCTTCCTTTGTCGCCATGAAGCGCGTTCCCATGTTCACGCCGTCGCAGCCGAGCGCAAGCGCTGCCACCAGGCCACGGGCATCCGCGATTCCACCGGATGCAATGATGGGAATGTTGAGCTTGTCCGCGGTCGCCGGGAACAGGATCAGCCCGCCGACATCGTCCTCACCGGGATGGCCCGCACATTCGAGGCCGTCGATCGACACGACGTCGACGCCGATCGACTGCGCTTTGACTGCGTGGCGCACGCTCGTGCACTTGTGGATCACCTTGATGCCGGCAGCCCTGAACGACGGCAGATGCGGCTGCGGATTGTTGCCCGCGGTCTCGACCACCTTGACGCCGCTCTCGCAGATGACCTGGCGGTATTCGTCGTAAGGAACCGGATTGATTGTCGGCAGGATGGTGAGATTGATTCCGAACGGCTTGTCCGTCATTTCAAAGCAGCGTTTGACCTCCTTGGCGAGCTTCTCGGGAGAGCCCGGGGTGAGCGCGGTCACAAATCCAAGCGCGCCGGCATTGGCAACAGCGGCAATGAGATCGGCGGTGCCGACCCTCGTCATGCCGCCGCACGTGATGGGCGCCTTGACGCCGAACATTTCGGTAAAACGCGTCCTGATCATGGAAACTGGTCCTTCCGATAGCTGGTATCGCTAGCCTGCCGGTAAACGCATTCTCCGCGCAAGTCGGCGGGGGTTTAGCGGTCAATATAGGGATCGCGCACCATGATCGTGTCATCCCGGTCGGGGCTGGTTGAAAGCAATGCGACCGGCGCCTCGATCAGCTCCTCGATCCGCCTCACATATTTGACGGCGTTGGCGGGAAGATCGGCCCAGCGGCGCGCGCCGCGGGTCGATTCCTCCCAGCCTGGAACCGTTTCATAGATGGGGATGAGCCGCGCCTGCTCGTTGGCGCCGGCCGGCAGGTGATCGAGAAGAGCGTCGCCCAGCCGATAACCGGTGCAGAGGCGGATTTCGGGAAAGCCATCGAGCACGTCGAGCTTCGTCAGCGCGATCCCGTCGATGCCGCCGGTGATGACGGTCTGCTTCACCAGCACGGCATCGAACCAGCCGCAGCGGCGCTTGCGGCCGGTCACCGTGCCGAATTCATTCCCGCGCTGGCCGAGGCGCTCTCCTGTCGCGTCCTTGAGCTCCGTCGGAAACGGACCCTCCCCAACACGCGTCGTGTAGGCCTTCACGATCCCGAGCACGAAGCCGATGTTGCGGGGCCCTGTCCCGGCACCGGCCGCGGCCTGGCCGGCGACCGTGTTGGACGACGTGACGAAGGGATAAGTGCCGTGATCGATATCGAGGAGGACGGCCTGCGCGCCTTCGAACAGGATGCGCTTGCCCGCGCGCCGGGCCATTTCGAGTTCGCGCCAGCTCGCTCCGATGAAGGGTACGATCTTCGGCATGATCTCGGTCAGCGCCGACAGCACCTGATGTGGTTCGATTTCCTTGCCGCCATTGCCGCGCCTGAGCGCGTTGTGGTGCGCAAGCAGGCGCTCGATCTTCGCGGGAAGTGATGCCGGGTCTTTCAGGTCGACGACGCGCAGCGCACGCCGTCCGACCTTGTCTTCGTAGGCCGGGCCAATGCCGCGTTTGGTCGTGCCAAGCCGCTCGAGGCTGTTCGAGGTCTCGCGCGCGTGGTCGAGTTCGCGGTGCAAGGGAAGGACGAGCACCGCGTTTTCTGCGACGACCAGAATCTCCGGGCTGACGTTCAGCCCCTCGCCATTCACCCGCCCGATTTCTTCCAGCAGCGCCCACGGATCGACGACGACGCCGTTGCCGATGATCGAGCGCTTGCCTTGCACGACACCGGAAGGAAGCAGCGAGAGCTTGTACGTCTTGTCGCCGACCACGATGGTGTGGCCGGCATTGTTGCCGCCCTGGAACCGGACCACGACATCGGCCCGGTTGGCGAGCCAGTCGATGATCTTTCCTTTTCCCTCGTCGCCCCATTGGGCGCCGATCACCGCGACGTTGGCCATGTCACCGCACCCGAAAGCTCGAGGCGCCGCGGGAATCGCGGGCACGGTGACCGGTTATAGCAATTCGCCGCGGCCGCGCCCAATAGCCGTACCGCGGCGCTCTTCGGCGTTTTTCAGTGATCCTTGCCCTTGGCGTGGCTGTGCGATTTTGCCCGCTCTTCGGCGCTCCGAAGCTCTTTACCCTCTTCACCTTCGAGAGCGCGCTTTGCTTCTTCGCCTTTTTGCGGAATCTCCCTCTTGTGGGATTTGACAAAGCTCTCCTGCGCTTTGTCGAAATTGCGGGTCGCGGTGTAGTTGCCTTCGCCAAACTCGCCGGTTTTCCCGGTCTTGTCGTTCTGCTTCGTGCTCATGTTCGAACCGCACCTTCCTTGGACGAGCGTCAATTCCTTAACGAAACGGGCGCCCTGCGGTGCGCGTTCCCGTGTGAGTTCCCGATCGCGCGTAGCTATGGGGAGGATCGCGCGTAGCTATGGGAAAGATGGAGCGGGCGAAGGGAATCGAACCCTCGACATTCAGCTTGGGAAGCTGACGTTCTACCTCTGAACTACGCCCGCATGGCCGGTTGCCAAAACGCTAACATGCGCCAACGGCCCAGCGGAAGCGTCGCACCGGTTCCCTTGTTACGACCGGAAGAAAGCGGTGTGAGCAGCGTTCTTCTGGCACCGCGCGTGTGAGCACCCGCCATCGCGCGTGGGGAGGGGTGGCTAGGCGGCTCCTGGCCAACCTGGAAAAGCTCGCCGGTCTCAAGTCCGTCCTCAACCTTGAGGCCGGCGAGTGTCCTGGGGCGTGGCATCCAAAACCAATCCGTAGATCAGGCAGTCGCGTCGTCGCCCGTCATGTTTGACGTGCGCCCTAAGGCGGCCTTCCAGCGACAAGCCAAGGCGTTCCAACAGGCGAATCGACGCTTCGTTGCCGTCGTGGCAGCGGGCCCAGAGCCTTTCGAGTCCAAGCGCCCCGAAGGCCTCGGCTTTGACGGCGTTCATCGCCTCGATCGCATATCCCAGTTTCCAATGTGCGCGAGCAAACATGAATCCAACCTCGGCGCGGCCATGCTTGTGATCGATTTCACTCAGATCGCATTCTCCGATGACTTCACCGGAATGCGCGAGCGTGACTGCCCACCACAGCGTATGGCCCGCGTCCCGATCTGGGTCATGCGCAGCGATGGTCGCCTCCACTTCGGCGATGCTCGTTTGCGCAGGGACATCCCAGAACCGCATTACGTCCGGATCGCTGCGCGCGCGCCATAAGGAGGCCGCGTCGCTCATCGCGATCGGCCTCAGGACGAGCCGGGCTGTGCGCAATTCCATGGAGAATGGCCCGATCGCCAAAAACTCGTGAGGCGGCCGGCGAAATCGCCGTAGCCGCCTCACGCTGCCCCCTTTAAAGCGGACCCATCTGCCGCGAGGCTTAGCCCCCATGCCGTTTGGACCCGCGGCAACCGGATTTAGGCGGAAGTCACCGGCAACGCGCAACGGTGGAGATTACCTGCGGGCACCTTTTGGTGAAGGTGTGGACTAAAAGACACAGCGTCCCGAATAGTTCAGGGGTCGCGGAAGTGTTTGGAAAGCTTGAGTCCCTGGCGCTGGTAGTGCGAGCCGATGGTGCTGCCATAGGGATCAGGCGAGGGATCGGTCAGCCGCTCGAAAACGAGCCGCCCCACGATCTGCCCATGCTCCAGGATGAAGGGAACTTCGCGGGAGCGTACCTCGAGCACCGCCTTTGCCGATGGCGCTTTGCCGGGTTCGAAACCAAAGCCCGGATCGAAGAACCCGGCATAGTGGACGCGGAATTCGCCCACCAGCGGATTGAAAGGCACCATCTCGGCGGCGAATTCGCGCGGAATCGCGATGCGCTCGCGAGAAGCCAGAATGTAGAACTCGTCCGGATCGAGCACGATGCTTCCGCTCGTCTCGCCCTCGATCGCATCCCAGTACTCCCAGGGCGACAGCACACCGATTTGGTCGACGTCGATCAATGCCGTGTGCCGTTTGGCACGCCAGCCGATTCGCGCGCCGCGTTCGCCCTTGAGATCGATCGTCAGCGCAAGCCCGTTCTCGATGTCGGCTTCGTGATCCACGAGCGGCGTCTCGGCGTGAAGCCGCCTTAGCTGCGTGTCGGTGAATTGCGGAGAGCCGTTGCGGACCCTGAGCTGGATAAGCCGCGAACCCTTGCGCACCAGAACCGGAAAGGTCCGCGGCGAGATTTCTGCATAGAGCGGCCCGCGATAACCCGCCTCGATCCGGTCGAACGCCTGCGCGCGGTCGGTCATCAGCCGCGAAAAGACATCGATGCGGCCCGTCGAGCTCTTGGGGTTGGCCGTTCCGGACACGCGGCTGGAAAAATCTGCGCTCTCGAGCAGCGGCACGATGTAGACGCACCCGGTCTCGAGCACCGCACCCGCCGAAAGATCGATCTCGTGCATGAAGACCGAGCCGAGCTTGTCGCGAACGGTGGCGCCAGTTCCCGGCAGGAAACTCGCCCGGATGCGGTAGGCGACGGCGCCCAGCCTCAGGTCGATGCTGGCCGGCTGCAACTGGGCTTCGATGATATCCTCGGAGGCGACGACCTCGCGCCGCGCGCGCACAAGGCGGCGCAGCACATGGCTCGGCAGAATCCCCGTCGAATGGCGGCCGTAGGTCTCGGGAGAGACTTCGGCGCCAAAAAGGGTGTCGTCGGTGGCGCTCATGACAAACCGCACTATACGAAGATCGCCCAGCCGTCAGGGCGCCTCGGCAAGAAACGCACGGATTTCTTTGACGGCTTCGGCAAGCCCGGTCCGAAGGACGGGTGCTTCCGGTGGAAATGCGCTCAGCAGGCGCGAGGGCGTTGCGCTTTCGAGAATCACGAAGCAACCCTTGTCGGTGTCGCTTCGAATGAGCCGGCCGAATGCCTGTTTCAGGCGCAGGCGTGTCAGCTGGGCATCATAGTTCGCGCCGAAGCGCGCGCGCCTCGCCTTGTGCAGGATCGTGGGCTTTGGCCAGGGGACCTTGTCGAATACGGCGAGGCGCAGGCTCCGGCCGGGCACATCCACGCCATCGCGGAGCGCGTCCGTGCCGAGCAGGCAGGCATTCTCCTCGCTGCGGAAAAGGTCAACCAGCGCGCCCGTATCGAGCCTGTCCACATGCTGCGCATAAAGTGTGAGGCCGGCGTCGGCCAGAGGCACGGCGATGCGCTTCTCGACATTTCTGAGCGCCCGCACCGATGTGAAAAGTCCGAGCGCGCCGCCGCCCGCGGCGAGAAAGAGTTCGCGGAAGGCTGCTGCCAGAAGATCTGGGTCTCGCCGGTCGACATCGCGCACGATGAAAATCCGCGATTGCTCGGCGTAACGAAATGGAGAGCCGAAGCTCTCGCGGCGCGCGGGTTCCGTCAGGTGGTGCGCCCCGGTGCGCACATCGGCGCTCAGCCAATCTTCGGCGTCGGAGGAATCGCGCAGCGTTGCCGAAGTAATCAGTGCGCCTTGCGAGGGCAGGATCACCTCTCTCGCGAGCGGAATGGTCGGGTCAATCCAGTGGCGCCGCAGCCCGATGTCGACGTCCCGGCCGTCCTCCCGCTCGACTTCGAGCCAGTCGACGAATTCTTCCTGGATTTCTCCGCTCTCCAGATTGTCGAGCATCTCGATCCAGGCGGGCAGAAGCACCTTTGCCCGCCGGTTAAGGCCCCGCACCATGGCTTCGAGTCGCGCGTGCTGCTGGGGATCGAGCTCGCTTGCCTCGTCGGCTCTTTTTGCGCGGAGACGATCGGCGAGTTTCAGCAGCGGCGTCGAAATCTTCCTGAGGCGGGCTGACAGCGCGCGCCCCCGGGCAGCCAGCTCGGGATCTAGCGGATGGACCTCCGCCTCGAGCGAGTAGGCGCCATCGCGATCGGTGCTTCGCGCAAGCACCTGCCGGTAGACGGCCGCGAGAAATTCCTCACCGGCCCCATGCGCGCCGGCGCCATGCATACGCGAAATCCAGCTGTCGCCGGCAAGGGCGGAAACCGCCTGGAGCGCCTCTTCCAGCGCGTCCTTCGCGGCAGTATCGCTTTCGAGAAGATCCTTCATCCGCTCCGCGAGCCCGCGCATGCGGCTTTGGGAACGTCCCTCCGATCCTCTAACCCAACGGCGGAGTTCGGCCATCTCGCTTCCGGAAAGAACCGTGGCAAAACCCGAGTCAGCGGCATCGAAAAGGTGGTGACCTTCGTCAAGCACGTAGCGCGCCCGCCTCTCCGCCGGCTCATCTGCTCCTTGCTCGAAGGCGATCGCTTCGGATGCGGCCTGCGCGATCACGAGCGCATGGTTGGCTATGACGATGGGGGCCGTGCGCGCGCGGCGAACCGCCTTCTCGATGAAGCAGATCCGGTAGTGGGGGCAGGCGGCATAGATGCATTCGCCGCGACGGTCGGTGATCTCTCTCAGCGCAAGCGACGCGCCCAGGAACGCCGGAAAACCCGCCCCCGAGATATCCCCGTCCTTCGTGGCCGAGAGCCAGCGCGCGATCAGGCCGAGCGCGATCGAACGTTGCCCGGGCGCTAGCGCCGTTCGTCGCGCCGCCTCCTCGAAATTTAGGATGCAGAGATAGTTTTCGCGCCCCTTCCTGACGACTGCCTTCTCGTCGCGTTCGGACGGGTCGGGATAGAGACGCGCGATCTCCTGCAGGATCTGGCGCTGCAAATTGCGCGTATAGGTCGAGATCCAGAGGCCAGGCCCGTTTTTCTCGGCCCAGAGACTTGAAGGCGCGAGATAACCGAGCGTCTTGCCGGTGCCGGTGCCGGCTTCGAGCAAAGCGACCTTGGGAGAGCCCGCGCGCTCGCGAGGCCCGAACGCAAAGAGCGCCGCGTCGACATAAGCCGTCTGTTCCCGCCGCGGTTCGCCCCCAAGACCGATCGCAGCTTTCAGCCTTGCGTGCGCTTCGGCGTTGCCCACCGGGATCGAGCCCGGATCGCCCGGATCCGGTTCATCCTCCCAGGGTGAAAGCCTGCGCCAGGTATCGATGCCCGCGAGCGGATGTTTCGGCGGGTCGCCCGCCGTGAGCGCGCCGAGCACGAGTGGCGCCCAGCGCCAGCCAGCACGGCCGAGCGTGTATGTGAGAGAGCGCAAGGCTCCGCGCTCCTGTTCAGAAACATTGCGAAGTTCGTCAAGGAGCCGGGCGGCGGCGACTCTGAGCGTCGCCGCCGAATCGTGGGGTGAAAGAGGCCAGTCGAGTCCGAGCACGCGCGCGAGGCCCAGCGGGCTTGGCACGCAGGGCGTTGCCGGCCGCACAAAAACAAAAAGCTCCATGACATCGAAGAGCGGCAGGGCGGCTTGCGTCCTGAGGCGTCCGGCTACGAAGGCGCCATGTGCGATGAGCACCTCGCCTCCACGGAAGAGCGCGCGCGCCTCGTCGCGAGCAAGCATCCGGCTTTGGCCATCGGGTTCAAGGACGATCGCACCACCGGCTACGGGGACGAGGGCACGCAGTCGATCCAGCGAGACCGGGCGCGGCGTGGCTTCGACGAGCATGGGAGGATCATGCGCGTCCCACCGTGACGAGGGAAGCGAGAACGCAGGGGCTCGAGGTTTGTTTTACGCCGCGAGCGCGGGGTAGAGCGTTTCGAGCGCTTTGCGGACGTGCTCGTGTTCGCGCAAGACTTCGCAGGCGCGCTCGCGAAGCGCCGGAGCAGCGTCGCCTTGGCGCGCCGCGCTCGCGAGCATGCGCGCGCTCGCGGTGATGGCGGAAAGACCCAAAGCGCCTGCACTGCCGGCGATGTCCTGTGCAACGCGCGCGGCTTCCTCCCAGTTCGCATGCTCGCTCGCCTCTCCGAGCGCGCTGCAAAGCTTTTCGGAAGTCTCGATATAGGCCTTCAGGATTTCGATCAGGGTCTTTACGCCGACGGAGCTCTCGAGCGCTGCCATCGCTTCGGCGTCCAGGGCACCTTCATATTGATCGAGATCGGCTTGCGGCGTCAGCTGGTCATTGGTGACGAGATGTTCGGCAACCGGAAGGGTGAACCAGAAGATCGAGCCGCCCGACGCGTTGTGTTCGAAGCCGATGGAACCGCCAAGCGATTCGACGATCTGTTTTGCGACCGCGAGGCCCAGCCCTGCGCCCTGGAAGGCTCGCGTGTAGGAACTGTCCCCCGGCGAAAAAGGCGTGAAGAGATGCGCCTCTGCTTCGTCGGACACGCCCGCTCCGCTATCGATAATGCAGAAGCGGACGCGCCGGGAATCGGCTTCGCCCGATGACTCGAGCTTGATCTGAATGCTCCCGCGTTCCGTGAATTTGAGCGCATTGTCCGTGAGCTTCAGGAGCACCTGGCGAACCCGGCGTGCATCGGCGCATACGCCGGATAGTTCGGGCGGCGCCAGGACTTCCAGAGAAATTCCTTTTTGCCGCGCCCGCGGCCGTGCAAGACGCGCGACCGCACGCGCCGCCTGGATCGGATCGCAATAGGCCGCACTTTCCCCGCGCGCATTGTCCTGAGTCAGTGTCAGCACGTCTTCGAGCAGCGTTTCGAGGCCGCGTCCGGCTTCCAGCATGACCTTGACGTGGTCTCGATGCGGATCCGCGAGCTGGGCGCGATCAAGAAGCTGCGCCATGCCGAGGAGCGCGTTCAGCGGCGTCCGAAGCTCGTGGCTCACATTGGCAAGGAATCTTTCCTTGGCGCGCGCGCTCGCTTGCGCGAGATCGCGGGCCGCTTCGGCTTCGCCTTTCTCATGGCGAAGACGAACGACGAGATCGGCGTTCTCGAGACGCAAGCGAATGCTCTCGTTGAGAAATGCCGCCATGTTGTCGCTGTAGGCGGTCAGCACGCCTACGAAGAGAACCACGAGGGCGGCCGACATCGTTGCGAGCCCGCCCTGGAACGCCAGCAGCACCACGAGCGGGGTGAGGGAAAAGGCGGCGTGCACGAGATAGGCCGGGCGATGCGCGGCGCGCACAATGAACTCGGTTGAAGTCATGCCGAGAAAGGCGAGTGTCAGATAGGCCTCGGCCGGAAACGCACTCGGCACGAACCAGAACCACGCGCCCAGACCCCAGGACGCCCCGGCGAGAGCCGACACAAAGGTGTAGCGGTGCGCCCAGTACGCAGGATCGCTTTCCTTGTCGCGCGCGCGGTATTGCTCCAGCAGACGCTCGGCCAGAATGACCACCGCCATCTGAAAACAGAGCGGGATGAAGATAATGATGATCGGCGGGCCGCTGGTAAAGCGCGTGGCGAGCACGCAGAGCGCGGCAAAAGGCAAAGAGAGATAGGGCCGCCCGAGCCTGTACAGGACATCAATCCGTCCGGCGAGCACGGTGCGCGCCATCGCGGGATCGAGTTTGGTTTCGACGCACATCAAGGCTTTATCCTCACCCGATTGTCGCCTTTGGCCTGTTGCAAAAGCCTTAAGCTTGTGTGACGGGAATGGGCGCAATCGGCTGCTTTTTGCTGGCCAAAGACGATTAGAGTGCACTGCGCGGGAGAGACATGGCGCCGGCGTCCTTTACTGACGGATCAAAGCTGGCCGAAGCGGCCCATGCCTGGCCCTTCGAAGAGGCGCGCAAGCTGCTGGAACGAATCCGCGCCGCGGAAAAGGCCGGGCGGGCGGACGACGCGGTCGTTTTCGAAACCGGCTACGGGCCTTCCGGTCTCCCGCATATCGGGACGTTCTGCGAGGTGGCGCGGCCGAGCTGGGTCCGGCGCGCCTTCGAAATGCTCGCGCCTTTGAAGACGCGGCTGATCCTCATTTCAGACGACATGGATGGCCTGCGCAAAGTGCCGGACAACGTACCCAACGCCGATGTTCTCAGGGCACATCTGGGCAAGCCGCTCACCGCCATTCCCGACCCGTTTGGCACGCATGAAAGCTATGGCGCGCACAACAATGCCCGGCTGCGCGCGTTCCTCGATGCATTCGGCTTCGAATATCAGTTCCTGAGCGCGACGGAGTGCTATCGCGGCGGCCGCTTCGATCATGCGCTTCTTAGGGTGCTCGAGCATTACGAGGAAGTGCGCGACGTCGTGCTTCCGACATTGGGCCCGGAGCGCCGCGCAACGTATTCGCCCTTTCTTCCGATCTCGCCGCGCACAGGCGTTGTGCTTCAGGTGCCGGTGCTCGAATGGAACAAAAAGAGCGGCACGATTGTCTTTCAGGACGAGGGGAAGAAGACCGAACTTCCCGTCACCGGCGGTCATGTGAAGTGCCAATGGAAAGCCGATTGGGCCATGCGGTGGTACGCGCTCGGGGTGGACTATGAACTCGCAGGCAAGGATCTCATTTCATCCGTCGAACTGGCTTCCAAGATCGTGACGATTCTCGGAGGGACGCCGCCCGCAGGTTTCAATTTCGAACTCTTCCTGGATGAGAAAGGCCAGAGGATTTCCAAGTCGAAAGGAAACGGCCTCTCGGTCGAGGAGTGGTTGAGCTATGGCACGGAGGAGAGTCTCGAACTCTTCATGTACCAGAAACCGCGTGTCGCGAAGCGGCTCTATTTCGATGTCATTCCCAAAGCCGTCGATGACTACATCGGCTTTGTCGAAACCTACTGGAAAACGGAGGACGAAGCCGAGCGAATCGAGAATCCGGTCTGGCACCTGCACGCCGGCAATCCGCCACGCGAGAGCTATCCCGTGAGCTTCGCGCTTCTGCTCAATCTCGTAAGCGCTTCGAACGCCCACAACAGAGAGGTGCTTTGGGGATTCATCCGGGCTTATGCACCGGGCGCTTCGCCCGAGAAGAATCCCGGGCTCGACAAACTCGTGGGCTTTGCGCTCCGCTACTACGAGGATTTCGTAAAGCCGCAAAAAAAGTACCGTGCACCGTCGGAAAAGGAGCGCGCCGCACTCCTCGAACTTGCCGCGAGACTCGACGCGCTCGCCGGCGAACGCAATGGCGAAGCCGTGCAGAACGTCGTTTACGAGATCGGAAAGACGCGAGGTTTCGAGCCGCTCCGGGACTGGTTCAAGGCGCTTTATGAAGTGCTCTTCGGCCAGACGCAGGGCCCGCGCTTCGGCTCCTTTGCCGCCCTGTTCGGCTGCACCGAAA
>Ga0209060_10003706_pt1 | contig 12524 bp, 11 predicted proteins | sample Coa_R1_8_FD_187155 | JGI IMG/M metagenome (GOLD analysis project Ga0209060, IMG submission 187155) | Surface soil microbial communities from Centralia Pennsylvania, which are recovering from an underground coalmine fire - Coalmine... | ecosystem: Environmental > Terrestrial > Soil >...
AGCAGTTTTACGAGACCGGCGAGCAGGAGCGAGACCGCGCTTGAAACGGCAAAAGTCATCCAGCGGCTGCCGGAGAGAAAGCCGCGGAGCAGCGCATGTTCGCCACTCGCGCGGTATTCCGGAATGATCTTTTGCGCGGACGCCGAAATGCCGAAGTCCATCATGCTGCCGAGCAGCAGCACCCAGGTCCAGACATAGACATAGACGCCGTACTCCGATCCGCCCATCCAGCGCGCCAGCAGGATCTGCGAGAGATAGGCGAGGCCGGCGCTGAGCACGCGAATGATGAAGATCGTTCCGGCCAGGCGTCGCGTCAGCGAGGCCTCGCTGGAGCCGCCGCTCAGCAGGCGACGCAGCCGCGCGAGCGGGCTTGTCGGCATAACTGTTGCGGGTTCGGCATCAATGGCGGCCACGAACAAAATCCTGGAAACGCCGCAGCGCGGCGAGGAGTTTGAACTATCAACACATCGTTAAGATTTGGTTGGGTGGGCGATCATGGCACCTCGGTGTCGTCCCGGCGAACGCCCGGACCCATAACCCCAGGGTGCCATTGTTAAAGAAGGCAACGACCACGACGCCCGAAATGACCATCGCGCGGTATGGGTCCCGGCGCGCGCTCGCAAGCACTCGCGTGGCCGGGACGACGGCTATTTCAATCCAGATTGATATTGAACTCGTAGGCGCGGTCACCGCCGACCAGGGTCAATTTCAGCGCCGCGCCATCGGGATCGACTCCTGGGGGGACACCGTCGAGCGTGAACACAAACCGCTTCACGCCGGGCGGGCTGTGATCCAAGAGTTTCGGAACCGGCAGCCCCCAATCCGGCGTCGGTCCCTCGACGAGCAGATTGAGATCGTGGTCGTCGGGGGTAACGACGTCGACCAGCACCTTGTCCTTGCCCTCGCGCTTGACGTCGCGGATGGTGAGCGGATTAGGATCGCCAACATTGGCGGGCTTCGGAACGCTGTCGAGTGCAGCGAACAGCGCGCTGTCCTCGGTCGAGGCCACGCTGTTGAAGGCAAGCTCGACATTGGCCTCGACGGGAATGCAGAGCTTCTCGCACACCGCGTAGCTGACCTCGGCGCGCAACGTCACGGGCTTGTCGGCGCTTTTCGGCACGATCCGCAAGGGCAGCACGATCTGGTCGTGGTAGCCCAGCGAGGTGCCGCCCGCGCCGTCGTCGAATTTTGTCGGCGCCGGCCACAGCACGGTGACCGCCTCGATGTTGTCCGATTTGGTGAAATCAAAACGCGGTGGCACGCCGGAATCGCCTGGCGTGCGCCAATAGGTTTTCCAACCCGGTTGCAGCTGAAAGGCAATGCCGCCGAGCAGCACCGCGCCGCTGCGCGATCCCGCGAGCAGGCGCACCGCCGAATGTCCGTCCCGCTGCCATGGCGAGGCATCCTGGGCGCGGGCATCGACCGCGAATGCGGACGCCAGAATGGTTGCAGCAACGCCGAGCGAGGCCCGCAAGGGAACTATGGCATTCATGCGACGTCTTTACCTGCAAGCATACGCGCGAACCATTGAATTGCTTGTGATGAACTGTCAACGAACGAACTACGGCCGCGACGATGTGCTTGATTGACAGGACTGCCACCCAATATCAGGATAACGTTGAATATGAGAGCGAACGCGGATGGACCCTCAAGGCAAAAGATCGGGCGAGGTTTGCCCCAAAAAGATCGGCGCCGTCGATGATTCGCAGGGCTACCTGGACGGTCAGTTGCTGGTCGCCATGCCGGTGATGGGCGATCCTCGCTTCGAGCGGTCAGTGATTTATCTGTGCGCGCATTCGGCGGATGGTGCGATGGGCATCATAGTCAACCGTCCGGCCGGCAGCATCGATTTCCCTGAATTGCTGGTGCAACTCAACGTCATTAATAAGGACGACCAGATCAAGCTGCCCGAAACCGCCGAGAGCATGAAGGTGCTGCGCGGCGGCCCGGTCGACACCCGGCGCGGCTTCGTGTTGCATTCCAGCGATTTCTACATCGAGAACGCGACACTGCGGATCGACGACGATATCTGCCTGACGGCGACCATCGATATCCTCAAGGCGATCGCCAAGGGCAAGGGTCCCAGGCATGCGATCCTCGCGCTCGGCTATGCCGGCTGGCGGCCCGGACAGCTGGAGGCGGAAATCCAGGGTAATGGTTGGCTGCATTGCGATGCCGATGCGGACTTGGTGTTCGGCGACGACGTCGATGAAAAATACGCGCGCGCGTTGCGCAAGATCGGCGTCGATCCGGGCATGCTCTCCAACGACGCCGGCCACGCGTAGGTCCTCTCGGTGTCGTCCCCGCGAAAGCTGGGACCCATAAGCACAAGAAGGAATTGTTGCGCGAAGCTGAAACTCCGAGCCTTCGCCAAACAACATCCTGTGGTGATAGGTCCCGGAGCGCATTCGCTACTTGACGGCGCTGCGCGCCGCAAGGTGCTCGCTTGGCCGGGATGACAGCTAGTAGCTACTCCGCCGCCTGCTGCAAGGCCGGTTGATCCGGCACCGTCGGCATGGTGCCGGCGACCGTCGCCCGGCGCATGTCGCGCGGCTGCGACTGGTCGTAGCGGCGGACGCGATGCATGGTCTGGCGGTTGTCCCACATCACAAAGTCATGCAGCTTCCACTTGTGGACGTAGACGAACTCCGGCTGCGTGGCGTGCTCGTTGAGATCGCGCAGCAGCAGCCGACCTTCCGGCATGCTCATGCCCAGCACCTTGCCGGCATGCGATGACAGATAGAGCGACTTGCGCTTGTGCACCGGGTGGGTCCGCACCAATCGTTGCAGCACCGGCTTGAACATTTCCTTTTCTTCGTCGCTGTAGTCGAGAAAGCCGAGCGAGCCGCGCGAATACATCAGCGAATGCTCGCAGATCAGGTCATCGATTTCCGTCTTGGTCTCGGCATCGAGCGCGTCATAGCCGGCGCGCATGTCGGCGAATTCGGTGTTGCCGCCCTTCGGGTTCACCACGCGCGCCGAGAGCAGCGAGAATTTCGCGGGGATCGCGCGGAACGAGGAGTCGGAGTGCCAGAGACAGTTGCCGAGATTGAACAGATGCGTGCGGTGATCCTTCGGCAGCGGCTTGCCGTCCTTGCCGAGGTTGGAGACATCGTTCAGTCCGGCGGAGCCCAGCCGGTAATCTTCCTTTTTGGCGATGTTGCCGCCGCGCCGGTTTTCCCGTTCGCCGAAATTCAGCGCAAAGGCCATCTGCTGGTCGTCGGTAACGTCCTGATCGTGGAAGACCAGCACGGCATATTTGTCCATGCCCGCCTCGATCTCGGCGGCCTCGTCCTTGGTCAGGGGTTTGCGCAAGTCGACGCCGGACACCTCGCCCGCAAAGTGTTTGGTCAGCTGCCGGATCGCAATCGCCATGGCGTTTCTCTCCTCGAATAGGCGGTTGTCCCGCTCGACTTGCCCTGAAGGCTACTCCCGCGCCGGCTCCTGTCAACGTGTTGCGGCGGCCTTCCAGCCCTGCAATCCTAGATGAGGTCGAACGAACAGGGGACCGGACAGATGAACGAGCTCGATTTCAGCGGCAAGCAGGTGTTTGTGGTCGGTGGCTCCAGCGGCATCGGTAACGGGATCGCGCAGGCTTTTCGTGTCCATGGCGCCAGCGTGACCGTCTGCGGCACGCGGCCGGGTGCTGTCGACTACTCCGCGGAGGAGGGATCGCACCTCGATGGCCTCGACTATGTCAGGCTCGACGTCAGCGAGCCGCAGGCGATCGAGACATTCAAGCCTTCGTTCGAGCGGCTCGACGTGTTGGTGCTGGCGCAGGGCGCAGTCATCTATCGCCGCGGCGAATTCGAGATGGCCGGTTTTCGCAAGGTCCTGGAAGTCAATCTGATGAGCCTGATGGCGTGCGCGACCAGATTTCACTCGATGCTGCGCGGAGCCAAGGGCGCACTCATCATCGTGAGCTCGACGGCCGCCTATCATTCGACCATGGGCAATCCCGCCTACAACGCCTCGAAGACCGGCGCGGTCGGTTTGACGCGGACGCTTGCGCAGGCCTGGGCCGAGGACGGCATCCGTGTCAACGGCATCGCGCCGGGTCTCGTCGATACCAAGATGACCAAGGTGACGACATCGAACCCGAAACGGCTGGAGGGCGCGCTGGCGCGGATTCCGCTCAAGCGCCTCGGCACGCCTGCCGACATGGCCGGCGCGGCGCTGTTTCTTGCTTCGCCCTTGTCGTCCTATATCGTCGGGCAGACCATCGTGGTCGATGGCGGGCTGATTTTGTAGCGGCAATTGTCATTCGGCGCTCGCGAGATTCCGGGCTCGCGCTAGTGGAGCGGATTTGACGTTCGCTGCCCTCTTGCCGCGAGTGCCTCATGCGAACGTCAAATCCAAAGCTCCACTAGCATCAATAATTAGCTAGTGGTCCTTCGACGCTAACATTCGCAAAAGTTCCTGCCGAGAAGGGATGCGAACGTTAGCGTCGGACCACTAGCCGCGCGCCTGGGAATGACAAACCGATTATCGGATTACTTGCACTATTGCACCGATGCCGAGCGTCCGACATTTGCCGGCGGCCGCGGCACGCCTGGAGGCGCGGTCGGTGACCTCGGCGGCGGCGCATATTGGCGCGGTGGCGGGGGACTCCCGAAACCGAAGAAATTCTGGAACGGCCCCCGTGGCTGCTGCTGCAGCCTCTTCTGCTGCGGTTGCTGGGTCTGCGGGGCGACACCTGGGACGCCTCCGGGCGGCACGCTTCCGCCACCGGGCGCAGTCGTCGCCACCGGCGTTTCGCTCTTTGGCGGCTCCTTGGCCAGCTCGCGTCCGACCTCGCGATGCGGCCAGGAGAAGTCGTCCGCGCGGCCGGCAGGTGCGTTCAAGGCTTCGCCCTTGACCAGCGTTCTGGCGGCAAGCGCATCGACCGCGGCAGGCCGCGTGCCCGGTCCGCCCAACAGCTGGTCGGTGCCGACATTGGAGGCAACCAGTGGCACGATCGGTCCAGCGATCGGGCGCGGCGCTGGTTGACCCGGAACCGCGTTGGCCTCGGGTGCTGCGGGCTCGGTCGGCAGCGCAATCGGTGCGGAGCGCGCAGCGAGCAGGCGGGTGATCTCGCGCTCGACATAATGGGCGAGCTTTCGTGCGCCGGGCTTGGTGAAATAGACGCCGTCATAAGAGCGCAGCTGGCGGATCTGACCTTCGAAGTCGGGGCCTTTCTGCAGGAATAGGCCGCGCTCGTCGACGAAGCCGTCCCAGACGTCGACATAGGTGATGCCGGCCTTGTTGGCGGCGTCTCGATAAAGCGAATCCAGGAACAGGATGTCGGACGTTCCCTTCGGTCCGCGAATCGCGGGCAGGCCGACCCAGATCACAGGCACGCCCTTGGATTTGGCGACCGCGATCATCTCATCGATTTTCCTGGTGTAGAGCTCGATCCAGCGATCGTCGCGGAACTCATAGATGCCGTTCGGCGAGCGCGTGCTCTTCTCCACCGGCAGCGGGGTGTCGTCGCTGTCTTCGGGCGGCAGCTCGGTATCGGTCATCTTATCGTCGGGCTTGGCCTCGGCATCGGGCGCGGCGTCAGGCTTTTGCGGCTTGCCCTCGGCAGCCTTGCCCTCGCCTTTTCCCCGCGCCTCTTTCTTGTCCTTTTCCTTGTCCTTCTCGGCTTTTTTCTCGGCTGACTTGTCCGACTTCTCCGGCTTTTCGCTGACGGGCTCGCGCATCGCCACGCGGTCGTTGAGGCCGAGCATGATGACGATGACGTCGGGTTTTTCAGTGGCCAGAATTTGCTTGGCCGCGGCCGCCCAATCGGCCGGGTCGCCCTTGGGCTGATACTTGATCAGACCGGAGGTGTTTTTCGCCTTGCGGATCACGCCCATGTCGGGCTGCTCGGTGAAGGCGTCCTCAAGGCCATAAGCGAGCCAGTCGGCCATGCCGTCGCCCATCACCATGACATTGCGTTCGGGAATGGTTTCGCGCTTCTCCGGCGGCGGCGCCTTGGAGAAATCCTGGTAGACACGTTTGGGCTGCTGCTGTTGGAACGGCGCAAAGAAATCGCCGCCGAACCAGCCGCCTCCCCCAAATCCGCCGCTGCGCGGAGCGGGCCGCCCGCCGCCGAACCCACCAAAGCCTCCAAAGCCGCCGAACTGAGCGGCCGCCGGCCCACCGATCACGGCCGCGATCACGACCGCGAGCACGATCAATGGACCTGCCTCGGTGAACAGCTTGAAAAAGGCCTTGAGCTGGTTTTTGGGCTCGAACATCCGGATTCGGTTCGCGGTCGAATTCGACTGACGAAGTTATATAACTCAATTGGGCCGCAAGCGGGCGGGTGCCGGCGCATAAATCGCCTCTGGCGGCGAGTCGTCAAGAACTCATCGAAAAACCCGTTTTCAGGTTATTTTGCGCCCGAAAACCTCGCTTTTAGCGTCCTCGCAGACGCTCCAGCAGATCGGCGGTGGCAAAGCCGTCCGCCGGCGTGCCGATGGAGGCCTGGAAGTTGCGCAGGGCTTCGCGCGTCTGGCCGCCGAGCTGACCGTCCGGAGTGCCGCGATAGAATCCACGTTGGACGAGAAGCTGCTGCAACTCGAGCCGCTCCGCGAGCGACAAATCCCGCTCCTGCCGCGGCCATGGCTGGATGAAGGCCGTCCCTCCGCGTAGGCGGTCGGCGAAGTGGCCGATCGCGAGCGCATAGGCTTCGGCCGGATTGTATTTCATGATGACGCGGAAATTCTGCAGCATCAGAAAACCCGGCCCCTCGGCGCCGGCGGGCGCGAGCAGATAGGCCTTTTCCGCGGGATGCGGGAACGCCTGGTTATTGGCGCGCCTGATGCCGAGATGCTCCCACTGCGCGACCGTCATGGTCTTGGCGCGGTCGGCCAGCATGTAATTGAAGTCCTTCGGCACCACGATCTCGTAGCCCCAGCTCTGGCCGGTTTGCCAACCGTCTTTCTTCAAGTTGTTGGCGGTCGAGGCGATCAGGTCGGCGGCATCATCGACCACGTCACGGCGTCCGTCGCCGTCGGCATCGACGGCGTAGCGCTTGAATGCGGTCGGCATGAATTGCGTCGCCCCGAACGCGCCGGCCCATGAGCCGTGCAGCTGCTCAGGCCTGAGGTCGCCGTGGTTGAGGATCTCCAGTGCCGAGAGGAACTCGTCCTTGAAATAGGCCTGGCGGCGACCGATGCAGGCGAGCGTCGCGGTCGATTGCAGCACACTGCGATCGCCGATCTGAGTGGAGTAGTTGGATTCGATGCCCCAGATCGCCGCGATGATATGGCGATCTACGCCGTAGGCCTTTTCAGTGGCGTCGAACTGCGCCTTGTATTGCGCAAGGATCTCCTTGCCCTTGGCGAGGCGATTGTCGTTCACGAGGATGTCGAGATAGTCCCAGATCGACTTGGTGAACTCCGGCTGCGCATCGAGCAGATCCATGATGCGAAGGTCCGGCGTCAGCCCCGCGGTGAAGCGCCTGAAATTGTCTTCGGTGACGCCGCGCCGCGCGGCGTCCGGCCACATGCCCGCCACGCAGCGATCGAAATTGCCCGCGGCCTCGCGGATCGCCGACGCAGTCATCAGCGGATGGCCGGAGGCGCCGTCCTCTCCGCTCCAGGGCGCGCTGCCGGCTGGCACGGGCAGCGTCGCGGAATCGGTTTTTGGGCCCGAGAAAATGCCGCCGAACAGGCTCGACAATCCTCCGCCAGAGGATTGCGCCTGAGCGAAGTCCGCATCGAGCCAGACGGCCGCGCCAATCGTTGCGGCCACGAGCCCCATCGCCAAAGCTTTGCCTGGTTCCCTCATGTCCCCATCGGTTGTAAGCCAAATTCGGGCTTTCAGGAGGCGAGGCCCGCCGCGCTAGTGCGGTGGATTTGACATTCGCTTCAGTATTGACGCGAGTCCCACGAGCGAATGTCAAATCCAAAACCGCACTAGAATCAAAAGTTTGCAGTGTCCCTTTGGTGCTGACATTCGTAAACGAATGTGCCGAGAGGTGATACGAATGTCAGAACCGGGACATGGTTTCCAAAAGTTTAACAAATTTGCAGTTTTTCCATGAGGGGGAACGTTTGCGACTTTGTTGCGAAGCGCAAAACGGCTACCAACATGAGCCATTACCGGTTCCTCGTTCACTCCTAGGCTAATTTCGACCAGCGCCCATGAAAATCCGCAAAGCCGTCTTCCCCGTCGCCGGCCTCGGCACCCGTGTCCTGCCCGCCACCAAGGCGATGCCGAAGGAAATGCTGACCATCGTCGACAAACCGTTGATCCAATATGTGGTCGACGAGGCCAAAGAGGCCGGCATCGAGCATTTCATCTTCGTCACCGGCCGCAACAAGGGCGTGATCGAAGATCACTTCGATCGCATGTTCGAGCTCGACACCACGCTCGCTGCGCGCGGCAAGAACGCCGAGATGGAGATCCTTGCGCGCGACCAGCCCGAAGCCGGCGCCATGAGTTTTACGCGGCAGCAGGCGCCGCTTGGTCTCGGCCATGCGGTGTGGTGCGCGCGCGACATCGTGGGCAACGAACCGTTCGCGGTGGTGCTGCCGGATGAACTCGTGCTGAACACGCCGGGTTGTCTTGCCCAGATGGTCGAGGCCGCGAGCTCGCTTGGACAAAAATCCAACCTGATCGCGGTGCAGGAGGTGCCCTCGCATCTCACGCATCAATACGGCATCTGCGGCGTCGGCAAGCGCCACGCCTCCAGCGGCCTGTTCGAGGTCGACGGCATGGTGGAGAAGCCGCCAAAGGGTACGGCGCCGTCGAACTATTCGATCACCGGGCGCTACATTCTGCAGCCGGAGATTTTCAGCATCCTGGAAACGCAGGAGCACGGCTCCGGCGGTGAGGTCCAGTTGACCGACGCGATGATAGGGCTTGCGAAGGCGCAGCGCTTCTACGGTGTCGAATTCGTCGGCGAGCGGCATGATTGCGGCTCGAAGGCGGGCTTTCTGCGCGCCAACATCGCCTACGCCATGGCGCGCGCGGACTTGCGCGACGGCCTGCGCGAGGAGATGCGGAAGTATCTGGACCGCTGACAATAGAGGTCATCGCGAGCGACAGTCTACGCTCTTTGCACGAGCTTTGCCGGTAGCAGTCCGCCGAAACGCTCCAGCGTACAGGCAATCGGCAAGAGCATCTTGGACGTTGTTTGGCGGATGGCTGATGTGACCGACTACGATGCGTTGCGCGACTATTTGATGAAGCAGAAGCTTCCTGAATTCGTACTGAGCTTCGAGGCAATCGAGGACATCATCGGTCACGCGTTGCCGCGCGCGGCCCACCGCGCCTCGTGGTGGGAAACCCTGCGCAGCCCGCAGGAGAAGATGCCGCAGCGCGAAGCCTGCCTTGCAGCGGGCTATGTCGCTACGCGCCTGCCGGACGGCGAAAGCGTGAGATTCACGAAGATGAAGCAAGGGCGCGGGCCGCCAACCGCGATCCGATAGCGGCCCAGCTTCGAACCTGTCCGATGAATACTGCGGCGTGCATCTCGCGATGGGTGGGAGAGTGAGGCGGCTCGCCGACGCGATCGGCAAGCCGCCATCTGAGGCTCCGGCGTCGTCGCCAGGGCCGCCGGAGCCGCAGCGATCGAGCAACTAGTTGGCGAAGAGAGGCACTTGGTTGTCCTTCCAGGCGGAGGGCGAGGTCTGAGCCAGTCTCGTGACGCGAGAGGTCCGAGCCGGTCTTGTGAAAGATGAGATCTGAGTTGGTCGCGTGTAGGATGGACTCTGAGCCAGGCTCGTGAAGGCGGATGGCGTGGTGAACCCAGGCGACGCGAACGACCCTGACGCGGGGTCGACGATCGTATAACCGGCAATCGAGCGAGGGTGTTCTCGCGTAACGTGACCTCCGGAATTGCCGTCGTGCACATACCAGATGTCACCCGCGACGTGCTGCTGCAGAATCATGACGTGGCCCGAGTTCACTGCCGCCATGCCTGGGGCGGGGGCGGCGCGGGGGAAGCGCCGCCAATTGCCGGCGAGATTCAACTCGGGGACTATATGACCAAACCGATAGAGAGAGGCTTCGCAGCCACAGAAGGCATGCGGGCATCCCGAAGGACGGCCGCCGACAACGTGTTCGTCACTGGGGAGCATGGCCATCGCCTGTCGGAAATGTTGGAGGCGATAAGGATAAGCGTGGGGGCGAGCTTCGGCTTGGGCAGAGACAACCAATAGCGCGGCTGCGACACACACAACTCTATACATTCGGAGGACTCCTGGGTTGAATCCCCCTGCCGGACCCGAAAGCAGCGGGCAAAATTGTCCGCATGGTGGCCAAGTCGTGGAAGAGCAATGCGTCTTCGGGCAGGCTGGCTTCTCGCTCGGCCCGGCGACAGTTAGCTTATGTTGGTGCGGACTTGGTTTGGCCTGATTCTGGGCGAAGCAGCGCGATTGTATGCAAAGCGTTTGCTCTTTGAAGCGAACATCGAACGGATGACAGGTTTGCCCGCTCCGGCGAGATTGACGTCAAGCGGACCATTCAGCACGTGTGGCAATCAGTCGCAAAACTCACCGGCTTCGCCTCATCGCGACTTGACAGATTCCTCTATCCGCTTCTCATCATTAGCCTTGAGAGCCATCGCAGTTTGCCGGGGGGCACTTTGCACGCTGTCCAAAAATTTCTCGTGACAGGATACTTGCGGAGCACCGGTTGCATTTGGAGAAGCATCTTCCAGCCGGCCTTGGTCTGGTATGGCGCCCACTTGCATTCCCTGGTCTTGAAGTTTGTGGACCGGCGGCAAAATCACAGCACGTTCTTTTTCAGGAATCGCGCGGAAATCGAACTGATACGGCGCTTGGCCGATCAAGCGAGCCACGGCTCCCGTATCGATATGGCGATCTTTGCTTGCAGCAAGGGGGCGGAGGTCTATTGCATCGCGTGGGCTCTCAAGACGGCCCGACCGGATTTGACAATCAAGCTGCGCGCCATCGATATCTCCCAGGAGGTCGTGGAATTCGCCAAACGCGGCGTGTACTCGCTCCGGGGTGAGGACGACAAGCGCGACGCGGCGAAGTCGGGAGTTGCTACTTTCAGCGACCAGCCGCCCGGCTATTCGCCATTCATGTTCATGTCTGAAAGCGAGAAGAACGCGATGTTCGATCGCGATGCCGATGTCGTCAGAATCAAACCCTGGATCAAGGAAGGCATCATCTGGCAGTGCGCGGATGCAGGAGATCCCGAACTCACGTCCCTCATCCCCCTCCAGGACATGGTGATCGCGAACCGGTTTCTGTGCCACATGCAGCCGGCAGCCGCCGAGCGCATTTTGCGCAACATCAGTCGCGTCGTTAAACCGGGCGGATATCTGTTTGTCTCCGGCATCGACCTGGATGTGCGGATGCGGGTCGCGCAGGACCTGAAGTGGGACGCGATCACGGAGCTGATGAAAGAGGTTCATGATGGAGATCCGTCGATCAGGGACGGCTGGCCATTTGACTACTGGGCGAAAGAACCGCTCGACGCCAGTCGCGGCGACGCGGCGATTCGCTACGCGTCGGCATTCAAGATCGTCTAAGGCTATTGATAGGCTTTGCGGACGACAGGGCTGCATTTTCATCGATGAGAGGCTGCGCGCTTGCTGACTCAAATCTACGAAGTGTCGACGGAGGACGAAGCGCGCGCCATTTCGGCCTTGGGCATCGATCGTGTCGGCGTGCTCGTGGGCGACGGACGATTTCCGCGCGAGCTGCCGCTTGCTTCCGCGATGAACGTCGCGCGGGCCATTTCGCCACCGGCGAAATTTTGCGCGCTCTTCCTGACAGCCGACATCCCCATGGTTGCGACCTGGGCGCTTCAATTGCGGCCGGCGATCGTGCATCTCGGGGCGAGCGCCGAACTCGTTGCGCCGGGGGATGTGATAGAGCTCAAGCGAACGCTTCCCGCAACGCCGATCATGCGCAGCGTGCCCGTGGTGGGTGAGGAGAGCATCGCGATCGCGCAAAGCTATGACGCCATCGCGGATTTCATCCTGCTCGACAGCCATCGCGCAAACGACAACCAGATCGGGGCGCTCGGCGTGACGCATGATTGGCGCATCAGCCGCCGCATCGTCGAGCTCGTCCGCACGCCGGTGATCCTGGCCGGTGGCCTGGGACCGGAGAACGTGGGTGATGCCATACGCGCGGTCGCCCCTCATGGGGTCGATTCCAAGACAAAGACCGATCGCGACGGCTCGCACGCTAAGGACATCGACAAGGTCCGCCGCTTTCGCGACGCGGCGTTGTCATGACGGATGCCTGAAATCGACCAACGTCGCAGCGGGCACTCATTCGTTTGTCGTTGGCAGAGCCGCGGTGGGCGGCACCATGATTGCTGTGAAACTCTGCCTTGCGCCCGGCCAACCAAACCATGACCGCTCGAAGGTGAAGTCCGATCTGATGAAGCGCCTCGCACGCGCCGCGGTGCCTTCGATTGCGGCGATGCAGGCTTGGTCCTCGCCAAAGCACATCGCAGCCCAGCCGTCCGCGAAGTCGGCCGCATCCGGCGGCTGCGCGGGATCCGGATTCACCAGACGCGCCTCATAGATTGGATGATCCGGACTATAGAAGGCGAGCGCGAAT
>Ga0209060_10003710_pt1 | contig 12518 bp, 6 predicted proteins | sample Coa_R1_8_FD_187155 | JGI IMG/M metagenome (GOLD analysis project Ga0209060, IMG submission 187155) | Surface soil microbial communities from Centralia Pennsylvania, which are recovering from an underground coalmine fire - Coalmine... | ecosystem: Environmental > Terrestrial > Soil > Unclassified...
GCTTGCGAGCAAGCTCCCTTTTTTTTGTTGGCGAGTTGCGTTGGGGAGTAAAGTCATGACGCAAGCACGCGATTTTTCCGAATTTTGGCCCCAATATGTTCTGGCTCATCGGCAGCCGGCGACACGAGCCATGCACTGCATCGGCACCTTGGCGGGATGGGCCACGATGGGCGCAGCGCTCGTGCTGCGCAAGTGGTGGTGGATTGCAGTGGCGCTACTGATTCCGTACGCGTTTGCGTGGATCTCGCATTTTTTCATCGAGCACAACAAGCCGGCGTCTTTCGGGCATCCGCTCTGGTCCTGGTGGGCTGACCAAAGAATGGTTGCGCTGAGTCTCGTGGGAAAAATGGAAGAAGAGCTTAAGAAGTGCGAAGCAGCTCAAAGCTGGACTTCAGAAACAGGTATGGAAGACGTTCGAATGTAAGCGCGAAATCAGAAATTCAAAATACGGTGAAACCCATCGATCGAAGCCAAGAAGCTACTCCATCCTGACCGCAAAAATATCCTGCCCTTCGATTTTTACTTCAATTCCCAGCGGCGGCCGCAAGTCCGAACCCTGCACCATCGCTCCCCGAACCCAGACATTTCCCTGCAAGTTGCTCATCTTGAGTGGATCAAACACGCTTTGGCTGCATGGATTGCCGATCATCGGATATTTTCCAGCGCGATACCCGTAGTCATTTTTCAATTTACTCAAGTCGTTCACGAGTTCGAGCTGGCAATTGCCGTAAGGCGCTTTCAGGCTGAGTGCCCAATAACCGGAAGGCTGGCTCGCCGAGCCCGTCGGCAAGCGCAACAGCAGGGCCGGGCTATGCTGGGCCGTAAACGAATCGCGAAAATCGAATTCCACGGCCGACCACGGTTTTGCCATCGCGTCGACTCTTGCAATGCCACGCATCGGAGGCGGCGCTTGGGGCGGGGGATTGCCCAAATCAGGCGCGGATACTTCAACTTGGAGAAGCGGGTCGGCAGGCTGCGCCGCATGACGATGCGAGCGGCTCACGAAGTACCCGATTCCAACTACAACGAAGACCACCGCTACCAATCCGCCGACGATCTTCAGCGGTGCGGTTGTAGTTGCTGGCAGTTTGTTGCCCGGACCCACGCCGGGAATGGCGGGCATTTCTGCCTTGAACCGCTCATCGTGAATGGGGGGCTGGTCTGCCATCGAAGGGGCTCCGCACGGGCATCGTACTCGAAATACGTATCTAACTGGTACCGTTAGTTTCGGCGACGCCTCGGTCAAGCTTCATTGTATGTCTGGACGGCGCAAGGGGCAATGGTCCGAGCAAGCTCAACCGTTTTACTGCGACGCTCTTTTGAGAGCCCGTAATCGCCGCTCGGCGCACTTCCTATTAGTCGAATGGCGACAATCCCGTTCGCAAGACTTGTCTCTCGCGGCCGCGCGCCGTACTGTGATAGGAAAGGAAGGACAGGCATCGTGCTGTCCCTCACGTCCCTATGAGCGGCGATACCAGAGCGGGCGCGCGCCAGTTTGTGCGCAGCCTGAACATCCTGCTGAAGTTCGCGCGACTGTATGAATTCGGTCACGTGCGCACAGCTGCGCAATTCGAGACGACCTGGAAGGAATTGAAGGCCTCGCTCGATGAAAGTGGCGACAGTGGATTGTTGCTCGGCGCGTCGGGACAGCAGATTTTGCTCGATGGCGTTCCGCTTGGCGCCGCCGCCGCCGAACGCAGCTTCGCGCAACTCCTCTCCCAGTCAGGTATCGCGAGCATCCATTTCGCTGCGAATCTCACGCAAGCGCAGTTTGCACGTTTTGTTCGCGCATTTCCCACCGGTAATGCGAAGCCCACTTCTCTCACCGAGCAATTGAAAGCCGCGCTCGCAGGTGAGACCAGTATCAAGATCAACGAAATCCGTTACATCGCGGAAGACTCTTCCGTGGCGGGCGTCAAAGTTGCCGCCCAACTCACTGCAAAAGTTCTTGGTGCTCAGGGCGAGAAGTTCAAAGATTTTCTGGAAGATCCCAACAAATTACTGCAAATGATTTTAGCGGCCGAAAGTAATCGTGGCGGTTCCGGCGGTGGCGGCGGCGCGTCAGGCGGCGGTGGCCCGGGTTTCGGTGGTGGAGGTGTTCCCGGAGGGGCGGGTCCGGGAGGACCGGGTTCGGGCGGTTCTGGCCCTGGCGGGCCTGGTGGCGGCGGAAGCGGCCTCACGGCAGTTACCGGTACAGGACCTGGCGGAAGTCTTTGGGAGACGGGCGCGGGCAGCGGCCCTGGTGGCGGCTCTGCCGGGCCAGGTGGCGTTGGATCGAGTGCTGGAGGGGGGCCTGGCGACGGGAGTGGATTTGGCGGCTCCAGTGGTGGAACTGGCGGCGCTGGAGGCAACGGCGGCGTTAGTACCGGTGGCTCAGGCGGCAGTCCGAGTAGTGGTGAAGGCGCTGCCGGAAAATGGATGTCTGCGTCTGCACTGTTGCGCGGCGCAACAGCTGGCAGCCCGGGTTTGGGGGCAGCCGGCGGAGGCGGACAGTACTCCGTCGCGGAAGAAGATGTGCGTTCGATGCTTACGTTGTTCGCCCAGCTGGGCAAGTCTCGCCGCGACCCCGATGCGAAGATGGACGCGCCAACGTTCCAATCGCGTTTGAGCGCGCTTCCTGTGCGCGCCCAATACACGCTGCAGCAGGCTCTAGCAGGACTTGCCGCGCAGGCTCCGACGGAATCGCCGGACAAGCCGATGCTGCTGAAACTCGCAGAGCACGTGGCGATTCGTTTTGCATTGGATAGCTACGAACGCGGCGAATTGCGCGTCAATGCCGTGAAGCAGTTGCTCGACCGTATGAACACGGAAATTGAAGCGCTGCGCAAAATATTAGGTCAGCAACAGGAGCAGATGGCTGCGGCGGGAATATCGCTGAGTTCGTACACTGAACTACTCGATCAGGAGTTCTGGGCGCAAGTTCCTGAAGAAAACAAGAAGGAAGTTTTGTGCTCGGACGAGGCGTGGTGCGTACCGCCGCGCAACGTGCGGGGATTTTTGGAAGAGATGCTTCGCCGCGGCGAACTGAAAACGGTGAACGAGATCTTGATGAAATATGCCGGCTGCATCGGTCTCGAAGCGCCAGAAGCGCGCCGCACGACGGCCATCGGTTTGGGCGAACTTGCCGAACTTTACGGCAGCGGCGACGGAAGCGCGCTGATCGAAGCGATTCGGCGTGTCGGCAATCAGCTTGCCAGCGAACGCGAACCGGAATTACAGACGTTGGTCAGTGCGGCCTTTGTGCGCTTGAGCCAGGAAGCCGCTTCGAAGCGCTGCTATCCCGCGATGCAACAGGCACTGGCATCGCTTGACAGCGTTGAGGCACAACGGCCGGGTTCGACGCAGAACTTACGGCCAAGAATCGGCGCCGAAGATCGCATTCCGGAATTCGTGGAAGAGACCGTTCGAACGGGCCATATACCGGATGGCCTCACGGAAATTCTCCGCTTGATGCCGAAAGCGACGATTCATTACGTAATGAGCCGCTTCGGCCATTCCGGGTTTCGCGAAGATTGCGACTTGCTCGTCTCGATCTTGAAGGAGCTTGGCGAAGATGCGGTTCACCAATTGGTGGACGTGTTGCAGTCATCTCCCGCCACGGAAGCTGCGGAGTCGATCGGAATTCTGAGTCAGCTGATGCCGGAACAGGTCAGCCGTATCCTGCCGGTGCGTCTTGCGCAGTGGCCGCGTTCGGCCCACGACCGCACAGTTCGGCAGCTTTCGGCGGCGCCACCTGAAGCTCGCGCTGCATTGCTCGTGAGTTTATACGATTCACTTGATTTGCTGATTCGTCCGCTCGCCATGGATGAAATGGGAATGAGCGGAAGTCACTCTTGCATTCCCAAGCTCCTGGAAATCGCGCAAAACGAAGCGAACTCCGGCTACATTCGCCTGAAAGCTGTCGAAGCGCTAGGGCGACTGAAAGCGATGGCGGCCACAAATTTGTTGATTCACTTTATGGATGCGAGGCAAGTGTGGCGCTGGCAGTATGCCGGCGAATTGCGCGTCGCCGCGGCGCAAGCTTACTCACGCATCGATCCTGTCGTAGCGATGGATAAAATCGGCTCAAGCGGAATTGACCGCAGGGAGTTGGTGCTGGAGCCGACCGATCTGGATCCAAACGTCTCGGTCATCCGTCAGCGCCGCTATGCGCGCTTGAAACTGTCCCGCAATGTGATTTTCTACACGACAAATCTTCGGGAAAATTTTCGGCTCACTGTACCCGAGTTGAATCTCGGCGGGGGCATTGGCGCGGGCGAGCGGCACTTGGCGCCAGGTTCACTTCTCGCGTTGAAAACCACTGTCGGCGTGCGCACGATTAAGGCGCAGGCGATTGTGCGAGGTGCGAGGCCGCAGGCGATGGCATTCGAATTTGTCGATATGGATTTGGAAGATCGCGGGCGCCTGCGCAGAATTCTTCTCGAACTTGGCGGCCTTCCGCAACTTTCAAATCCCGGTAACCGCACGAAACGTCGCGGTCGAATTGCCGTCACCAAATAATTCTCTTTCTTTTCGCACCTGTCCTCGAACCTCACACACCTGTCCGATGGTCTGGTTGTTTTTCCTGCACTTTTGGCGGTTAAAACTGCGAACACATGGAACCTCTGTACCATTGCAGCGCACTCAGGCCAGGCCTAGCGTACTAGGTAGGGAGTCCCACGCAGGCTCCTGTGGTAATGCATGAAGCCTGATCCAAAACTCGCCGCGGGCCGGGCTTTCCTACGAAGCCTCAATATTCTGATGAAATTCGCCCGTTTGTACGGCTATGACCACGGCCGTACCGCGGAACAGCTTTCCATCGCGTGGAGTGAATTTCGAACGGCGGTTCCGGAAGGGACTGACACGAGTTTGTTGCTCGGGGCCACCGGCTCAGAACTTCTTCTCGACGGTGTTCCGCTCGAAGGCTCTCCGGCGGAAAAACAGTTTGCACAGTTGCTGTCTACGGCAGGTCTCGCCAGCGTCCAATTCTTTTCGAACGTGACGCAGGATGAAATTTCTTTGTTCGTGAGAGCGTTTCCTGTCGGGAAGGTCAAACCGTCGGAAGTAGCGCAGCAGCTGAAGACTGCCCTGGAAGGCGTCAACGGAATTCGCATCAACGAAGTATGCTTTGTGGCGACTGACGCACGATTGAAGGATGCCACCACCGTCGCGGCGCAGATTGCCGCCGCCTCCATCGGCGAAGAGCAGGATCAGTTCCGGCAAATGCTGAACGATCCGCAAAAACTGCTGGAGCTTATTGCGGCTGCCGAAGGAACTAAAGGTGGGAGCAGGGGAATCGAAACTGACGAGGGCGTCGGCCATGGAACGGCCGCAAGCGAAGGATCCTCCGGCACGGGAGCCGGGAGTTCCGCATACTCGGGCGAACGGCTTGAAATCTTTGCTGGGGCAGCGGGCGACGTCGGCCCTGCCAACGCCATCAATGCGCCCTCTGATGCTGTTACAGCCGCCGGCCAACCAGGGAGCAATCAACCAGGCCTTGGCGCCGGCAAATTGGGCGTTGCCGATGGCGGCGGAACAGGATTCGGAAATTCACGAGGGGGCACCGGAGTACCGGGCGGCGTTCCGGCGCAGTCGTTGATCACACCCGCGGTTCGGCAAGGCACTCCCTTGCGTCCCGGCGATGTGTCCGAGGAAGAGATTCTGAAAATTCTGGGCGCGCTGACAACTTTCGGAAACGTGGGTTCGAGTCAAGCGGGCATGGCCGGCGCGGCGGCGTTCCAAACACAAGTTGCGGATCTTCCGACACGAGCGCAGGTCACGTTGCGCGACGCGCTTGCAACGATCGCAGCGCAAACGCCGGGCGCCAAAACCGATCAAACTGTTCTAGTCCGCCTTGCGGAACACCTTGCCATCCGATTTGCACTCGAACGGTACGAAAAGGGCGAAGTAAAAGTAAATGCGGTGCGGCAAATGCTCGACCGCATGAATCAGGAAATCGAAAGCCTGCGAAACATTCTTGGTACTCACGAAGAAAAAATGACCGAGGCGGGACTGCTTGTCGAAACGCATCGCGAGATTCTCGACAGGCAATTCTGGGCGGGTGTTCCCGAGGCTGGGAAGCGAGCGGTGCTCCTTTCAAACGAAGCGTGGTGCATCCCCGCCAAAAACGTCCAGTCTTACGTTGCGGACCTGATGCAACGCGGAGAGGTGGCGGACGCCAACAGTATCTTGCAAAACTATGCGTCCTGCGCGGAAAGCGAAGAGACGGACGCGCGAAAGCGCACGGCGGCCGGCCTGTCGCAACTTGCCGAACTTTACGCCACCAGCGAGCCGCGGCTCCTCAGCCAGGCACTGCGCAATCTTGGCGTTCGCTTGAGCGTTGAACAAGACGCCGAGCTGCAGGGCCTTGTCAGTGCGGCGTTCGTGCGACTATGCCAGGAAGCGGCGTCGCATCGTTGTTTCGGCGCGATGGAGCAGGCGCTCGATCTGGTGATGGGAGTCGAGACGCAGCGGCCGGGCATCGCTCGCGATTTGCGCGCGAAAATGGGAATTGAGCAACGCGTCCCGGAGTTCGTGGAAGAAGCGTTGCGCGCACAAAAGATCGCCGCTGGTTTGACGAAAGTGTTGCGCTTGCTGCCGCAACAGGCTGTTGAAAATCTCGCGGCGCGGTTCAATCGTTGTCAGTTGCGTGAGGACTCCGAGCATATCGCAAATCTCGCGCACGATCTTGGCGAGGAGTTAGTTCAGCACCTTAGGAGCGCAGTGCGCGGCGGGACGATCACCGAGTCGGTCGAAATGATTGGCCTGCTTTGCCGGCTCGATCCGCAAGCCGTCGAAGTGTTTCTTCCTTCGCGGGTCAAAAATTTTCCGCGCGCTGCGCAGGATCGAACGATCCGTCAAATTTCCGCGAGTGGCGCTCCTTCGCGCTGCGCGATTTTGCTGAAACTCCTGGATCATGTCGATCCCATCCTGATGCCTTTGGTCGTGGACGAAATTGGCGTGACCGGCGATCGCGATGCAATCGGGCGATTGCTTACGCTGGTCGACGGCGACTTGCCGGCTGGCGCCGGGCCGTTTTTGCAGGTGAAAGCCATCGAGGCCATCGGCAGAATCCACGCGCCTGAGTCGGCGCGGTCCCTGATGCGCATCCTCGAAGCGCGCAAGGTTTTTGGCTGGCAGCATCCGCAGGAGCTGCGCATTGCCGCATTGCAAGCTCTGGAAAAGTTGAATCCCGAATTGGCAGCGCAATACCGCGCCTCCAGCGGACTCGACCAGGCTGACCTGTCGCTGCCGCCGCTTGATGTTCCGGCCAACAGCAAATTTGTGCGCCAGCGCCGTCATACGCGCGTCCGCCTGCGCAAACCGGTTACAGCGGTCAGTACGAACCTGAAAGAAAATTGCCGCATGGAAGTGCGTACCGCAAGCCTCTCCGGCGGCATTGCCACCGTCGATCGTCATATGCATCCCGGCACTCCAGTGCACCTGAAGTTTCAACTCGGTCTCCGCTCGCTGCAAGCGACCGCGCTGCTTCGCGATTATCGCGCGCAGGATATGGCGTTCGAATTTGTGGACATGTCCCTGGACGAACGCAGCAAGTTTCGCCGCATCCTTGCGGACAGCCTTTCCTCTCCCAACGGAGAGGCGGATCTGGCTCCAGCGCCACTGAACCCCGCCGCAAAAGGCTAAGAACGGGCTCTTTTGGTGAAATTCGGGCCACACGCAATCGTGATTGGCGCGGCCAGTCCTAAACCGTTAAAATAAACGTTTGCGCTCGTGCTGCCACGCCAGACGGTCGGTACGGGTCTGCATGCATCTAAACCTTAAGCACGGACTTTCAGAAACGGCGATTCGTTCATGGATGCAGCAAAAATAATGGACAGCGTTCTCGCCCGGTTTATCGGGACGAAACACGAACGCGACATCAAGAAGCTTCAGCCCATCGTGGCGCAAATTAATGCTCAGGAGCCGGAAATTCAACGGCTCAGCGACGATGAATTGAAGACGCGCTTCGCTGCGCTCAAAGAAGAAGTGCAGGAACGCTTGAAGGATTCAGACCCCGCGGAGACGACCTACAAAGATTTGCTGCAAGCCGCACTTCAGCCTGCGATCGTTCCCGCGTTTGCCCTGGCGCGTGAGGCCGGCCGGCGCTTCCTGAATATGCGGCACTTCGACGTGCAGCTCATCGGTGGCCTCGTTCTGCACGACGGCAAAATTTCTGAAATGAAAACGGGCGAAGGCAAAACCCTCGTCGCCACGCTTCCCGCGGTTTTGAATTCGCTTGCCGGCCGCGGTGTTCACATCGTGACGGTTAACGACTACCTCGCCCGCCGCGACGCGGAGTGGATGAGCGCGCTCTACCGCGGCCTCGGAATGACCGTGGGTGTCATCGTGCATGATCTCGACGACACGCAACGCCGCGCGGCGTACGGCGCCGACATCACGTACGGCACCAACAACGAATACGGTTTCGACTATCTGCGCGACAACATGAAGTATGACCTGTCGCACTGCGTCCAGCGCAGCCACCAATTCGCGATCGTGGACGAAGTCGACTCCATTCTGATCGATGAAGCGCGCACGCCGCTCATCATTTCCGGCCCTTCGGAAGAATCGACCGACAAGTATTTCAAGATCGACAAAATTATTCCCAAGCTCATTCAAGACATCGACTACACGCTCGACGAGAAGCACCGCACCGCGACACTGACGGAAGAAGGCGTAAGCAAATGCGAACGGTTGCTCGGCTTGGGCAATCTCTATGATCCCGCGCATATGGAGATTATTCACCACGTCTATCAGGCGCTGCGCGCGCACACGCTTTATAAGAACGATGTCGACTACGTTGTGAAAGACGGCGAAGTCATCATCGTCGACGAATTTACCGGCCGCCAGATGCCGGGCCGCCGCTGGTCGGACGGTTTGCACCAGGCCGTCGAAGCGAAAGAAGGCGTCAAGATTGAGCGCGAGAATCAAACTCTCGCGACGATTACGTTTCAGAATTACTTTCGCATGTACAAGAAGCTGTCCGGCATGACCGGTACAGCCGAAACGGAAGCGGCCGAATTCGCAAAAATTTATAATCTGGATGTCGTCGCGATTCCCACGAACCGTCCGCTTGTGCGCAAAGAGCATCAAGACGTGGTGTACCGCACCGAAAAAGAAAAATTCGAGGCGGTGGTAAACGGAATTCTGCAAGAGGACAACACGCTCGCGAATGGTTTACGCCATTATCATGAGCGTGGCCAGCCGGTGCTGGTCGGAACCATCTCCATCGAAAAATCCGAAGCGATTGCGGACTTGCTGAAAAAAGCCGGCATCCCGCACCAGGTCTTGAACGCGAAACAGCACGAAAGGGAATCGCGCGTCGTCTCGCAAGCCGGCCGCAAAGGCGCCATCACTGTTGCCACGAACATGGCCGGCCGCGGTACAGACATTTTGCTTGGGGGCAATCCGGAGTTCCTCACGCGCGAGCATTTTCTGAAGAACAAGATCGCCATTCCGTACGCACAGGCGCCCGCTGTCATCGGCGCGGATTCTGGCGATAGCGCGGCTCCGGCGGCCACTACGCCGATGGTGCTCTTTCAATACGAAGGGAAAGTTTTTCAGGTTCCGGCGGATCAATGGAAGCCCATCTACGATCAGTTCGCCGAACAATGCAAAGCCGAGCACGATGAAGTGATCGCTCTTGGTGGCTTGCATATTCTTGGCACGGAACGCCATGAAGCGCGCCGCATTGATAATCAGTTGCGTGGACGCGCCGGCCGCCAAGGTGATCCGGGCTCCTCGCGATTCTTCCTTTCGCTCGAAGATGATTTGATGCGCATTTTCGGCGGCGAACGGGTGAAAGCGCTCATGTACCGCCTGGGTATGACCGAAGGTGTCCCCATCGAATCGGGCATGATCTCGCGCAAAATCGAAGGTGCCCAAAAATCGGTTGAAGCGCAAAACTTCGACGCGCGCAAACATTTGCTTGAATACGACGACGTGATGAATAAGCAGCGCGAAACAATTTATGCGATTCGCCGCTCCGCGCTCGAAGGCAAGGATCAGCGCGACTACGTTCTCGGAATCGCGGAAGACGTCGCCGTCGAACTCGTCAATACGTATTGCGCGAAAGAAATTCATCCCGACGAGTGGAACGCGACGCAATTCCTCGCCGAAGTGAACAGCCAGTTCGGTGTGGACGCCAAAGCGGCGGGAGCCGATCCGTCGTCCATGAATCATGACCAGCTGGCGGACGCGCTGGTCGAAGCGATTCGGAAAAAGTACGAAGACAAGGAAAAGCAGTTGACTCCGGAACTCGTGCGCTGGCTCGAGCGGCGCATCATTCTTGACGTGGTCGATTCGCAGTGGAAAGATCACCTGCTTTCGCTCGACCACTTGAAGGAAGCCATCGGCCTTCGCGGATACGCGCAAAAAGATCCGCTCGTCGAATTCAAGAAGGAAGCATTCGTTCTCTTTGAAGACATGATGGCGCGCATCGACAACGAAACCGTGCGCTATCTTTTCCACGTGCAGGTGCAAATCGAAGGTGGCCCGCAACAAGGCGGGGATGGACCGGGCACGCCACAGCCGCGGCCGCAAGCGCCGTCCGGGCCGCGTCCGATGGCCGCTGCAGCGAGCGCGGCTGCACGTGCCGCGGAAGCGCCGGCGCAATTGCCGGCGTTCGCAAAGGAAATGGAACGCAAGCAGCAGCGCCAGGAAAAAGAATTGCAATTCCAGACGGGTGCAGCGCAGGCGGAAGCTCCGAAGCCGGTTCGCACGGGCGCAAAAGTTGGCCGCAACGATCCATGTCCGTGCGGCTCCGGCAAGAAATACAAGAAATGCCACGGTGCCAACGCGTGATGGAACGTTTATAGAGACCGCGTTAAGCCGCAGAGTGTCTCTCGGTTTTGCCTTTAATCTTTGACTGGTGTCTTTAGGAAAACTCGAATGCCCCCAGCTCCGCAACAAATGCCGCAACGCCAGCCGATTCCCGGCGTAAAAAATCTCATTGCAGTCGCCAGCGGCAAAGGCGGCGTCGGCAAAACGACCGTCGCCGTAAATCTGTCGCTCGCGCTCGCGAAGCTCGGCCACAAAGTCGGTCTGCTCGACGCCGACGTCTACGGACCAAACGTGCCGATCATGCTCGGCTCAACACAGGAGCCCGGGGCGACCGCCGACCAGCACATCATCCCCGTCATAGCGCAGGGCGTGAAAATGATCTCGATGGGGCTGCTGAACCCTGGCGACAAGCCAGTCATCTGGCGCGGCCCGATGTTGCACAGCATCATCACGCAATTTCTGCGCAGCGTGGAGTGGGGCGAGCTTGACTATCTCGTTATCGATCTGCCGCCGGGCACGGGCGATGTGCAGCTCACGCTCATTCAAACTGTCGCGGTCACTGGCGCGGTTGTCGTGACAACACCTTCCACGGTTGCGCTGGCTGACGTTCGTAAAGCCATCGAAATGTTTCGCCAGGTGCATGTGGAAGTGCTCGGCGTCGTGGAAAACATGAGCACGTTCGCCTGCCCGCATTGCGGCAAACCCGTCGACATATTCGGCCACGGCGAAGGAACGAAAACCGCGATCGCGTACGGTGTTCCCGTTCTCGGCGAAATTGAAATTGATCCGCGTATTCGCATCGGTGGAGATTCTGGCAAACCCGTCGCAGCTGCAGGCGAAGCCAGCCCTGCTGCGCAGAGCCTTTACAAAGTCGCTCGCGCCGTCACCGCGCGCGTCGCAGAACTAAAAGCTTCGAGTGCACCCACAAGCTTCCAAGTGGACTAGCTCATTTCTACGGATGACGCGCCATCCATAGCGCAAAAAGTCCTACAAAGACCAAGCCAAGGAATATGCCGATCGTGCGGAACTTACGACGGTTTCTCGATGTTAGGAAGGCTGCTTCAACGGCAGGCTGATCCTGAATCTTCTTGGAGATCACTTCCATGAATTGCGAAAAGCGGCTCATGCTCGCTTGTGCGAGTATGACACACCCAACGCGACCTTTTCTGCCGATCGCTTGCCTTGTCACAGCGAGCGGCGCAGTGTAATCTCGCAAGGATTCTGTTGCAGGAATCTTCGTGGAAATGGCGCTATATCATTATTTTACAATAGGTTACGGACGTTCGCCTCTTCCTGCGACGTAAGGTGACGACGCGTTCTTGAACCGAAAACCCGACATTCGCCCCTACAAAGGGAAGTGGCCCCAGATCGCCGCTTCGGCGTATATTGACGCGTCGTCGGTGCTCGTCGGCGATATCGTCATCGGCGAAGACTCGAGCATCTGGCCGCTCGTCGTGGCGCGTGGCGACGTAAATTACATTCGAATCGGCGCGCGCACCAATGTGCAGGACGGTTCCGTGCTTCACGTCATGAAAGACGAATGGCCGCTGATTCTTGGCGACGACATTACCGTGGGACACGCCGTCGTGCTGCATGGCTGCACGATCGAATCGCGCTGCCTCATCGGGATGCGCGCCACGATTTTGAACGGCGCGGTCGTCGGCACCGGCAGCATCATCGCGGCGGGCACGCTCATTCCGGAGCGGACAATAATTCCGCCAGGCAGCCTCGTGATGGGTTCGCCGGGCAAAGTA
>Ga0209060_10003711_pt1 | contig 12510 bp, 8 predicted proteins | sample Coa_R1_8_FD_187155 | JGI IMG/M metagenome (GOLD analysis project Ga0209060, IMG submission 187155) | Surface soil microbial communities from Centralia Pennsylvania, which are recovering from an underground coalmine fire - Coalmine... | ecosystem: Environmental > Terrestrial > Soil > Unclassified...
GACCGCCTCGCAGGCGTCGTGGATGCGCTGCAAGGTCGCGAAGTCCCAGTCCGCTCCCTGAAACAACCGTGTGCCTGCAGTCATGGAGCAGCCTTTTCCTGCTTCGTGCGGCGATGGAACAGGTCGTGGAACACCGGGAAGATTTCGGCGCGGTCGCTGACCTTGCGCATCGACAGCGGCGCGCCGTTCGCGCGCAGCTTCTCGTACAGCGTCCAAAGCGAGGAGTCGGGCATTTCGAACGAGTAGCCGCCCGCCTCGCCGACCTCAAGATAAGCGAAGAACTGGGTGACTGGAAGGATGGCGTCGGTCAGGAGGCGAGCCACCACCTCGCCGTCCGCGGTCGAATTGTCGCCATCGGAGGCCTGCGCCGCGTAGATGTTCCAGTCGGAAGGACGGAAGCGGGATCGCACGATCTCGTGCATGCACTGCAAGGCGCTCGAGACCAGCGTTCCGCCGGAGGCCGGATCGCGGAAGAATGTCTCCTCGTCCACCTCCTCGGCATGATCGGTATGGCGGATGAAGACGATCTCGACGTGGCGGTAGCGCCGCTTCAAGAACACATAGAGCAGCATGTAGAAGCGCTTTGCGAGATCCTTCATGTGCTCGGACATCGAGCCGGAGACGTCCATCAGGCAGAACATCACCGCCTGCGCCACCGGCTTCGGCACGGTCTCGAAACGGCGGAAGCGGATGTCGATGGGATCGATGAAGGGAATCCGCTTGGCCTTGGCCTTCAAGGCTTCGATCTCGGCGATCAGCTCGGCACGGCGTTGCTCGTCATCACACCTCTCGAGCTCTTGCTCCAGCTTTTCAATCGTTTCCGGCCGCGGCCGCCGCAACGCCACGCGGCGCGCGAGCGCGCGGCTCACCGTGCGGCTGATGGAAATATTCGCGGGCGAGCCTGTCGTGGCGTAGCCGGCGCGGCGAATGCCCTCGCCCTCGGCTTCCGCAAGCTTGCGCTTGGCGAGGTCGGGCAGTTCCAGATCGTCCAGGAACAAATCGACGAATTCTTCGCGAGTGAGCACAAAGCGAAACGAGTCTTCGCTGTCACCCTGACCGGGGTCGCTCCTCCTTCCACCCCCACCGCCCGAGCGGGGGATGATGTCGCCTTCGATGAACTTCTTGTTACCCGGCAGCACCATGTCGCGGGTGCCGCCCTCGCGGCGAAAGCGCGGCTCATCCATTCCGTCGAGCGGGATAGATATCTCGCCTCCCTCCATGACATCCTTGATGTCACGGTCCTGAGAGGACTTCTTGACTGCGCCCTGTACCAGCGCCTTGGCCCGCCGCAAGAACCTCTGTCGGTTCTCCAGGCTCTTGCTGCCGGGGTTCAGACGCCGGTCGACAATATGAAAGGCCACTGCACCGCCTCAACCCGCCTGCTTCACGCGCATGTACCACTCGACCAACCGGCGAACCTGGCGCTCGGTGTAGCCGCGTTCCACCATGCGCGCCACGAAATCGCTGTGCTTCTTCTCGGTCTCGCCGTCCTTCTTGGAGCCGAACGAGATCACCGGAAGCAGGTCTTCTACTTGCGAGAATATCCTCTTTTCTATCACCTCGCGAATCTTCTCATACGACGTCCATGACGGATTTTTTCCGCTGTTCTGGGCTCGCGACCGCAGCGAGAACTTGACCACCTCGTTGCGGAAATCCTTCGGATTGGCGATCCCGGCCGGCTTCTCGATCTTCGTCAGCTCCTGGTTGAGCAGCTCGCGATTGAGCAGCTGTCCGGTATCGGGATCCTTGAAATCCTGATCCTCGATCCAGGCGTCGGCATAGTCGACATAGCGGTCGAACAGGTTCTGGCCGTAATCGGTGTAGGATTCCAGATACGCCTTCTGGATTTCGTTGCCGATGAACTCGGCGTAGCGCGGCGCAAGGTCGGCCTTGATGAACTCCAGATAACGCTTCTCGACCTCGTCGGGAAGCTGCTCGCGGCGGATCGCATTCTCCAGCGTGTACATCAGATGCACCGCATCGGCGCCGACCTCGGCGGTGTCGTGGTTGAAGGTCGCAGCCAGCACCTTGAAGGCAAAGCGCGTCGAGACGCCGTCCATGCCCTCATCGACACCGGCGGCGTCCTTGTATTCCTGGACGCTGCGCGCCTTCGGGTCGGTCTCCTTCAGGCTCTCGCCGTCATAGACCCGCATCTTGGCATACAGCGTGGAGTTTTCGTGCTTGCGCAGACGCGACATCACGGAGAAGCGCGACATCGTCTCCAGCGTCGCGGGCGCGCAAGGCGCATCGGCAAGTTCGGAGGCCTGGATCAGCTTCTCGTAGATCTTCTTTTCCTCGGTCACGCGCAGGCAGTAGGGCACCTTGATGACACAGATGCGGTCGATGAAGGCTTCGTTGTTCTTGTTCGACTTGAAGCTCTGCCACTCGGCTTCGTTGGAATGCGCGAGCACGATCCCGGTGAAGGGAATGGCCCCGATATTCTCGGTGCCGATGTAATTGCCTTCCTGCGTCGCCGTCAGCAGCGGATGCAGCATCTTGATCGGCGCCTTGAACATCTCGACGAATTCGAGGATGCCCTGGTTGGCGCGGTTCAGCCCGCCGGAATAGCTGTAGGCGTCCGGATCGTTTTGCGCGTAGGTCTCAAGCTTGCGGATATCGACCTTACCGACCAGAGAGGAGATGTCCTGGTTGTTTTCGTCGCCCGGTTCGGTCTTGGCGATGGCAATCTGGCGCAACCGCGACGGCTGAATCTTGGCGACGCGAAATTGTGAGATGTCGCCGCCAAAAGCTTCGAGCCGCTTGTAGCACCATGGGCTCATCAAACCGGTCAGGCGGCGACGCGGGATGCCGTATTTCTCCTCGATCATCGGACCAAGCTGATCCGGATCGAACAGGGAAAGCGGGCTCTCGAACACCGGGCTGATTTCGTCGCCGGCCTTCAGCACGTAGATGGGGTGGACCTCCATCAGCGATTTGAGGCGCTCGGCGAGCGACGATTTGCCGCCACCGACAGGGCCCAGCAGATAGAGAATCTGCTTGCGCTCCTCCAATCCCTGCGCCGCGTGCCGGAAGAATCCGACGATGCGCTCGATGGTTTCTTCCATGCCATGGAAGCCGGCGAAAGCCGGATAGGTGCGCACGGTGCGGTTCAAAAAAATACGGCCAAGGCGTGGGTCCCTGGCCGTGTCGATCATCTGGGGCTCACCTATCGCCGCCAACAATCGCTCGGCCGAATTAGCGTATCGCATCGGGTCGCTTCGACACGACTCCAGATACTCTGCCATCGACATGTCGCTCTGGCTTCGAGCCTCGAAGGACCGAGCAAACGCATTGAACAGAGAATCGTTGTACATGATCTCTCTCCGCATATGGTCAGCTTCGCTGCCGAAACGGTTCGATGCGTACCTGCCCGGAGCCGCTATCGAATCAGCGCGAGCACATAAGGCTCATTGGACACTTGGCGTGCCTGTTGGCGCAATGCACAATGCAGGCAAACCAGTGAGTTACGAACAGGCAATTGCCTATTCGCTGGGCGAAAACGCCTGCGCGAGCACCGATTCTTAGCAAATGTCACCGCCCAGCAACATCCGTTGATTTGCGGAACTCGCGATCTTGTGCATCCTCGTGAGCGCATCACGCGCCCGCGAGGAGGCCCGTCTCTGGACCGAATTGCGACTATTGGCGTTATCTCCTCAGCTCATAGGTTATTCCCTCACACGCTCCTTGCGGGGCATCGTTGACAAACTCCCTCTCGCCGCCAGAACTGGCGCAAGGCGCCGGGAACCACCCGGCTTGATCGGAAGACAGCATCATGAACCCCGTCAAAGCGCTCGAAAACCACGGCCAGTCAGTCTGGCTGGATTTCCTTGCCCGCGGCTTCGTCGCCAAGGGCGAATTGAAGAAACTGATCGATAGCGACGGCGTCAAAGGCGTCACATCCAATCCATCAATCTTCGAGAAGGCGATCGGTTCCTCGGACGAATACGATGGCTCGATCGGCAAAGCGCTCAAAAGTGGCGATCGTCCGGTCGCCAATCTCTTCGAAAAGCTTGCGGTCGAAGACATCCAGCACGCCGCCGATGTACTGCGCCCGGTCTATGATTCACTTGGAGGACACGACGGCTTCGTCAGCCTCGAAGTGTCGCCCTATCTCGCCACGGACACCAAGGGCACGATTGCCGAAGCCAGGCGACTGTGGAAAGACGTCCATCGCAAAAATCTAATGATCAAAGTGCCGGCGACGCCGGAAGGATTGCCCGCGATCGAGCGGCTGATCGGCGAGGGGATCAGCGTCAACATCACCCTGTTGTTCTCGCAAAAGGTCTATCTACAGGTTGCCGAAGCCTATCTCGCCGGCATCGAGAAATATGTGGCTGATGGCGGCGACCCATCGCATGTGGCGAGCGTGGCGAGTTTCTTCGTCAGCCGCATCGACACCGTCGTCGACAAACAGCTGGATGAGAAGATCGCCAAGGCCAACGACCCCAGTGAGAAGGAGCGCCTGGCCGCACTGAAGGGCAAGGTCGCGATCGCCAACGCCAAGCTGGCCTATCTGGATTACAAGCGGCTATTCGCCGGCGCCCGTTGGGACAAGCTCGCCGCGAAGGGCGCAAGACCTCAGCGGCTGCTCTGGGCCTCGACCGGGACCAAGAACAAGGACTACAGCGACGTGCTTTATGTCGAGGAGCTGATCGGTCCCAACACAATCAACACCATGCCGCCGGCGACGCTGGAGGCCTTCCGCGATCACGGCAGGCTGCGCGACAGTCTCGAGGACAATATCGAGGAGGCGCGGCACGTGCTGGCCGAGCTGGAGCGAAGCGGCATATCGCTCGATGCGATCACCGCAGAGCTCGTCAAGGACGGCGTTCGTCTGTTTGCCGATGCCGCCGACAAGCTTTACGGCGCGGTGGCGCACAAACGCGCAACGGTGCTCGGCGGCGGGCTTGACCGACAGAAGCTCACGCTTGGGACGAACATCGAGAAAGCGATGGCAAAACATGCCGAGGAATGGCGCGCATCGGCCAAGGTCCGCAGGCTTTGGCACAAGGACAAAGCGGTCTGGACCGGAGACGATGAGCACAAATGGCTCGGCTGGCTGACCAGCCCGGAGATGACCGATATCGCTGACTATGAGGATTTTGCGGAGCGCGTGAAGGGACAGAAATTCTCCGACGCGGTCGTGCTCGGCATGGGCGGATCGAGCCTCGGTCCGGAGGTCTTGGCGGAGACGTTCCCGAAGAAGAGCGGTTTCCCAAAACTGCGCGTGCTCGACTCCACCGATCCGGCGCAGGTGCGCGCCATGGAGAAGGCGGTCGACATCAAGAAGACGCTGTTCATCGTCTCCAGCAAATCCGGCGGAACGACCGAGCCGAACGCGATGAAGGATTATTTCTACGATCGCGTCTCCAAGGCGCTCGGCGCCGACAAAGCGGGGCATCGCTTCATCGCCGTCACCGATCCCGGCTCGTCGCTCGAGAAGGTCGCGAAAAGCCAAGGTTTCGCCCGCATCTTCCATGGCGAGCCCACAATCGGCGGACGCTATTCCGTGCTTTCCCCGTTCGGCCTTGTGCCGGCGGCGGCGGCGGGCATCAGCGTGAAGAGCCTGATCGAGCATGCGCTGGCGATGGTGCGTTCCTGCGGCGCCGATGTGCCGCCCCATGAAAATCCGGGCGTGCAGCTCGGGCTTGCCATGGGGCTGGCCGGCCTCGAGGGCCGCGACAAGGTGACGATCCTGTCATCGAAAAAGATCGCCGATTTCGGCGCCTGGGCCGAGCAACTGATCGCGGAATCGACCGGCAAGGAAGGCAAGGGCCTGATCCCGATCGATGGCGAGCCGCTGGGCGAGCCCGCATCTTACGGCCAGGATCGCTTCTTCATCGATATCCGGACCGAGGGCGAAGACGACGCCAGCCATGATGAAAAGCTCGCCGCGCTGGAGAAGGCCGGCCATCCCGTCGTGCGCATCGTCATGAAATCGATCGACCATATCGGTCAGGAGTTTTTCCGCTTCGAAATGGCGACCGCGGTCGCGGGCGCGATTCTGGGTATCAACCCGTTCAACCAGCCGGACGTGGAGAGCGCCAAGATCAAGACCCACGAGTTGACCGGCACGTTCGAAAAGACCGGTGCGCTGCCTTCGGAGACGCCTGCGATGTCGACGGGGAATGTCGATCTCTACACTGACGAGGCCAATGTGGCCGCGTTACGCAAGCTGGGCGCCGACGGCAGTCTCACCTCCTGGCTGAAAGCGCACCTCGATCGCGCCGGCACCGACGATTATGTCGCGCTGCTTGCCTATATCCAGCGCGACGCGGCGCATATCGACGCGTTGCAGGACATGCGGCTGAAAGTACGTAACGTCAGGCACGTTGCGACCTGCGCCGAATTCGGCCCTCGCTTCCTGCACTCGACCGGACAGGCCTATAAGGGCGGCCCCGACAGTGGGGTATTCCTGCAAATCACCGCCGACGACGCCAAGGACCTTTCTGTGCCCGGCCAGAAGGCGAGCTTTGGCGTGATCAAGGCGGCGCAGGCGCGCGGCGATTTCGATGTGCTGACCGAGCGCGGCCGGCGCGCACTGCGGGTGCATCTGAAGGGCGATCTCGCATCGGGTTTGAAGATGCTGGATGAGGCGATCACGGAAGCGTTGGGTTAGCGCACGATTCCGAAAAAGCCCGCCCGCCTTGGATGACGGGGTGGGCACCGGTTTTCGGATCAAGCCATGCGCAACGAGTAAAGGAAAGAAAATGCAGCTCGGCATGATCGGTTTGGGCCGGATGGGCGGAAACATTGTCCGCCGGCTGATGCGTCACGGACATACCACCGTCGCCTACGACAAAGACCAAAAGGCCGTCGCAGCGCTCGCGGCCGATGGCGCGGCCGGCAGCACGGCGCTGGAGGATTTCGTGGCCAAGCTCGAGAAGCCGGCTACTGCCTGGGTGATGCTTCCCGCGGGAAAAATCACGGAAGCCACCATCGAGGCATTGGCAAAGCTGATGCGGTCAGGCGACGTCATCATCGATGGCGGCAACACCTTCTGGCAGGACGACGTGCGCCGCGGCAAGGCGCTGAAGGAGCGCGGCATCCACTATCTCGACGTCGGCACCTCCGGCGGCGTTTGGGGCATCGAGCGCGGCTACTGCATGATGATCGGCGGCGAGAAGGCGGTGGTCGATCGCCTCGACCCGATCTTCAAGGCGCTCGCACCCGGCAGCGGCGATATTCCGCGAACGCCGCATCGCGAGGGTCGCGACCCGCGCGTCGAACAGGGTTATATCCACGCGGGCCCCATCGGCGCCGGGCATTTCGTCAAGATGGTCCATAACGGCATCGAATACGGCCTGATGCAGGCCTATGCCGAGGGTTTTGATATTCTCAAGAACGCCAGTATCGACGCGCTGCCGGCGGAGCACCGCTTCGACTTCGACATCGCCGATGTTGCGGAAGTGTGGCGGCGCGGCAGCGTGATCCCGTCATGGTTGCTCGATCTGACCGCGTCGGCGCTCGCGGAGAACCACTCGCTCGACAATTATTCGGGCTTCGTCGAGGATTCCGGCGAAGGCCGCTGGACCGTCAATGCCGCGATCGACGAGGCGGTTCCGGCGGAGGTTTTGACCGCGGCATTGTTCGCGCGTTTCCGCTCGCGCAAGGAACATACCTTCGCCGAAAAAATTCTCTCTGCGATGCGCGCCGGTTTCGGCGGGCATCGGGAGCCGCCGCAAAAGCCGGCAGCAAAGAGGTAACGCTCATGGCCGGCGGCGACGTGCAGAAGAAGCCAGATCCCTGTGCCTTCGTGATCTTCGGCGTTACCGGCGACCTCACACATCGCCTGGTGATCCCGGCTTTGTACAACCTTGCCGTCTCCAACCTGTTGCCGGACAAATTCTGCATCGTCGGCGTCGCTCGTCGGGGTATGTCAAACGCCGAGCTGACCGACAGCCTGATCAAGGGCCTGCGCCAGTTCGCGACGCGGCCGGTGGACGAAGGGCTCGCGCGGCGTACGCTCGAATGCGTGACCGCGATCGAGGCCGACGCAAGCGATCCCTCTTCATTCGACAAGCTGCGCGCCCAGCTCGACCGGCTGGAGGCCGCGCGCGGCACCGGCGGCAATCGCCTGTTCTATCTGGCAACGCCGCCGAATGCGTTTCTTCCGATCAGCAAAGAGCTCGGCCGCACCGACATGCTGGCCGAGAACGGCTCGTGGCGGCGGCTCGTGATCGAAAAGCCGTTCGGCACCGACCTCGCCTCGGCCCAGACGCTGAACACCGAACTGCTCAAACTCATGGACGAGCACCAGATCTACCGAATCGATCACTATCTCGGCAAAGAGACCGTGCAGAACATTTTGGTGCTGCGCTTTGCCAACGGCATGTTCGAGCCGATCTGGAACCGCAACCACATCGACCATGTGCAGATCACCGTCGACGAGAAACTCGGCGTCGGACACCGCGGCAATTTTTATGACGCAACCGGCGCGCTGCGCGACATGGTGCCGAACCATCTGTTCCAGCTGTTGTCGCTGGTGGCGATGGAGCCGCCGGTGCGCTTCGACGCCAACGCCGTGCGCTGGGAGAAGACTGAGGTTCTCAGCGCCATCCAGACACAAACCGCAGAAGAGGCGTTGAAGAACTCCGTGCGCGGCCAATATCGCGGCGGCAAGGTCGGCGATGTCGAGATCGACGACTATCGCAGGATTCCGCAAGTGAAGCCCGACAGCACAACAGAGACGTATGCTGCGCTCAAACTGATCATCGACAATTGGCGCTGGGCCGGCGTGCCGTTCTATTTGCGCACAGGCAAGGCGCTAGGCGTCAAGCGCACCGAGATCGCAATCAAGTTCAAGCAGGCACCGTTTGCGATGTTTCGCAACACGGCGGTCGACCGACTGTCGCAGAATTATCTCGTCATTTCGACCGAGCCGACCGAAGGCATCGAGCTGCAGTTCAACACCAAGGTACCGGGACCGACGGTCAATATCGACGGCGTCGAGATGAAGTTCCGCTACAAGGATTACTTCAAGGCCGAGCCCTCCACCGGCTACGAGACGCTGATCTACGACTGCATGATCGGCGACAATATTCTGTTCCAGCGCGCCGACAGCGTGGAGGCCGGATGGCGCGCGGTGCAGCCATTCCTCGATGCCTGGAAGAAAGCGGGTGCGAAGGGGTTGAAGATCTACGATCCCGGCACCGAGGGCCCGGAAGAAGCGGACGAACTCTTGGCCCGTGACGGGCGAAGCTGGCGCAAGCTGACGTGATGATGATGAAAAGCGACCATCGCAAGATCATCGCCGTCGCCGATGCGCAGGCACTGGCGAAATCCGCCGCAAACCGACTGATGGCACGGATCGCCGCGAACAGCGGCCGCATCGCGATCTGCCTCACCGGCGGATCGAGTCCGCAAAAGCTCTACGAGCTTCTCGCAACCGAGGGGTATCGGAAAGATATTCCATGGGACCGCATCCATTGGTTCATCGGCGACGAGCGTTTCGTCCCGCCGAGCGATGCGCGAAACAACATGGCGACGGCGCGGAAAATCTTTTTGGATGCGTTGGCGCCTGCCTCCCACATTCATCCGATTCCGACCGATACCGTCAGTCCCGACGAGAGCGCCACGCGCTATGAGCGCGAGCTGACATCGTTCTATGGCGCCGAGCATCTCGATGACGCTAGGCCCTTGTTCGATCTGGTACTGATGGGGGTCGGACCCGACGGCCACACCGCCTCGATATTTCCCGGCTATCCCGTCATGCTGGAGACCGCGCGCTGGGTCGTCGGGGTGCCGCAAGCCAATGTCGAGCCCTTTGTGCCGCGGGTAACATTGACCTTGCCCGTGCTCGCTTCCTGCCGCGAAATGCTGTTCGAGGTATCTGGCTCCGCCAAGCAGGCGATCTTGACGCGTGTGCTGGGTGGCGAGAACCTGCCCGCCGCTCGCGCGCGGTCGCATGGCGAGACAGTTTTTCTTGCCGATCAAGCCGCGCTTCCGGAGGGGTTTGGTGGCAACTAGCACATCGCCATGCGCGCTGATCGTGATGGGCGTGTCCGGCTCGGGCAAGACCACCATCGGCGAAAGGCTGGCAGCGCGCATCGGTTGGCGCTACGAGGATGCTGACATCTTCCATCCACCGAGCAATGTCGCCAAGATGAGCGCGGGCCGTCCGCTGACCGATGAAGACCGCTGGCCCTGGCTCAAGGCTATTGCCACGGAAATCGACCGCGTCTGCGCAGCCGGCGAGCGCGCCGTGATCGGCTGCTCCGCGCTGCGGCGGGTCTATCGCGACGTCCTGGTGCACGGACGAAACGACATCCGTATCATTTACCTCAAGGGCTCGCAGGCACTGATCGCTGATCGACTCGGCCGGCGGAAAGGTCACTTCATGCCGTCCGGATTGTTGACGAGCCAGTTCAACACATTGGAGCCGCCGGCCGACGACGAGCGTGCCATCACCGTCACAATCGATGGTTCCGTCGAGACCATCGTGGACGACATCCTGCGCCAGTTGGCGCTTCCCGCAACAGCGCAAGGACGCCGCTCATGACCCGCATCGCGCTGGTGGTGTCGGATGTCGACGGCACGCTCCTGACGCACGACAAGCGGCTGACCGAACGTTCGAGCGACGCGGTTCGTCGGTTACACCAGGCCGGCATCGGCTTCACCATCACGTCCAGCCGTCCGACCATCGGCATGCGCTTCCTGGTCGAGCAGTTGAAGATCACGCTTCCGATCGGCGCGTTCAACGGCAGCGCGATCGTCGATGCCCAGATGCATCCGATCGAGACGCACGTTATTCCCGTCTCCGCGGTCGAGCGCAGCCTCGAGCTGCTGGGTGAAAATGGCGTCGACATCTGGCTGTTCACGGCAGATCGATGGCTGACGCAGAATGGCGACGGCGAATACGTCTCGCACGAGAAGCGGACGATCAAGGCCGATCCCACGGTCGTTTCAGATTTCACGCCATATCTGTCGAGCGCTTGCAAGATCGTCGGCTCCTCCTCCGACTTCCCGAAGCTGGAGCGCTGCGAGGCAGCGATGCAAAAGGCGCTTGGCGCGCGAGCCAACGCGGTCCGCTCTCAACGCTACTATCTCGACATCACCCCGCCCGGCTTCAACAAGGGCACCTTTGTTGAGACAATGGCGCGGCGGCTCGGCATTGCAACCGATACTGTCGCCACCATCGGCGACATGCAAAACGACCTTTCGATGTTTGCCGTCAGCGGTCTGTCCTTTGCGATGGGAAACGCCACGGATGAGGTCAAAAGCCATGCCACGCGCGTCACCGCCTCCAACGAGGAGGACGGATTTGCGCAGGCGATGGATGAGATCCTGCGGGAGAACGCGAACTAACCCTTGGTCGTCCCCGCGAAAGCGGGGACCCATAATCACAGGCGTTCATTGTGGTGCGAGGTTGACGGCGCGGAGCCTGTCATCGGGCCGCGCGTCGCGGGGACCCGTTGGCGCCGCAAGGCGCTTCGCATGACCGGAACGACCAGATCTACTGCGATCGCTGCACCGCCGGCTTTTGACTTGCCTTCGTTGCCTCATCCAAATTGTGCGCCGTGTTGATCAGCGCGATATGCGTCAGCGCTTGCGGGAAATTTCCCGTCTGACGCGCTGCGCCTGTGTCGTATTCCTCCGCCAGCAAGCCCAGACCATTGGCAATGCCGACCACGCGGTCGAACAGCGCCTGCGCCTTGCCAATCTCGCCCGCCAGCACATAGGCATCAGCAAGCCAAAGGCTGCAGGCGAGGAACGCGCCTTCGATCGGCGGTGTTTCATCGGCGAACGTCTGGCGCGGATCATGCCGAAGCACAAAGCCGTCGCGCATCATGTGGGTTTCCATTGCTTCGATCGTGCCGCGGATGCGTGGATCGGTGGCCGGCAGGAATCCGACCGATGGCAGCAGCATCAGGCTCGCGTCGAGGAATTGCGAGCCGTAGGATTCGACAAAGGAATTGAGGTTGCGGTCGAACCCGTTTTTGCAGATGTCGTCGCAGATCGTGTCACGCAGCGACCGCCAGCGCTCCAACGGGCCCTGGAAGCTGAATTTTTCCGCGCCCTTGATAGCGCGGTCGAAGGCGACCCAGCACATCACTTTTGAGAAGACGTAGTGCCTCGGCTCTCCGCGCCGCTCCCAGATTCCATGGTCCGGTTGATTCCAGACCTTGGCGAGATGCCCGAGCACCGCAAGACTGACGTCCGAGGTCTGTTCATCCAGCATCAGCTTGGCCGCACGCGCCTGATAGAAGGCATCGATCAACTCGCCATAGACGTCGAGCTGCAGCTGTGCATGCGCGGCATTGCCGACCCGGACCGGCTGCGCGCCCTGGTAGCCGGGGAGCCAGTGTGCCTCCCACTCCAGAAGGCGGCGCTCACCCATGATGCCGTACATGATCTGCATGTCTGCCGGCGAACCGGCCACCGCCCGCAATAGCCAGTTGTGCCATGCCGACGCCTCCTCGGTATAGCCGGAATTCATCAGCGCCAGCAGGGTGAAGGTGGCGTCGCGCAGCCAGCAGAAGCGGTAATCCCAATTTCTCGATCCCCCGA
>Ga0209060_10003714_pt1 | contig 12506 bp, 14 predicted proteins | sample Coa_R1_8_FD_187155 | JGI IMG/M metagenome (GOLD analysis project Ga0209060, IMG submission 187155) | Surface soil microbial communities from Centralia Pennsylvania, which are recovering from an underground coalmine fire - Coalmine... | ecosystem: Environmental > Terrestrial > Soil >...
TAATGCTGTCGAGCCTCGAGCTTGCGACCAACCATAGTCAGGAACGAGCACGGTACTCTTGAAAACATGAACCACTTTTGTCGAATCCTGCTCAAATGCGGAGTGAAGGCGGCCGAAAAGACCACTGCGGGCTCGTGTTCAACGCGAGAACTCTAGCCGAATCTCAAATCTGGGACGATTTCGCGTCTAGAGACGATTCCGGCCAACACCGCCCTGGACCGCTGAACTCGGGGATGGGATCTATTCGTGAGGTTGAAGGAATTGGTCTTTGGGTATTTCGACAAAACTCCTGCGACGTGAGTGTTCACGCCTCCACTTTGCGGGAGTCGCACCGACGACATTTGCAAACGCCCGGGTAAGCGCGGCTTGATCTGAAAATCCAGTCTGCGCGGCAACGTCCACCAACGAGTAATTCGTTTCCGACAAAAGGGCCTTTGCGATCTCGACGCGCTTCAGAATCAGGTATCGATGTGCGGAGGTCCCAAACGATCTCCTGAATGATCGCGCAAAATGGCTGACGGAAAGCCCACATTCATCGGCAAGTGTTTCCAGTTTTATGTCGCCGTCCAAGTGCTCATGGAACAAATCCACAACGCGACGACTTTGCCACGGCGCCAGACCGCCCTTGAATCGCGGGAAGGCTTCGTGAGTTTGAGCGTAGCGACCAACAAGGTGCGAACAAATCATCAAGGTGAAAGAATCCATGAACAGCTGAGAGAACATCTCCGGCCTTTTTAGGCACGGCAAAATCGTTTGCGTTAGGTGATGGAGTGTCGGGTCGGGGGTTCCATAAACGCAGTAGAGACGCTTAGCTCTAGGCACTCCGGCATCGTCCGAGAGGGAATCCAAGGTTGCACGCGGAACATGGTAGTGGATCCAATCGATCGAGCCGGGATTTCGAATACTCGAATTTGACTCCAGGTCGCACATTGCGACTCCGCCCACTGGCCATGCCCCGGTCTTTGTGTACTTATCGTCGGTCCACAGTTCCCATTCCCCGGAATTCGCGTGATTAAGATGAAGCGAGACAACGTAGGCCTTTTCAGATGGGATGGAGGCAGTTCGTTCCGGGATGCCGCTCCGTGCAATCAGCCGGGTAATCGCCAGTTGCGGCCGGACGATGGAAACCGCAGAATCGATGGCAACATGGGGCGGTTGGTTCATGGTGAAATACTTCGCCATCTGCGCACCGTAAGCGTTTGCTGAATTCGATGATGTCGTCATGGATAGCTCTGTAGTGGCAAGCGCCCTTGTCAAATTACAGGGAACAACGCGGACGTCTGATTGCGCCGGAGTGTAGCGTAGCGTCAAAAAGAACGGTCATTCTTGTACAAAATGACCGTGGTTGAATGAGATAGCTCCCAGAAATGCTGATGCTGAGCAGGATTTGTGGTCCTTTCACTAATTGATGCGCTTCGCTTGGACTCGAAAAACTGAGTCCGAATCGACAAATAGGACGCATATCGGCAATCCTCCTAGATGGTGTACCGCGTACCATACCTCTCGGAATCGCCTGACGGCGTAGCTTAGCTCGTCAGGAATGAGAAGAGCTTTTGTAGAGGACAAGTAGAGGACGATCAGTGTCTGGTCAAGTAACTAGAACCCGCATCCTTCGGGTGGGGCTTGATTTGGCAAGCGCAGAGGGGCTCTGCAGGATCACCTTTGGTTCCGTTGCCGGTCGCGCGAGCCTGTCAAAGGGTGGCGTTGTCGCGCATTTTCCACATTTGGGCGACCTAAAGCGGTCCATTCTTGATGTTGCATTGGACCTTTGGAGCCGTACCTGCCTCGGAGTCGACACTGGCGTTGGAGGCGGGTTGCCGTCGCTGATTCGCTACCTAAATGTATGGATCGGATGGACGAGGAAGGCAGGACTGCCGGGGAGTTGTCCGATCGCTCAAGCCATTGTTGAGTTGAGTTTCTTGCCGGGACCTGTTCGAGAGGCTGCCGCTGCGGCGGAATCTGTCTGGCGGCAGACCCTGATTATGTTGATCCGTGATGCGATCGACAAGCGACACTTATTGCAGGATACCGACGCCACCCAGTTGGCGTGGGACTTGCTCGGGATCTATCTGAGCCACCATGTCTCCAGCCATTCTCTTCGGGACCAGGACGCGGACAGAAAAGCACAGTTCTCCGTGAAGCGGATCGTTGCTTCTATAGAAGCGGCTAACGAGGGCGCAGCTCACCAGAGACAAGGTGGACAGTAGCAACCGCCCCACGGCCGTTCAGTTTGCGCCAGCGAAACGGCGTTGTCCCTTCGAGCGTGGTAAACGCGCGTGTGAAGGCAGCCTGATCGCAGAATCCCGACCGAAATCCCACCTCTGCCAGGCTCAGTTGGGGTTCGCGAAGCAGATTCTTCGCCGTGTCGATTCGAAGCTTGATGAGCCATTGATGAACTGAAGTGCCAAAGCTCTGGCGAAAGCAACGAGAGAAGTGACTCGGGGAGAGCTGACAGGCGGTTGCAAGGTCCGCAATTCTGATCTCGCCTTCAAGATGCGCACGCAACATCTCCTCGGTGCGTATCTTTTGCCAGCTCTCTAGGCTTGGCTGTGCCCGGAGAATTCCCTTACTGTTTCCGTAGTGTTGCAGAAGATGTGTGCTCACAAGAAGTGAGACATCTTCTAATGCAAGCATGTTGAGCGGTTCACGGTTGCGCACCTGACTGAGGATGGACTTGGTCAATTGAGCAACGACGAGGTCCCTTTCAAAGAAGACCATCCGAAACGAATCAACCGCTGCAATTCTGTTGTCTGCCGCAACTCTGTCCAGCAGATCGCGCGACACATAATAGTGTAGATAGTCGAACGGACCTGCCGCCCACATCTCCATCGGTTTCATAAGATCGATTACCGTTGTTGCGAATGCGATCGAATGAGCGACGCTGACTTCTTGTCCGGCGATTCGTGCGCGCCACCGGTCAACCGGAGTTGGAGCTAAAGCCACGCAGATGAGCATGGCGCGGTCCTCAGGATAGGTCGGCGCCCGCTGCATCTCCATCGATCCACCCTTGAGCCTGGTGAGCGCAAAGTCGGGTACGCCAGACACATTCTTGAGGGAGCAATCATAGAGCGGCGTCCGGAAGACCTCGGCCAGGTTGGCGCCGTAGAACTTCCGAACCTGATCGGGACCTGACAACAACGGCTTTTTCGCAAGATTTTGCATGCGAGCCATACTCACCCCGTTCGGGCAACAGCCTCAATATAAAGCACCTAGAGAGGTGCGTCTACGTTCCATTGCCGTGCCGATGCCTGCCGCAGCTGTTCCTAGCTGCCGCTATCGGCGCATAACGCGATCGTTTCTCCGGGCGCACCGTGGCGAGGAAACTAACCAAATCCACCCTTGAGACCGAACCTCTTCGGAATGAAATTCTCAGACTGGCAGGCTCGGAATGAAACCCTTTCAGGCTCTTTTGGCTTCAAGTTCATCAGCCTTTGCAGCCGCTTTGCCGATCGGTTTCTTGGGAGCAGCCTTAGCCATTCCCTGCGAGACGGCCTTCTCTACCGCGACTTCAGTCCAGCCCTTCTTCACAATCCCGCCGTTGTGCTACGTGATGCCTCGATTTACAAAGTCGATACTGACGCCATAGCGCTCAAAGTGAAGCAGGAGTTTGCAGCAAAGGAGAAAGTAAAAAAGCTAGGTAAATCAACCCCACCCGCGGCTGCGAAGATAAAGAAAGTAGCTTAGGCTTCATCTCAAACCGGACGGGAGGTCGGCAAAATCAGCGGCCTCCCGGCTCGCCCGTCTTCCCACCCTGGGGCGTTGCTTCCCGCACTGCGGAAGCGACTATGCCCACCCACCCGACGGGCTTGAAAAATACATGGCAATTGGCCAACTTCCGCAGACGTCCCCCCGGGCGTGATCGTCACTGTCCACAAGCTAACTCCTCGCTACCAGTAGACATGAGCGATATCGCGATTTATCGACAGCTGAGATTCTCGGGGGTAATGGAGATCAATGGTCGTCAACGCAACGTCGTTTCTCGATGCAAATTTAAACGAGGACTGCCGATTCCAGCCGCTCCTTAACCAGTCCATTCTGCGAGTGTTGACATAGAAGTCATTGAGGTTAAGATTTGCGGGTCGGCGATGATGCCTAACAAAATTCGGCGATTCAGTCGTCATGGCAATCAAGAAATTGTTCGTGACAGCCATACCGCGACAGCAAGAGCTAATAATATTGATAGGCATAGAAGTACCATGCCTATTCTCTCTCGCGAGCTCCAAGCGATCATTTTTATTCTGCGCCTGCGAGCACTGTTGCTAAAGTGTCTCCATCGGGGATTAGCCATCGACCTTCCTCGCTCCGACGACGTGTGATTTTTCTTTTATGAAAAATGAGCGAGCAATCAAGGAGAAAGGCGCGGCACTCTCTGTGGAGTGCCGCGTCATTGTTGGCTCGCTGATGTGATGCGATTAGAAGTTGAAACTTACCTGTCCGGTGAAGGCGCGGGGTGAGACATAGTGGGTTCCCGAGAAGGTGGAGAGGAAGTTATAGAGCGCGTACTTGTTCGTGATGTTCGTTGCCGTCAGACGAAGACCAATTTTGTACTTGTCGCCGTGAAGAAGGTTGTCTTCTCCGACTGCGACGTCAAAGAGATTTCTAGGTTGAACGCGCGGCGGATTATGGTCTTCATCCTCGGTGTTGGGCGCGGGGATCTTGACGAGGGTCGATGTGAGGCCAGCCGCATCGCATTGCGTAAACCCTGAGGTGGGTGTGGCCCTTACTCCGTCGCATGTGAGTCCTGACTGGAACTGCTGATCGGGAGTAAGGCCGCTCAGGTCAATTCCCGGCTGGCCATTAGGCAGCGTGATCGAGGTCGGCCCGCAACCGGTGTTGGCGCCGATGGTATTGTAGCAAGGCACCGCGCCTGCTACGAGGCCGCCGTCATAGCGCCAATTGAAGCCGAACCAGGTGCTTTTGCGGAAGGGCAACGTGTACTGCAGGTGCGTGGTCTGGTTGAACCGCTCGTCGTGGTCGATACGGAACGGCAAGCCGCCTGGCGTGCTGACGGTTGCGCCCACGCCGCCGATCTGTGGATTGAAGAAGCGCGCGGCTACCGATGACATCACGACGAAGGCGCTGATGCCGTGTGTCTCGGGAACGCTCACACGAAGGGCAAACCCCGGAATCTTGGAGTTATGCCATTCGATCGGGAAGGTAATGGGAGTTGCACCCAGCACGCTGAAGTCGTAGGCGTTGTGCGTGTACTTCCAGATGTAGTCTCCGCTAAAGACGAGATGCCTGCCGAACGCCTGCTGCAGGCCGGCATGGAACTCATTGCGAAAGCCGGGATTGAACGGCGCCGGAGTACACTGGCCGAGCGTTTCGAAGACAGCCTGCAATACAGGATCGACACAGCCCTTAACCGAGAGGACCAGATTCTCGTTGAAGGGGGTCTCCATTGTTCGTGCGTAGGAGAGGCGCAGTACCGTGTTGGTCTGTTTGATGGTGTAGGAGCCACCGACGCGGGGCTGAGCCTGACGCTCGACGGAAAGACCGTTGTAAAGATCACCGCGAATGCCAACGTTGAAGACCCAGTTGCCGGCCGTGATCTGATCCTGAACGTACATGGCTAGCTGCTTGACGGCTGTTTGGCCATGCCAAGAATAAATGTTGCCACCTCGGGTAAGGTCAATCGGAAGAAGAATTGGATTGAAGCCTGAGTTTGGCTGGTAGCCAAGCGAGGAAGGGCACTGGCTCGGGTCGTTGAAGCCGATGACCGGGTTGCCATCCGCGTCGAGACAAGGAGAGTTCAGTGTAGGATCGATGACGCCGATGTTGTTGTTCTCGCGAAGGTAGGTCTGTTCATACACAGCGCCGAACTTCATGTTGTGGATGCCCTTGATGTACGAGAGATCCGTGCGCAGACCGGCATTGGTCAACGAACGGGTCTGCGCGACGGTCTCCTGTTGGATTGGGCCGAGATCGGCCAGTGGATTATTGCTGGGGAAGTAGTTGAAAGCATCCCTGCGAACGAAGCCGCCGAAGTTGAAGATCGTATCCTTATTGATTATGCGCGTGTAAATTGGTGCGATGTTGAAGGTCTCGATCTTGGAGCGTTGATCCGCAGGCCCGACCGGGTTGCCGAACTGATCGAAGACCGCGGATGTGTCGAAGGAATTAGGTGTCTGAAACCAGGAGCGCGTGTATTGCAGGTTGGTGTGGATGGAAGATTTATCCGAGAATTGGTAGTCCACACGATCGAAGATGTTTTGTTGGTTGCCCTTACTGTGTATAACCGTGAACTCAGGGCCATCGAGAAAGCGACCGGTATTTAAACCGCTGACCGCGAGGAAATTACCCCAGTGAGTGTCGCCGTATGAGAGATCGCCTCCGCCGTTCGCGCTACCGAAGGTTCCGTAAGAACCGTAGATACTGCCGTGGGGCGTCGTAACACCCTGGCCGGAGCGGGTGGTGGCGACGATGATAAGGCTGGTTTTGTCACCGAACTCAGCGGGCGGCGCTCCGCTGATAACCGTGAGCGACTGGACGGCTTCCATGGGGAGCTGGTTGGAGAACACCTTGCTCTGCTGGTCCGTAATTGCCTGTCCGTCGACCGAGAAGGAGTTTTCGGCGTGATCGCCAAGGCCATGGAAGAGGCCGTTGGAGTCGGCGGCGACACCGGGAGAGGCCAGCGTCACAAGCGAACTGAGTGAAGACGACTGGCTCTCGAGGGGAAGGCGATCGATGATATGTCGGTCGATATCAGTGTGGGCTGTCGGGTCGTTTTCGATCAAGTCGGAACCGGTTTCTACTGTGACGCTGGTGGAAGTCGTCTCGACACCAAGCCGAATTGACACTGTCACAGGCACACCGGAGGCAATGTCTACCGTTTGAGTCGCGGTGCTGAAGCCCGTCACGTTAAAGACGAGCCGGTAAGGATTATAGGGAACGTTATAGAAGTGATACGTTCCGGCCGCATCCGTCTTCGTTGTGCGTTCGTATCCGCTGACCGGATTCAAAAGCTGAACGGTGACGCCGGGTACAACCGCTCCGCTGGGGTCTGTCACTGTGCCAGTCAAATTGCCTGAGGTGCCTTGGGCTAGTGCTCCAGTAACAAGAAGAGCCAGCAAGAAAAGAAGTAATGAAAGTCGAGTGAGAATAGGCCTGCACATAGGAATAACTCCTGTCGAGCTCGAATGAGCGTGCTGAAAAGCGCTATCGCGTGCCAAAGGGGGCACGGAATCACAGGGAGGACAGGTCCTTTAAATTGTTCTGAAGAATCCTGACGCCTGCAGGAACTAAGCGCAGTTCTGATCAGCAGGAGGTGGGCGGCTGGCCATCTCGAATCGCCACCGGAAGATTCGCTCGGCATCGGCCGCCGCAGAATCCAGGGTGTGGACGTGCAGCATTGGGGCAGCAGCAGAGTGTAGTGACACAGGCAACGCGGAATGCATCGCTACACAAAGCGGGCAATGGTCGTCCGAGGACGGACCGTTGTTGCGCGAGTGCTGCTTTGTTGAAGAAAACTGGTCATGCGCGTGGAAGGCCTGGACCGTGCTCATCACACAGATCATGGCGAGGCAGGCAATCGCAAACAGGCGCAGCCATAGCGGCCACTTGCGGTTCTTTCGTCCACGCTGGAACAAATTTTGCATTAGGCCCCGCTACTGTAAGTAGGTTTAGCACACTTTTGCTGTTATGGCCAAATGGAATACCGTCAAGACGCCCCGGAAAACGACCTCCCATCCCGAGGCTTGGATCGATCGACACAGGAGTCCGTCATGCGACCTTAAGTGCTCGTTGGATCTTCTTAAACCTGAGCGAAGAATGGCGGTGGCTTCTATGGATTCCGCTTACCGGTGTAAACCGTCAACGCGGCGAACACCCAATAGCTCACAGTAGGTGCTTCGTTACTCATCATTATGCGTTGCGGGGATAAATGCCGTTACTTCTCGGCTTGCAGCAACGTGGTTTCAGCAGTGCTTAGTCCGAGTGGCTGCAACTACAATCGCGACAAAATGTGTGATTGGTTCGGTGCGCGGCGATCATGAATCCGCTGCCAATCAGAGTGACGAGAACCTCAATCCCATGTGACGGCAAATGATTTCCCAAAAAGGCGCCGCCGAAGATGAAGGCCAAGCCGGCAATCATCAGCAACATACGCGCGAGGACCGATGATTGCGGTATCCCTTCACCAACGTAATGGCTCCAAGCGCGGCAATTGCGACTGCCAGCGTGCGATGTGTCTTCTCTTCCGAGGGGAGGAAATGAGCTGAGACAGCGGAAAGAGAGAGCACCACTGGAGTCAGCAGGCAGTGGACCACGCAGAACGCCGATGTCCAGACGCCGATCTGGTCCACGGGAAACGCGAGCGTCCGGCTGCGATTATTCGTCGCGGGGGCCTGTGGGAGTCGGGACAGTCATATACCTATCCTATTTGGTGTGGTGGTTTCTCTAAACTCCAGGCTTCTTCCCGACATACTCCACCACACCACGGTCGCGTACGGGCCGTTCTTGATGGTGCATCACCCGCAGTCCTGGGAGCGCCGACAGGATTTCATTCCTCGCCAATGGCCTGATGCTGGTCGGCGCAGCACCTTCATAAGAATCCCAACTCAAACTGCTCTTGCAAATCAAGATGCCGCCGTTCTTCAGCGTTGATAGGACTCTCGAGCAAATGTCTCGATCGAAGTGGTAAAACATCACGATCAAGTCGAAATAGGCGGGTTTGAACGGATATTCCTTGGCGTCAAGCGCAAACAAGTCCAACGTCAAATCGAGTTGACGCGCTTTCTGATCGAGTTTTCGGATCGCGACCTCAGAGATGTCTACGACGGTGACCTGCCAGTTTCTCTTAGCCAGCCAAAGCGCGTGTCTGCCAATCCCACCTGCCAGGTCGAGGGCCGTGCCGCCATTCGGAAACTGCTCCGTTACAAACTGATCGACCGCGGACAAGTAGAAAGGGTCGGGCTCTTCAAGTGAGGGGAGGCCTTGCTCGTACTTGAGGTCCCAATGGGAACTCTGTTCATCCAAAGACATATTCTCAAAACTATACTATAGGGGACTATATTATTTTGAGAGGTCATGGAATGTCACATACGACCAAAGACAAAAAGAAGTTGTTGTCGCGCATCCGCAGGATCAAGGGGCAATCCGAGGCGATCGAACGCGCTCTTGAGGGAGAGGGCGAATGCGAAGAGATCCTACAACTGGTCGCCTCTTGCCGCGGCGCGCTCAACGGACTAATGGCGGAGTTGATCGAGGGCCACTTGCGCTTCCATGTGCTCGACCCAAGCCAGAAGACTCATCCCTCACAACTTGAGGCAGCAGACGAATTGATGGCAGTGGTGAAGAGATATTTGAACTGAATCCTGGAGATTTCCATGAGCGTTTCAAACGAACAGAACACCAGCGCCGCAATCGCGAGCGAAGCTTTCATCCATCACGATTCTGCATGTGCATCCTGCGGCGAACCAGCGGCGGAACACGATCATGACCACGAACACGGCTTTGAAATCATCGAGATCCTCCGTGTCGTCTTCGTAGCGCTCGCGGCAGCGGCGGTCTGGTTCGACCTGTGGGAGCCGTTTCATCGCGTCAGCGTAATAGGACTGGCGGCCACCCTGATCGGTGGCTACCCGATCTTCAAGGAGGCATTCGAGAATATCGTCGAACGTCGCATGACGATGGAACTCTCGATGACAATTGCACTCGCCTCCGCGCTGGCTATTGGAGAGTTCTTTACCGCGTTGGTCATCACCGCGTTTGTGCTGGGCGCAGAAATCCTCGAAGGACTGACTGTAGGCCGCGGACGGCGTGCCATTCAGGACATGCTCAACTTTCTTCCGCAGACCGCCAGCGTACTCCGGGACGGTCAGACCCTCGAAGTGGCTACAGATAAAATCCTCCCCTGCGAGATAGTCCTCATTCGACCTGGAAGTCGGATTCCCGTTGATGGCCAGGTTGTCAGTGGGCACTCATTTGTCGAGGAGGCAGCGATAACGGGCGAATCGATGCCCAGCGGAAAGACAGCGGGCAGCGCAGTCTTCGCCGGTGCGATCAACCGGACCGGCACTCTTCAGGTCCTCGCCGAGCGCCTGGGCAAGGAAACCACCTTCGGCAAGATTATTGAGGCGGTCGAGCGGGCGGAACATTCACGCGCGCCCATCCAAAAGACGGCGGACCGGCTTGCAGGCTATCTCGTTTACTTCGCGCTCGGCGCTGCGGTGCTCACCTTTCTCATCACGCACAACATCCGGGCGACGATCTCGGTTGTCATTGTAGCTGGAGCGTGTGGCATCGCAGCGGGCACTCCGCTTGCCATCCTCGGTGCGATCGGACGCGCCGCACGGCAGGGGTCGATTATCAAGGGCGGTATTTATCTTGAAGCACTGGGGCACCTGGATACTGTTTTTATCGACAAGACGGGAACGTTGACCTACGGGGTACCTCTCGTCACCGAGGTCAATGTTGCATCGGACATCTCCGAGCAAACGATTCTCCAGGCGGCGGCCGGTGCCGAGAGCGATTCGGAGCATCCACTTGGCCGCGCCATCGTTCGCTTTGCGGAACAACATGGGATTTTGGTCTCCCATCCCGACGATTTCGAGTACCGGATAGGCCGGGGTGTACTGGCTTCGCTGCATGGGCAGCAGACTGTAGTCGGCAGTCGCACCCTGCTAGCAGAACTCGGGATTGACTTGCCTCAACGAGCAGAAGTCACTCAGGGGACCGAGATCCTGGTCGCTCAAGGAGGAAGCTATCTTGGTTTTATTCTGGTGACGGACCAGTTACGTGCCAGCTCCGCGCCAGCGGTAAAAGCGCTCACTGACATGGGCATCGAAGTTGTCTTGCTGACTGGAGATACAAAGGCGGTCGCGGAGGCGGTCGCCGATCGCCTCGGCATCATTCAGGCATATTCCGGACTCCTCCCGGAACAGAAAACTGCCTATATCGCCCAGCAGGTCAGCAAGGGCGACACGGTGGCGATGCTCGGAGATGGCATCAACGACGCTCCCGCGCTCAGTGAGGCGACCGTCGGGGTCGCCATGGGAGCAGGCACCGATGTTGCCCGTGAAAGCGCCGATGTCGTGTTGATCGGCAATGACCTAATGAAGTTTGTCGAAACAGTCCGCATCGCCCGGAGCTGCCGCCGAATTATCTTCCAGAATTTCTACGGCACTCTCATCGTGGATGCCATCGGCATCGGCCTGGCGGCGGCTGGATTATTGAATCCGCTGCTGGCGGCATTTATCCACGTCGCATCCGAGTTAACGTTCATTCTGAATTCGACGCGACTGCTTCCGCCGAGAGAAAAGGGCGGGCCTGCCAGTCACGAACAAGCTCTGGTAGAGGCCTGAGGATGTGACGATGCGGAACTTTGTCCGTTCAGGTTTAGTGAGCACAATCCTCATTGTTCTGTTATGGATTCTTGTGTTGCTGATAGCGTTCTTCTATATCCGAACTCTGATGAAGCAACCCATCTGGCTTGACTGGAGGGCGAAGTCGCGACTGGCTGCGTGCGTCGCCGGTTGGCAATCTGGGATATGCGTGATCCTCTTGCCTGAACACCTATCGTTCTCCGTGGGATCTCCAGAGCCGGTGAGGCAAGAGGTATGTGAAGCCCGCAAACCCTTCCCACTGCGTCGAGGAGGAGGTGAGGCCATGATCGAACCCGGCATCCACTACAAGGTGTTTACTGAAGGGATACGAGACTGCCCACAAATTGCCAACTGCATTCCCGTTTGTGAGTGGCTGAGTGAAATGCCAGAGTTCTCCGGCGACTGTCAGCGGTCCCAGCGGGTGTGAAATCGAGAGGGTCTGGCCGAATTGGCCTCGACGGACGACGCCTTGGGCCTGTTCAGCGAAGATGCCGTTGACGTCAAAGTGGAAGCCTCCGAGGTCGGCGCTCACCAGTATCAGCGCACTATTCCTGAACGTGCCGATGTCGATCTCCGGCGCCGGGCTCTCGTAGAGACGGCGGATGTAGCTGAGGCTTACGGTGGGTTTGTGCCCCTCACCGGGCAATACGACTGCCTGCAATCCGGCGAAGACCTCACCGGGGCGATTGCCTGAGAGAGCATCGCCTGTAGTTCCGGCTGCATGAACAAGTGGCTCCGACAAGGCCAGCAACTGAAGGCGGGACGCGACGGTGAGCTTCGTGACTTGGTTGATGCCGAAGCGGGTTGTAAACTCGGGCGATGTCTGGGCATAGAGGCCGCCGTTCTCAAACTGCAGGTATCCCTCGGGTGTCAATGTCGCGGGGGTTGAAACTGTGGGACGGCCGGGATTCGCCTCGGGCGTCTCCACGGCGGGTGATTGGGCATAAACCCGCGCAACACAGAATAATGCAGCCGCCAACACGAGGGCGCGACGAATTAGTCGTATCAAGTTAGGCTCCAGAAAGAGGTGAGATCACACCGCGAACCGTGTGTTTTGTGTTCTTTCCTGGGCTAGACGCGTGGAGGCAGGAATGGCGGCGGGGTAGAACAACTGGGATAATCGCCGCTCTGTGGAGTGGAGGGAGGAGCTACGACGGCTAGTGCGGGAGGTTGCATCTGCGC
>Ga0209060_10003720_pt1 | contig 12482 bp, 18 predicted proteins | sample Coa_R1_8_FD_187155 | JGI IMG/M metagenome (GOLD analysis project Ga0209060, IMG submission 187155) | Surface soil microbial communities from Centralia Pennsylvania, which are recovering from an underground coalmine fire - Coalmine... | ecosystem: Environmental > Terrestrial > Soil >...
GGCTTCAACTCCTGGCCTCGACTGCGCGGAGAGGAATGAGTGCTAATTCCGGCGCCCGACGGGCGCCCACTGATAGCTCCAGCTCTCCTTCGTCGCTTCGACAACGCCGGCGAGGCCCGGCTTCACGGCCGCCGCCGATATCCCTTCGGCATGGAGTAGACGGAGTGCCACTCGCGCCTCCGTCTCTGGCAAGACGAACTTTACAAGAATAGGCATCCAGCGCTCCCAATCAGGAGGAACCTTGTCCGCCATACCTAGCAAGGCGGCGTCCACATCGAGGATCGGGTGGGGGTCGCCTGTTCGATGCTGAACAAGAGTGAAGAGGCCGCCTTGGGCCGCTAGGTTCGGGTTTGTCGCGTAGGGCGCCGTCACCATGTAGACCACCGGATCGATAGACGGCACCTTTCTCGCCTCCGAGATCATCGCACGGATGAACCCTTGGTCCACGGCCCAGACCGCACAAGGAGAGTTGCCGTCGGTGGCCCAGATACCGGGGCGCCTAGTGCGGGCCTGTGCAACGTCGCGAACCGCGAAATAAGCAGCGACTAGAGGATGCCGCGACCAATCCAGAAGGCGGGTAGGTACGCCGTAATGTTGCGCCAGGGCGAACATGTGGAGCTTGTTGATCGGGGGAAACTCGTGGGGATCGTAGTCCGGGATGGTACAGCGAGGGTCTCTCAGCTCGGGTCGGTCGGCCGGAATAGCGATCTCTCGCCGGTCCGCGTTCGTACAGAACTGGGTCAGAATGTGGTCCTCGATGTCGCGTTGTTCCTTGGCAGTCTGGATCAAAAACTGGTGTTGACCCGGACGGAAAGGCGCAAAGGCATCCTTGCGAAAGGCCGACGGTCGAAGCGCGAAATCTGCCTGCGGTAGGCCCCGGAACATCCACTCCCGTTCACCTAGACCTCGGTCCCGCCCATCTGCCCATAGCCGCCCGGTCGTCGGGCTCATTTCGCGAAGCAGCTCTTCGGCAGTGTGGCAGGGAATCTCTTCCTTCATCAGGTCGGGCGGGATCACGGGCGGATAGGTTAGTCCTATGAGACCACAGGATCCAAGGGACCAACTCGCAGCAACGCTCTCCGCTCTTCTGGACGCCCCGCGCGTGCTCGACGACCTTCGGCGTCAGGTCGCCGACCTGACCGAAGCCGTGAGGTCGATGGAAAGCCGTCTTCCCTCGCTACTCGTGAGCGCAGATCGAGCCGCGAAGGTCTGGGGGTGTTCGCCGGCGTCGGTCCGGCGCTGGGCGGCGGCCGGCGTCATTCCCACTGTGCGCTTGGGCAGGAGCTTGAAGGTAGACCTATCGAAGATCCGCGGCATGGACGCGGACGACATCGCGCGCCTGGCGAGAGAGGCGCGGTCTAAGTGACCGAGGGCGAGTCACCTCGCGAATGGACGGGGTAGGGCGGGTTTCCGGAAGACCTCTCCGGTGCGTGGCAAAGCGGCGGCCTAGCATGGCAAAGGGACCACCTCGATCTCCTAACCATCAGTGATCACGGGCGAGACCTACGGTGTTTCTAACCGTTGGTGAGCTTAATGCGTGCGCTCCGGAATCGACCGAGCTGCTCTGTTTCTGGGCGTGATATCACGCGCGATCGGTTACCTCTCGAGTTGCTCAGCGATTCAACAACTCACGGAGGCAAACGCGATGGAAGCGACGATGCTCAGGAAGCCGGTCAGTGAACGGGCCCTTTTTCAGCGGGTCAAGCGCGCCCTGGCGCGGAAGGACGAACGCCTGGTCAAGTGCCGGCAAGATTCACGCTGGTATCACGACCTTGGCGACTACTACACCACCAACGAGAAAAGGCACCTGACCGGCACGCATCTCGATCTCGAGACGTTGGGTCGCGATCTCGGCGTTCTGCCTGAAGGTGAAGCGCTCGTAGCTGATGGCGCGCGCGTCGGGGCCGGAGGCGTTACGCGGAAGATGGAGCTGTTCGTGTTGAAACACGTCCTCGACGGCGCGGGCGACGATCGCCGTCTCGCCTCGGCGAGCATCCGGGCGATGAAGGACGATGAACTGGCCGCAGCGCTGGATCAGCGAACGGATCCAACGGCGGCGACGTACGACGAGGCGTTCACCAAGGAGGTCCAGAGCTTTGGCTTCAACCGGTCGTGGTGGGTAGCGCTCACGCTTCAGGAGGCGGCGTCGTGAGCGCGGCGGTAGTGGAGAGGCCGACGCTCGTCACGGTCACCGTGGAGACGCGCCCGGAGGTCGTTCTGACGCCCAACGTCGTCGTGCGGGAGCGGCCGGAGGTCGTCCTGACGCCGACGGTCCTAGTGCAGGCGCGTCCCGAGGTCGTCCTGACTCCGGAGGTCGTCGTGAAGGACCGGGCCGAGAGTAAGAACCAAATGGTCGAAGAGATCGCGGAGGAACGGCGGATCGATATGATGCAGGAACGTCTGCTTGAAATAGTCGAGGATCGGTTCACCGAGGGGTGTGGACTGCGGCGGCGGTCTGCCGAGGAAATACGCGCGGAGCTGGTCGAAAGCGTGGGCGAGGAGCGAGCGCGCGAGGTGAACGTGAAGGCCGGCGCGCGAGGGGGGCTCTCGACGGCCGTGTTCACCCACCCGTTCATGCGGTTGTTCCTGGCGGAGAAGGTGTCTCAGGGAGCCATCTTCGGCTATCTGGGCGACGGTTACCGATCGATCTCCCAGGATGAGGAGGTCGAAGCCGGTCTCCGAGATGCCGGTCTCGGCGACGCCGAGATCGCGGTGTTCCTGACTTGGAAGAGCAGTCGGCACCTGGCCGAGGATGTGAGCGGCATGACGGGACAGTTCGTCAGAGGCGGACCCTTGACCATGCGCTCCTTTGTGAAGACCTACGTGTCGAGGTCTGGATTGGTTTGGGAAGGCGAGCCGGAGGCATCGATAGTCGAGGATCTGCAACTCTATGTTCGCGATCCCCTTGCGGCCGCGTTGGTGTTCCTCGAGAGGGAAGACCGTAGGTCACAGCGCTTGGAGGCGGACGAGGGACACGGACGACGGTGAATGTCGACCGACCTTGATGTGACTGCTCACCACGAGGCAGGCCACTTCATCGTGCATGCCTCGATCGGCTACCCCAAGGCGCCTTCGCTGGAGATAACTCCAGTGCTGTCGAAGCAGCGGTCTGGCTACTATCATCCGGGCGATAACAGCCTAGCGAAGGGCAGCCTGGACGCAATTTGGGTAGCGCTGGCGGGGCCGCTCGCCGAATACCTCTACTCTAACGAGAGCCCTCACCCGCTCGAATTGATAGGCTCGCCCGTGGTCGACATCGAAGATGCGGTGGCCGGCGCGGAGTTGTTGATCGGCGAGAGCGACTTTGACCGCATCAGCGGCGAACTTGCGCGCCAGCTCCGTCACGTGAGCACGCTCTTGCATAAGCGCTGGCGGCACGTCGTGACCGTCGCTTCGCTCGTGCTCGCGTCCAAGGAGGGGCGTCTCGGTCCTGAAGAGCTTGCGCCGTGGCTCGGTGGGGTGCTTCCCCAGTGGCGACGATTCGAGCGCGAGTGCGATCGGTGTCACCTTCTCCCGAAGCTCGCCTCTTGTTCGGTTTCACGGGTGATCTAGAGTCCGGTGCATGAACCGGGGCGCCTTCGCGATGTTCGATGCGCTTGGTACCAAGGGCATCTGGAGGAGATACGATTCCGATCAAGTAGTAGAGAAGTTTCGACGGTTACGTGCCGAGGTCGACCGGTTCCTCGATAGCCAATTCGGCGGGAAAGGGCGTCCACATCTCGGTGGCCCCGGCAATAACCTCCAGGACGTTCAAATCGGGTTTCTCTCAGACACTGTCGTTCTTGCCGTGTTACCAAAAAGCATCCCGGAGAGACAGGAACAAGTGGATGAGTTCTGCCTCATTCTTGCAGCTCGATTCGCCGGAACGGTCATGAGGCTTGCGGCTGCCGACGAACCCAGATGGGCATATCGGGGCTGCATCACGTTCGGCCAGTTCGCGAGTGATGCCCGAACGACGACCTTTTTTGTGGGCCCGGCGGTGGATGAGGCCGCTGGAATGATGAATGAAGCTCAAGGAGCGTTTGTGTTTCTTGCACCGAGAGCCCGCGTCATGTCCTCTAACGGGTTTAGGGCGGCTATCGAACCGGGAGGCCATCTTGTTCCCTACTCCGTGCCCATCAAAGGGATAGGAAGTGTCCCGACCTATGTAGTCTCGCCATTCGACGTCGACACGAAGAAGGAGGAGAGCGAGATGATCGCAAACAACATGATCGCAACGTTCACCTCGGACACCCTGGATGTGGCGGTGAAAAAGGAGAACACTGCCAGCTTCTACCGTGCAGTTCTCCCATGGTGGCACGCGAGGCTCGATAGAGTGGATCGCCTTCTTGCCGACCTGGATCCGAAATACTGAACCAAGTGACCGACCCAGCGGCCTTGCCTCCTCCCTCAACTTGACGGCGCAAAGGGCGACCGTGCCACGCTCTACAAGGAGGTGTGGCCTCGGCGTAAGGTGTCGTTGCCGTGACCGAGAAGACCGAGGGGGACGCTAGCGGCGGCGACGTAATGCACTACGCGGACGAGGAGTACCGGCGACCGTGTGGGGGCGTTGGGAATGCCAGCGCGGACGTAGACGCCGTTACCTGTGCGGCGTGTCGGAAGACCGAGGTGTTCAAGGCCGCGCAGGTCGCAGAAGGGTTGGAGTAGTGGCGTGCCGAGCTTGAACCCGACCGAGGGGAGGCGTCGCTTCCCGAGGGCTGGCGGTCGCTCTCCCGCCCATCCAGGCGGAAGTTGATGCGGGGCGCGTGACTACCAGTCGACCCTTGTCGGGTCGATCTTCTTCCATACGATCGTGAAGGGCATCCCGCGGAACTCTTGTACGGTCGCCTTTTGCGTGTAGCGCAGGGCCCCGTCCTTGTCGACGCTCACGTCGAGCGGGTTGTTGTCGTCTCCGGTGGCCTCGATGTTCGTGCCGTCAGGAAAGAAGACCTTGAATCGGATCGCGTGCATGTGAGGTTCCCTTCTGAAGGCGACGCTAACACCGGCATCCCGCATCCCCAACAGATCGGGGTCGGCAAAGATCGGACGTGCGCGGAGGCGGCGGTGTCGTCCGCGGTGTGATCGCGCTAACGGCGGTCGGAAACGACGACACAGCCGGTCCGAAAACTCGTACCGGAACTCGTCCCCGCTGCCATCGACGGCCCGTGCACGACTTGCCTAAGTGACGAGATTCGTTGGTGTCTGTCGCTAGTTTCGGGATCCTTGGTACCACCTTGCCAAGGTGGACGTCGAGGGTTCGAACCCCTTCTCCCGCTCTCCTAAAGCCCAGCCATCGCTGGGCTTTTTTCGTTTCTGAGGGATCGTGGTCGTGAAGGCTGGTGCTGCATAACCACCTGCATGACCACCTGGGTGGTCATGACGCCTTCCGGGTCGAAACTGACCCCGTTCCCGCGATACCGGCCAGGGCGATGACCTTGGCCAGGCCGGTGCGCACCTCATCCCCGCTGACGCTGCTGTAGTGCTCCTGCATGGACGTCGTGGCGTGGCCAGAGATGGCCCGAACCACGAAGTCGTGGACGCTCGCCGCGCGCCCGAGATCCTGAAAGGTCCGCCGCATGAACCGCGGCGTGAGGGCCTTCTGGATCTTGGCCGACCGAGCGATCTGCCGGATCGGCCCGTCCAGGCACGACGGCGCCCGGTACCCGCCGGAAAGCGACGGGAACAGGAGCTCCGATTCGAGCATGGGACCGGCCGGAAGCGTGTCCACGTGGTGCTGCAGGATCTCCATCAGCTCGGCGGGGAGGGGGATGCGGAGGCGGCGACCGGTCTTGGTCCGCTCCATCACCTCGCCTCTGGTCTCCGAGCGGCGCACGAGGAGCACGCCTTCGGTCCAGAGAATGTCGGGTGTGGGGCCCCTCCGTCTGAGGGGTCGCAACTCCGACGGCCGCCGCCCGGTCGCGAGACCGAGCGCCAGCATGGCGAAGTGCTGCGGATGCATGGCCCGCGCGTGCGCCACGAAGCGCGGCACTTCGTCCACCGTGAGGGAGTTGGGCTCCTCCTCGGTGTAGGTGTGCCACGTCGAGGTGTCGAGCGGTCGGATGCCCTTGGTTGGGTCGTACTCCAGGTCCAAGTCCACGATCGCTCGTCGGAGCGTCGTGAGTAGGATCCGGAGCCATCCGTTCACCGTGTGCGGGCTGAGCTTCCCCTTGCCGACGCGGCCACCCTGCGCCGCTTTCCACTCCTCGATGTCGCCTCGCCGGATCTGGTCGATGTACCAGTCGCCAAATGCCGCCATGAGGTGTCCATCCTGAGTCTCCGCCCAGCGCTCGCGGCTCTTGGCCGATCGCAGCTCACCCGTGCTGAGCTTTCGCTCGAACAAGGATGTCGCGTAATCGCCGTACTTCGTCCGCTCGCGCGTGGCGCCTGACCCTCCCGCCCTTATCGCGCCCCGCAGCTCCGCCTGCTTGACCACCGCCTCTTCCAGCGTGATCCCCTCGAACTCCCGGTTCACTCCTTTCAGCATGCCGGTCCTTGGATCCATCGCGCGCACGCGAACGCGATAACCCGTGGGTGTCTTGTAAATGCCCGAGTGCTTGGTCGGCTTGCAGCCGGCCATCCAGTTCCAGCTCATGACTTCTGTGCCTTCCTGGAGCATCGGGCCGTCCACCGACCATGATACGCGGGCCCTGCGATGCTACGAAGTGATCCAGGTCGTCGATGCGATAGAGGTCGGTGCACCCGCGCCGGCCCGCGGGTCGGAGGAGGCCCTTCATTTTCAGAGTGCGTACAGCCGACGGCGAGCGATAGCGGAGGTAGCTCGCGGCTTCCGCGGTCGTCAGATAGGGAGATCTTCCAGGGCTGGGCTCATGAAGCGTCACGGGTTTGTCCGTGGATCGCCCAGAGGCGGTAGGGAAGGGAAGGGCGGTCGCAGAGTGGCGGGCGATTGGCGTGTGAGCTTGGTGAGCATGCGACGGGTCCCTCATCGCCCTTCTCGGCGCGGGGCCCCTTAAACGAACAACCATTCTTGGCGTTCGCGATGAGTCCTCGATGTACCGCGTCCGGGTTCGTCGCCGTCCCGGACGGCCCATGAACCACCTGGTCGCCGAGGGTTGGCGCGGCGGCGCCGGCTGGCAGTTGCCCTCGATATCAGCGACGTCGCCGCGTACGTCGTGCGGGGGCATCAAGCTCGACGCCGGGCGCGGCGCCTCTGATGCGCATGCGCCACCTGTGCCCGCTCGTCGCCCTTCACGACAAGGCCACGCCGCGTGGTGCAATGAGACCCACCGGCTGACGACTCGCGTCTTCTCGTCCCGCCCATCCCAAGCGACACCAGGCCCACGCACCAAACGCTGCGAACGACGGCCGTGCGTCCCGCACGTCGACATCGACCAAGATCATCGCGCCGTGCACTTCGGTGGCGCCGTTGGACTCGTCTCCCGTCGCTTCGGCGCGAATGGCGTCGACGGCCAGCGGCCGCAGAGATCAGCCGCTGACGCCGGGCATGTTGTGCACGGCGATCGCCCGATTTCACGCACGAGAGCGCGATCGGATCGCTGGCCAGAACACCGTGGCCGTCGCTATCGTTTCGATACCGACGCGTCTCGCTGCCAACTCCACCCCGTTTGGAGTCACGCGCCCTTCGACGCTGACGCATGAGTCCGGGGTTGACAGCGGGGTCGACTCAACGGCTCATCCGACATATCCACAGAGGCGTCATCGGCTCTCGCTGTTGACCGTCAACCCGATCGTCGTCGTTCGTGCGTCGATGTTCGCCATCCCGTCGCTCCGTCCAGCGCAAAGAGATCGCCATCAAGGGTCACATCGGCGATTGGGAGAGCCGGTTCTGACGCGTGAGGGACGAACGCAAGATAAAAGGCCCAGATACCGGCGGTCCCATCCTGAGCGTCGCAGGGCGCCGCTGGACGACGCTCGGGGGGGGGAGCGGCGGGCGGCTCCACGAGCACTGCGCTGAGCACCGGCGCGACCACTCTACTGCTGGGTACGACACGCCCGACGTGCAGGCGGAAACGATCCGAAGGAACGCGCTACCGTTGCCGTGAGCGTGGGTCGTAGATCCGATTGCGGTCGATGTGATCGGCCGCTGTGTTCAGACCTGATCCACGTATGACGGAGCCCCTGGAGCGCCGTTACCGCCCCGTCACCGCGACAAGCGGTCGAGGACTGTGCCTCGGGTCGCTGTACGAACTAACCGTTGGCGATATCTCAGATCCGGTGCGAGCCTCCCACGGAAAGGACACCGCCATGCAGCCATGTATCCAGCGCCACATCACGACTTGGATGTGGGTGGTGGGGGCGATCGGCACTTTCGTTACCGGGGCGCTTTCGGGCTGCTCTGGCACCGAAATGGGCGGGACCAGCGGGAGAGATGGGAGCAGTGCCTCGGGCGGCTCGAACGGGAGCGGCGGCAACTCCTCTGGAGGTTCGAACGGGACAGGTGGGAGTAGCTCTGGAGGCTCGAACGGGAACGGTGGGAGCGTTTCGGGCGGCGCGAGCGGGACCGGTGGGATTTCCGCCAACTGCACGGGGGGGAATGACGGCGCCACCATCATCAGGACCCAGTGTGCCGTCGGGAACTGCCATGACACGGCTGACGCAAATGTGTTCGGCGCTGGTCTCGACTTGACGATCAACTCGGGCATCGCAAACCGGCTCGTCGACGTCGTATCTCCCGGCGACACCGCTGCCTACTCGGTCTGCGGCGGAAATACCGAGCCTTACCTCAAGGGCGGGTCGAGCCCCGCCACTGGGCTACTGATCCAGAAGATCCAATCAAACCCCGAATGCTCAGCGAGTGAATCACCCCCCTGTTGCGGAAGCCCGATGCCATTAGCCGCGCTCTTCCTCCTGAGCACACAACAACAGAACTGCATCATCCAGTGGGCGACGACGCTAACGTCGCCATGACACGGTACGGAACCTCCTCGCCCGAATTCTCTGCGTCGAGGGCCCGAATAGGTGCCTTCCGAGCAGGTGCCACCGAGACGGCAGGCAGCTGAACTAGCACCGTATTCGGCTCGGCCAACGCCAATCTACTGCACGCACGCTGCAAACGCGTACGGACGGCGGCGGTCAGTCAGTGTAACCGCGCGCGCCGTTCACCCAGAGCGCGGCCCGCGAATCCGATTGCGCCTCTCGCGAATTCCCAGTCTCGACGCCACCTTCGGCGCACGTGAGCGCCAGCTCGAAAGGCCTGCCTTTACACTTTTCCGAATGAACGCGCTCTCTTAGGGCAGCGTGAGCTCCGACCCTTTATCTTGCATGGTTGTAGCGGCCACCGTTTGTCAAACCGAAACTGCCTTCTGGGACGCAGAAGGGTGGCGCGTCGGAAGCAGATCCGCGAGCAGTCGAGGGAGCCTCAGGAGGCAGCGGGGAAGCAGCTGAAACACCAGCGCGCGAAGAAACAGGTCACCCATGGTTTCGCGCTACGAGTAAGGCACGTCGGTACCTCGCGCAGGATGGGATCCGACTTTGGTGGGCGGCACCATCAGTATCCGCGGCCTCGGGACTGCGCCACGCAAGTTATCGTGCTCGCCTACCAAACCTTGCACCGTCGTGCGCCGGCGTCGGCTGCCGCTCGCCCATGCCCCGGAGACGATGCCGGGAGCAGTCGGGAAGCAGCTCCGAAAACTCTAGGTGGTCACCTCCCTACCGCCCAGAGGACCGGGCACTCTGTAGGAAGTGCCGTCACGCCAGACGGCAAATAGAATACCCGGCAACCTCCGGGCCAGCGCCACGATGGCGACATATCGTCCGCGCCGGCTGGCCACGTTCGTGGTCCAGCTCTTCAGAATGTCAGCCTCCGGTGTCGGTCTCGAGCGCAGGACGGCCCAAGCCGCTTGGACCAGCAGGCGACGCATGCGGCCGCTCCCTTGTTTTGTGATGCGGCCGCGCAGTGCCTTCTCCCCAGAGCTGTGCTCCCGCGGGACCAGTCCGGGGTAGGCACGAACCTGTTTCGGCCCGTGAACCCGCTTCGGATCGTCCAGGGTCGCGATGAAAGCCACTGCGGTCACCGGACCGACGCCAGGGACGGTCATGAGGCGCTGATGGGTCTCATCCTTTGCCAGTTCCGAGACCCTCTCGTCGGCTCGGCGGATCTTCTCATTCAGCGCGTCGACCAGGTCCAGGACGGGCGCGATCTCGTTCGCCAGTGCTTCCGGCACCCCGATTTCTCGGACTTTCCGCGCGAACGTCGCGCTGCTCTTTCGCTCCGGCTTGATGCCCTCGTGGCGCAGCAGCGCCCGTACCAGACTGATGCACTTGGTCCGCGTCTGGACGAGGAGATCTCGCGCCGAAATCCGGGCCCGCACGCGCTTGTGAGCGTCCGAGCAGCGGTGCGCCGGCTTGTAGGCGCCCACCTTGCACTCCTCCATCAGGGCGCGGGCGTCCCGGCGGTCTGTCTTTATCCGCCGGCTACGCTGGGCGTACATCGGCGCGAAATTCGGATCCCCGACGATTACCTCGTGGCCCACGCTCTCCAGGCAGGGCGCCACCCACTCACTTTCGGTCGCCGATTCCAGCAGGATTCGCATGGGCGGCTTGCCGCCGAACTCCTCCAGCAGCCGGTGCCGCTCGGTCAGGATGCGACGCTCGAGCAGGGCTCCGCTCTCGTCTTCCAGGCAGATCTGGGTACAGCGCTTGTGGACGTCGAGACCGGCGTAGACCATGGGACACCTCCTCCGGTGAGGCGTCCGATCTACCGGACGCCCGCCGTGGCCGCTTCATCCCATCAGTCCCCGGGCTCCCTGATAGCGTAAACGACGTCGTCACGAGCACCAGAGACGAGATCAAGGAAATCGCGATGCAGTTGCCGTCAGAGCCAATTGGATTGGGAGCGCGCTGGGAGCAAGAGAAGACACGTGAGTGGGGTGGAATCCCTATCCGGTTCACCCAGCGCTACGAGGTGCGCGAGCTGTCTGCCCGGCTGGTCCGTCTCGATGTGTCAGCGGCAGCGACGACGCCCCAACAGTACGTGAAGATTCCGAACCTGCCGGAGGGCGCCTCCGCGTTCCTCAACTCTGCAGGCGGCACGGCTTCGGGGCAAGTTCAGCTGGACACCGAGACCCTTGTCCGCGGTGGTCATCTCTCTGAGCAGGCCAACGCCGCGCTCACGGTCACGCTGCAAGGCGGCCAAGTTATGGACTCGCAGATGAGCTCCCGGCGTGAGCGTTCGTTTCATTGAGGTCCGGAGCCAGCCGTGTGCAAGCGCTTGCCTCGGCACGCCGGCCAACTTGCCGTTGAAGACGGACGGGGCGCTTGCGCGCCCCGCCGCTTAACGGCACGATCGTTAGCCGGAGCCGACATGAGTCCTTGCGAGTGCGATCGTCTTGGCAAGACGTTCTATTTGGACGAGGCGCCTGATGGGTGGGTCAGCGGCCTAGTCGAAGACGCCACGGGGAACTGGAAGACGCTGCGGCATTGCGCCAGGTGTCGACGCTCCTTTTCGGTAGACGTCTGGGACAACCTCCAGCATCAGGTCGTCGCGGCGGTCGACGATGTCGCGCACTGGGAGGCGGAGGCGGATTCGGTCGGACGCCGGCAAGAGTTGCTCCTCCGGTCTCGAGGTGGCACGGGTGAGGGTACGTGCGCCTGGGCGGGCTGCCGCGGCGCCCGGGTGCGCGGCGTCGCCTATTGTCTGGATCATCTTTGGGAGTCGGGTGCCCGACGGTAGCCCGGCTAACTAGCCGTTGCAGCGGACGAACGGGTCGGTCGCTTCGCTCCCTCTCCCGTTCGCCGCTGAACGGCAGTATCGTTATGCGGACCGAGATGCAGTAATCGAATGGCAGCCCTTCGACGCAAAGCATTCGGGAGCGAGGTCGCGGCATCGGACTTCATCTTTCAGTCGATTGACGGGGTGAAGCGACGTGTGAGGGCCCGCGTCGGGAGGCCGTATAGGGAAGCGCCCTTGAAGTGGCGGTGTCCTTCCGAGATTCGAGGTTTCGAACGCCGGTATCCCGACTTTACCGGAGTGGATTCCATGCAAGCTCTGACTTTGGCGATGGCTGCACTTAGGGCTCGAATCGAGGACTTTCTCGACAAAGGCGGAAGGGTACTCGATGTCGATAGCGGCTCGGAGTGGCCGCGCCGAGTACTGCTAGATACCTTTGGATATCGGTGGAAGAAGGGCCGCATAACCCGGCGTTGAACCCGACGGGCCTCCGGCCCGCGGGTTAACGCCAAGTTCGTTGGGCAGACATGCGGGAGGGGCTTGCGGATATTCCCGAGTCGCGGGACCTGAGTTCGGATGAGCGAGCGCTTGTCCGGTGGCTTCTTCTGCACGCTGCGGGCGACTCCTCCGCCTATCTTCCCCTGGTAGACCTGATCCGGGTCTGCTCGCGATGCGGTTGTGGCTGCGCAAGTCTGAACTTCGCGATCGGCGACCAAGGGTGGCCCCGGAAGGGTGCGATGCACGTCGTCTCCGACCAAGATTGGTACGTGCCCGACGGGGGTCCACGCGGGATCTTCTTGTTCGATCACTTCGGTATCCTGGCCGGGATCGACGTGCACTCGCTCGATGGAGCCTT
>Ga0209060_10003722_pt1 | contig 12478 bp, 16 predicted proteins | sample Coa_R1_8_FD_187155 | JGI IMG/M metagenome (GOLD analysis project Ga0209060, IMG submission 187155) | Surface soil microbial communities from Centralia Pennsylvania, which are recovering from an underground coalmine fire - Coalmine... | ecosystem: Environmental > Terrestrial > Soil >...
CAAGGCGCTCGGCCGAAAGCCGACATCGAAGGACTGGGGCAACATCTACCGCCGAGTTCTTCCGGATCTCAAAAAGCTCGACTACGCAGCGCGCCGGCACAAAACGGATAACCTGCGACATGCCGCCCTGAACTATCTGAGACGCGAACGGGAACGAATGCGTGCCAAGCATTCAGTCCGGTAACTAATTCGAGCCACGTATTCGTATACCCTCCACCCCGGCCGGTCCGGTCAATGATGAGGGAGTGAAGCAGCTCACGCGCGACCAGGTCACCGACCGCAAGGAAAAAGCGGAGCGTTTTGTTCGTAACGTTCTCGAAGACGATGAACGTGCCGACGAGATCGCGGATGAGTCAGTGGACGATTACGCGGATCGGCGACACATCGAAATCACCAATTCCGCGAAGAGGAGAAACGTAGAAATGCCCAGCAAGAAAGAACTAGAAGACCGTATCGCCGAACTTGAGGATGAGAACGCCGATCTCAACGATCGCCTCGACTCCATCTCAGATCTCGTCGGCTACGACGAGGACGACGATGAAGACGAAGAGCTCGACGACGAGGAAGACGAACAGGGGGAATAGCCGGCGGGGCGCGCAAGTGCCGGGCGCAAGCGCGGTTTCGAAAACCCGCCGATTCCATATCCGACCGGGCAAAGAGATATCGGGCGCAGATCTGCGTTGCCGAGGTCCGGAAGCATTGCAGCTTCTGCGGCTCGCCAGACGGCCTTGTGGTGCACCACATCAGTGGTGATGAGGCCGATAGCTCGGCGGACAACCTAACGTGGGCGTGCCGAAGCTGCAATGCGGCGATCGGAATTGCGATGCTCCGAGCCGGCATCGGACGGAGAACGGTTCAATTCAACCCGGCGGACCACGAAGGCGCCAGCACACTCGCCCAATGGGTAACAGCCGTGACGAGTCTCCGTGGAACTGGACCAATGGAGCTGCAGGGGGCAATCGATCTCATCAGCGCTACGCCCCCAAGTCGCCGGTCGAGGTTCGCCAAGGAAATTTGGCGGCTGCGGCGCGCCCACGGGACGGATAAGACGGGCGTGCCGTTCTGAGGGATCGTTAACGAACGCAAGTAATTGGAGAAATCACCATGTCTGGATTCGTCACAACACCTGGAAAGCCCTACTCGGCCTACTTCCCGGCGCCGGCCAGTAACGAGTGCGGCGGAAGCCACGGACACGTCAGTTCGCGCGGTATGGGCGATTTGACGACAATCGGGGTCGACCTCGCCAATGGCAACACCACGGCCGTGATCGGTGACCTTATGCCGTGGGCATCAACATTTAACGTGCTTGTGTATGCCGGCCTTGGAATCTGGTGGCTCTTCGGGGGCCACGTCTCGGATGAAGAGAATCGCAAAGCCCGCAGCGCCGCGCTGAAGCAGTTAGATCTCGAGTATCAGTTGTTGAAGGAAGACATCAACCAGCAATATCCGGTAAAGAAGAAGAGCAAAAAGAAGACCGGCCTGGCCGCGGTGTTCGGCTAATCACTGTCGCAGATGTTCCTGGCAACAACATTTCCGAAAGCGCTCGTTCGCGCGGCCGGCGCTGGTACCGGTTTCGTCACCACCTCGAAGGGCCTCGGCGACGATACCGGCGCAGACACTAGCAGCTCTGAACTTCTGGGCGGCTCATTCCTTGGCGGCTCCCTGCTGACCTCGTTTGTGATCGGCCTCGGCATAATCATTGCCGTGAAGACGGTCCTCGCCCCGTCGCGCTCGTCCTCGCCCCCTAAGAAGTGGGCCGCCGGCGCCTGGCGAGATCTCGACTACGAAGACCCCAACCAGGAATTGTTCACCGACAAAGAGCTGAAGAAGCTGCTTCGCAAGAATCGAACCGCGCCCACCGGCAGGCGCCCGGTCGTGCGCGTCATCTGGCGGCGGCAAAGAAGCCGATCGAGGTATGCGCGACGCTCCCATTGAGATGGCCGCCGCGATCGCACCGGACGGTCAAACAATCTTTTGCGCCGTGGATTCCCGGCCGCCATCAGCGTCGCCACCGGCAACAAACCCTCTTTTGGACCTGATGGTGATTGCCATTTCAGGTTTTCTCATTCTGGCCCTTACGGCCAGGTTGAAATAGCCACCTTGAACCGGTGTATGTCCTCAAATTCGTCTAGATTTGTGAACCAACCATCAACGGAACGTGCACCGTTCGTTAATAATTCGTCAACGGATCGTTCATTCGTCAATAGATCGTCGATCGTTCGTCGATTTCACGAATTCAGGAGAAAATAGCACATGACTGAAGTGTATTGGCGTACTACCCAAGCAGCCGCCGAGCTAGGAATCTCGCCGCATCACATGCGGAAAATCTGCGAAGCAAACCTGATTGAGGCCGAAAAAACGCCCGCCGGCCAGTGGCGAGTACCCGTCCAGGAAGTGAACCGCTTGAAGAAGGACGGTGTGCCGCCGATACCGGTCACGGCCGAACCACAACCCAAGGCGAGGTCTTCCATCCAGAATGGCCGCACGGAGCTTCTGGCGCCGCCCACTGACGTCGCGGCAGCCGCCGTGGAGGAAGTGGTCATCAGCGACGCCGAGCTCAAGGTGCGCCGCAATAAGCTTGAGAAGCTCAAATTGAAGCAGGAGGCCACTCAGGTAGGCGATTTCTTCCGGGAGCGCCGGCGCCGTGAGACAGAGCAGGAAGAAGCTCGCCGCCGGCAGGAACGCGAGGTAGAGGAGGAGCGGCAGCGGCAAATTCAGCAGCAGCTAGCTGCCCAGGAACGACACGCCTGGCGAGACCAGTTGATCCGGTATGCCCAGAACTCTCGGCCGTATGATGCCCCCGAGACGCTCGACTTGGATATCGTCGAGCAGGTGGAGCGCGTCCTCAGGGGCTTGGATCCGAGTCGCGACTATTCTATTGTCCGGGGCCAGGTGGATGCAGCCATCGAGAGCGCACTCGCTCCCTGGAAGGCGGAGAAACACAAACAAGAGGCCATAGAGTATGCACTCAGATATGAATCCGCGTTTGACGATCCGCACCGGAATCGGCGGGCCCGGGACGCCGCCGAAGAGGCGATCGCGAGGATGCCTCAGAGTGCCAGTCTTGAAGATATGAAGGCCGTGGCCAGCGAATCGGTGCAGCCACTCAAGCAGGAGTACGAGCACGCAAGGAAGTGCCGGGACATGGCGGCCAGGGCCTGGCTGAAGTTGCAAGGCGAGACAAACGACGAGCGCGAAGAAGCGAAAGACGCCGTCCAGGTTGCCCTCGAAGCCTTGCCCCTGAATGCTTCCGACCGTCAGTTTGAACAGACCTGTGATCTAGCACTCGAGCCAATTCAGGCTAAGATCGCGGAGCGCGAGCGGCAGGGTCAGCGCAAGGAAGCGGCAACCGTTGCGCGACGCCAGGCAGAGCAGCGCGCAGATTGGAAACTGCTTGATATCGGAAACTACATCAGCGAATTGGAACAAGACGAAGAAATTGAGTTCGATGGTTTTTCAGACCGCTGGGGCTTCACCGAAAATGTGAAAAATCGAATCCGCGGTGAGCTGGTGGGCGCGCTCGTCAAAAACCCCAAACTGTCGGACGATGAAGTTCAAGATCTCATCGAAATATTAGTCGACCGGCATAAAGACGAGTTTCTCGAGTGACACGGTACCACAAAGCGACATCCAGGACGCGATAGGCCCCGATTCCTTGGGGCCAACCACCCACAATCCCCGTTGGCGAAGCAGGCGCTGGGCGCAATCGGGGCCTATAGACTAGTGTAGCGGACCAGGGAAATTGTCTCAGAATTATCTTCGTATACTGTACTTGTTCTGGCCGCCTGCCAGACCGGGCGAAAGCGGGAACTTAACCTGTGGGCAGCCAGCTTCTTCATTTCAAGGCATCGTTTTATAGGAGCGATACGATGGGTTGGTACAAAATTACGTTTCAACCTCAGGACGTTTCTGGCGGTCGCCATTCTACGCTATGCCGCCAATATGACTCGCTGTTCGCGGTCGTCAATGCCCCAGTCGATGCAGTCATGTACGCCGATACCGATCCGACCGTAGTCAGATATTACTTTTCTCCTGCGGCTGCGGCTATCGCAATCGGCCTAATCCGTCATTACGGAGGAATGGAATGCTCAGCTCCGGATCGCTCATCGGTCACCATGGTTGCCGGACACGCGGATGCAGCGGACATTCCGTTTCGGAACCCCTGAATCGTCGAAGGGTGCTTGTTTTTGTGAGGGTTGCCGGTGGCACTCGCGCGACTCCGGCGCTTTCCTCTAGAGGGTCTGAATCTTCCGCCAGAGCAAGCGGGCTCGGGCCTGGAGGGACTCTCGCTTTGCCTTCTGCTGAAGGTACATCTTGTTCATTTGCTCGATTGTTTTCTTTGCTTCCCCGTTTGGGGAAAACTTCAATCCGAGTGCTTGATAGAACTCGGTTTTCCCCATCTCAACCGCTGAGTCTGGAACTGTGAACCACTGAGGGTCTGGATCCCCTAGAACGACAGAAGTCGCCGCCTCGGTGGTCGAGCCACCATCCATACCGTCGTGCGAGATAGTGAGGACAGACAGCAACTCACGACATGCAAGGTCTGGGGCGACCCATATTTTCCTAGCTTGGTTGATTACGTGTGGGGTGGTTGCTGGCGGGATCGGCGGCGTTGTCATGTGGTCGTCAACCTCAATGCCGATCGTCCTGAATCCGAGAATAGTCCTTTCCTCGAGTCTCGTTCCAGAGATTCCCTCGCACTCACTACCGAAGTTATCTTGATACGGCTGCCAAGGTACGCCATCGCCCATGGTGGTCTTGATGTTCTTGTTTTGGAGATCCCACAGAACATTGATTCCCTGATCGTCGAAACTAGTGCGTACGATCCCGTGTTGGTCGGGTGTAGCGAAAGCCTGGTTTCCGTCGGATCTTGTCGCCTCAATCCGCGTATAGGTGTCGACTTTACCCCCGAGACTCGCCGGGTCTATACGCGTTATCGAGTAGGTGATGGTGAGGGGGGGAAACTTCGGAGTTCCCTGAACGGCGGGACGGTGAAATGCGATCGCCAACAGGAACGCCCCCAATAGGCCAATGAGTGTTTTGGATGTTGTTGTCATTGGGTTTTTCCTTTCAGTCTGCGCTCCGTTGTTATAGGGTCCCGTCGCTCTAGCATACAGCTCGAACAGGCGCGAGGTCAGAAAGGAAACGGCCGAGCAGGGTGCCGGTATCGTTCGGCCCGGCCTTGTGTGCCCGGGCGCTTAGACAGCCACATTCCGCCCGCCCTGCGGGCGCCCGCGGCGGGCGATCCCAGACTGTTATCCAGGAAGCCTTATCGCAAGAGCGGAGACGCCAGAACAATAGCCCGTTTCGCTTTGGACTTAATACCCCTAGGGCCCGGGCTCGGCGTACAATTGACCAACCTAACCGTGTGGGCAGAGGGAAAGCCCGGTGAACTCACCGACCGACAACTGGAGGTCGTCAGGCTCATTTGCGATGGGTTTGGTACGACGGAAATTGCCCGAGTTTTGAAAGTCAGCACGAAAACCGTAGAGTTTCACAAGTCGAGAATCAAGAACTGCCTCGGCACCCACAAAGCCGCCCTGATCACTCGGTGGGCGATTCGTAACGGGCTCATCGAGCCGTGACGGCCGGACCCAGTGACATTTCCGCACAAAAAACTCGCGGTCTGGCCGATAAGAAAACCAGAGCGAGGAGCCAAGATTCCCTGTTATCCCCACGGCTGCATGCTAACCTCGACTAAACCGAATGAGCTGAAGGAGCAAACCCCTTTGGCTGCCACTGTTTTTCCGCCCAATGTCTTCGCACCTCGCTCTCGCACCGTTTGCTGACCCAACCCCGGCATCAGTTGCGGGATGAATTTTCGTGAATGGATCCAGCCAGCCAGAACCCAAGAGGGCCGTCCGATCGCGCCAATTGCTCACGCAGTCGTTCACGCTAACGTGACCTCGCGCGGCCGCGCCCTGCTGATGTTGTTCCTTTTTTCTGATGTTGGGAAGGAGGATGTGACCTGCCTTCGAAAATCTCCTCCAGTCATAATTGAGAAGCTCGCCAAAGAAAGGGAGCTTCGAGATGAAGAAGGGCAAGCATACGGAAGAGCAGATTATCGGCGTGCTGAAGCGGGTCGAGGCAGGCCAAACGGTGAAAGAGGTTGCGCGGGAGCTGGGGGTCAGTGAGGCGACCATCTACACCTGGAAGAGCAAGTATGGAGGGATGGAAGTCAGCGACGCGCGACGGTTGAAGGAACTCGAGGATGAGAACCGCCGGCTGAAGCACATGGTCGCCGACCTGAGCCTGGACAAAGAGGCGCTCAAGGGCGTTATCCGAAAAAACGGCTGGAGCTTGTAGGACTGAGGCAGGACGTGGCCTTCGTCATGAGCGAGTACCGCTACTCAGAACGAAGCGCCTGCAAGCTCATGTCGCTGGATCGAACCACGTACCGCTATCAGCCGCGGCCGGATCACAACGCCGAGTTGCGCGAAAAACTAGTGGCATTGGCGCGGCAGAAGCCGCGCTACGGCTACCGGCGGTTATGCGCGCTGCTGGAGCGCGGCGGTTCCAAGGCCAGCCCGCAGCGCGTCTATCGGATCTACGCCGAGGAACACCTAGCTGTCCGGCGGCTGAAGCGGAAACGGCTGATTCGACCGGCGGCCGAAAACACGCTGCTGAACCGAGCCAACCAGGAGTGGGCGATCGATTTCGTGGCCGATGGGTTGGCCACGGGAAGAGGTCTGCGGATGCTGACAGTAGTAGATAGCTACACGCGGGAATGTCCGGTCATCGAGGTCGACACAGGCCTGTCCAGTCATCGAGTGACGCGCGCGCTCGATTGGGTGATCGATCAGCGCGGCAAGCCAGAGGCGATTCGCTGCGATAACGGACCAGAGTTCACGAGCCGGCATTTTCTGGTTTGGTGCGAAGAGAAGAAGATCTCGCTGCTGCACATTCAGCCAGGCAAGCCAATGCAGAACGGCCATGTGGAAAGCTTCAACGGCCGGTTCCGGGACGAATGCCTAAATCATCATTGGTTCAGCACGCTCACCGACGCCAAGCAAAAGATTGAGCGTTGGCGCATGGAGTATAACGGGGAGCGGCCGCACAGCAGTCTGGCGTATCGAACACCGGAGGAATTTGCAAAAACCTGCTCAGAACTCACCCACAGGATGGGGTTCAAAGCCCCCATCCCGTCAGAGCCGCCCGTCGGTGGTGATGGGTGGCAGATCGGTACTCACGGTCAAGGGTTCGCTGGCGCCGCGCCAAAACCGGGCGCGCCCTTGACCGCTCCGAGCCGATCTGCAGAAGAATATGTCGCGACGGGCGGCTCCGACGGGATGGATTGAGGGTTTAGTATAGACGGAGCGTCTCAGTTATGTTTGGCGGATAAAACCGAGGCAGGTCAGATGCTCCAACGAGGATCAGGGTAGGCTCACATTTGGATTTGGCCCGGTTTCTCGAACCGGCCGGCGAAGCGGGTATGTAACGTGCATGAACCTCAATAAAATGCGCGCATCGGCCGCTAGCGTGGCCACAGGAGAGGCGGGGACCGTCTATCTGTGGCATCCTTTTCCTTGTCCACGCGGCGCAACGTCATGCGGTTCGATGCAGTGTTTCATGGCCCAGCCGCCGTTGGGTTTGCGAGAGCCCTACAGGCTTCGTCGCTATGATGGTGCTTACTCGCCAGTCGAAATAGCGATTCGGCGAGCGCTACACAATTCGCGGACCAATACCCTACGTGGGACCTAGCGGCCCGAACTTCAAATTGGTAACGACTACGAACGGGGGCCATTCCCTAGGATTTTCGTTGCTCTTTGGCTAAAACGGGGTGTAAGCTATTGAAAATGCCACGAAGAAACCTTCCGCCGGAAGTGTTGGAGTTTTTTAGGAGCGCTGGGCGGACAGGCGGAAAACTGGGCGGAGCCCTCGGCGGAAAGGCTGCAGCAGAGGGAATGACGGCAGAAGCACGCAGAGAGCGGGCAAGGAAAGCTGCTGCGGCGAGTGCGAAGGTACGCGCACGGAAGAAGAGCAGCAAGTCAAAAGCAGTCTGAAAAGGCCGGGGTAAATCGCATGGGTCGAAACGAATTCAATCGAACTCTTTGGCGGCGACGGCAATTCCTCACGTTTTTGACGGCGTCCATTGCAATTCCGCGCCTGGTCGGGCAACAAACGATAACGCCCAAGGCCAAGGAACTCAACCAGTCTTTCGATGCGGATGCCTCACAATGGATCGGCCGATTTGAGCATGAAGGCCGAGCGATTTACGACAAGCGCTACGAAATCCTCGACGCGATGCACTTGAAGCCCGGCATGAACGTCGCCGATATCGGCGCCGGAAGTGGCTTGGTAGCGCGTTTGATGGCGCAGAGGGTCGCTCCAGGCGGAACGGTTTACGCGGTCGATATTTCGAAGAACATGATCGAGCATATCGAAAAGACGGCTCGCGGCATCCCCAACTTGAGGGCAGTCCTCGGCGATCCGCGCTCACCCAAACTTCAACCGAGCTCTCTCGATCTCGTGAGCATTATCGATTCCTATCACCACTTCGAATACCCGCAAGACATGTTGCGAGAGATTAAAGAGGCGCTCCGGCCGGACGGTATTCTGTTTCTGATCGATTTCAAGCGGATCGATGGGGTTTCCAAGGAGTACATCCTGAAGATGGTTCGAGCGGGCGAAGGCACGTTCACTGACGAGTTTCAAAATGCGGGATTTGAGCTGATTGAACGCCGCGACGACATGTTCGACGAGAATTACCTGCTCCGCTTCCGGCAACGTCGAACCGCGGAGAAACCCGCGGTATCCAGCGCGGGCTGCGGAAAGTAACTGCAATCGTGGCTAAAAAGATCACCAACAAGATAACTTATCAGCTTGGAGTGCTTGTCGCCGCATTCATACTGCTGGATCAGACAGTTACAGATTTGTGGATCGACCTGAATGCCAGTGCCCCGGGGCAAAACACTCGCGCTCCTTTCATGCGGGATCAATTCGGCGGGAAAATTCGAAAGCTCAAGAGTAGGATCGCGACGGTCTTCAAGGGTCACCCATCCTTGGCGCCGAAGGTCGGCGCGTGGAACCTAATGCTCGATCGCGCCGCAGAGGTCGCCAATCGGAGGAACGATGTCATACACGGGCACTGCTGCAAGCACAAACACACTGGCGAGTTGTACTTGGTGAATTTAAGCAACCGTGGACCAGCCACGATCCGACTTGACGCGTTGCAGATTTCAGAGGTTTCCGACGCGATCACCGATGTTGCGTTGGCGCTCGTCGCCGAGTCATCAAACGTCCGGACCGCCTTGCAATTTATGCAATCTGCCGATCATGGGTCGGCGTAGTATTCTGACTTTGGCCGCCTAGCCTTAGCTGGGCGAAAACGGGAACCCTGCCCGCCGGCGGCCGTGTTCTACAGGGAGTCGCACCAGGGTGGCGACAGATGAGCACGCTAAGAGAAACTTTAGAACTTAACATTGAAACAGAAGAAGCGGAAGACCTTCAAAAACTTTACGTCAGCTGCATAGAATCGCCTGATTTCCGGCAGCCCTTCGAGACGTGCGAACTCGAAATGCGCCGGACGCTCAGTGAGTGGAAAGTTGAGCCCACGCGAATTTGCCCCGGTTTGACGACAAGCCAGTACCGGGATCTTGTCAAAATCCTCGTCGACGGCATGCTAAGAACGGCGGAATCTGTGCTGGAGTATTACGCTCGCAATACTCGATGCCCAGAGTTTAAGGCCGAAATTGAATACATTGTTGATTCAATCATACCGGACTGCGCACTGGCGCTCTGGCAAGACGTCATCCACTTTCGCCCCTCGTCCACGCTCTTGAATGGAGTTTTTGGATTGATCGACGTGGGCGACGTTCTGCGCCGCCTAAGGGCCGGTACGACGTTGAGTGCTGAGCACGCGATTCTGCAAGTAATGCAAAGAAGAATGGCACGGCTCGACGATTCAGCCCTACCTCAGCAAGCACCTTCTTCGGAATCTGATAGGGAACTCCGCGCTGGGTCACCTTCGAGACTGGACGCCGAAGACCGATTCGCAACGCGCGCGTTGCGCGAAGGCGTAATCAGCCGCGCCCTAGAAGATTTCCACACAATCAGAGCGCTCGCCAAGGAAATTGGCTTCGGAGGTCCTAACGGTGACAAGAAGCTTCACAAATGGAAACGTGATCGCGGCACATGGGCCAATCGCGGTTCGACCTCAGACCAGGCAGCCAAGATTGAAAGGTTTCTGATCGAACGAAAATATGCTGAACCTGTATCGGAGACACGCCAAGAATTGCCCGCATCGAAGCAAGGGCCAGAACTACACGAGGTGCGCATGCCCTATCTGGTGCGACGGTGAATTGAACGGCAACCGGTGCCGGAAGTCCGTTGGCCTGCGTGACTGGGCTCGGGCCGTCAAGCGTGTCGAAAAGTGGGAGGCCAAGCCCGAGCAAGCCGGCGCCACGACTGGCCTTCACGAGTGCATCGAATCGTATCTCGGCGATTGCCGTGCCCGGAATCTCAGAGCCTCTACAATCCAAAGCTATGAAAAGACTCTGGAACATCTTGAGAATTTCTGCCGCGTGCGCGGTGCCATCCATGCCGACCAGATCGACCTCGCGCTGTTGACGGATTTTCGCGCATCTCGCAAAATCAAACCCTCCACAAGCGGCAAAGAGCTCGAGACCCTTCGGTCGTTCAGCGCTTTTGCGCGGAAGCGGGGCTGGATGGCGGAGAACTTCGCGAGGGAACTGACTCCGCCGAAAGAAGACGGGCCGCCTACGCTACCGTTTGAGCCCGACGAGGTGGACAAGATCCTGGACGCCTGCGGCCGGTTGGAAGATGACAATCCGAACACACGGGAGCGCACTCGAGCCCGGGCGCGGGCGATGTGCCTGGTGATGCTGTATTCCGGCATGCGAATCTCCGACACCATCCAGCTCAAGCGGGCGGCCGTCGATTTGAAGACCGGCAAACTGCTGCTCCGGGTTATGAAGACCGGCGCTCCCTTGTACGTTCGCCTTGGCCAGCCCGCTACCGATGCTCTAAGCGCGCTTCCGCACGAGGGCGAGCATTTCTTCTGGAACGGGTACTCCAAGCTGTCCACGGCCATTGGAAATGCCAGGAAGACCATTGATCGCGTGTTGGCTGTCGCGGACGTTAAGGGGCACCCTCACCGATTCCGGGACACGTTCTCGGTCTCCCTGTTATCGAAGGGCGAGGAACTGCGCACTGTGCAGCTTTTGCTCGGCCATACGAGTATCAAGACCACGGAAAAGCACTACGCACCTTTCGTTCAGAGCTTTCAGCGAATCCTCGATGCCGCCACAGCCAAGCTAGATTTTGGTACACGGATTGGTACACGGCGAAAAAGTATCGGTAAATTATTGAAAATACAGAAAATTTCTGGCGGAAGCTAGTGGGGGTCGAACCCACCCGCGATGCATACGCACCGCACGACGAGTTTGAAGCCCGCGCCCGGCACCGGCCAAGATTAGCTTCCAGCGTGATGATAGCAAACTCGTTGCGGTAGCTCGGGCGCAACGATAAACTGAAACAAGTTCCTTTCCGCCGAGCATTCTCCCCGGTCGTCTAATGGTAGGACAGCGGCCTTTGGAGCCGTGAATCGTGGTTCGAATCCATGCCGGGGAGCCAAAATTGCAAATCGCCTCCTGACCCGCCGTTCTCCCTTTCGCTTCTATCACTTTCGCGGTTCGAATGCCGCAGGATGTTGAACGGTTCGAACAGGGTCACGCACAAGGTGCCGTCCTGCCAAGTCGCCTTGTCCAGCACAATTTGCAGGAGGCGGCGCTGCTCCGCGGGTGGCTGCGACAAGAACAGCGCTGAAGCGCGGCTGGTTAACTGCAGGATATCGATTGTTTCATCAATCGGTGCAGGGGAAGCTGTCTGGATTTCTCGGACCTTACGCTGCAGGGCATCCTGCTTTTCGCGTGTATCTGCGACTTGCCTGTTGAAGAACTCCTCCGTGATCCGGCCATCCAGCTTGTCCAGGTACATGACCTCGATGCGCGATTCCAGACGCGCATGCTGGGCCTGAAGCTTGTTGATCGCCAGTTCACGAGCAGCTTGCTCGGTTCTATCAGACTCAAGAACCGTTACGTTAAGCCATTCCAGAATCGGCGGCGGAATCACCAGCTCTTTCAATATGCTGGCGAAGTTCTCTGTGAGGACCTCTTGTCGCGTGTACGATTCTGGGCACTTGCCCCGGTTGCCGGTGCAGTGATAGTAAACATATTTCTGCTTTTTCAACTCCCCTTCCAGAACGCATCCGCAGTGGCCGCACCGGATCAGTCCGATGTGGCGAAATCGTGTTTGACTTTTCTCGTCCTATTCTCGGCGCGGCATTCAACAGTTGCTGAACACGCTCCCACCACTGGCGCGTAATCAGAGGTTCATGCGTTCCCTGGCAAATTACACCATCCTAGTCGAATTCACCCATGTACAAGCGCCTGCACAGAATCTGGTGAACAAGACTTGTTGTCAGCTTGCGACCCGGTAAGGTCACGCCTTCGGCCCG
>Ga0209060_10003725_pt1 | contig 12472 bp, 17 predicted proteins | sample Coa_R1_8_FD_187155 | JGI IMG/M metagenome (GOLD analysis project Ga0209060, IMG submission 187155) | Surface soil microbial communities from Centralia Pennsylvania, which are recovering from an underground coalmine fire - Coalmine... | ecosystem: Environmental > Terrestrial > Soil >...
GACGATCTGGCAACAGGATCGAGCGATCGAGGTGTTGAACGAACATCTGGATGGTGATCTGGCGATTGCCGATCTTGCAAAAGAGTGTGCGCTATCGGCGGGGCGTTTCATGCGCGCATTCAAAAGGTCGTTTGGTGTTCCCGTCCGGCGCTACTTGCTCTATAAGCGAGTTGAAGCCGCAAAGTCTCTCTTGTTGCACTCGAACGACTCTTTACTAACAGTCGCGTTGGAAGTCGGATTCACTGACCAGCCAGCTTTCAATCGAAGCTTCCGTGAGATTGTTGGAACTTCGCCAGGACGGTGGCGAAGAGCAAACGCACCGATGCCAAAGGCGTTTAACCTCCCCGCGCCTGAAGAGAAGTAAAGGTCGTCACTCGCATTTCCCCCACTAAGGCCCGACAGAAACGCCAAACTGCGGCACTTTCAATCAAGACAAGGATTGAAACTTCCAAAACAATGAGAGGCGTAGTTGGTCACAAAGGCGTCCTCTGACCCAGCTCTGTCTCGCGACATAGAGCCAGGATCGCGAGCAACGGCGAATTTTCAACCCGCCGCTTGTCCGCAATTCTTAGGCAAGACGACACATGAGTTCTTCCAGATCGATAGGAGACGAAAATGGAAAAGACATATAAGGCGGTCGAGATAACCAAACCCGGAACTTTTCGCCTCGTCGAGAAGCCTGTCGTCGGGCCGGGTGAGGAACAAGTACGTATCAGGGTAGAGGCTTGCGGTGTATGTCACTCAGACGCGGGGACCGTTGAGGGACAACTGCCCGGCGTCGTGTATCCGCGTGTGCCAGGCCATGAAACAATTGGCCGCATCGAGGAGGTTGGGCGGCGTGTTACGACCTGGAAGGTCGGCCAGCGTGTAGGAGTCGGGTTCTTTGGAGGTGAAGACGGAACCTGCGAGACCTGTCGCCGCGGCGACACGGCATATTGCCAGAACCCCATTATCACTGGCGTGACGGGTGATGGCGGCTATGCGGAAATGATGATCGCAGAGGCACGCGCACTGGCTCTCATACCTGAAGAGCTCAAATCAGAAGATGCGGCCCCGTTGGTCTGCGCCGGCATCACCACATTCAATGCGCTCCGCAACACCGGACGTGCTGGCGATACCGTTGCTATCCAGGGTATCGGCGGTCTGGGGCATCTCGGAGTTCAATACGCCAAAAAGATGGGCTTCCGGACCGTTGCGATCGGCTTCGGTCCAGACAAAGAACATCTCGCGCCCAAGCTGGGAGCGCACATTTACATCGACGCCAAGGCCGAGGATGCGGGAGCAGCACTGCAGAAGCTGGGAGGTGCCGACGTCATCTTGGCGACGGCCCCCAGCGGAGCCGCAATCGCCGGCCTGCTTCCTGGCCTCTCCGTTCGCGGCAGGCTCGTTGTGGTTGGCGTCTCAGACGATCCAATTCCGGTCAACGGAGTTCCGCTGATTTTTGGTGGCCGCTCTGTCATCGGAAGCCTGACAGGAAGAGCGATCGAGACCCAGGACACTCTTGATTTCAGCGTACTCACTGACGTTCGGCCCATGATCGAAACTCTTCCGTTGGAAAGGGCCGAAGAAGCGTATCGGCGAATGATGTCTGGTGACGCGCGATTCCGCATGGTCCTCACGATGGCCTAAAGGGCTCGCGACGCTGCTGCAAAGCGGCTTCGACAACTGATGTGCGAAGGAGGCTCAGATGAATCAGTTCCAGGAAATCTTCGATAAGCAGAAAGCATATTTCGATTCGGATGCGACTAAGTCTTACGAGTGGCGCATCGACCAACTGACACGTCTTGAGAACTTGTGCAATGAGAACGCCGAGGTTCTTGAGGCTGCGATGAGCTGCGACTTCAAGACGGCCAGCCAAGAGAAAGTCTTCGAGATTATGGCGCCTGTAGGAACCGTCGCCTTCGCGAAGCAAGATCTGAAGGAGTGGATGAAGCCCGTGGATGTGGTTGTGCCCAAGGCCCTTCGTGAGAGCGGGCATACTGCTAAAGTCTATCGGGAACCTTACGGCGTCACCTTGGTTATCGGGCCATTCAATGGACCACTGACGCTGCTCTTCGACCCCGCTGTCCAGGTTATTGCGGCTGGCAATCCATGCATCCTCAAACTCTCCGAGGGTTTGCCCGCGATCAGTAAGGTCTTGCTCGATCTCATTCCAAAATATTTCGATCCTCGGGCCGTCACTGCCGTCACCGGCAGCAAAGACGAGGTGACGGAGCTTCTCAAGCTGCCCTTCGACTTCATCTTCTTCACCGGCAGCGTCAAGGTTGGCAAGATCGTCATGGAGGCGGCCGCAAAGAATCTGACTCCCGTTCTTCTCGAACTAGGCGGGCAGAATCCGGCTTTCGTTGACGCGACCGCAAATATTCCGGATGCAGCCAAGAAGATCGTTTGGGGTGCGACGGCTTGGGGCGGCCAATGGTGCACCTCGCCCGGCTACGCCTACGTGCACGAATCAATTGCAGAGGAGTTCGTTGCAGAGTGCAAGAAAGCTATGGTTGAGCTGTACGGGACCGACCCTAAGAGCAGGCCCGACGACTATTCCCGCATTATCAGCCCAAAGGCCACCGAACGCTTGGCCGGCCTCATCGATCAAAAAAAAGTCGTCGTAGGCGGCGCCTCCGACCCGGAGGCGCGGTATCTTGATCCCACGGTCATCTATCCAGTGACTTGGGACGATCCGATCATGGAGGACGAGATCTTTGGGCCGCTTCTTCCAATCCTCACCTACAAGGAAATGGATGCGGCCATTCGCGAGGTGAAGAAACATCCGAAGCCTCTTTCCGGCTTCCTCTTCAGCCGAGATCAGCAGGCGATCGATCACTTCATCGCAAGCTTGTCCTTCGGCGGCGGCGCGATCAATCAGGTAAACATTCACCTGTTTATCGAAACCATGCCCTTTGGTGGCGTCGGATATTCCGGTATCGGTCACTACTATGGCAAGTCCGGGTTTGACGCTCTCACGCACGCGAAATCGGTTCTGATTTCGCCACCCGACGTAGCCATTGAGCACTTGTTCCCGCCGTATACGGAGAAGAAGGTCAAAGCGCTCAGCCAGTGGTTTGAATACTAGGGCACAAGATCCCCGACAAAAGCGACCCCAAAGGAGCATAGGGATGAAAGGGAACGCGAAAGACTACGTATCGACCGCCCAACAGTTCTTCACTGCCTACGATGCCCACGACGTCGATGGCATGCTCGGTCTTTGCGCAGATGCCGCACTTGGACGATATGCCCCATACGGCCGCGAAAGCGTCGTGCCGATCCGTGGTGGCATCGATGTCATTTGGCGCGCGTTCCCGAATGCCGTTCCGAACTTTCGAGTCAAAGTGATCGAGCTGATCCCTACCGACGGGAATACAGTCGTGATCCAAGCCGAGATGAGCGGGCCCATACCTGCAGAAGTTCCGGGGGTCGCAAAGAAGGGCCAGGACGTACACATCCCTCACTGCTACATTCTGCGTTTCGACTCGAATTCCAAGATCACTCGGCTCGATGCCTATTGGGACAACACCGTCCTCAACAATATCAAGACAAGCGGCGTGTGATGGAGCAACCCAGCCGCTAGGCTCTTACTATCGGCAACTTTTGTGCAGCACATATCAAGAGGAAAGCCAACAAATGAGTGCACTCATTACTTTTAACCAATTGAGATGAAAGCAACAGAGGTAGGGAATGGTTTTAGCAGGAATCAAAGTACCCGACACAGTTCTGGTTCGCGATGCGATTGATTTGTCACGGAGCGCGTCAGAGCCATTTCTCTTCAACCATGCGATGCGCTCCTGGCTATTTGGCGTATTGCTTTCAGAAAGCGCTGAACGTGCTCCGGATGCCGAGTTGATGGCAGTAGCCGCGATTCTGCATGATCTGGGCCTGACTGAACGCTATACGGCGGAAAATCGTTTCGAGGTGGATGGCGCCAATGCGGCGCGCTCGTTTCTGAAGGGGCGAGGCATCTCGACGCAGCAGATGCAAGTTGTTTGGGATGCCATCGTGCTTCATACCACACGATCTATCGCTCTTCACAAAGAGCCCGAAGTGGTTATGACCCATTCGGGAATAACGGCGGATGTTCTCGGGGCAGGCCTTGATCGGATTCCGCAGGACAAACAAGGCGCGATTCTAGCCGAATTTCCGCGCCTGGCATTTAAAAACGGACTCAAAGAGTGCCTTTGCAACGTCGCTCGTCGGAAGCCGGAGTCCACCTTCGACAACATCGTTCGGGATTTCGGCGTTCGATATGTCGAGGGATACACATCCCCCAACTTTGCCGATGTCGTCGCGAATGCACCATTTTCCGAATAGACACCTCCCGATCATCGAATTGCGCACACAGGTGTAAGCGCGTCTAAAGAAGGAGACAACATGAACTACCAAATTCGAGAATTTTCCATCCATGTGGAGGTGCACGGGACTGCGGAGCGGCTCTCGTATTTCTCCGTTACGGGGGTGGACGCACCTGGCGCAAGGTTGTCTGGGGCAACAAGCGTGCTTTTATCCGCGATTGGTTTGCAGCGTGATCCGCACCGATCTGTGAAGTAGATACACCACGAAGAATTGGAGGACGGCGATCAAGAGCGGCCCAGCGCATTTCCCCAGATCCTGCTCAAACAGACCGATTCCGGCATCCAGCAATTGGATGGCGCCGGCAAGCGCACCCAGGATCAGCAACGCAGGCGTCGCCTGCTTGTAGATCGCCCACAATGCGAACAAAGCCAGAGGAATTGTGCGCGCCGCCGCGTACAGTGCCAATATCAACGACGCCTGCGTTGGAATGTATCCCGCCGGGACCAGGTATTGCGGGCGGATGATCCCCGCGATCGAAAAGCCGCTCGCGACTAGAACATTGATTGCCGTGACCACCGAAGCCAGCCGAATCGCCTTTATTGTTGTCATTGATTCGTCTCTCTGAGTAGGCTCGTCCGAGCGTAGTTGGGTTGATTTGACAACTTGTGTTCGCACCAAGACTGCGCGAAGTGCGAATCCTTCGCTAATTGCGAAGCGGGATACTTGTTATACCCCGCCCATCAATTGTCGTCAGACTGTCAGAACTACCCTCCCGAAGGGGCGGCCTTCAACGAGATAACGCAGAGCCTCAGCCGCTTCGACCAGAGGGAACGTCTTCGCCACGATCGGTTTGATCGCACCGGATTGAAGCAGAGCGGCAATAGATTTCCAGGCGTCAGCAACGATCACCTGCGGCTGAGAGAACATATTGAAACCCCGGATGCTGGTTTGCGACACGATGAGGCTTGTCACGTCAATAGTTGTCTTGCGGCTTGCGGAATACCCCAGTGTTATGAGGCTTCCTCCTGGTGCGAGCGCTTTGACCGCTTCGCTCAACACCTCACCACCGATCCCGTCGATGATGATGTCTGCGCCGTAGCCGTCTGTGATACGACGCACGCCATCAGTTAACTTTTCCACGGAAGTATCGATGACCTCATTGAATCCAAGCACCTTCGCCTGCTCCGCTTTCGCATGGTTGGTCGTGCTCGATATGGCGTGCTTTGCTCCCAGTGCGCGTGCCAATTGCGTCACCGCGTTGCCGACCGATCCTCCGATCGCTGGCGCGAAAACGGTTTTGCCTGGACGAAAATCAGCCAGAGTAAGAGCCACTTGCGCGGTCAGATACGCTACCGGAATGCCAGCTGCGCGTGCGTCATCGACATTGTCCGGAATCAAGCAGAGGTCTTCCTTCCGCACAGCAATCCACTCGCAATAGGTCCCATCTTCAAAAGCGCCATAGGTGCCCCAGAACATCACCCTTGAGCCAGCGGGAAAATCCGCTCCGCCTCCCTCCTCCACCACGCCCGCTCCTTCGTTGCCCAAGATGAGCGGCTTCTCCGGGATGTGAAAATCGCCGATGAGAATCGTATGGTCGAGCGGCGTGACGCCGGCTGCGGTGATTCGCACCAGGACTTTCCCGTCCGTGACCGCTGGTTTTGGAAGCTCGACGAGCTTCAACGCTTCATAACCACCGAATTGTTCTGCTCTCATTGCACGCATTTTGGTTCTCCCTTTTTTCATGTCACTCCCGGCCGCGCCGCTGGGCCGCAACTTGGAGATTGTTAATGTCGATCGAGACCACCAGCAGGTCGCGAATTGGTTAAGTCCTTGACCCTTCGTCGGGCAATGAGGATTACTGCTATAATCCTCATTACAGGATTAGATTCGTAAACCTGATTTGGTCGCAGATTATTTTTGGTGAGGTTCAGATGGGTTATTCGCAGGCGCAAAAGGAAAAGACCCATAAGCGCATCGTTGCGATTGCCTCAAAGAGGTTCCGCGAAGAGGGCCTCGCGGGATTCGGAATCGCGGACTTGATGAAGGAAGCCGGTCTGACGGTAGGTGGCTTCTACAAGCACTTCGACTCTCGCGATGAACTGGTAGCCGAGGCCGTCGGCGATGCATTCGGTGTTTGGCAGCGCCAGAAGGAGGCTGCCGAATCCGAAGGCCAGCCGCTAACTTTCGCGAGACTTGTCGACGACTACGTGAGCGATGTGCACCGCAAGAATCCAGGTGCTGGCTGTGCCTTCAGTGCTCTGGCACCGGAACTTGCCCGAAGCGATAAGCGGACTCGCACGCTTACGTCTGAACAAGTCAGAGATGACATTGAGTTGATTATTGGGTTGCTGCCAGGCAAAGACAAGCGCGCGGCGCGGTCGAGAGCGATCCTGACTTTCAGCGCTCTTGTAGGAGCGATGTCGCTGGCCCGCGCCGTATCGGATGAGGAACTTTCACGCGAAATCTTGAAGACGGTGGCAGAGCTGCTGAAGAACCCAGTCTAGGGACACCGATGCCTTACGAAGGGAATGTGTCCCCAAACATAGGAAGGCCGCTGACAGATTCGGCCTTTGTTGCCTCGTCTTGCAGCACGTCCCAGTGCTCGGCCAGGAGACCATCTTCGAATCGGACAACGTCGGCGGCGATCCAGGCCGCGGGCCTTCCCATGCCGGTGAAACGGCCATGCGCAATGACATAGTCGCCTTCTGCGACGATGACTTGGTTTTCATAGCGCAACGTAGCTGGCGTCGCGCGGACGAGAGCGAACAGCCCTTCGCGTCCCGGAGCGATGTGTGCGCTGTGCTGGATGTATTTAGGCGACCAGAAGCGTTCCGCTGCAGCGTAGTCGTGTTTGTTGAAGAGAGTGTCGAAGGCTTCGAGAACGATCGCCTTGTTCTGTTCGGGTGTTGTCTTGGGCATGTTCAACTCCTGGGATGTCTTCGGATGATGGGTAGGTGACGTTCTCAGGCGATCCCTTCGATCGCATCGACCCGCGCGGGATAAAACGCCAGGTGGTCCTTGATGTCGGCCACTGCCTCATAAGGGTTTTCGTAGGTCCAAACTGCATATTCCGATTTCGTTCTGCCAATGGGAATGCTGTAATACGTGCAATCGCCTTTGTACTGACAATAGGTGTAATGCGTGGTCCGAACGAGTAGCGACATGTCGGCATCTCGCGTGGCAGGTAGTAGACGGGCAGATATCCTTTCTCCTCCAGCAGTAGGGCGCGTGTCGATTCAGCAACGATTCTCCCGGCGACCGTCACGCGCACGCGGCCCTCAACCGGCAAAATTGCTATGGGATGATCCGGGCCAGGAATCTTGATCTCTTTGCCTTTGGTAAAAGTGTCATTCATCGAGTTCCTCACATTGCCTGTTAGAGTTTCGAACCGCCATCTACGGGAATACTCGCCCCCGTGATCCAGCGTGCTGCATCGGATGCAACGAAAGCGACTACGTCGGCAACATCCTCGGGCTTGCCGATACGCCTCAATGCCTGCATTCCCAGTGCGGCCTCACGGCCAGCTTCAGTCTTCGTGAAACTTGACATGTCTGTGTCGATAACGCCTGGCGCAACAGCGTTCACGCGTATGCCGCTCGGCCCGAGAATGGCCGCCCAGTTCTTCACCAGCGTCTCAAGTGCCCCTTTGGTCGAGCTGTAAACAAGAAGGGAAGGATTTTCCAGACCGGGCTTGCCCGGTACCGCATGGGCCCCAAGGGAAGAGATAGCAACGATGCTTGAGCCCTCACCAAGAATGGGCAGCAGTTGCTGCACCAGGAAAAACGGGCCTCGGACGTTGGTCGCAAAGAGGCTGTCAAAATCCTCGACCGTGTGATCCGCGATGCGTGCCGCCTTGCTGATTCCGGCGTTGAGCACAAGAATATCCAGCCGGTTACCGATAATGGAACGCACTTGCTCGGCGAGTGACGAAGCGCCCCCCGGAGTCCCTAGATCGGCCGAGATTGCATCGGAGTGCCCGCCTTTCGTTCGGATCTCGGCGACCAGAGATTCCGCTTCCTGTGTAGAGCGGCCATAGTGAACCAAGACATGAGCCCCGGCCTCAGCAAGCACCGTAGCCGTCGCGCGGCCAATCCCTCGCGATGCGCCTGTCACAAGGGCCGTTTTGTTTTGAAGTGATGTCATTGTCCTCTCCACTTGAAGGTGAGCAACCAGATATGCAGCGAGACATATCTGGTTGCGTCTATGGCCCCAATGCGCGTGACGCGTTAGGCGTTCATCCCGCCATCAACCGTGAGGTTAGCTCCGGTGATGTATGAGGATTCAGGACCGGCGATGAACGCCACCATTGAGGCGATCTCCTCAACGTGCCCATAGCGGTCGAGCGCCGTGGCAGCTTTCTGCGGCACCGCCCAATCACCTGACGCGGGATTCAAATCCGTGTCGATCGGACCTGGCTGAACGTTGTTGACCGTGATGCCCCGGCTCCCAACCTCTCTGGACAGCGCCTGAGTGAACATCTTGACGGCTCCCTTCGTGGCCGCATAGGGCACAAGACCGGGCGCAACAGCACGTTCTCCCACTGCCGAACCGATCATAACAATGCGACCGCCGTCCTTCATGTGCTTCAGTGCCGCCTGCGTGGCGGCGAATATGCCGCGGATGTTGATGTCGAGCACTCGGTCCATCTCTTCCAGCGTTGCCTCCTCGAAAGGCTTCGGAATGGCTGTTCCAGCATTGTTCACCAGCACGTCAAGCCGGCCGAAAGTCGCGACGGTCTTTTCGACCGCACCCTTGACGGCTTTGGCGTCGGCAGCGTCCGCCTGGATCGCGACTGCTTTTCCGCCACCGAGTTCAATCGCTTTGACCACGGCCGAAGCCGCGCTTGTATCCCTCGCATACGTGAAAGCCACGCTTGCTCCATCCGCGGCCAACCGCTTTGCAATCGCTGCACCAATACCCCGGGAACCGCCCGTTACCAGTGCCACTTTGTTTGCCAACTTTGACATAGCTCTCCTCAGGTTTCCTGAATCAATTTACGCGCGATCCGTCGGGCCTTTAGCCTCGCGGGCCAGCCGTTCTGAACCGTTTAGTTCTATACGATGTCAGCGGCATAGTGAGGATGCAGAAATATTGAACTATTTAGTTCTTTATAGGAGAATGGGAGTATGGGGCGTCCGAAGAACTTTAGCCGGGAGGAAGTGCTGGAGAAGGCGATGCCTGTCTTCTGGAAGCATGGGTTTGCGGATACGAGCCTCCAGGATCTGGAACGGGCCACGGGTGTAAACAAATCAGGCCTTTATACAGAGTTCCGGGACAAGGAAGACCTCTTTCTGGCCTGCCTTCGACACTATCTTGAGAGCCAGAACAAGCGAGGACTACTCACCAAAGAACCTCTTGGCTGGAAGAACATCGAAATGTTTCTCAAAAGTGGTCCCCTTAACAAAGGGGAAAAGCAGGGATGTTTCGCCATCAACTCGATGCGGGAGTTCGCCATCCTTCCGGATGGGGCCTACGGCGCCATCACTGAGAATCGAACGCTGGTACAGCATCTCATCGCTATGAACATCGAGGTCGAAAAGCCCAACATGGGTCCTTATGCAATTGCAGAGATGGTCTTGTCCTTTTTTTCCGGGCTGTGCATTGAGCGCAACTTGAAGTCTGGGAACGCTTCGTCTTCCCGCAAGATCGAAAACTTCATAACCGCGCTCCGCGGTCTCTAATTAGGCTGGTAGACGGCTCGACGATGATTTGACACGAAGAGAGCGATTGCTGCCGCAGTGATTCTTGTTAGTTCTGGAAGGCCGCTTGATCCTTCGAGTCCTTCTTCAAAGACTCGCAGCCAGCAGTCTGCCGCAGCATGGGCTGCATCGTCGCCATAACTTGTCCGGGCACACCAGTAGAGAGCTGCGAGCCAGCATTCCGCGTCCAATGTGAAGTTCTCCAGAGAGCAGCGGATCTTTGAATTGGAACTGGCGGGAACAAGATGCCCGTCCATGACAACCTCCCAAGACCTCATACTGACTCCGTCTCACGCTGCAGCTTGTCTCAACACATCTTCGACTTTAGCGTCCAAGTCGCGAGCTATGCTCAGCGCATCGCGATTTCCATAAGGGGCCAGGAGGCTGGCCATCCTGTCATACGAAATATGCACGCCATCAGCGCGCTCATCCACGAGGACGGTAACCGGAGCATACGAGCCGGCGTCCGGAACATGCTTCGCCATTTCTTTCATGATGAGAGGATTTCCAATGACCAGACGAATGATTCTGGATGTGTGATTCTCTGTCCCCTTGCGAACAACCATCCCGTGATCGAATTCGACAAATTGCATCAGACCGCTTTCGCCTAGGACGGGTTGTATGGCGACCTCTAGTTCGGCAGCAGTTGTCGCTCGCTGCGTTGCTTGCCAGAGCTCTGCCGTATTCGGGTGACCAATCAATGCCTTGATGGCTGCAACGACCACGTCGAATGGCTTGGAGGAGGTCACTGTAAATCGTTCCATCTCCACTTTTCTGATCATTCTGGCTCCTTTCAATCCTTTTGGCCGCTCCGCAAAGCGAACGAACTCGTAGCCTTCGTGCAATGCTGAGCGACGGCGTTTTGGGTGAAGATAACGGAGCTACTGCCGGCGACCGGATGGTTTTCTTAAGGGCGTCCGGCAGTCATCGCAATTGACGATTCAGGAATTCGCTCGTCCGACCGTTGGCAAGATGAGCCGCAGCGGCGTCGTAGTGCTTTCCGTTATGGCGGGAGAATGCGTGACTCTGCCCCGGGTAGCTGTACACCGTCGCATTTGGCTTCTTAGTAAGTGCTGCTTTAATCTCCGCTTGTGCAGCCTTGGAAATGAACTCATCCTCCTCGGCCAGATGCATGAGAATGGGCGTATGAAGCCGATCGACCTCTCCCAGATATTTCTCAGTATCGGCGCCATGATACCAGACCGCGGCTTCGATGCCGTCGTTACGCACGATTGTCATGAAGACCATCAGCGCGCCGAGGCAATAGCCGAGCAAGGCAACCTTGCCGTTGCATTCCGGGAGATTGCGTACTGCGTCGATGGTGTCCTTGATGTCCGTTACGCCGGCATCTCTGTCATAAGCCGAATAGAGGCGAAGGCCGTGTTGCCAGTCGGCTTCGGAGGTGACGTTCAGGTCGACGCCCGGCTCCTGCCGCCAGTACAAGTCTGGGGCGACCGCGAGGTAGCCTTGTTCCGCCAATTCATCGCAGTGCCTGCGAATGTCGGCATTCACACCGAACAGTTCCTGCAGAACGACAACAGCCGAAGCCGGCGAGGTCTTCGGTCTTGCGATATACGCGCTGAACGTGCCGCCCTGTCCTTTCACGGTGATGTGGTCCATCATTTCGCTCTCCTACGACGGCTACGTCCCTACAGAATCTCCGCCGACCGGAATCGGATCGGCGGAGATCATTTTGTCTGCAAGCATGTGGCTACTCATTGACGGAAGTGGCAGCCTCTTCGATGAGCTTGGCTGCTTCTTTTGGATGAGACATGTAGGCCACATGGCTCGACTTCACTTCGACCGTCTTGGCCTTGGCGCGCTTCGCCATCATGCGCTCCTGTTCCGGATTGATTGATCGGTCTTCGGTCGCCACCATGTACCAGGTGGGCTTGTGTTTCCAAGCGGGATTCTTGACCTGATGGGTGAACGCGTCAGTAGAAATCGGCACTTGTGCTATAGCCATGAATTCCGCCTCATCCCGTGGGATGTCAGCTGCGAAGTCAGCCACGAAATGCGCCTGGTCGATCCACCAAAGCCCGTTGCTGTCGGCGTAGAAAGCCTTGGAGGCTTGCGGCACAGCCGTTTCGATCGACGCACAGCTCTCACCTTCATCGAGCGCAAAAGCGGCAATATAAACAAGCGCTGCAACGTTCGGATGATTGCCGGCCTCGGTGATAACAGATCCACCGTAGCTGTGTCCGACCAGGACGACCGGGCCGCCCATGGCGTCGATTGCGGCCTTCGTGTACTTTTGGTCGTCGGCGTAGGAAGTCTCGGGGTGCTGCACCACCGACACCTTGTAGCCATCATTCTTGAGGATTTCCGCGACCCTCTTCCAGCCGGAGCCGTCGGCGAAAGCTCCATGCACCAGGACCACGTTTTTAATATGCTGTGTCATGACCAATCTCCTTTGCGTTAGAGATCCACTCGGATCAGTTGATTTTCGATGTCGAACGCCGTCCCGCTAAACCGCCTTCTTTCGTGTA
>Ga0209060_10003727_pt1 | contig 12465 bp, 12 predicted proteins | sample Coa_R1_8_FD_187155 | JGI IMG/M metagenome (GOLD analysis project Ga0209060, IMG submission 187155) | Surface soil microbial communities from Centralia Pennsylvania, which are recovering from an underground coalmine fire - Coalmine... | ecosystem: Environmental > Terrestrial > Soil >...
GTGATGGCTGCTGGTGTTGTTGGCTAGGCCGGGGCCGCGCTGGGCGCGATGCGCGAGGGTGATGGGGTTGCTGGCCGGTCGCCGCGCGCGGTCGCAGTGGTGGTGGTGGTCGGTGGCTAATTGTTCAGGGTCAGGCCTGGCGCGCATCGCAGTTGCGGTACTAGTCGCACTGGTTGTTCAAAGCTGGGCCGGTCGGCGCGCGAACGCGCTGGTGGGCCGACAACATCAACAGCGCGGTCGCAGTAGTGGTGGTGATCGCAGGTGAGCAGGGCGCTACAATGCGCGATGTGGGTGCGCCGCCGCTAAGTCTACCAACGGAAGAGCGCATAGCGCTCCTGTTTGCCCGCGCGGACCAGGAGATGGTGCGGACCATCCTTCGTGAGGAGTGCGGAAATAACCTGCCCTTGTACCCAAATTCCGATGAGCAGGAAGTGGAGCGAATCCGTTTTGCCGTCCTAAAGCTGAGTGCGGGAAGTGTGGACAAGCTGCAAAAAGTGGTGCTTGCTGCGAAGACTGACTGGCGTGATGTGCTGCTTTGGGCAGGATTCGCGAACGATCCCTCAGCCCACAAATCGTGGCTGCCGCGTTCGCAATCCGAGTTCACTTTTCTGTCACACCTGCGGCGTTGGTGGATGAACAAATGCTAGCGAGGGCCGCTCGCCGCGCGTGATTGTAAGTGTGATGAGCAATATCAAAAACCGACACTTGCGGCGGTGGCTGGCGTTCAGTGTAAGCCCTCCTTAGTTAAAAAAAACATCTTCGAAAACGCTTGCCAGAAGTTGCCTTTATCGGCGCTTCGGTCGGAAGGTGGGAGAAGATGTTGCGACAGTAGGACCGGCTGAAATATTTCGTTTGGGCTTGTTCGTCTCACAAAGAGTGAGTTTCGCCCGGACCCGTAGTAGACGTGCAGCATCAGGGCAGATTCTTCTGCTTCCACCAGGGCGGCTGGTTGACCCGGGGCGTGTTGGATGCGGTGGGAGCTCCTGCGGGTGTTCCAGAGGGGGCCGCCGCTTGATGAATAGTCGTTCCCGGAATTTGGCCGCCCGCCTGTGACCTGGATATGGGTGGCCTGCCGGGTTGAGAACGGCGCAAGTACTTATAAAAATACAGCCCGGTACCCGGAATCCCAACCGATAGATAGCGCCTGCCGTCAGCGGCTACACCGACACGAAAGCCTGGAAAGCCCCAGCTATATCCGAGGCCCCTGCGCGAGATCCAGCCACGCATGGGTCCAAGCCGAACAATCTTGCGGAACCGCCAAGGCATACTGGTTAAGCCCTCCTCAGCACTCGCAGCCAGTATTGTCTAAGACTAAGGGCATCATACGCCGAGCACTGCCGCTGCCTCTGATTTCGTTGCCACGAGACTTGGCGAACGCGCTTTGCGGCAGCTTCAAGCTCCTTGTTGAACTGATCCAGACTGACTCGGTAATCCTTCTTGATTTGATCACCCTCTTTGGCCAGTTCAGCTGCGGCGACGCGGAATTGGCTTCGGCAGTCCTCCGAGGCTTGCCTGTGTTGCGACCGGACGGTCGGTTCCTCAGCGATGATTTGTTTTCGTTGATCGCTAAATCTCTTCTCAATCGCATTCGTCTGTTGCCGCAGGTTGCTCTCGGCGGATGTCTTTTGCTGTTCGAGCACTTGTCTCTGATTACGTATCTTCGTCCGGATAGCCTGTTGCGCCGCGGCTAAGCGCACCTGCTCACGATTCAGGTTTAGCTGAAGTTGCCGGATCTGCGCTTCATAGCGCTGCTCGATGCCGGCGCTTTTGTGTAGCGGCAAGGATTGTGGCGCTTCACGTGCCCGGATGGGGCCTTCGAGCTGTTGCCGCCACGCGTGCAGCGCTGCCCATTTCTTGGCTCCCACTCCGGGGACATTGCCGTACCGAGTGCCGATGTCGCCCGCGGAGATGAAGCCGGCCACCGCAAGGCGCTGCTTAAGCTGCGGCCCGATGCCAGGCACGCTCGCGTCCGAAAGTCTGATTCGCTGAAGGTGACCGTTTACAATCTGATCCTGGTAATCCTTTAAGGCCGCCCGCAATTCCCCATCCCTGCGAGCCGTGACTTGCTGAAGCTGAAATGCAAGCGAATTAACCCCGGCACCAATTTCTGCATCGATGCGGCCCAAGTCCTGGCGTTCTTGATCCGGCAGAGAAGACAAAGCGTGTGACAATCGAGAGATCTCTCCGCCGACCGTTTCAGCTAGTTTGCGTTTTTCTGTTCCTTCATCTGTGGCTATCGATCGCATCCGGTTCGTGATCTGAAGCAAGGCACCTTGCAGCCGGGCGTCGATTTCACGCAGCCGTTTTTGCTCGTCAGACTGCAGAGCCAACTCACGCTTCTGCAGGCGGGACCCGTCCTCATTGAACGAAGCGCGCCTGCGAAGCCTCTTCGCCTTCAACTCCTCAAAAATCTGGTTGGCCTCATCTTGCTCTTTCTTCGTTTTCGCAAGAACCGATCGAAGCACCTTGATGACCGCAAAGGCTGGTTCCGAGCGGTATCTTAGGCTCCATCCTGCGAGGGTGATGAGTGTCGCTACACCGATCCCGCCGATCCAGACTGCCACGGCAAGAAGCGGCACTACAACAAAGGAAAACCATGCGCACAGCGCCAAGGCGGGCAGAAAGGTCCATAGCGCAATGAGGCGATCGGTGCGCACGCTGTTACTGAATGAGCCAATCTCGGCCTTCTGTTCAACGTGATCCTCCAGCCAGCTTTGGTCGCCCGCCTCAATCGTCGGAAAATTATCCGAGGTCTCATCTGCGAACTGCTTGATATAGTCCTGAATCCAACTCGGCGTGGATGCAGATGAGGGGGCACCGCCGCGCACCGTTCCCGCTGCGATCTCCTGATCACTGATGGCAGGCACCTGATCGGGCGGTAACCAAAGGAAATACTCAAGCCTGTCGGCAATCGCACGCACCTCGACATCGGACTGAGCCTTCAGGAGACGGAATGCCGCGGATCGTTCAGGCGCATCGAAATCCGCTCTTCTAAAGAGTAGGCATTCATCCCCGCCTTTGAGTTGGCCCCACAATGAGGGTTGCACGGCAAGGGCAACAAGAGATGCGTAGATCAGCCATGCGGAAAAATTATCCAGGTACGCTCCGAAATCCAGTTCGGTTCGCTGGGGATGCTGATAGTTGCGATGGCCGATTTCAAGACCGCGGCTGCCTTCGAGTGCCGGAACATACATGCCGTCATAATCAACCAGCCGGAGCTTTCCCTGTACCACAAGCACGTTGCCGTGCTGCAGGTCACCGTGCGCGATCTTCGCTTGACGCAAATCCGCAAGCATCTCTGTCCATGCGCCGGCCAAATCGCGTAACGCCGCCGGGGAAGACAGGTTCTTCTCGATGTAAGAAACGAGACTGTCGCCCTCAACCCACCGCATCCTGACGAAGGGATACCAGGAAGGACCAACACGAATGCCATGCGACATGTACCGAAAGGACACCATGTAAGGCAAAGCTTTCTGCGTAAGGTACGAGGCAATTGCTGGATAGCGAACTTTGTGCTCGGGGTTGTCGTAGCGAAAGCAGCGTACCGCGTGTGCGGTTCCATTGGCCATGACCTTGTAAACCGTTGCGAAGTTACCCGAGCGGGCCTTCGGAATCCCCATTGAATTGAGCTCCACATGGCCGCCCTGAAGTTCCTGGTCGTCAAAGGCGATTCGGGGATTCTGTATCGCCTCGTTGTAGTCCTGATCGCTTGGCCAGGGCATCCGCTTTTCTCAGAAGTGCTCAAACCCGATGCTGAGGAGCGTGCAGTCATCATTCCTTATCTGCTTCGCACGCCTCAGACCTTCGATCCAGGACCCAAACGGTGGGTCCTTCGGCAAGGTAATATCCCGCAGGATCTGCCACGGTACACATCGCGTTTCGCACTCAACCAAGAACCAGTTGGCGAGTGCGTCTGTCATCAGGTAAAAACAGTCCCCCTCTATCCATTCCCCGGCGGTTAACGAGAGGCGATTGAAATCGTCCGTCCCTGGCCCGACGCTGCAGAGAAGATGTGGGGAATTTGTGAACTGCTCCGAACTTGTAATCGGGAATGCAGTAATAAGGTCGCGGTTTCGTACCTGAAAAAGACAACAGTCGCCGCAAGCTGTGGCATTCCATGTGCCACTTCCCCCATTCTGGTTTTCTACTAATTCGAATCCGATCAGAGCAGCGAACGCACCGCTGCGAAGTTTCTCCTCCACATACCAGGGTATAGGTCGATGACCCACTGATCGGGCCCAAATCTTTCTCAACCGTCCGATGTGCGCACTACTTGTATCCGTTGTGAAATTTCTCTTGCCGAATGCGCGCACAAGAATACGCGCCCACAGGCCGCTAAACACAGCGTCCGTGGCACCGTCTGCTACGGCAAACCGGAAGCTCCGTCCCTCAAGCGGATGACACTGCTTTGGCATCCACCACGCATCTTCATAGTCAAGTTGCGCATTGCCATCCTTCGCAACCTGGAAGACCTCAGGATATACATGCATCAGCGGAGATTGCTCGGCCTGGTACCAATATCCAGGGCTTGAATTACGAGCACCATATCACCGTTGTAGACGTATCCACGCGCGCCTTCAGCAAGGCTCATACTGTGTTGGGTATTCGCGACCATTCGCATGCCATACGTCAAAGGACTGGCACCTTCGAACAATGCCTTCGCATATTGGTCCGGCAAGGTCACGGAACCATCCGGGAAGGCTATCGGTGTCGAATTCGCATCGCTTGATACATGGACATTGAACAGCAAAATATTCCCATCGGAGGAGGAGAGGGACGTGATGGCGGCCATCGCCTGGGAAGGATCTCCATCCGTTGACTCGCCGTCTGTAATATGAATCACCACGGGTGGAAAACAATCAGGGTGCTGCGCCAGCCAGCGCCGGAGAATCTCTGCAGCTTGGCCGAGAGCATTGCACATCGGCGTGCCGCCGTCAGCGACAGGGTCAAACCAGACTGGCAACTTGACTGTCTGTTCCATGATTCCGCCTGCACCGTCATCCGACTTTTTGGTCCTCTGTTCCACGCGCGCTGGCATGTTTCCTACGTCACTGATTGATACAAGTTCGCGACTAGCCAAAGGGCCGCTGAAGGCAGGACCTACTCGGTTGCCGTAGCCAACAACAGAGACGCAAAAGTAGTCTCGAACACCTTCTTCCTTAGCGCACCGGATCACCAGATTCTGAAGAAGCCGGTTGATCGCATCGGCGACCGCATCAGATTTCTTTCGATTCGGCTGATCGGGAACGGGATCGGCCATTGAGCCAGACTGGTCGATGACAAACACGAACAGCGTTGGATTACTTCTGCTGATCTCTGCACTGTAAGCCATTCACTTGTCCTTTCAAATCGGCCACCATACGGAAGATGTGGGTGTCGGATCTATCGATGTCACTTAAAATCCCTCCACCATTCAACGGTCGATAGTGGGCTAGAATTGTTCTTTTCGTTTGGAACCAATTCTCTTTCAGCGTCGCTACCCGTCTGCCTTACGATCACTACTAGACGGCCCACGTTGAGCTTTCCGGCAGGTGAAACGACAGCATGCTTTCCTGTTTTGTGATCTTTGAATTCAACTTGACCCTCTCGGAAAATAAATGTGCATGCAACAGCTTCAGCGCCGGGTGCGTAGGCAGTGCACCGTGTAGCGTCGCTGCCCAGAGTGACTGGCTCGCGTCCAAGCAGAACCGTTTTTATTTCCCTGGGCCCGTATTGCAGCTCCAACCAAGCCTTCCGGAATACAGTCTCAACCACGCCTAACATCAGGCCGATGGAAAAGCCGATGCTTGCGATACCAAAAAGCCTGCCAAGGATTTGACTCGCAAGTGAACTCATACAAATGAACAGTCCTCCACCAATAGCTCCGCCGATACTACCTCCCAAAACTGCCTTTAATCTCGGCAGATTGGGAATTCGATAGCTGAGCGCCAGTGCGAGCAAACCGCCGGCAATCCCCCAACACACAACTCGCCAGGGTTCGGTCGGCCCAACGGTGGTGTAACTGCCTTGAGCGACTGCACCAGCAACAAACCCGGATGTCGACGCGAACAGCGCCATCGACCTGAACGCTTCGCTCAAGGAACTGCGTTCACGCAGATACCGAAATTGAGCAAAGGTTATTCCAGTTGCGATGCAACAGCCTATCACAGCGAACCATAGTCCCACCCAAACCATTAGCACCACAGCCGAGGACCTGGAAGTGTCGCGAATCACTTCTGTGAGAAGGCTTCCGGCTGCGCCCCCGAGCGCACCGAATTCCGCAAGCCGGAGCGCCTTGTTCGCACCGAGGAACTCGGCGAGTCTAAACGTCATTCTCTCGTGCCCTCTCCGACGGTTTGTACGACTGGGTCTGATCTAGTTGTGTGAAAGTAAACGGCTGCGCTGACGGCCCATAACCACGGGCTGTGCGCGGATGCCAGCGAGAGAGGCATCTGAGGCACATCTGGGTTGATTCCTGCTTATCTTTGCGGTGCGGACCTATCGTGAGCCCGCACGACAGTTCCATTTTTCTTTGTGTATGGGCGTACGTGGACCGTCTTCGGGCGGTTGTTCTTTTTGTGGCTACGTTTTGTAGTCGCCGTTTTGTGGGTGGACGAGTGGTAGGCCGATCGTGCAAAGTTCGCGGGCGCTATGGTGAACAGGCACAGCAAGATGAGCGCTGTAAGATGTTGAAGTTGGCGCATGGAACCCTCCTCTTTTCTGATGAAAACAGCGGGCCGGGCCTGGAACAATTCGGCCTAAATTTTCCGTCAGTGGGATCAACGTCCGGTCAGAAGGATATCATAGCCTTACGGTAAACGAAATGCGCCGTCAACGATTGCCAGATGCCTAATTTACGGCTGCGCCGCCCCTACTAATTCCGCAAGCTTGATCCAGTGCCTCTGATGCGGCACACACTTACCGTTCCGAATCTCGCTCGCGTACGGTATCGAAACCCTGAGTGTTTCAGCAATCTTGGGTCGCGTGAACCGCGCCAGACGCGGTCGGATGCTTGTCACGTAGTATTCATTCGTGAGCCAAGACGGATGATCTGCCGGGTTCCAAGCCTGAAGCGCCTCATTTTGACGTTGGCTGCTTTTCCTTCGACGCTCCAAAGCCTCTGGAGTCCGACCAGCGATCCGCCCCGCTTGTGCTCCCTCGACGAGGGCTTTCGTGCTCACGGCGACGGCACAGACTTTGCACCGGCTCCGTCGCTTTGAAATCGCTGCTCCACACGTCCGGCAAATGCTTTGAGGTTCTGGCACAGGCATTTTTCGCGGTGACTCTTTGCGCATCGATTCCCGCCAGAATCTCCGGGTCAAGCGCGTCTTGGGTCCGCGCAGAGTGGAATCTGGAGAAGTGGAACACACGGCTTGCGCGAACCACTCGACGATGGGTGCAACTTCGGCCCGCCATCTGAGTGAACTTTCGATAAGGCGCGATGCCAGTTCCGGCATCAATCGGCACGTGCCGTCCCGCATCTCGAAGAAATCCTTTCGCCTCAGCGGAGTTTGCCTTAGCCAGTCAATCAAAAACGCATCGGCGCTAGCACGAATCGGCTCCATTAAGTCGGACGCGAGGCTGTCGCGCCGGACGCTGTCCACATGGAGTAGTCCCAACCCTGGATCAAGCCCAAGTGCGGCGATTGCCAATCTGGTCTCGGCTTCGAGAACGGTGTAGAGCAGGTTTGCCATGGCATTGCCGGGCGTCGCAGCATTGCGCGCACCGTGCGAGACCGGCGATGTTCGAGAACCGAATGTTTTCCAATGGGTAGGAATCTTCTTCAACTCGGTTTTCGGAAATTCAACCGGAAGATTTCGGAACGCAGCCCAGTAAGTGGAACTCCCCTGCGATTCGATGAACCGAACGTCACGCATCGTTTTCGCCGTCCCAAGTTGCGCCCGAAAACGGGATATGAGATCCGCTGCGGTTCCGTCGTGCAATTTTTCGCTTGCAACAAGTTCTTGGGCTTTCAGCTTGCGGTCGATTAGCTCACAGGCGATGGGAACGGCGGCGGCGGAGTGGTAAGCACAGGCTTGAGCGCGGCGCAGCCGTACATCGCTAGCTGCAACCGGGCCGGTCGTGACAAGCACCTTCCCGTTGCGCTCCAACATCACGAAAGCCGCCTCAATATCTGCCAACCAGCGGAGCGCGCCTAGGCTCACGAAACCATCCGCGCCGATTACCACAAGCCGTCGAAGCTCATCTGCGATACGCGAGAACCGAGCTTCCCGGCGCGCCGGGCCGATGCCGTCCAACAGAACGAGGTGGCCGCGATCAACTTTGACCTGAATACCGAACCCGTAGAGAACGATGACCCCATGTCGCGGCACGATTGCTTCGGGGGTATTGGGCTTGCTTTCCGCCGGTGGGTCGCTGGTCCTGGATTTTTGAATGTGCGGACGTTGAGATACGCTGGGCGTAGCTGCCATGGGAGCTGATACATCCTTGGTGGTCAGGGCTTGTCGACTGCTGTAACAGACGGCAAGCAACTTTAGCCGTAACCCATTGTAACACAAATACTTAGAGTGAGGTCTTAGTGGAATCGTGAGTGATAGTGATCAGGATGTGCCCGAATCGGACGCATTGAAAGCCTCGCAGAAGCTGTGGGACTTCATGCGTAGCCTCTCCACGTCCAAGGGAATCGACATCCAGTCGCTCTTGGCCAAGTTAGCCACGAAGCAGGAACAGCAACTTATCTCTCCGGGCGCCCGAGAGGACTTCAACGAACTCTGCGAGGCTGGATGTGTACGTGAGGTACTCGGAGGCGTTGTATTTTTGCTTCAGATTATTCCCGCCATCGAGCGGTTTTGGACACTCATGGTAGGTGATCCCGACCGACGCAAGAAGCTCACGCGAACGTTAGAAACGGCGGCCCAAGAACTCGATCACTTCTTTCCTGCGTTGCCCGACGAGGTGAGCCAGGCGAAACTGCAAACGAAAATCCAGGAGAGATTTGCTGAGGTTGGTCATATCGATCCAACGGCGTTGGCGAGAGAACTGCGCTTTCATATAACCCTGTTGAACGCTGCCGAAAACTTAGCCTCAGATACTGAAACTCACAATGTCGGCGAGTTTTTGAAGTACATTCTCGTCAGCTACGTGAACCGAGCCACTGGAAGATTCCGAGACAGAAATGTCGCCGGGCTGCTAGCAGGAGTCGGCGTTTCATCTACCTTCGAGGAAACGGCCCATCGTATGTGGCGAAACCGAAATTTTGATCGCCTCGACGCCCACTTCTCAGGCCTCGTCAACAAGATGCACGACATGGGCGTAGTCATCTCGCGAAGCAAAACGTAACGAACTTCCGCAAGAAAACTAAAGACGGCGTTCTGTACTAACTCGAAGCGGTGTGACTCAAGAGCCACACGCGGAACGTAACGCTTAAATCAAAACTAATCCTTTATTGTGTTCTGTCCGAGCCAGCATAGAAGAAGCATGCTGAGGATGCTGGCAGCAGCGCTACGCGTTGTTGACAACTACCAAGTCAAGTGAGGAACAGAACGGGATGACAAACAAATCGGTATTGAAGAAGGCTAACAGAGAAACCCTTTGCGATAAGTGCTACTCCGGTACAGTCGAATTTCTAGTCGTCAATGAAGACCTGTATCTATGTGGACCATGCACAGTAAAGCGTGTAATGAGAGAACTTGCTCCACGGAAACGTTTGGTGGTATGCGTGCCCCCAAAAGTGTGACCGACAACGCGGCGGGGCTGAAGAGATTTCGACGCACGTCAGAACTTGACAGGAAACCTTTATGAAAAAGGCAAGAGCTCATTCAGGAAAGAGAACAGCTACTCGCACACGAAAGACGATATCTGCCACACCACGCACGGCAGAGCAATACTTTGCAAAGCCCGCCCGTTCTAGAGAGTTGTGGAATCGTATCACGCACGTGATTGCGAAGATGCGTTCCGAGAAGATTTCTCTCCAGCAGGCTTCGAAGGAATTCGGAGTCGACCCACGTACGGTAGTAAAGCGCGGGGGCACCGCTCTTCAAAAGTCCGCGACTGGACGCTACCAAGCTAAAAGGAGCGATCGTCTCTTACGTGTGCTTGTGATTCCAGCACATGATGGCTTGCGAGAGATCGCAGTTCTCGGATCGCGTAATGCCGGTCAAGTTGGCGGTTACTGGTCCGCTGTCCAGAAGTATCTCCAAACCGGCAACGCCTCGGCGCTAAAGAAGTTTCACGGTAAGAGAATCCTAGACGCGAACGGCGAGGAAATTCTGTTCATCACCGATCTTGCCGAGTTGAACCGCCTGGGGGCAGCAGGCACGTTTTCATTCGAATCCATCTATGTGAGGACCACCTAAATGTCGATCGAATTACCACGGCGTGATCCCAGCGGAGCGTATCGCCGCAAAGTGACGGCTGCAAGACGACAGGGCAAGAAGAAATGCCACAAATGCGGAGAAGCGAGACCGGAAGCGCTTATACCCAAAAGCCATCCCGTAATTTGTGCAAAATGCAAAAGGGAGAGCCTAGGGCACTCAACGACGGACAATCACCATTTCGCTGGTCAAGCCAACCACCCGGCGACCGTCCCGATACCGGTGAATGACCACCGTGCCGACCTCAATACAGCGCAGCTCGATTGGCAGGAAAAGACTCGCAAGAACCCGGATGGCTGTCCACTTCTAGCTGCTGCCGGGTGCATTCGCGGGTTTGTGGATACCGTCATTTACCTGATCAAGAAAGGCGTGCTCTGGATTGCCGAGATGCTGGAATCAGCACACGATTGGCTCGTCGAGCAGTTTGGTCCAAAATGGTGGGTTGGCACACCTCTCGAACAGTTTGCACCCAAGGGATCAAAATGAATCCGCAACTGAATCAGAGCCGCTGCCGATCGCCGTCCGCGTCTATCCTGAGGGCGGCAAGCAAAAGTCCGAGGCGTCGCCCTGGCAATGCCCCGATGCAATGCTCGTTTTTGACACGGAGACCCGAATTGACCAGACGCAGCGTCTCACTTTCGGGAGTTTCCGATTCCTGGTTGCAGGGCGTTGTTTGGAGGAAGGCTTATTCTACGGTGCCGATTTACCCGACAAGGATTACCAGACTCTGGAGCGGTATGTCGCAAGCCATCCTGCAGGCACAGTCGAGAGCGGTGTTCAAAAGCTAGCATTCCTTTCACGCCGCGAGTTCATTGACAAAATCTTTCACGATGCGTACAAGGCTCAATTTCTCCTGGTCGCTTTCAATTTTCCTTTTGACATCTCGCGGCTTGCATGGAAATTTGGCACCGCCCGCCGTCAGCCCTTCACAGGCGGATTTAGCCTGGAACTCTGGTCGTACCCTGCGAATGGTCAAGAGCACACGAATCGATTCCGGCCGAGTGTTCGCATAAAACAGATCGACAGCAAACGCGCCCTCAAAGGCTTCGCGGGCCGTAAAGGGGCCGATGACGAGGACCGAATTCCAGATGACTCCGAAACTGGTGAGCCCGAAGAGGGATACACTTTTCGAGGACACTTTCTTGACCTGCGAACACTCGCGTTTGCACTGACGGACAGGGGCCACACTCTGGAAAGTGCATGCAAAGCATTTGGTGTTGAGCACGGAAAGCAGCGAGTCAAACGACACGGTGTAGTTACAGCGAAATACATCGACTACAATCGCCGCGACGTTTTAGCCACATCGGAATTAGCAATCAAGCTACTCGAAGAGTATTCCAGACACCCAATTAATCTGCAGGTCACCAAAGCATATTCGCCAGCCTCAATTGGGAAGGCATATTTGCACGCTATGGGAATTCCGCCGGTCCTGCAACGTCAGCCGGATTTTCCAAAGGAGTATCTCGGCTACGCCACGACCGCCTTTTTCGGCGGGCGCACCAGCGCGCATATCCGGAAAACAACGGTCCCGGTGGTTTACACCGACTTTCTCTCAATGTACCCCACTGTCAACAGTCTGATGGACCTTTGGCGGTTTGTAACGGCGAAGGAAATTAAGGTCGTCCAGGGCTGCCAAGCAGAGATTGAGCAATTCCTTCAAAAATTGACGCCTGACGATTTATTTAATCCGGTGACATGGAAGTCATTGACGGCATTCGCTCAAATAATTCCTGACGGCGACATTTTACCTTCTCGGGGAGAATATAACCCGGACACTAAGGATTGGCAGGTTGCGGTTAATTATCTTCATGCCGATCGAAACAATTCAGAGAATCAGGCCCTGTGGTTCTCGCTACCTGATATTGTTGCTTCTGTTATTTTGACCAACCGGCTTCCGAGAATCACAAGCGCATTCCGCCTCGTACCAACCGGGGAGCTAGAAAGTTTACAGCCAACAAAGCTGCTCAATGAAATAAGTGTTGATCCCAAGAACGAAGACTTTTTTAGAGTTGTCATTGAGCGGCGTGACCCGCTCCCAAAGTTTGTACCAAACGGGACTGGAAATTCGCGGTGCTAAGGCCCTCCGGAGCCCGATTGACGGGCCTGAAAGTCACTCCAGAGACTCAGTAGAGGACTCTGGCTCCGAGCGATG
>Ga0209060_10003731_pt1 | contig 12458 bp, 10 predicted proteins | sample Coa_R1_8_FD_187155 | JGI IMG/M metagenome (GOLD analysis project Ga0209060, IMG submission 187155) | Surface soil microbial communities from Centralia Pennsylvania, which are recovering from an underground coalmine fire - Coalmine... | ecosystem: Environmental > Terrestrial > Soil >...
TTAAGGGCGTGCCAGCCGAGTTCACCGCCGGCGAACTGGAACGTTGGTCGACGGTCAGTGAGACGCCATCCGGCCGGCTTCGCCACCTCACGCCAGCCGTGCAGTTGTCCGAAACCCCGCCGTACTGGGCGCGGCCCACGGTCCCGCTTGGTTATCACCGCCCCGCGTGGCCGTGAAAGCTGAAACCGGATTATCTGCGGTCACCAACCAAGAACGATCATTGGATTATTGCCCCGTTCCGCTGATTTTGCGAACGTGGTGTCGCTCTGCTGCTTGCATTAACGCGTCTGCATTGCCCGGGAGCGTAGCTATGAACCTTCCCCGCCGGAAATTTTTCCAACTGGCGGCGGGTGCTTTCGCGGCGCCCGTCATTGCTCGCCATGCCGTGGCAGATGCGTATCCGAGCCGACCGGTGCATTTGCTCAGCGGTTTCGCGCCTGCCGGCGGCAACGACATCATTGCGCGCCTGATGGGGCAGTGGCTGACGGAGCGACTGGGCCAGACTTTCGTCGTCGAGAACCGCCCTGGCGCGGGCACCAACATCGCGGCGGAGGTGGTGATCAATTCACCCCCGGACGGCTATACGCTGTTCGTGACCAATCTCTCGAATGCGATCAACGCCACCCTCTACGAAAAACTCAACTTCGACTTCATGCGCGACATGCTGCCGGTCGCCGGCATCGCCCAGGCGCCAGCGGTGTTCGCGATCAACGCTTCGGTTCCGGCAAAGACTGTCACCGAATTCATCGTCCACGCCAAGGCCAATCCGGGCCGGATCAACATGGGGTCGGCCGGCGTCGGCAGCACGGGCCATCTCGCCGGCGAACTATTCAAGATGATGGCGGGCGTCAATCTGATCCACGTGCCATATCGTGGCAACGCACCGGCGCTGACCGACCTGATGGCGGGGCAGATCGAGGTGCTATTTCCCTCGCTGGGTTCGTCGATCGAATACGTGAAGGCCGGCAAACTGCGGGCGCTCGCGGTGACAGGCGCGACCCGCTCCGACGCGGTGCCTGATTTGCCGACTGTGGCCGAGACGCTCCCGGGCTATCAAGCCGCCTCGTTCTATGGGATCGGGGCGCCCCGCAATACTCCGGCGGAAGTCGTCGAGGTCCTGAACAAGGCGGTCAACGCCGGGCTTGCCGATCCCAAGCTGAAGACCCGTCTCGACGACCTCGGCTACGTGCCGCTGCCGGGTGAGCCGGCGACGTTCGGCAAGCTGATCGCTGACGAAACCGAAAAATGGGGCAAGGTGATCAGGTTCTCCGGCATCAAGGCACAGTGACTGACCAGCCTTATCCGAAGTCCCCCGCTCGGCGAATTCCAGGGGCCTCGAGTCCTGTGTGGGTCAAATTCGCTCGTGATGCTCTACCGGCATGGGCGCTGCTCCTGACGGAAGAGTCGGATCATAACGCGACATACATTTAGTTAGCATCGGTCAACGGTGCACAAGCGCCCAAAAACAGGGCACTTCCACAGCCCGGCAGAACACGACAGGACGGCCGATCGCGAATTATCTCTATGGGAGTGAGCGCTCCTGTCTCACAACAGCGTCCCTCGTAAAATAAGCGCCGCGACCCCGAAGTAGATGACAAGGCCCATGACATCCACCAGCGTGGCGACGAAGGGCGCCGACGCCGCGGCCGGGTCAAAGCCGACCGCGCGCAAGAGGAACGGCAGCATAGACCCGACCATGGAACCGAAGGTGACAATGCCGACGAGCGCGGCACCCACCGTTGCGGCGACCAATATCCAATAAGGACCGTAGTCGTAGATTCCGAAGATCTGCCACAAGGCAATGCGGGCGATGCCGATAACGCCCAGGATGCTGCCCAGCATGATTCCGGTCGGCAATTCCCTCAGCGCGACCCGCCACCAGTCGGCGAGTTGCAACTCGCGAACCGCAAGGGCGCGGATAAGAAGAGAGGTTGCCTGGGACCCTGAATTGCCGCCCGAACTCATGATCAGGGGAATGAACAAGGTGAGCACAATCGCCCTTTCGAGTTCGCCCTGAAAACCCTGCATCGCGGAAGCCGTCAGCATCTCGGACACGAACAGCGCACATAGCCACCCAGCGCGTTTGCGGATCATCTTGGCAAAGCTGATGTCCATGTAGGGCTCGTCGAGCGCCTCAACGCCGCCAAACCGTTGCACCTCCTCGGTCTGCCGCTCGACGATCGCGTCGATCACGTCATCGACCGTGACGATGCCGACCAGTTGGCCGGTGCCATCGACGACCGGCACGGCCAGCAGGTCGTATTTCGAGATCAGGCGCGCCGCATCGTCGCGGCTGGCGTGCGGCGATATGGTCACCGGACGCCGGGTCGGCGCCGCGGCCAGGATCGACATGTCCGGATCAGCGGAAATGAGCCGACGCAGCGGCACCGCCCGCAGCAACACCTTGGAGCGCGGATCCAGGACGTAGATGGAGTAGACGGTTTCACGGGTCCGCTCGACCATTCCGACATGCCGCAAGGTCTGGGCGACCGTCCATGTCGCCGGTACGCTGACGAATTCTGTGGTCATCAGCGAGCCGACGCTTTCCTCCGGGTAGATCAGAAGCTGTCGAACCGACGCCTTCGTCTCGGCATCGAGCCGCCCCAGCAGGTCGGAGCGGACCGGCTCGTCGAGTTCAAGGAAGACGTCGGCCGCCCTGTCGGATGACATGCCGGACAACATCGGCACCACGCGATCGCGCGGGATCGCCTCAATGATCTCACCCGCATCGCGCAAGTCCGGGGTGTCGAGCACCGCAACGGCGGTGTCGAGCGGCAGGTTTTGCAGAACGGCGGCGGCAACCTGCGGGATTTCAGCATTGAGCGCCTCGGCAATGTCGGCCGGCATCTCTTCAGCAAGCCGCGCCGCCAGCGCAGCCGGATCGACCATGTCTTCGGTGTCGGTGATGGTTTCGTTCATCGCTCACCTCGGGGTCCGGCGGGATTTTGCGGATTGGCCAGATCGGCGCGTCGCCGCGCCGCCCCCTGGGCGAAACGCGGCTCAGCGCCGAAAAGATCGAGTCAGGATGGGTTTAGTGTCGGCCGGGCGGCAAGGAAAGGCAGAAAAGCGCCGAGGAAAAAATAAACGCCGGGCACGAGGCTGCGTCTGGCGGGAAGGAAGGACGCGCTTCGCGGCAAAGAATCGTCGCGTGACGCGGTAGAACCGCGCGCCTCGTCCCGCTTGCGGTCCTTCGACAAGCACTCGGGGCCGGCCTGAGGCTTTCCACAAAGCTGGCTCGCCGCGCTCACGCGCCCGGCCCATTACGCGGCGGCACGACGCTCGACTGGGCGCACCGTGAGTTCCATGAGCCGGCCGAACCGCAGCACCGTCACGTCGATAGCTTGGTCGACCCGGCTGCCGTCAAGCAGGCGCACGAGATCGTCAACCCCAGTGATCGTGTCGCGGCCAAGCCTGACCACGATGTCCTGGGTGAGGAGGCCCGCGGCCGCGGCCGGGCTATTGCTTTCGACCCCGATCACCAGGGCGCCGAGCTTGTTCTCCAGGCTGAATTCCTGGGCATAACGACGGGGCACCGGCACGGTCTGCGCCGAAACTCCTATATAGGCTCGCCGCACCCGACCATGACGTATGAGCTCGCCCAGCACGAATTTCGCCGTGTTGCTCGCGACCGCAAAGCAGATTCCCTGGGCGCCTGCGATCACGGCCGTGTTGATGCCAACCACCTCGCCTTGAGTCGAGACCAGCGGGCCGCCGGAATTGCCGGGATTGAGGGCGGCGTCGGTCTGCACCACGTCATCGATCAGGCGCCCATTGGAGGCACGCAGCGAACGGCCAAGCGCCGAAACGACGCCGGACGTCACGGTAAATTCGAAACCCAGCGGATTGCCGATGGCGATCACGAACTGGCCGCGGCGCAACAGTTTCGAATCGCCGAGCGGCGCAGAGGTGAGTCGGCGCGCCGCCGTCACCCGCAAGAGCGCGAGATCGGTGTCACGGTCTTCGCCGATCAGCCGTGCCTCGAGATTGCGGCCCTCGGTGTCCGTCAGGCGCGCCTCATGGTGGCCCTGGATCACGTGACTGTTGGTCAGCACCAGGCCATCCGGCGATATGACCACACCGGAGCCGATGCCGCCGGACCGCCGGCCATTGCGTGCCGCCTCGACACGCACCACCGCCGGGCCGACCCGCTCGACGACGGCCGCAATTCCGCTCGACAGCGCATCGAGCGCCAGAATCGCCTCCACCGCCCGGTCGTTTTCGGCGATTGAATTTTGGGAAGATTCGAGATCGATGTCAGGCATGGGGTTCACCACAAAGCTATATGGGAATCGCCGCCCCTTCTTTCAAACCGGCACCGTTCGTGGCGTCACACCATGACCAGGCCGGCGCGGATCGCAATTGCGGTTGCTTCGGTGCGGCTGCGGGCTCCGAGCTTTTCAATAAGCGAGGCCACGTGGAATTTGGCGGTGTGGACCGACACCGCGAGGGCACGCGCAATTTCCTTGTTGGATGCGCCCTCGGCCAGCAATGCCAACACGTCGCGTTCTCGAGGGGACAGGGCGACATGCAGTTCGTCGGCCCCCTCAGTGGCTTCGGCCCAGGTGCCCGCATCTTCGCGCATGTCAGCTCGCGCGACGTTGCTGCGCGGCACGAGCGCATAGCCGGCGGCTGCGACCGTTATGGCGGCTGCGAGCGTTGCGGGATCGCCGTCGGTCGGCAAAGCTGCGCGAACGTCCACGGGCCAGCGCTCGCGGATTTCGTCTGACACGAGGACAATCAGCGGAGCGCTGGTCTCGATCGGCCGATCGGCCACGACCACATCTACGTCCCCGATCGGCTCGTCAGGAGCTGCCACGACGATTTCCGCATTTTGGCACGCATCGGCGATATCGGCACGAAGCGCGCGATCCACGATGCAAAGCGCAACGCGGATCGGCCGCGTTCGATGCCGTGACTGTAGCATCACTGATCAGCACGCGGTCGCGGCGCGATCGTGACATCGACCGTCGTGCGAGCTCCCGCTCGGATGAGGTCGACAGCCATCTTTTTCCCCACCGCTTCAGGCCCAAGCTGCTGGTAGAGCGTGCGCAGGCCGGTCACCGCGGCGCCGTCCAGACCCACGATGATATCGCCCTGGAGAATGCCGGCGGTCTTGGCCGGCCCGGCCGGGTCGACCGTCACCACCATGGCGCCGCGCCGCGTTTCGGCACCTTCGGCGGCTGGGATCGGGACGCGCTGCAACGCGACCCCGAGATAGCCGCGGGCGACGTGGCCCTTATCCAGGATGACCGGCGCGACGCGCGCGATGGTCGCGGCCGGAATGGCAAGCACGCGCCGTCGCGGCCCGAACACGGCGATGCCTATCAAGCCTCCATCGGCGCCGACCAGCGCACCGCCTTCCGCGACTGTTGGGAGGCGTACATCAATGACCAGCCGCGCATCAATGTGCCCGCCATGGCGGCTGCGCCAGGGAGCACCCGCGAAGGACACGATGCCGAGCGTCGCCACCGGCGCACCGTCGGCACGCCCGATCGCGACCGCAAGATGGCCGGCCTGCAGGTCGGAGGCAAACGCACCCGATCCAAGAGCTTTGACCGGCGACGGCGCTTCATGGCGAAGCAGTGCGATGTCGGTTGAGGGATCGCGCCCAACAAGCGTCGCCGGGACGCGGGTTCCGTCCGGCAGCGTGACGGCCAGTTCGTCATCGCGCAGGACCGTTTCCTCGGCGGTCACCACAATGCCGGGTTGCCACACGATGCCGCTCGATGGCCGGCGACCGCCGCCATGCACGGCGACGACCGATTGAGCCGCCGCAGCGACCAGCGCGGCGAGTTCGTGGGAAAGCCGCAAGGGGGATTGGAGCTGGGTTGCGGTTGGTGAAATAGCGTCTGTCATGGGTATCTCCCGTTCTGTCCCGAAAGTGGGATGGTCCGGGGCCGTGAACAACTGACCAGATGGCTAGGTGCCGGATGGCGGCGCCTTGCCTTTTTCCGGACCTTGCCGCAAAACGCGGTCCGCGATCCGGCGGCGGTTCGGATTTCAGGGAGCGGGTTGCAGGAGAGCCGAGATGCTGGATTTTGAGGCGGCACGCCGGGCGATGGTGGACGGTCAGGTGCGCACCAACGATGTCACCCATCCGGGGCTCATCGCCGCAATGCTGGAAATCCCGCGTGAAGCCTTCGTGCCGAAAGGGCAGGCGGCTCTCGCCTATCTTGACCGCGACGTGGTGATTGCCAACGCTACCGCGACGGAACCGGCGCGATATCTCATGAAACCTATGGTGCTGGCGCGCCTCGTTCAGGCCGCCGATCCGGGGCCGCAGGATCGCGTTTTGGTGATCGGCGCCGGCACCGGCTATAGCGCGGCGGTGATGTCCCGACTGGCGGCCGAGGTGGTCGCCCTTGAGCAGAACGAATCGCTTTTTCAACAGGCTTGCTCAGCCCTCTCTTCCGTTGGGAGCCGCAACGTCAAGGTGGTTCACGGAGTGCTTACAGCCGGGGCACCAGCATCGGGTCCCTACGACGTGATCCTGATCGATGGCGGCGTTGAAACCATACCGGAGGGGCTGTGCGAGCAATTATTGTCGCGTGGCCGCCTCGTCACCGTTGTGGAATTCGGACCGGTCGGAAAAGCAAAACTGTTGCAACCGCTGGATGGAAAATTCCGCGATCGGGAGCTGTTCGACGCACATGCCCCGGTGCTGCCCGGCTTCAACTTGGCGCCGGCTTTCGTTTTTTGATTATGTCGGTTTTACGACTTTGCGTGGCCCGGAAGCGGCCGGCGGACGATTTCTTCGTGGTGTTGCGCTTTTGACCCAATTGAGAAATTTCCCCCCGGGACCTGTGAATAGGGTTTTGCAGCGGTGGATAGTCGCGTATTGTTTAAGCAGATGTAGTGCGGGATGGATTCGGGGTACGCGGCGATGGCGCGATTGGCCTGCGATGTTGCGTTGGGGGTGACGTCGGGTGGCGCGGCGCTGGCGATATGTATGGCGGTGGCGTTGCCAGTGCGCGCCGACACGCTTAATGGCGCGCTTATCAATGCGTACCAGAACAACCCGCAGATTGGTTCGCAACGCGCAGTGGTGCGGGCGACCGACGAATCGGTGCCGCAGGCGCTCTCCGGCTACAAGCCGACCGTCACATCCACTCTGTCGACCGCGCAACAATATACCAGTACGGTATCGAAGGTCGTCAACGCGGCAGGCATACCATCGTACCCTCGCACGTCCTTTGGCTCCTCGCCGAGCGCTGTTGGCGTCACGGTCACCCAGAACCTCTTTAACGGATTTCAGACCGCAAATCGGGTCCGCCAGGCCGAAAGCAATACGTCTGCGGCGCGGGAGGCCCTGCGGGTGGCCGAGCAGACCGTCCTCCTGAATGCCGCGACCGCCTATATGGACCTGCTGCGCGACAGCGCGTTGCTCGACTTGCAGCGCCGCAACGTTGAGGTGTTACAGGAGCAATTGCGCCAAACCCGCGATCGCTTTAACGTCGGCGAGGTGACGCGCACCGACGTGGCGCAGGCGGAATCCCGTTTGGCGCAGGGACGCGCCACCGTGCTGACCGCCGAGGCGCAATACGCGAGATCGCGCGCGAATTATCGCCAGTTCGTCGGCGTAGAAGCCGGCACATTGGCACCGGGGTCGCCGGTTGATCGCCTGACACCGAAGCGGCTTATAGAGGCGATCGAGATTGCCCGCGCCCGCCACCCAAGTGTCGGCGTCGCGATGTTCGGCATCGATGCCGCGGTTCTCCAGGTCAAGATTAACGAAGGCTCGCTTTATCCCCAGGCGCGCCTCATCGGCACGGTCCAGCAGAACTGGGAAACCAACCTCTCGACCATTCTGCAGCAATTCAATGCCTTCGTGCAGGCGCAGGTGACGATCCCGATCTACAATGCGGGCCCGGCAGGGGCGACGGATACGTTTTCGTCGATCCGCGCCGCCAAGGAGACGGTCGGGCAGAAGCGCATGGACCTCGAGACCGCGCGCGACCAGGTCCAGGCCAACGTCGTGATCGCATGGGGGCAACTTGATGCCGCGAAAGCGCAGATTCTCGCGACGCAGGCCCAGGTGGCCTCCGCCGAGATCGCCCTCAATGGTGTGCGCGAGGAGGCCCGTGTCGGCCAGCGCACGACGCTTGACGTACTCAACGCCCAGCAGGAACTCGTCAATGCGCGCACCGCCGCGGTTACGGCTCAGCACGACCGTGTCGTGGCGTCGTACTCGCTTTTGAGCGCCGTCGGTGATTTGAACCTGCCCAAACTCGGCATAAACCTTCCGCTATACGATCCGATGGTTCATTATCAGCAGGTGCGCGATGCCTGGATCGGCGTGCGCACGCCCGACGGGCGCTGATCGCAATACTCAAATTTGCCACACCTTGGGCGTAAGTTTTGCGCATTGCTTGCGTTTGCGGGTTCAATTGCGATAGTGGGACTCTGACTGATGCGATCGGTTGCGCCTGATTCGCGCGCCGTTACGGGCCGGCGATTGCCGGTGCGGTAGGAAAGTGCCGATGTCTCAACCCGCAAAGGCTCAAGAGCCATCCATGGAGGAGATTTTGGCCTCCATACGCCGCATCATTTCCGACGATGACGTAGCAAAGCCGGCTGCCGCCGCACCCGTGTCGAAGGAACCAGCCCCCGCTGCCGCCGCAAAAAACAGTCAAGATGATATCGATGCGATGTTGGCGGGTTTCGACGCGGCGGAGGACGATGCGCCTGCCGAGGCTCCACCTGCCGAGGTCGCCGATGTGCTTGAGCTTACCGAAGCCATGCAAGCCAAGGCGCCCGCGTTCGCTCCCGCGGAGCGTTCCGCCGACGTGGTGTTCGGCGAAACGCGGGAGCGCGAACTCCCGCGCGTCCCGGAAGAGCCGCGGGCCATGCCCGTCCGAGATCGTCCATTGCTGTCACCGCGCACATCGGCGGCGGTCGACACCGCGTTCAATTCGCTCGCCCACACCGTGCTGGTGCAGAACTCGCGCACGCTTGAAGAGCTGGTGCGCGAAATGCTCAAGCCAATGCTAAAGGCATGGCTCGACGACAACCTGCCCAACATGGTGGAGCGTCTGGTGCGCGCCGAAATCGAGCGAGTCTCGCGCGGGCGGGGGTAGGCGCCGCGGGCGTCCCGTCCCATTTCGAGTGATGCCCCCTGGCGAGCGACGCCGCCTCGTGTTCGTTCACCGAACTTGCCACGGATCTACGAGTGGCACGCCCGTAGCTTCGAAGTCACCCGTATTACGGGTCACGAGTATAATGTCATGGCGGATCGCCGTCGCTGCGATCAACGTGTCGATCACCGGAAGACTGCGACCTGCTGACAGTTCGCCCCAAAGCCTTGCGATCGCTGCATCCACGCCGAGCAGGCGGTCGGTGAATTCCGTCTCGATGATGTCCACCCATTGGTTGAGCTGGTCGGCAGCGATAGGATCCACCTTGCGCCTCGCCTCGACGCCTTTTCGCAATTCTCCAAGAGTGAGCACGCTCAAAAATAATCCCGCTGAATCCGCTGCCGCCAGAAAGGCAGTGACGCCTCGATCGGGGCGTCTCTTGCGTGTTTCCGAGACGACGTTGGTGTCGAGAAGATATCCAGCAGCCACTCTCAAATCTCAACGTCGCGGCCGAGATCGCGGTCACGTGCAACGGAGAATTCATCAAACTTTGGACCACCGAGCAAATGTGCCTTGAAGTCGGGTTTGTGGGCCGCCAGCGCATCGTAGTCTTCGATCGACAACACTACGGCCCGCGCCGCACCATGACGGGTGATGGTTTGCGGTCCCTCGGTGCGGGCACGCTCGATCACCTCGCTCAGCCGAGTCTTGGCCTCTTGGACCTGCCATGTCGCCATCGGTAGCCCTATTCTGTCCAGTCCGACTATAAAGTAGGGCATTCTAGTCTGATTTTCAATCGAGAATAAACGCCGCTCTAGAGGCGGCGATGTGATCACCGTCAAATCAGCAGTCGAACTGAAACGGGCTGCGCCGCTCAAATGTCGGTCGGCTTGATGGAAACCTAGGCTGGAGACCCTCCGCTCCCTTTTGGCGATCCCACGGTAGACGTAGTTCGCCGCGTCTTGCTGGGTCATTTGCTGCTGGCTGAGAAACCCCACGGCCGGGCTCTGTTGCTGGGAGAACAGGGCCACAACGAAGTCCGCGCCGTTCGTGTCGCGGCCCAGCGTCTCCGCATAACCTGATGCGCGCTACTCGATGCGCTCAAAGCCACGCGTCGGCTGGAGGGTGCGCGCCATGGCTTTGGCATCGCGGAAGTCGCGCATTACTTGATTCTTTGCTTGAACGAAGCAAGGGTGCCAGGGCTTGCGTCGCTGACCCGTTGTTCGGGCAAAGGGCTGTAGAGGCGATACGTTCGCCGTACCCAAAAGGGCGCAAGCAGCAGGTCGTATCCACCTACAAAGAATGTGGCTACTCGCAGGTCGGGTGTCAATCGCATGGCCGCGTGGGCGCGCCCTGAGGCTCGACGGAGCAGGGCTGATGTTGGCGCCACGCCAAACCCCCGAGCCGTTGACAAGCGGCAACCTGCGGCGCTTCTTGGCGGCTTTCTTGCCGGATGCCCGAGATGATCGAAAAAACCTATGACCCTGGCGATATCGAACGCCGCATGTCCACGGCCTGGGAGGATGCGCGCGCCTTCGCGGCGGGCCGGCCGGAGCGGCGCAGCGCCAAGCCCTACGCGATCGTGATTCCGCCGCCGAATGTGACCGGCTCGCTCCACATGGGGCATGCGCTGAACAACACGCTCCAGGACGTGCTGTGCCGGTTCGAACGCATGCGCGGGCGCGACGTGCTGTGGCAACCCGGCACCGATCATGCCGGCATCGCGACCCAGATGGTCGTCGAGCGCCAGTTGATGGAACGCCAGGAGCCGTCGCGCCGCGTCATGGGGCGCGAGAAGTTCCTGGAACGGGTCTGGGCCTGGAAGGCGGAGTCGGGCGGCGTCATCGTCAATCAATTGAAGCGCCTCGGCGCGTCGTGCGACTGGTCGCGCGAACGCTTCACCATGGATGAGGGCCTGTCGCGGGCGGTCGTGAAGGTGTTCGTCGCCCTTTACAACGAAGGCCTGATCTACAAGGACAAGCGCCTCGTCAACTGGGACCCCAAGCTGCTCACCGCGATTTCCGACCTCGAGGTGCAGCAGGTCGAGATGAAGGGCAGCCTGTGGTATATCCGCTATCCGATCGAGGGCACGGACGAAGCCATCACGGTCGCGACGACACGGCCGGAAACTATGTTGGGCGACACCGCGGTGGCGGTTCATCCCGAAAACGAGCGCCTGAAGCATTTAATCGGTAAGACCGCGGTTCTCCCCCTTGTCGGGCGACGCATCCCGATCATCGCCGACGACTACGCGGATCCCGAGAAGGGCACCGGCGCCGTGAAGATCACGCCGGCGCACGACTTCAACGACTTCGATGTCGGCAAGCGCCATGGGTTGCCGATGGTCAATGTGCTCGATGTTGAGGGAAAGCTCGACCTCGACGGCAACATCGCGTTCCTGGAGGACGTGGCGCCGTCGCCCGAGCTTGACGAAACGCTCAGGCTGCACGGCATCGATCGTTTTGCTGCGCGCCGCAAAATCGTCGAGCGATTGGAGGCGGCGGGGCTGCTGGTCAAGATCGAGCCGCACACCCATATGGTGCCCCACGGCGACCGCTCCGGCGTGGTGATCGAGCCGTTCCTCACCGACCAGTGGTACGTCAACGCCAAGGCGCTTGCGGTTGCCGCGATGGCGGCCGTTCGCGATGGCCGCACCGCGTTCGTGCCGCAGAACTGGGAAAAAACCTATTTCGACTGGATGGAAAACATCCAGCCCTGGTGCATCTCGCGGCAACTGTGGTGGGGCCATCAGATTCCGGCGTGGTACGGACCGGACGGCAAGGTGTTCGTCGCCGAGACCGAGGAAGAGGCGGTGTCGCGCGCCCTTGCCTACTATGCCGAGACCGAGGCCATTACGCCGATGCAGGCGCATGACATGGCGCTCGATCCGGAAAGCCGGGCGCCGTTTCTCACCCGCGACGAGGATGTGCTCGACACCTGGTTCTCCTCGGCGCTGTGGCCGTTCTCGACGCTCGGCTGGCCCGACGAGACGCCTGAACTCGCACGCTACTACCCGACCGATGCGCTGGTCACCGGCTTCGACATCATCTTCTTCTGGGTCGCCCGCATGATGATGATGGGCATGCACTTCATGAAGGAGGTGCCGTTCCGCACCGTCTACATCCACGCCCTCGTCCGCGACGAGAAGGGCGCCAAGATGTCGAAGTCCAAGGGCAACATCATCGATCCCCTGGAGCTCATCGACCGCTACGGCGCCGATGCGCTGCGCTTCACGCTCGCCGCTATGGCGGCCCAAGGCCGCGACATCAAGCTCGCGACGTCGCGGGTCGAGGGCTATCGCAATTTTGCGACCAAGCTGTGGAACGCCTGCCGCTTTGCGGAAATGAACGGCTGCGCCACGCTGCCGGGATTTGAGCCGCACGA
>Ga0209060_10003734_pt1 | contig 12448 bp, 13 predicted proteins | sample Coa_R1_8_FD_187155 | JGI IMG/M metagenome (GOLD analysis project Ga0209060, IMG submission 187155) | Surface soil microbial communities from Centralia Pennsylvania, which are recovering from an underground coalmine fire - Coalmine... | ecosystem: Environmental > Terrestrial > Soil >...
CCTCCGGCTTCATCAGCCGGAGGCTGTCCTCTAAATCCGGGAAGCCGGACGATCGCTCATCGCGTAATCCGCCGCAGCTTCACCGGCTTCGCTGATTTCTTCGGCTCCGGTCTGCTCCAGGATCTGTTTGGCTCGCTTCACCCAATCCGAATTATCGCAATGCACGGATAGCAGAATCCCGCCTGATTTCACCCGGCCTTCGTAGCGCTTCGCTTCATATTCGGGGATTCCCATTCCGATGAGCGCGCCGGCCACGCCGCCGACTGCGCCACCCGCACCGGCACCGGCCAACAGCCCCATGATGGGGCCGGCGGCGATGAAGGGACCAAGTCCCGGAATGGCGAGCGCGCCAATGCCCGCAAGCCAACCGAGCGCCCCGCCGATAACCGCGCCTGACGCTACGCCAGTAGTGGCTCCTTCCGGCGCCTTGGTGTCCTTCTTATGGACGAAATCTTTGGTGCCGACATTTTCCGGCATCAGGACGGAAATATCCGTACCTCGAAAGCCTGCTGTACGCAAAGCGTCCAATCCACCGCCGAGCGCGACGGTATCCCGATAAATCCCATAAACCGCTGTATTCTTCCCTGCCATGATATTCTCCTTATGATTTTTGATTACGAATTACTTGGAGCTGTCCGGTGTCACAGTCAGTTCGCTCGTGACCTTACCCGTTCCGGCGACTGCAGTGGCTTTGTCTTCAATCGCTTTCTTCTCATCGTCGGATTTAACATTGCCTCGTAGCGTGACCATGCCGTCGCGCGAGATGATCTTCACGTTGTGCGCTGCCATCGAGAGCGATTTATCCGAGAAAACCGACTTGCGGATTTGTTGCGTGAGCTCCCGATCGGACTTATTGGATTTTTGCTGGTCCGCCGTTGGACTGGAATCTTGCGCGTGGAGAACGGGTGCAAGCCCCGCGGTTCCGGCGAATAGAGAACACGCGAATGCGAAGTTGAAAAATCGTTGGCGCTTCATGCCTCGCCTTATGCAAGAGAGCTGCCACCGGTACAAGAGGCGAGTATCGCTAGCATTTGCAAGAGGAGACAAAAAGTAAAAAGCCGTTAGGAAGGAATTATTTCCCCTCCTAACGGCAAGTAACGGTGACTTAGTTGGCTGGACTACTTCGCTTTTCGGATATAGATGTTTCCGTTGAACGTGGTGAGCTGGATCTCAGGGCCGCCGCCATTGATCAATCCATACGTCGCTTTGTCGAACTGGACGCGATACCTGCCATGGCCGGAGCCCGAATTTTCCACGATGGGTTTCCGCGATGCGGCGTCCACTTTGATATCGAAATCGCTGTAAACTTCGCCGTTATCGCTCTTCAGTTTCACCCTCGCCTTCAGATCCGCCGGCAGCGTGACATCGATATCGCCGTTCAGCGAGCTGAACGACATCGGCTTATCCGGAGTCACTTTATCCAGCGTCACCAGCACGCGATCGTTCAAGGCGTGGACAATCGCCGATCCGGAAATATGCGTGGCCGTTGCCCGGCCATTTGTTACGTCGACTTCCACGTCGCCGTTGACATGATCTACTTGAATTTCGCCGCCGTTGACGTCATGGAGCTTCAAAGAGGTATCGAACGGCACCTGAATATTGATCTCGACATTCTCGTTCATGGAGCGCGTCCCCACCGTTACCACGTTGTCGTTTTCCTCGACGGAAAGGCCGCTGCCGCCGATATCGATGCGGTGCATACCATCGGTTCGCTCGTGCTCCCGCCGATGCTTGCTGCCTTCGCCGCGCGCCTCCACGATGGCTTCCTTCCCGTTGTAGCCCTTCACGAAGATGCTGCCGTTCAGCACGGATGCCTTGAGCGTCTTCGGCCGCGAAGGATCGCTGAAGGGTACATTCACGCGATCCGGCTCCTGGCATATTGCTGCGCCGGCCGCGATTAAGAATAGAACTGCTAGCTGTTTCATTTTCACTTTCCTCGATTGATGATCTGTATGTTTCCGTTGAGTGTGTCGTACTTCAGTTCGGGGCCCCCGTTGCCCACACGCATTCCGTTAAAATCGTTGCTCTTGTAGACGAACTTGCCGTCGCGCCGCTCGCCCGCCGAAACTTTTCTCGGCAATGCCGTGACGTCGTAATCGGTGTAGGCGTGGCCGTTGAAGGTCTTCACCATCACGTCGGCATTCAGGTTCGGCCGGAACGACGTCTCGATGGATCCGTTCACGGTTCCGAATGAGCAACTGCTCGCCGGATTCTTCGCAAACGACACATGGATGGGCCCATTCACCGTATGAACGCGCCCGGATCCGGCCACCTCCGTCAAATCGATGCCGCGGTTGACGTTGCCGATATCGAAATCGCCCGTGGTGTTTTCCACGTGCACGTCGCCGCGGTTCACCGTGCCCAGCCGCAGGAATGTCGCGGCCGGAACCTTGATGTCGAAATCGAAGACCACGTTGTATCCGCGATGGCCGCTCTCATGGACGCCCCACCGGCCGTCATCGCAGTGGCAGCGGAACGGACCGTCGACGTAGAGCGTTACGGTGTCGCCTGCTCGCGAGACATCCAGCTTTACTTCGCGCTTGGCCGCTTCCATCCGCTCGGAGGATTCCGCCTCAATGGTCTTTTCCGCCACCACCTGGATCTCGCTGCCGTTGTAGCCCGCAACATGGATGTATCCATGCACATTGTCCACTTCAAGGCGCGCCGCGCCGGGCAAAGTCTGACGGATGGTTTCCTTCGCCTGTTCGTCGCCGTAAGCGAGCGACAGCGTTCCGATCAGAATCAATAGGGTTCTCATTGCATAAGTTCTCATTGCAGTTGTTTCAGCGCCCATTGCGCGCGCTGCCTCACGTCCGGATTCAAGGTCTGACTGGACAACAAAAATTGAATATTGGAGATGGCCGATTTCTCGTGCAGCTCCACGATCTGATCCAGAATCGCGATCTGGACCAGCGGCGAATCCTGTTTGGTCAACGCCTGCACCACTCCGCGGCGGCCCACGGGACTGTCGTTAAAGTTCCGCAGCGCATCCACGGCGGCCAATCGCACGTTGACGCTGGGATCGTGATTCATTGCCGTCAGCAGCGCGCTCAGCACTTGTGGGTCGGACTGTTCCGCGTGATAGGCGAAGTTCACGCCACGCAAACGATCGGTAGCCGATTGCTGCTGCATCAGCGATAGCGCCACCATTTGGCGCATGTTGGCTACTTCGCCGCGGAGCTGCGAAACCTCCGAAGTGTCGCGCCCCCGCAAAGCAAAGCCGGTTCCGATTCCGGCTGCCAGAATCAACACCGCGGCGGCCGCTTGAAACGCCGGATGGCGCATCCACCAGAGCGGCTGCCGGCGATGCGATTCCTGCCGCCTCCACTCGCGCAGTGAATCGTAGAAACGCGTGCGCATCGCGAGGCTGGGATCTTCTTCCGGAATCGCTCCGAGCGTACCCCACAGGTCCCGCAGCTCTTCCGCTTCGGCGCGGCAGCGCTCGCAGGTGGCCAGGTGAGAGCGGAACTCTCCGGAATCTTCCAGAGCGCCTCTCCAGTAATCCACGAATTGAGTTCTGGCATGTTCGCAGTTCATGATGCTCTTTCTCCCGCCAACTCGAAATAGATCTGTCCCAACGCCCGCACCGCGCGATATACGCGCACTTTCACGGCTCCGATATCGCAGCCCAGAATGCCGGCGATCTCCTCGTACTTCAAATTCTGATAACGGCTCAGCACCAACAGCTCCCGCTTTTCGAGCGGCAGACGCGCCATGGCTCTTTTCAGCAGGGCCACTTCCTGTTTGCGCTTGAGGTTTTCGTCCATCATGTTGGTGCTCGCAAATTCCCGTTCGCCCAGTTCCACTTCATGCTTTCGCTTCGAGATGGAATCCACGTGCGCGTTGCGGGCGATCTGGTACATCCACGCCGTGAAGGACCGGTCCGGTTGAAACGTCTTCTTATATTTCAAAATCCGGAAAAAGACATCCTGAACCAGGTCCTCGCTCAAGTCGCGATTCCCGTTCACATGTAAGAAGTAGTTGAAAAGCGACCGATGGTGCCGTTCAAACAGCACCGCCAAGCCCCCCAGGTCGCCCTCCCGGACGGCCTGCATCAGGCTGCTATCGCTTGCTTCGTACACAACTTAAATACTAGCCGGGTAACCAAAGGTTACCCCGCGTTCTTCAGTTCATCGGTTATCCGCTTCTTCGGTTCGCGGCCCTCACCAAACCCGGCAGGCCGGGGTGGCGACCATGGGCTGGCCGATCTTGCAGGCGTAAGCCTTCTGGAACTCGGGCATGTTTGAAACTACGCCATTTACGCGATTTCGGCCGGGGGAATGGGGATTTACTTGGATCATCATCCGGGAGGTCTCCGGGCGGACATTTTCGCACCAGATTTGGCCCCAACCGAGGAAAAAGCGCTGTTCCGGGGTCAAACCGTCCACTTTTGGCTTCGTTTTGCCGTTTAGCGACTCCATCAGGGCCATAAAGGCCAGCCGGACACCGCCGTTATCCGCCGTGTTTTCGCCCAGGGTTAGCTTTCCGTTCAGATGGATATTGTCGATGGGCTGGAAAGCGGAGTATTCGCGGATGAAGCAGTCAGCGCGCTTTTCGAACTCCTTGGCGTCTTCCGGCGTCCACCATTCGCGCAAATTGCCTTCCGGATCGAACTGGCGGCCCTGATCGTCGAAGCCATGGGTTAGCTCGTGGCCGACCACCGCGCCGATTGCGCCGTAATTCACCGCGTCATCCAAGCGCTTATCGTAAAACGGCGGCTGCAAAATGCCGGCGGGGAAGTTGATGTTGTTTTCCGTCGGATTGTAGTAGGCATTTACCGTGGGCGGCGTCATGCCCCACTCCGAGCGATCCGTGGGCTTGCCGATTTTGTTCAACTGGCGGTGGATTTCGAATTCGGTGGCGCGTTCGTCGTCGCCGACCATGTCGCCCCGCACGATGTTGACGCTGGAATAATCGCGCCATTTATCCGGGTAGCCGATTTTGTTGGTGACTGCTCGCAGCTTGATCAGCGCCTGTGCCTTGGTCGCGGGCGTCATCCAGGAAAGCGTTTGAATATCTTCGTGCAGGGCTTTTTCAATTTCATCCACCATCTTTAGCGTGCGCGCTTTTTGCTCGGGACCGAAAGTGGCTTCGACATATTTTTGACCGAGCGCGAATCCGAGATCGCCATCCACCGCATTGACGCAGCGTTTCCAGCGCGGTTCGATTTCCTTGGCGCCGCCCAGAATCTGGCGGAAGAAGCGGAAGTTTTCATCAACGAACGCCTTTGATAGAAACGGCGCTTCGGCGTGGACCAGCTGCCAACGAAGATAAGTCTTGATGTCGTCAAGACTCGTTTGCACGATCATCGATTCCACCGTGCGGAAGAAGTTCGGAACCACGACGTTGAGATCAGTTATGGGCGGTGTCTCCAAACCCTGGAAATACTTGGGCCAATCGATCGCTGGATCGAGCGAATATAACTCGTGCACGGTGAGCTTGTGATAGGTCAGGCTGGGATCGCGGCGCGACGTAACATCGAGCGATCCTTTCGCTAAGCCGGTTTCGAAGCGCATCACTGCCTGGGCATCGGATGCGGCCTTTTCCGCAGGTTCGCCCAAAAGCTGGAGCATCTTTTGCACGTGCTCGACGTACTGCTTGCGCAGTTCCACCGATTTCGCGTCGTCCTTGAAGTAGTAATCGCGCTCGGGGAGCCCGAGGCCGCCTTGATCGGCTTGCGCGATTTCGAGCATCGAGTTTTTGAAGTCGGGTCCCGAGGAGAAGTTGAACATCGCATTCACGCCGATCAACTGCAGATGCAGCAGCGTGTTCGTGATGCCGGATTTGGAGGTGAGGGCATCGATTCGATCCAGATTCGGCTTGAGGGGCGCGACGCCGAGTTTCTCGATCGCCTCCTCATCCATGCAGGTTGCGTAGAAATCGCCGATCTTTTGTTCCACCGGCGTGCGCGCGGGATCGTTCGCGGAAGCCTTTTCCAGAATTTTACGCAACAGGGCGCGATTGCGCTCTTCGACTTGAGCGAAGGGGTCCCAAGAGGTTTGATCGGCTGGGATCGGATTGTTGGCGATCCAGCCACCGCAGGCGTATTGATAGAAATCGACGCAGGGGTTTGCCGAGCGATCCATGTTGGAGATGCTGAATCCGGGCTGGGCGCTGGCGGCTGCGGAGATCGCGGCCAGAAATAGAAAAAGGCGTGTGGTTAGCACGCCTTTAATTTTACTGAGGAAAGACACCGCCTACCGAACCGCGACCGCAAGGGAGCGCTACCACGGGCGCTCTTGGTAGCGCTCTCTTGCGGTCGCGGTTCGGTAAGACGGCTAAGCTTGGGTTTGCTTCAACTTTTCGCGCTGTTCTTTGAGAATCGCTTTGCGGCTGAGCTTGATTTTGTTGCCTTCGAGCGCCAGAACCTTCACCAGGATCTGGTCGCCTTCTTTCAACTCGTCACGCACGGCTTTTATGCGATTTTCCGAGATCTCGCTGATGTGCAGCAGACCGTCGGTGCCGGGGAAGATCTCGACAAACGCGCCGAATTCGACAAGACGAACCACTTTTCCGAGATAGGTCTTGCCCACCTCGGCGACCGCCGCGATATCGGTGACGCGCTGGATGGCCAGCTTGGCCGATTCGCCGTCGGCCGCGAAAATGTTCACCGTACCGTCGTCCTCGACGTCGATCTTCACGCCGGTTTCATCCACAATGCTGCGGATCATCTTGCCGCCGGGTCCAATGAGATCGCGGATCTTGTCAGTGGGAATCTTCAGAGTGTAGATGCGCGGCGCGTACTGCGACATTTCCTTGCGCGCTTCGGAGATGGTGGTCACCATCTTGTCCAGAATGAATAGCCGCGCTTTGCGAGCCTGCTCCAACGCTTCTTCCATGATTTTGGTGGTTACGTTGGGAACCTTGATATCCATCTGCAGACCGGTGATGCCGTTCTTCGATCCGGCCACTTTGAAATCCATGTCGCCGTAATGATCCTCGGCGCCGGCAATGTCTGTCAGGACGGCGTAATCCTTGCCTTCCATGACTAAGCCCATCGCGATGCCCGCAATCGGATCGGTCACCGGAACTCCGGCGTCCATCAGCGCGAGCGACGCGCCGCAGACCGTCGCCATGGAGCTGGAACCATTCGATTCCAGAATGTCGCTCACCACGCGCAGCGTGTACGGGAACTTGTCTTCCGGAGGAATGACCGCGGAAATCGAGCGTTCGGCCAGAGCGCCGTGGCCGATTTCGCGGCGGCCGGGACCGCGCATAAATCCGACTTCGCCAACGCTGAAGGGCGGGAAGTTGTAGTGCAGCATGAAGCGCTTCGCGGTCTCGGTGAGATCGAACATTTCGATGCGCTGCTGGTCGTCTTTGGTGCCCAGCGTTACGGTGACCAGGGCTTGCGTCTCGCCGCGAGTGAACAGCGCCGAACCGTGCGTGCGCGGTAGAACGCCGACTTCGCTTTCGATGTGGCGGATTTCGTCGAACGCGCGGCCATCCGGACGGCGGCGCTGCTTCAGCATCTCGTCGCGGAAGATCCGCTCCTTCAGGCGATCGAACAGCTCTTTGCCTTCCGCCTGCTGTTCTTCGGGGAGCGCTTCCACCGCTTTCTTCTTCGCTTCGTGAACGCGATGGTAACTTTCGAGCTTGGGATATTTCTTGGTGTCGAGCGCATCCGTCAGCTCGGTGCGAACTTGCTTTTCGATTTGCGCGTACAGATCCTTGTTGATTTCGGGAGTGGTGAAGGCGCGCTTGGTTTTGCCGGCCTTCTTGACCAGCTCGCGAATGCCGGCGCCGATTTTCTTGCAGCACTCGTGGCCATACTCAATGGCCGCCAGCACTTCGGCTTCCGACGCATGCTGCGCGCCGGCTTCCACCATCACGATGCCTTCTTCGCTGCCCGCGACGATGATGCTCAGCTTGGCTTCGCGCGTCTCATCGTAGCTGGGATTGGCCACCAGCTTTCCTTTCACCGATCCGACGCGAACGCCGCCCAACACATGATGGAAGGGGATGTCGGAAATCGCGAGCGCGGCTCCGGCTCCGACAATCGCGAGCGTACTGGGATCGCGCTGCGGATCGGCCGACATCACCATCGCGATGACCTGCGACTCATTCATGTAGCCTTCCGGAAACAGCGGCCGGATGGGCCGGTCAATCAGACGGCTGGTGAGAATTTCTTTCTCGGAGGGACGTCCCTCGCGCTTGATAAATCCGCCGGGGAATTTGCCGGCAGCATAAGTGTATTCACGGTAATCCACCGTGAGCGGAAAGAAAGCGGCATTGGGCTTCGGCTCTTCGTTCGAGCAGGCGGTGACCAGCACCACTGTGTCGCCCGAACGGACCACGACGGCTCCATTGGCTTGCTTGGCGATCTTTCCAGTTTCAATAGTGATCTTTTGACCATCCAGGTCAATTTCTACGGTATGTAACATCAGTTTTCCTTTTAATCGCGGCCGAGCTTTCCGCTCCGCCCGCTAAGGATTAAGAGGAGACTTTGGAGGGACTGAATTGTGATGCGCCGCCCACCGGGGCGGGTTACCTGAGCCGGAGCACCTAACGGCGGATGCCCAAGCTGGAAATCAGGTTCTTGTATCTTTCCGGATTGCGACTTTTCAGATATTTCAATAAACGCCGCCGGCGCGCGACCATCGACAACAATCCCCGGCGGGAATGATGGTCTTTGCTGTGCGACTTGAAATGATCCTGGAGCTGCAGAATACGCTGGCTCAGAATCGCTACCTGGACCTCTGGCGAACCGGTATCGGTTTTGTGGACCCGATAATCAGCAACAACTTTTGTCTTGGTTTCAGCCGCCAGTGCCATTCTCGAAAAGATACTCCTCGTCTAAACTTAATCGCTTTTGTTCCTTAACAGGATAGCACAAGTTTGTCATTGGGATGGTTCTCCGAGGTCGGCTTTCAAGCCGGGTGTAAGTAGAATTACTTTGGCGCGGAAGGCCGAGACGGCGTCGATGACTTTAGCAACGGTCTGATACTCGGTATCCGGTTCGGCCTCGATGTTCGCGCCCGAAGATGTCGATTACTTCAGCCTGAGACGCAAGCAGCGCGTCGGCCCTTGAGGGCATCTACCGGTGATCGGGTGTTTTGCGTTGCGGCCCGGATTCGCCTAGCTCTGCTTTGTATCCCGGTGTCAGAAGCACGACTTTGGTCCGCAAGGCCGAGACAGCGTCGATAGCCCAGCCGACACTTTCGTATTCGAGTTCCGGATCGCCCTCAACGTACACAGGCCAGTCGGGAGGCCGTTTTGGAATCTCACGGCGTAGAAACGCTTCGAGATCGGCACGATTGAACACCTGAGAACCAACCTGCAAACCGCGCATTTCCCAGAACTTTCCTTTCTTGCCTGCCAGGACGTGAATGCGTAGCGGCATCGTGCCAGCAATCGGGATGAGCGCGACGCCCGGACGGATCACGCGAATGGCAAATCCATGGGCTATGAACGGTGCCTGCATGACAAAAATCACCCACAAGAGCACCAGCAAAAGTATCAGAAGGAGCATTGAGTGGTTCAGATTAAATCTTCCGGCGACCGAAAAGGTCCTGGCCGCAACCTGCTTTGGCCTGCGCCAGGGACTGATTTTGATCGGTGTGCCTTTGGTGCGAGCGCCGGGAAGGGGGCCGGGCTGAGTGAAGGTCCATGGGCGCATACTGGCCGGTGCTCTGTCTATCGGTTGGACACCGGGAACCGATCAGGGGTGCCCGCTACTGCTTGATCACCGTACCATCCTGCCGCCGGATCTCGCCCCATCCGCCGTTCAGCTTTTTGCGCTCGCCTTCCTCGAAGCTTCCAAAGGGATATTTGGCGGCGGCTTTTTCATCCACTTCGATGCCCCAGCCGGGGGCGTCGTTGGGATACCAGTAGCCGTTCTTCAGCACCGGGCAGCCTTGGAAGACTTCCTGTGTGCGGTCGCCGAATGCGGTGTATTCCTGAACGCCGAAGTTGTGGCACGTCACATCGAGTGTGATGTTGCACATCGAGCCGATGGGCGAAAGATCGCCGGGGCCGTGCCAAGCGGTGCGGACGTTGAACGCTTCGCCCAGCGCCGCCACTTTGCGGGCGGGCGTCAATCCGCCGATCATCGACGGATGAATACGGATGAAGTCGATCAGGCGTTCGGAGATGAGCGCGGTCCATTCAAGCGGATGCGTGAAGAGCTCGCCCATCGCGAGCTGCGTGGCGCACTGCTTGCGGATCAAGCGGAAGTAATCGACATCTTCGGGCGCAAGCACGTCTTCCAGGAAGAAGAGCCGGAACTGCTCGACGTCTTTGGCGAAGCGAACGGCTTGAATGGGATGCAGGCGTTCATGCACGTCATGCAGCAACTCGATTTCGTCGCCGAGTTCTTTTCGGCAGGCTTCGAAAAGGCGCATAGCGCGGCGCATGTAGGCCGCGGGTTCGAATACCGGACCATCGTGGAGCGCTTCCACCGGGACATTGCCGCGTCCGGCGCCATATCCGGCCATGCCTGGGACGCCCACTTGCACACGGACGTGGCGGAATCCGCGGTTAATGATCTGCCGCGCATTTTCGATGCTCTCCGGAATTTCGGCGCCTGCGGCGTGCGTGTAGCAATCGGCGGCTTCGCGGCATTTTCCGCCGAGCAGTTCGTAGACGGGCATTCCGGCCTGACGGCCCTTGATATCCCAGAGCGCGCCGTCGATGCCCGAAATGGCGTTGTTCAATACGGGTCCGTTGCGCCAGTAGGAGCTGTCGTAGCAGGCGTGCCAGATGTCGTCGATGCGATCCGTCGTGCGTCCCAGCAGGAACGGCTTCAGATACTTTTCGACGGCTGGGACAACCAGGTCAGCGCGCTGGGTGAAGGTCGCGCAGCCGTAGCCGTAGAGGCCGTCTTGATCGGTGGTGATTTTGACGACGACCAAACGCAGGCCTTGCGGAGCGGTTGCGATCACGCTGATGTCTTTGATGCGCGGCGCGGGCATGCCGCGTGTGGCGCGTTCTGCCTTGGTTTGCGCGGTTAGATCGTGCAACGCTAGAAGGCCGGTCGCGGCTTTCCATAGATCGCGACGGGTCATTACGCTCCCTTGCGGTCGCGGTTCGGTTCGTCTACCATGCGCTTGACGCGATCCAGCTCCGACCGCAGCTTGCGTTCGCGCAGCGCGATCGAGATCACGTAAAGAATCACCACCAGCCAGGCGGCCAGAAAACCGTAAAACATGAACGTATAGTTTTGGTCCATGGGTCTCCTCTAAAATGCGTGCGCGTAGCGGCGCAGAGAATCGATTTCACGCTGCATGGCGTCCTGCCGCATGCGCAGCATGATCAGAACAACGGCGAGCATCAGCAGCGCCAACAAGTTCCACCAGATGGGAGCTTCCATACCAGGCGCCATGCCTCCGCCGTTGCGGATGCTCAAGACCGGGCCCGGATGCTGGGTGCGGAACCATTCGATGGATTTCCAAACGATCACGATGTCGGCGCATGCGAAGATCGAGAGCACCGCGCACAGCCGTGCACGCGTGGTGGGGTCGTCAATGGCGCGGCGTAACATCAAATATCCGACGTACAGCAGCCAGCAGACGAAGTACGAAGTCAGGCGCGCATCCCAGGTCCACCAGATACCCCAGGCGATGCGGCCCCACAGGCTGCCGGTGATCAGCGTGATGGTGGCGAAGGCCAGTGAGACTTCGTTGATCGAAGCCGCAATGGCGTCGAACTTGAGGTTCTTGCTTGCCAGATAGGCCACGCTCGAAAACATCGCGAAGAAGAAGCCGGTGAACGACGTGATCGCCGACGGCACATGGAAGTAGATGATCCGGAAGATGGCGCCTTGATTCAGTTCGTCCGGGACCCGGAGGAACATGGTGTGCAGATTCCAGGCGAGGATCGCACCCGAGAGCGCCGAGAGAAGCAATATGATTTTCAGTCGCATAGTTTCACCCCACTAATACGATTTCAACCAACGCTACAGCCAGAATAGTAAAAATCGCGTCAAAGCCCACCAGCAGCTTGAACCAGATCAAGTTGTCGGCTCCCAACGGTTCGCCCGCCATCAGGACCGTGCTTAGCTGAATAGCGCCCATCAGCGCAGGGATCAACATCGGATAAATCAGCGTGGGCAGCATCAGTTCGCGCAGCCGGAGATTGACGGTCATGGCGCTGAAGAGCGTTCCGATTACTGTGATTCCCCAAGTGCCGAGCAGCATCACCAGAAACAGCAGCCAGAATTGGCGCGGCCAGCGCGCATCGTAGAAGATGACGAAAATCGGCAGGCAGACGCATTCCACGATCAACAGCAGAACATAGTTGGCCAGGCATTTTCCCAGAAACAACTGCGCGCCGCTGGCGGGCGATGAAATGAGCGCGTCCAAACAATCGTTCACCAGTTCGCGCGCGAAGCTGCGGTTGAGGATCAGCGTTCCGGCGAAGGCGAAAACCAGCCAGAGCAGTCCGCCGGCGATTTCGTGCGTTTGTTCGGAACCCGGATCGAAGGCGAAGCTGAAGAGCAGTAGAATGA
>Ga0209060_10003737_pt1 | contig 12436 bp, 10 predicted proteins | sample Coa_R1_8_FD_187155 | JGI IMG/M metagenome (GOLD analysis project Ga0209060, IMG submission 187155) | Surface soil microbial communities from Centralia Pennsylvania, which are recovering from an underground coalmine fire - Coalmine... | ecosystem: Environmental > Terrestrial > Soil >...
ATCCGAGGATCCAAAACGGACGCCTGACGCAAAAATCAACGACCCCTGAAACGGCTGCAGTTAGCATAATGGCACCAAAATGGCGTCGCTTGGGTCTACGACGTACCGACCACGTGCATGCCCCCGCCTTGCCAAGATTTTGATCGTCACGGCCAACGTTTAGTCAAAACTGCACCCCGTGGTCGACAGAGGTCGGCCACGCCGACGCGACAACCAAAGTGGAGCTGGAAAGGTTCCTGCTGCACCTCCTCCTGCCTGCCAAACAAATGTCGATTAAGTGGACTAAGTCGACGAAATGGATTTTCGCGAGTTATGGAACAAACCCCCATATGTGTGCGTTAGCGCACGATCGTTAGCTGAGGCATTCGTGTTCGGAGTGGAAAGATGATCATAAAGATGATCACAAAACTCGGTGGGGCAGTCGCTGTTGGAGCAATTCTGGTCGGCGGCGCGTATGCACAACAGGGCCCGACGACGACGGGTGCGGCACCTGCAGAGCAGTCGCAGACCTTAACAGCCCTGCCACCGAATACGTCGACAGTGACGAACTGGTACAAACAAAACGTTTATGACCCGTCGGACGCCAAAATCGGAGAAATCAGCGACGTTTTGGTGAACAAGGATGGAAAGATCGATGCCTTCATCATATCGGTGGGCGGCTTCCTGGGCATCGGTGAGAAGGATGTGGCAGTCCCGTTTAGCAGCGTCCGAGCGACTGAAAAGGACGGCAAGTGGTGGCTCAGCATGAACACCACGAAGGACGCTCTCAAGGATGCAGCCGGCTACAGATACGACCGGTCGAAGGCGACGTGGGTGCCGGCATAGATCGGAGGCCACCCGTGCCACACGGAGCTGACCGCCCGTCTCGCATCCGCCCGCTCGACGGCCGGGTGGGTCATGGGCGGGAAAGCCGATCGCGGCCCGCAATACCCTCGGTAACAGAGAGAGCAGAAAGTATATGGGCGAAAACCCCCGGACTTGTGGAAAAAGAAGGGGTTCGCGGTTTTGGAAAACCTCTCCCTATTCCGAAGCTTCTATGTCCTGGAGGTTGATCGTCGAAGGAACTTGTTTGTCTCCCAACAGACAGAAATAAGCCTGTCTCCCAAGAAAAGATGGCCCCATCTGCGGGACGGGGCCAAGTCGGGGAGGAAGTCGACGTTCGTCGATACCTCTCAACGGATGAAAATCCGAAACGTTCCACCGTCCCTCGATCGCGCGACAAAAATTCGCCGAATGTCAACTTTGCTGTCCCAGTGCCGTAACACTGCCGGTCGCGGCACGAATGGAATGGCCGGGATCGGGCTCTTCCCCGATCTCGGCAACAAGCGCGGGGTTGCGCTCGCGGCAAGAGCTTTCCTTTCTTGTGCGGGATCGATCGTGTCGCATCTGAATTGTCGCCAGAGGGGGGACTCTCAATGACCAATGGAGCCTATCAAAATGCACATTGCCCAAGTTGCGCCATTAGCTGAAGCCGTGCCGCCGAAGCTTTACGGCGGCACAGAACGTGTCATTCACTGGCTGACCGAGGAACTGGTCGCGCTTGGACATGAGGTCACACTATACGCGAGCGGCGACTCGGTAACCTCGGCGAACCTTGAGGCGGTATGGCCGCGGGCCCTTCGCCTTGATGGTTCGGTACGAGACCCAAACGCATTACATATGGTGATGCTCGAGCGCGTGCGCAGACGTGCGAACGACTTCGACATTGTTCATTTCCACTTGGACTACTATCCGTTCTCTCTGTTTTCCCGTCATACGGTGCCGTACATCACGACGCTGCACGGCCGGCTCGATCTGCCGGAGCACCAGCCGGTCTTCACGGCGTTCTCCTCGATTCCCGTGATTTCCATCTCTGACGCTCAGCGCAGGCCTGTTCCGCAAGCCAACTGGGTACGAACCGTCTATCACGGACTGCCACAACAGCTGTTGAAGCCGGTCGCCACCACGCCGCGCTATTTTGCTTTCCTGGGCCGGATCGCACCGGAGAAGGGCGTAGATCGGGCAATTTCGATCGCGCGGAAATGCGGCGTACCACTGCGGATCGCGGCGAAAGTCGACAACGTCGACCGTGAATATTTCAATGCATGCATCCGTCCGCTGCTGGACGGGTCTAGTGCCGAGTACATTGGGGAAATTACCGACGCGGAGAAATCGGAATTTCTCAGCGGCGCCGTCGCATTGCTCGATCCGATCGACTGGCCGGAGCCGTTCGGCCTTGTCATGATCGAGGCGATGGCCTGCGGCACCCCGGTCATCGCCTTTAACCGAGGCTCCGTACCGGAAGTGGTTGACGACGGATTGACCGGCTTTATCGTCGAGGATGACAAAAGCGCAATCGGAGCTTTCGATCGGCTTTCGCAACTCTCGCGAGAGAAGATTCGCCGGCAATTCGAACAACGATTTACTGCGCGCCGGATGGCGCTCGAGTACCTCGCCACTTATCGCAGCATCATGGAGCGCGACGTGCGTCGACTGAAGCTGGTCGTTGACGGGGCACCTGCGCTCTAGCCCACCTTCCAGTAGGATGGACTCACTTTCGACGTCATGCCCGCGCTTGTCGCGGGCATCTACGTCTTTCTGGCGGCCTTCAGTACAGACGCGGACTGCCAGGACAAGCCCGGCCGGCAAAGGGGGTTCTATCACATCGAAACGCGCTCATGCCGTGGCGGCTTCGCGGCGCAGGGCGACATCACGGCGGTGTAGCCGCTCGTCTGCAATCCTGCCAACGAGGTTGACAATCGAAGCGACCGAACGGGCGTAGTGAATACGCTCGGCGGAAGCGCCTTCCGATTCCAACTGGTCGCGGCCTTCACCCCAGCATGCGACCACGACTTGGGAACCGGGGAACGTTCGCACGATACGGCCAAGCAAGAGCGTAAGCTGCGCCGCCGTGACACCGCCGACGGAGACGAGCACGACGATGTCCGGTGGATTTTGTGGATCTGCTTGCGCAGCAGCACCGATCCCCATCAATCCGCCCATCGAAGCCCGTCGGATATCCGTCTCGGCCTCTAACCCGATGGCTTCCGCGATCAGGTCCGCAGCCGCGAGGTCGAATCCCCCCCGTCCGGCAAGAACCAGCACCGCTGCCGAGCCGCGGGACGCGTCAGATCTCGCCGCGGTCTGAGCGGCCTGCTCCCGTTCGAACTCAAGACTCTCCTTGGCATGTTCGACGTAGGTGGCGATTGCGCTTGCGAGCTGGTCACTGTGCTCGCCGCCGAGCACTCCCCGCCTCTGATCGTCTGACGCCATTTGAAAGGCCGGCACGACAACTTCGTCGAGATAGTCCTTGAAGGTCCTTGCACCGACCTGGCGCTCCATCTCCTTTGCAGCCTCGACGGCTTCTCCGGCAAGAAGCTGATGATAAAGTCGTTCCCGCGGCGCCAATACAGGCTCGTTCCCGAGCAAGATCCGCAGAAACTGCAAGTGTGGCACGTGTTGTCCGATAACGACGATCGCCAGCGTCAACGGTACCGCCAAAATAAGACCGACCGGCCCCCACAGCGCGGTCCAAAATGTCGCTCCGAGCAAAATTGCTAAAGGTGAAAGGCGGGTTTGGTGTCCAAACAACAACGGTTCGACGATCTGGCTCACCAAGAGCTCGCTGATGAGAAAAACAGCGGCCGTTTCCAGAAGCATCCACCACCCAGAATCCACCATGGCGGCGAGCCCCATAGGCAGGCCGGCCGACACGAACACACCAACGTAAGGTGCGAAGCGCATCACGGCGGCAACGGCGCCCCACAATGCTGGGCTTGGGATGCCGATCACCCAAAGCGCAACCCCTATGAAAAGCCCGAAGCTTGCATTCACAGCCGATTGAAGCAGCAGAAAATGAGCGAGATCGGATCCGGCCTCGTCGAGAGCCTGAGTGGAACGACCTATCTCGGCTCGTCCCATCAACCGCAAGGCCCGGTCGCGGAGATCGCGGTACTGAAGCAGCACGAAGATGGTAAGCAGGAGTGCCAACCCGGCCGTCACAAGCGACGGAACCGAGGTCCGAAGATATTCGAATATCGTTGATAAAGGCTGGTCGGAATCGCTGCCGACTTCGACTTTCACCGGCTTGCCATCACTCTGCGGATCCCGCACCTCTTGCTCGATGTTGTGAATTGTCGCGGCAGCCCGCTGCCACATCCCGGTCCCGCGCAGTGTGAGGTGGACGAAGCGGGCCTTTGCTCGCAAGTTCGCCTCATACTTTGGCAGCTCTTCAAGCATTTGGGTGACCTGCCGGCCTGTGACCGCGGCACCGGCAAAGAGCGCCGACAAGACCACCGAGATTACGAGAGCAACCGAAAGGCTATGCGGTATTCCCCGATTTGATAGAATTCGAACCAGCGGCGCCAGCACGAAGCTCAACAGCCCCGCCAACGCGAGGGGTATGAGAAGGTCGCGCCCAACATAAAGGGCCGCTATCAGCAGCGCCGCGACAATCATGCCGGCAGCGCTGTTCACAACGGCCGACGGGGATGACCCCGGCCACATCGGTTGCTCCCGTGCGTAGCTGACGCCCGCACATCGAAAACGCGCCGAAGCTCCCCAAGGTTCATCCCGGCTACGGGTTCATCGAAGAACACGAGTAATTAGCTGCGGGACAAAATGAATTGCGGCGAAATACAGGAAAGTTCCACGGCGCGACGCGACGGAGGTCGCGTGTTTCACTTTGGAACTTTGACTGCACGCCTGCATTTACTCCGAGCATGTAAGGGCGGGGTGCGCGTTTTCGGGAGGTCGCGTTGAGTGCGCAGTCCGCCGAACAGCCAGCTTCCGGGCAGCTTCATGCGAGGCACCATTTCCTCACTTCGCGAACATTCAGCATCCTGCTCGCGCTGCTCGCCGATCTGGGTTTGATATTGCTGCTGTTTTACCGAGAGAACTGGCTCTTTTCCACCGATGACCCCGAGCCGTTCTGGGTCAAGCAATTCATCGTATTTGCGATCTACAGCGCCCTTCAACTATGGACGTTGTCCTACCAGACGGGCCGCGGAGACGAGCTTGCCGCGACGATAGACAAGGTCTTTGCGGCAAGCCCTGCCATCGTGACAGCACTCATCGAGATGTATTGGATAGGGTACAACTCGGCCGCGGCGCTGTCCTGGAGGCAACATGTGATCGGTGGGATTTGGACCGTCTTTGCAATCGCGGATTTCTTTGCTACTGATATCACAAATCAGCGCCTGCGTATGAGGCAACTGGCCCTCGCACCGCCGATGGATTGACGTATGCGGGCTTAAGAGTGGTCCGGCTTGCGTCGCCATGTCGCGCCGGGATATGCGCTGATCAGACTGCGACGGGGGAGAGCCCGTCCTCACACAAGCTGAACCGATAACTGCGGTATCGGCGTTGCCGTGCAGAGCGGATAGCGGCAACGCCTACGCGCCGCTTGGCCGAGGTGGCGGGTTGATGGAACCCGCCCTTCGTGCAAGCAATCCGGCGACCATTCATCCGCGGAACACAACCCAACGACCAGAGCCATCATGTCGATCGAAAACGCAACGACCAGAGCCATCTTGTCGATCGAAAACGCGCGTGGTGAGGAAATCGAGGCCGATACCAATGCGGACGAGCCCTTTTTTATTGCGGCCACTGGACCAGAGGCCCGGGTTCGACGCACGCTCAAGCACGACGACACCTTTCTGGTGCTCGACGCCCACGGCGATATCGGCGCCGCGGCGGGATGCGGCGACGGGCTCTTCTATCGGGATACCCGGTTCCTGTCCCATCTTGAATTGCGCATCGATGGGATGCAGCCGCTGCTGCTGGGCAGCAATATGCGTGAAGACAATGCGATGTTCACGGCCGACCTTACCAACCCGGATATATTCTCCAGTGAACGCGTCGCAGTCCTTGAGAAGGATACGCTGCACATCAATCGATCGGTCTTCGTATGGCGCAATGCCGCGTTCCAGCGGTTCGCTTTGCGCAATCATGGCGCCGAGCCGCTTGATCTCCTGCTCTCGATCACATTTGCCAGTGACTTTGCCGATGTTTTCGAGGTGCGCGGAATGCGGCGCTCGCGCAGCGGCAGATTGAACCGCCGATTGAATGGCCCCGATGAAGCGATCGTAAGCTATCATGGGTTGGACAATGTCGTCCGCGTCACGTCGATTTATTTCGACCCGCCGCCGACCCGGCTTTCCGAGCGAGAGGCGATATATCAGGTCAGTCTTCGCTCCCACGAAGCGATCGCGTTGGGTGTCGTGGTTCGGTGCAACCCGACCGCCGCTCGGCCGGCACCGTTCGTACGAAGTCTGCTTCACGCGCATCGTGAACTGAGGCAAGCCGCTCAAGGGGCTGCCATTGTGCAAACATCCAATCCGCTGTTCGACGATGTCCTGCGTCGTTCGATGGCGGATTTGGCGATGCTCAAGACCGAGACGCCACAGGGACCCTACCCCTATGCGGGCACGCCTTGGTATTCGACCACATTCGGGCGTGATGGGCTCATCACCGCCCTGCAGATGTTGTGGGTTGATCCGCGCATCGCACGCGGCGTGCTGTTCCGCCTCGCGGCGCTTCAGGCAAAGACGACGGATTCCTTCTCGGATGCCGAACCGGGCAAAGTCTTGCATGAAATGCGCTCCGGCGAGATGGCGGCACTGGGTGAAGTGCCGTTTGGTCTTTATTACGGGAGTGTCGATTCCACAGCGTTGTTCGTGTTGCTGGCTGGTCTCTATTTCGAGCGCACCGGCGATGTGAAGGCGTTGACAGAGCTGTGGCCGGCCATTGAAGCTGCGCTGTCCTGGATCGATGGGCCCGCCGACCGAGATCGCGATGGCTTTGTTGAGTACTGTCGCGCCAGTGAGCGGGGCCTTGCCAATCAGGGATGGAAGGATTCGGGAGACGCCATTTTTCATGCGGACGGGCGGCTTGCAGCGGGCCCCATCGCGCTCGCGGAAGTTCAGGGCTATGTATTCGCGGCCAAGCATCTGATCGCGCGCTGTGCGCACTGCTTGGGCCACCTTGGCCGCGCGCGCGCTCTGGAAGACGAATCGCGCCGGCTTGCCGAACGCTTCGAAAGCGCATTTTGGCGCGAGGATCTGAATACGTACGCGCTGGCGCTGGACGGCGACAAGGAGCCGTGTTGTGTGCGCACCTCCAATGCCGGCCAGCTGCTTTTTACCGGCATCGCGCAACCCGATCATGCGGCGATCGTGGCGACGACCCTGATGGCGCCCGACATGTTCACTGGTTGGGGCCTTCGCACGGTCTCGCGTCGCGAAATCCGTTACAACCCGATGTCCTACCACAACGGCTCGGTGTGGCCGCACGACAACGCACTGATCGCGCTCGGACTGGCACGCATTGGCGCCAAAGGTGCCGTCAACCGCATCTTCAGCGGGCTCTTTGATGCGGCCACTCACATGGATCTCCACCGCCTGCCGGAATTGTTCTGCGGTTTCCAGCGGGCCCGCAACCGCGGGCCGACCCGTTACCCGGTGGCCTGCGCACCCCAGGCTTGGGCGAGTGCAACCCCGTTCTGTCTTCTTCAGGCGGCTCTCGGACTTGAAATCGACCCTGCGGCGGAAGAGTTGCGTCTGCGCAATCCGTGCCTGCCGACATTTCTCGATGAGGTCGTCATACGGGATTTGCGGGTCGGGGACTCAAGCGTCGATATTGCCGTCCGTCGCAATGGGGAAAGCGTGTCGGTGAGCGTTCTGCGAACACTGGGCGCAATCGAGGTATCGGTCGTCGTTGCGTGATGCGCTTACGTGCGAATGCTCTACGGCGACCGTGAGAGGGTCGCCCTAGCGCAAGTTGGCGAAAAAATTCAGCTAACGGGCAGAATTCGCGCGGGCGGTCATTGCGCTCGAATCAGCTGTTTTCGATCTCTGGCGTTGCGGCCTGAGCTTCGGGCCAGGAAGCGGAAACGTGCTGGTAATGTCGTCCTCCCCCCGCAGCGAGGCGAGGAACTCGCGTTGCCATCGATCGACGTCGTAGTCCAGCACAGCGGCAAGCAACGCTTGGTGACGTGCCCGCCTCTCTTCGATCGGCATCGCCAATGCTTGCGCAATCGCGCCGGCAACGGATTCCGGATCGTAGGGATTGACCAGCAGAGCGCGGCGAAACTCCACCGCAGCGCCGGCGAAACGCGACAGTATGAGCACCCCGGGGTCGTCTGGATCCTGGGCCGCCACATATTCCTTGGCGACAAGGTTCATGCCGTCCCGCAGCGGTGTCACCAGGCCGACGCGCGCGATGCGATAAAGTCCCGCAAGCGCCGCGCGGCCATATACGCGGTTCACGTAGCGGATGGGTGTCCATGACACCTCGCCGTATTTGCCGTTGATCCGGCCGGCAGCAGACCCCAAAGCTTGTTCCAGCTCGGCATATTCGGGAATTTCGGAACGGTTTTTGGGCGCGATCTGCAGGTACGTCACCTTGCCGAGCCATTCGTCGTGATTTGCAAGGAAATGATCGAACGCCTCAAGGCGCTGAATCAGGCCCTTGGAATAGTCGAGGCGATCGACCCCGATCATGAGCGCACGGCCGCCAAGGCTTGCCACCATCTCCTGCACCAGGGGAGACCGCACGTTGCGGCGCGCCACCCGCTGGAATCCGCGCGGCTCGATGCCAACCGGAAAATTTCCGATCCGCGTCTGCTGTCCGCTCACGTTTACGATGGTCTCGCGGCCGGTAATCTCGAACACGCGCATTTCCCGCGCCGGGTTGCATTCGGAAATGAGATAGCGAATGAAATTTCCGGCATCGCCTTCGGTCTGAAAGCCCACCACGTCGTACTGCATCAGCAGCGGAATGAGCCGCTCATGATTGGGCAGCGACGTCAGAACCTCGGGAGGCGGGAGCGGGACGTGCAGAAAAAACCCGATCCGGTTTCCGTGGCCTCGCCGTCGCAAGGCGTCCGCCATGGGGATCAGGTGATAATCGTGAACCCAGATCAGATCGTCATCCTCGATGACCTTTTCGAGTTCGGTCGCAAAATAATCATTGACCCGGAAATACCCGCCGAGATCCCGGTGCGCGAACTCCGCGAGGTCCAGCCGGTAGTGCAGGATCGGCCACAGCACGCGATTGGCGAAGCCGTTGTAGTATTCCTGATAATCGTGTCTCGTCAGGTCGGTGACGACGTATTCGACGTTGTTGTGCTTGACGGAGCGCGTGCGCAGACGGTCCTGTGCTCCGACTTTTCCGCTCCATCCGAGCCAAACCCCTCCGTTGCGCTGCAGTGCTGGCCGCAACGCCACTTCCAGCCCACCAGCGCGTTTGGCTCCATCCCCGGACGGAACCGAAACGCGATTCGAAACAACCGCTAAGCGCGCCAATATTTTCCCTCCAACTCCGCCGCACGGGTGCCGGAGCTCACAAACGGGCCAATCCAGACAGAATTTTCGGAAGTCCGCTGGGCCCAGATGCCGTTTCCCGCACGACATCCGCGACGATCGCGCCATGCGCGACGTTGACGAAAAGACAGATTCTCGTGTGCCGAGGTCATCTTGCCTCTCAAACAATAACGTGCTTGGCGCACAAAAGTTCATGTTCCAGGCCCACTGTCTGCTTGTTGTGCCGGTCGGCCCGGATCGATGGTACGGCTTCCCGGGCCGAGGGTGCACAATGGCTTGAAATTCCTCCTTGATCATTTCCCCAATGCTCCCCATCAAGAGGCCGGGAATCGATCGGATGGAAACTGCGATGAGAGGCGGCTTCGCGCCCTGGGTGGATCCGAAAGTCGAACCGTTGGTACGCTTCGAGAATGTTTCCAGATGTTTCGGCGCGGTCGCGGCCGTCGACGGGCTCAGTCTTCACATCTACCGGAACGAATTCTTTGCGCTCTTAGGCCCCTCGGGCTGCGGCAAGACCACACTGCTGCGCCTGCTGGCCGGATTCGAAATGCCCGACGAGGGACGAGTCATCCTGGACGGCCGTGACCTTGCTGCAACGCCGCCCCACCGGCGGCCCGTCAATATGATGTTCCAAAACTATGCGCTGTTCCCCCATCTCACCGTGGCGGGCAACATTGCATTTGGATTGCGCCAAGACGGTCTCCCCAAAGCGGAGATCGCAGCGCGCGTCGACGAGATGCTGGCACTTGTCAAGCTTGAAGGGCTCGGCGACCGCCGACCGGATCAGCTCTCCGGCGGACAACGCCAACGGGTTGCACTCGCGCGTTCCCTGGCAAAACGCCCGCAGGTTCTACTTCTCGACGAGCCTATGGCTGCGCTCGACAGAAAGCTGCGCGAGCAGACCCAATTCGAATTGATGGATTTGCAGGCCAAGCTGGGACTGACCTTCATTATCGTCACCCACGATCAGGACGAGGCCATGACGGTCGCTCATCGCATCGCCGTCATGAATCATGGCCGCATCGTCCAGGCGGCAACGCCCGCCGAAATCTATGAGCGGCCGCGCTCACGCTGGGTTGCGGAATTCATTGGCGACGTCAACTTGATCGAAGGCGCAGTGCTGGAAACCGATGCCGGCAACGCCGTGGTCGCCGACAGAGCCGGGCGGCGATATCGCGTCACTGCGGACGTGGCGACGGGAACGCAGGTCGCAATCGCGGTGCGACCCGAAAAGATTCGCATCGAACCTCTGTCACCACCGCGCAGTGATTTTAATACGGTGCGAGGCCGAGTATGCGACGTCGGCTATCTGGGCGGCGTTTCGGTCTACAAGGTGCGCCTCGACGACAACACCGTCGTGAAGGTGAGCGTCGCCAACGTGGCGCGGAACTCCCGACAGGCATTCGCAACCGAGCAAGATGTTTGCTTGTCCTGGCCGCCCGACGCCGGCGTCGTACTGCAGGGCTGAGGTCGTCCGCATGGTCGGAAAATCAGTCCGCCGTTCCGACAGCACGCCTTCCCTCGGCGCCAGGCTCGTCGTCGCGGCGCCTTACCTCTGGTTGGTTGGATTTTTCCTGGCGCCTTTCCTGATCGTCCTCAAGATCAGCCTGTCCGAGACTGCGATTGCGCAGCCGCCTTACACGCCGGTGCTGGACCTCGCAGCCGGCTGGCAGGGCATCCGCGATTTCCTGGCGGGGCTTTCGTTGTCGAATTACATCACGATTTCGGGAGATGACCTTTACGTTTTTTCCTACCTCAAAAGCTTGAAGATCGCGGCGCTTTCGACTGCAGCATTGCTGCTTTGCGGAGTTCCGCTTGCCTACGGGATGGCGAGGGCACCGCGTCCGGTGCGACCGCTGCTCGTCATGTTGGTCGTGCTGCCGTTCTGGACGTCGTTCCTGATCCGGGTCTATGCCTGGGTCAACATCCTCCAGCGCGATGGCCTGCTCAACAAGACACTGCTGTGGCTCGGCCTTATTGACCAGCCCGCGACGTGGCTCGCGACCGATACTGCGATCTATATCGGGATCATCTATTCCTATCTGCCGTTCATGGTGCTGCCGCTCTACGCCAGTTTCGAAAAGCTCGACCATACCCTTCTCGAAGCCGCGGCCGACCTCGGCTGCCCACGCTGGAAGACGTTCTTTGTCGTCACGCTGCCCCTCGCGTTACCCGGCGTCGGCGCCGGGGCTCTTTTGTGCTTCATCCCAATCGTCGGCGAATTCGTCATTCCGGATCTGCTCGGCGGTTCGGATACCACCATGATCGGCCAGACTTTGTGGACAGAATTCTTTGCAAACAAGGACTGGCCGGTCGCATCGGCAGTCGCGGTGGTGTTGCTCGTGCTGCTGATGGCGCCGATCGCCGTCTACCAGCATCTGCAGACCCGGGGAATCGACGGGGAGCGGAGATGACGCGCATCTCTTCTACCAACGTCGTCGCGATTGCATTGGGGCTCGCTTTTCTCTACGCCCCGATCGCAATCCTCGTCATCTATTCGTTCAACGCGTCCCGACTGGTGACCGTTTGGGGCGGCTGGTCGATGCGCTGGTACGCGGCGCTCCTCGATGATCGCGCCATGATCGATGCAGCGCTTGCCTCTCTCGGCGTCGCTGCCGCTTCGGCTGCGCTTGCAACAGTGCTTGGCACCATGGCGGCGCTGGCTCTGACCCGGTTCCGTTTCCGCGGCCGCCTGCCATTCGCCGCGATGATTTACGCGCCGCTGGTGATGCCGGAAGTCATCACCGGGCTGTCGCTGTTGCTTCTATTCGTAGCCGTCGATCTCGACCGCGGCTTTCTCACCGTCATCCTGGCCCACACCACGCTCACGATGTGCTTCGTCGCCATCATCGTTCAGTCGCGTCTTGCGGGCTTCGATCGCAGCCTTGAAGAGGCCGCGATGGACCTCGGCTGCCCGCCCGGCCGCACTTTCCTTGTCGTCACACTGCCGCTCATCATGCCGGCCGTGACTGCAGGATTTCTACTGGCGTTCTCGCTTTCCCTGGATGACCTTGTCGTCGCGAGTTTCACGACCGGCCCAGGCGCCACGACACTCCCGATTCGCATTTATTCCGAAGTGCGGCTCGGTGTGAAACCAGAGATCAACGCGGTGTGCACGATCTTTATCGCCGTGG
>Ga0209060_10003740_pt1 | contig 12424 bp, 10 predicted proteins | sample Coa_R1_8_FD_187155 | JGI IMG/M metagenome (GOLD analysis project Ga0209060, IMG submission 187155) | Surface soil microbial communities from Centralia Pennsylvania, which are recovering from an underground coalmine fire - Coalmine... | ecosystem: Environmental > Terrestrial > Soil >...
GTTAGCACACCTGCTTCTAGTACGGCCCACTTTCGTGATGTGACGGGCGGTGTGTACAAGGCCCGGGAACGTATTCACCGCGGCGTTCTGATCCGCGATTACTAGCGATTCCAGCTTCATGGAGTCGAGTTGCAGACTCCAATCCGAACTGAGGCCGGCTTTTTCCGATTAGCTCCCCCTCACGGGTTTGCGACGGTTTGTACCGACCATTGTAGCACGTGTGTAGCCCTGGACATAAAGGCCATGAGGACTTGACGTCATCCCCACCTTCCTCCTCGTTATCCGAGGCAGTTTCACTAGAGTGCCCGGCTTGACCCGATGGCAACTAGGGATAAGGGTTGCGCTCGTTGCGGGACTTAACCCAACATCTCACGACACGAGCTGACGACAGCCATGCAGCACCTCCGCAGCAGTTCTTGCGAAAAGGGATGTTTCCACCCCGGTCCACTGCGCTTCGAGCCCAGGTAAGGTTCTTCGCGTTGCGTCGAATTGAACCACATGCTCCACCGCTTGTGCGGGCCCCCGTCAATTCCTTTGAGTTTCAGCCTTGCGACCGTACTCCCCAGGCGGATTGCTTATCGCGTTAGCTTCGGCACGGCAGGATTGGGTACCTGCTACACCAAGCAATCATCGTTTAGGGCTAGGACTACCAGGGTATCTAATCCTGTTTGCTCCCCTAGCTTTCGCGCCTCAGCGTCAGTTGTGGTCCAGTGCGCCGCTTTCGCCACAGGTGTTCCTCCCGATATCTACGCATTTCACCGCTACACCGGGAATTCCACGCACCTCTCCCACACTCCAGCACGGCAGTTTCGCCTGCAGGCTCTGAGTTAAGCCCAGAGGTTTCACAGGTGACTTACCGCACCGCCTACGCGCCCTTTACGCCCAATAATTCCGAACAACGCTCGCCCCCCTCGTATTACCGCGGCTGCTGGCACGAAGTTAGCCGGGGCTTCTTCCACCGGTACCGTCATAATCGTCCCGGTCGAAAGGAGTTTACGTCCCAAGGGACTTCATCCTCCACGCGGCGTTGCTGCGTCAGGGTTTCCCCCATTGCGCAAAATTCCCCACTGCTGCCTCCCGTAGGAGTCTGGACCGTGTTTCAGTTCCAGTGTGTCCGTGCGCCCTCTCAGGCCGGATACCGATCTTCGCCTTGGTGGGCCGTTACCCCGCCAACTAGCTAATCAGCCGCGACCCCCTCTCCAAGCGCATTGCTGCTTTGATCTCGCGATGTTATGCGGTATTAGCCCCGGTTTCCCGGAGTTATTCCCCACTCGGAGGTAGGTTAGTCACGTGTTACTCACCCGGTCGCCACTTTACTCATGGATTGCTCCACTTTCTCGTTCGACTTGCATGTGTTAGGCACGCCGCCAGCGTTGATTCTGAGCCAGGATCAAACTCTCGTTTGAAACCTGATCGCCTGCCGACGGGTAGAAGGCAGGCTGCCAGCTCCATCGCTCGAAAGGATGTGCTGGCGACCACGTGAATCCTCTTGCGAAGATTCCGCGGCCCATCTTGTGAGATCGCTTCGGACTTATGCCCGAAACCGTTCTCTCACGACTGGCACGTTCAACCAAATTTTCAAAGACCGAATCGCTTTCCGCCTGAGCGGCCCGAATTCAGTCCGGAGGGAAGCACACAAGTGCGCCTCCATCCGTCCTCGAAACCTTACAACCATACCTTGCCGCGAAAAACGCTGTCAACGCACGCTCCGCACAGGATTTCCACGTGTTTTCCACACAAGAAAGCCGGTTGAGCTCAGCGCCCCCTGAGCGAATCTCAAGCGCGCAACGGTATGGTCTTCCGCTTTGAAAAGCACCAGATTCCGGCGCAGCCGAAAGCGGAAGACAGAAAATTGAGAAAAGAACTTACTTTGGAGGTCCTTGCTTTGAAGGTACCCTTCAGAAACCTACTGGTGTTTCCGAATCAAGCCCCGTGGCCGGGGCGATTGAGAGATCGAATCTCTCTAAAATATTAGATGCCGGACGCGCACGAGAGTTGCAGAAATGCGCCCAGCCAGCCACACAAATGCTCTCGGTTCATTGTTTATAGCAAGGAAGACGAAAAAGCGCAAGGGGGTATCGAAAAAAGTGCACGAAAGTTTACCGGAATGGTTCCCGGGTGACCGCAAGGCCTATCATTCCAAGGCGACGGCGGGGGTGCGTTACAGGCTCCCTTTTCGCGTTTTGAGTTTTCGGCATTCGTAACGCCGGGACCCGGGTCACGATCCTTGCCCTCCAAAGTCTATATTATTCTTTGTTCGAAAATGGAACGAGAGAGTGAGGCTACTCGCCCCGTCTCACGCCATGTTAGAGGTGCGGCGTTTGGGCTCGGAGGAACAAATGGTCAAGCCAAAATCTAAAGGTGCAGGGATCATCAGCGCGGACCAGAAAAGAACTCTTTCCATGCTGTCTCCTATCACTCCGGCAGCTCCGGAACTAATTGTTCCGAGAACGAATTTACCAGAACAACTGCGTGCCGAAATCGCATCCTCGGAGCCGGTGAAGGTGTTCGTCGCTGGACAGCGGGGGATGGGGAAGACAACCGAGCTCCGGAGGTTTGTGAATCTGCTGGAAGACTCCGAGTTTCTTCCGATCTTCCTCCAGTTTGGAGCTCAAGAAAAAATAGACCACTCCAGCCTGATCAGGTTGATGGCGAAGGCGCTTCAAGCCGAAAGAGGATCAGCCGTGGATGGACGAGTCTTCGAGCGCGTGACAGAGTGGTATGCCGCGGAGGAGGTTGTGGTGCTTGCTGAGGAAGGGCGCGAGGGCAGGGCGTCGATCGGCGGCAAACTGATATTAGCCGAAGCAAGTGGGGGCCTCGTCGCGAAGAAGATGAAATCTAGCAAGAAAACCACGATCACCGACAAGACGATAGCTGCACTAGTCGATCGCTTCAATTCCTGCATAGAGGAGGTCGAGAAAGAGTCCGAGCGACGACTGGTCTTCGTGGTTGACGATATTGACAAAGTGCAGGACGCAGGTTCAGTTAGCTCTACGTTCATTCACGCATCGCACCTAATCGGGTCCATAAACTGCGCCTGCATATTCACTGTTCCCATAACGTATGCCACGTCAAATTACGTGCGTATCGCTGGGCTGCCTTATAACGGCATTCACAGAGTACCCGCAGTCGACCTCTTCGACGAAAAGGGCAACCGAAACAACGAAGCGCAGAGATTCATGGAACATGTCTTCGAACTTAGGATGCCGTACAACCCGGTACCCAAGGAGCTTCTCGACACGGTCCTCGACTTCAGCGGCGGGGTCCTCATTGATGCAATGAGAATTCTGCGCGGCATCTGTAAATCAACAATCTTGGATCCAACGCTCAAAGTTGATGCTGCCATTGTCGAAGAACAATGCCAACAATTGGTCGATGATTACCAATTTGTAATAGACAGTCTGCCCCTGTGGCAAGCGGTAGCAGAAATGGCGGCCGCGCAGAAAAGACGGACGCTCGTGGCCGAGGGCCTATTACCTGAGCTCCTTTACAAGATGATTCTCATCGAATATAGGCAGAAAAAGGCATGGTTCAACTTGCATCCTGCCGCCAGGCGCCTCTATGAGCAGAACAGGACGACGCTGGACCTAGGCTCGAACCAATGACGCAATTCAACGCCATCAGACTCAAGCTTCGTGACCTGTTGTTCGAGATCGAGGGAGAGGAGGGGGCTAAATTTCTACTGTGTATCTGCGATGATCGCGCGGTGCGCCGAACAGCTAGGAAACGACTCATAGAGGAGCTCAGAGAACATGGAAAGGTGGTCACTTCGATATCTGCAAAAAAAGCCTCAGGCAGCCTACTCTCTACCTTCACGGAGGCCGTCCGTATCCGTGACGGCGACTGTATAAATCTCTGGGGAATTCCCGGAATGAGGTCCGCGGCTGCATCCCAAATTTTCGAGGAGCTCAATTTTCACCGCGACACCCTGGCATCTTTTAGCAAGCCGCTCCTTGTCTGGATTACAAGCTCACAAGCGCAGCGGCTGGCGTCCACAGCGCCGGATTTTTGGAGCCGGCGAACGGCGGTTTATTTCTTTGATAACCCATCGGCACAGGATTTGCTCCGCAGGTTGTTTGCCCGGAAGGCGAGTGTCAAGACCAAACAGCCTTCACAAATCGAAAAATCGTTCACGGAGATCCTTTCATCTGAAAAAAATCTCAGCCGATGCCTCAGACGGAAGCAACAGTTCACGCCGGAGGCGGCGGACGAACACATTAGAAAATTGGATGCGAGCCTAGATTACCTCTCACGCCAGTGCGCAGCCGGTCGCCAGCTCGAAGTTACTTTATGGTTATGGAACGCAGCCGCAGTGGAGAGTTTCCTACGTTTTTTTGTCAACCGCCTAGAGCCCGTCGAGAGGAACGTCTACGACTACGTCTACACGGATCGCTCGGAGGTCATCCTTCAGTTAGCAGAGGAGATGCCGAAAGTTCTGACGGATTACGCAGCATCAGTAAAGGACAAAGTTCGCCAGAAGAGGAGAGCGGACATATTAAAGTTTTTTATGAATGCCGCCATCACAAAGCTGAATTCGGTGCTGCAGGATATCCACTTGCAGGAATCCCGCTCGGTACATAGGCTTCCGGAGCTCTCGGACGAAGTGCTCTCGAAAGAGGACCTCGCTTGGTACGAGCGCCCCGAGAAAGATGACCCGGAAAGCCAAGCCGTTTACGATTTGGAGAGTTGGCTATCGGGGTACAGCACCGAGCGGCCAAAATACTTCTCCGACGATGAAGCTCGAATTCTTAAGGTGCTTTATTCCGACTCCAACGAGCCCACCGATGTGGCCGAGATAATGAACCTTCCCGTTCAAAAAGCAAGACAGCGAATCAGCGAACTGAGAGAAAAGGTACAGCTTTACTTGTCCGGAGAGTGGCTTAACACGAATAGACTGGCATCAAGGAGGTCCGGCGATAAAAATGTGCACCAATAGCCCTCTCTACCCCTGCGAACGTTTTCGACAGCCCCAGCGGCTTTCCAGGGGTCTGACTCAGACTGACGGTTCCCCATTGATTGCAGGGCGTCGATGATAGAGAATCGCGCTTCGTCGATCTGACCTTTCCAAATCCCACTTCTGGCAACATCCGCCAGAAGTCGGGCACCCACATCCGGTGGGATTCCCACATACGGTTGTGGACGGGAATTCAGAGTCCTCATCCCCTCGATTCGTTCGGACGCGGCAGTCCTTTCTGTCGCCCCTCCGGGGCTGGTTCAGTGTTGTCTCTCGCCACCCACGGCTCGCGACTTGGGCTGCGTTCTGTTGCTCCTTCGGAGCTGGGCTCCAGAGGATTCCGACCGCCTGCGATCGAATCACGCAGGCGGAACGTTCGCATTCCCAATATGAAATGGCGTGAGCATTTTTGTGACCCCCATCACCGCCTTCAATAATCCCGGCGAGCCCATGGCGCAAGCCATGGGTATGCTAGCCCGGGGGGGGCGAAAGAAGATGGCGCATACCTTGGGAAATATTTTGTTGCATTTCATCTTTTCGACCGCGGGGCGCCGCCCTTTGATTGAGCCCGAATTTCGGGTTGATTTATTCGCTTATCTCGGCGGAATTATCCGGGAGATGAACGGTACGGCATTGATCGTGAACGGTACGGCTGATCATGTTCACATTCGGCAGCCGAGATTGCGCGCGTGGTGAAGACGAATTCATCGCGTTGGGTACGCGAGAAACATTTGGCCAGTTTCGCGTGGCAGACGGGATATGGAGTATTCAGCGTTAGTGAATCGAGTGTCGCGGCCGTGAGCGAATACATTGCTGGCCAGCAGGAACACACCGAATGCATTCGTCTCAATAAGAGTTCATCGCGTTTTTGAAGAAGAACCATGTGGAATACGATCCGCGGTACGTTTGGGATTGACGTGCGTTTCTTTCGCCCCTCCGGGGCTTGTTCGGTCGCCGGCCTCGGTCCCCACGGCTTGCGCCGTGGGCTGCATTCTTTCGCCGCTTCGCGGCCGGGCCCAGGTATCGCCGGCGGATAGCCCTTCGACTTCGCTCAGTACAGGCTCCGGCGGCGATAAAGCCGATCTCAAGTAACGCGCAATTCCCGGGTTGAGTCTTGCTGGCTCAATGCCGACGCCCCTCGCAACCTGCTGACTCGATTAGACTTCATCGATAACAATACATTTTTGTACTTATATTAAAGTACATAAGAATGTTCCTTCAGGAACATATGTAAAAATTACCCCTCCGCCTCCAATTGTGGGAAACTAACCGCATGCCGCATTCCTACGCGACTTCACGTTTCAGACGACCTCAAGCCGCTCTGATATGGATCGCCCTCATGCTCTCTCTCGCATCATCGGCCGCTGCGGCACAGGCAGCTCGGCAGAAGGTCATTATCGATACCGACATCGGCGACGACGTTGACGACGCCTTTGCAATCGCGCTGGCGGTGAAGTCGCCCGAGTTGGAGATTCTGGGCGTGACTACCACCTTCGGCGATACCGACACGCGGGCGCGAATTGCGGACCGGTTGCTGGGCGAGGTGGGGCGGTCGGATATTCCGGTGCTGGCGGGGCACCCAACGTCGGCGAAGACTTCGATGTCCCAGGGGCGGTACGCGCTGGGCGGCCACTGGGCGAAGGCGTCGCATGGCGATGCGGTGGAATTTATTCTCGACGAGATTCGCAAGTATCCGGGGGAGATCACGCTGATTGGGATTGGTCCGCTGGGGAACGTGGGGGCGGCTATCGATCGCGATGCAGCGACCTTTAGGAAGCTGAAGCGCGTGGTGCTCATGGGAGGATCGGTGCGGCGCGGGTATGGAGATTTCGGATACAACGAGCACTTTCCGCCACAGCCGGAGTGGAACATCCTGAATGATGTCGCGTCGGCGCAGAAGCTGCTGGCGTCGGGCGTACCGGTGTACATGATGCCGCTGGACTCGACGCAGCTGAAGCTGGACGAGGTGAAGCGCGCGTTTCTGTTTACGCGCGGGACTCCGGTGACGGATGCGCTGACGATTCTGTATCACATGTGGGCGCAGGAGACGCCGACGTTGTTTGATCCGATGGCGGTGGCGTTTGCGGTGCGGCCGGAGCTGTGTCCGGTGACGGCGCTGCATATTCGCGTGGATGAGAAGGGATACACGCGCGAGGAGCCCGGGGCGCCGAATGCGCAGGTTTGTCTGGATTCGAAGCCGGATGATTTTTTTCTGTTTTATTTGCGGCGCGTGGGCGGGACGGAGTAAGTCGCTTCTTTAGCCAGGAAGTCAGATTCCCCACCCTAACCACACAAAACGCGGGTAGGATGGGGCACCCTCGGTTTTGCGAAATCAAATGAAAAATATGCGATGGATTCTGATTGCGGTCTTTGTATTCAGCCTAATGGCCTCGGCGCAGACGAAGCAGAATGCGGATTTGATCGTGAGCGGCGGGATCGTGGTCACGATGGATTCGGGGCGCGCGATTATCAACGACGGCTCGGTTGCAGTGCGCGGAGATTCGATTGTGGCCGTCGGGCCGCGGGCGGAGATCGAGGCGCGCTACAAATCCGGGCAGATGATTGACGCGCGCGGGCATCTGGTGCTGCCGGGGTTTATCAATGGGCACACGCATGTCCCGATGACTTTGTTTCGCGGGCTGCATGATGACGTCACGCTGGATGAGTGGCTGCATAAGTACATCTTCCCGGCGGAAGCGAAGAACGTGAATGAGGATTTCGTGCGCTGGGGGACGCGGCTGGCGGCGGCGGAGCAGATTCGCGCGGGCGTGACTACGTTTGCCGACATGTATTACTTCGAGGATGCGGTCGCCGACGAGACGAAGAAGGCGGGCATGCGCGGGGTGCTGGGAGAGACGTTTCTCGACTTTCCTGCGCCGGATAACAAGAGCGAAGCGGCGATGCTGGCGTATACCGAGAAGTTTTTGCAGCGGTGGCGGGGGGATGCGCTGATCCATGCGGCTCCGGCGCCGCATTCGATGTACACGTGTTCGAAGAAGACTTTGCAGGATGCCGCGGCTTTGGCGCGGAAGTATCAGGCGCCGATTCTGATTCACGTGGCAGAGATGAAAAAAGAGCGCGACGACAGCGAGGCGCAGCATGGGATGTCGCCGGTGAAGTATCTGGACAGCATCGGCGTGCTTGGGCCGGATGTGGTGGCGGCGCACTGCATCTTCGTGGATGCGGCGGATGAGAAGATCCTGGCGGAGAAGCATGTGGGATGCGTGCATAATCCGTCGAGCAACATGATGATCGCCAGCGGCGTGTCTCCGGTGCCCGAGATGCGGGCGGCGGGCATTGCCGTGGGATTGGGCACGGATGGTCCGGCGGGGAGCAACAACGATCTCGATTTGATGGAGGAGATCGATCTGGCGGCGAAGCTGGCGAAGATCACGAAGATGGATCCGCGGGCGCTGGGCGCGATGGCGGTGGTCGCGATGGCGACGATCGATGGGGCGCGAGCGCTGCATATGGATAAGGAAATTGGATCTATCGAGCCGGGAAAGAAGGCGGATCTGGCGCTGATCAGTTTGAATGAGCCGAATGCCGTGCCGATGTACGACGTCTATGCACAGATTGCGTATTCGCTGAAGGGGAGCGATGTGGATACGGTGGTGATCGGCGGGCGTGTGGTGATGCGCGATCGCAAGCTGCTGACCGTGGATGAGCCTGCCGTGCTGGAGAAGGCGCGGGAGTATGGCGAGTCGGTGAAGAAGTCGTTGGGAATGAAGTAGGACAAGGAGCCTCGGACGCCCCGCCCGAGTAGGACTCTACACGAACCCATCCAGCCGGCCGACGAGGCGTCCGCCATTCCGTGACCTATATAATCGAAGATTCTTATGGCGGCTGTTCTGGACAAGATTGTTGCGGCTACGCGGGCGCGGATGTTTGAGGCGAAGCGCGGGGCGGACCTGCGCGATCTGGAGCGGCGGGCGGAACAGCATGTTCCGCGCGGGTTTCGGCGGGCGCTGGAAAATTCCCACCCTCCCGCACAAAACGCGGGAAGGGTTGCGCAACCAGGTCAAATCTCCGTCATCGCTGAGTTGAAGAAGGCTTCACCTTCGAAGGGATTGATTCGGGGGGATTTTCATCCGGCGGATTTGGCGAGGGAGTTGGAGATTGCTGGAGCCGCGGCACTTTCGGTGCTTACCGATGAAGAATTCTTTCAGGGATCACTTGGGAATTTGCGGGCGGCTTCGGGGGCGGTTTCGATTCCCTGCTTGCGCAAGGATTTCATCGTGGATGAGTTCCAGATATTTGAGGCGCGAGCGAACTCGGCCGACGCCGTGCTGCTGATTGTGGCGGCGCTATCGCAAGGGGAGTTGGTGGCGCTGTCGCGCAGTGCGCGAGCCCGCGGGTTGGACGCGCTCGTCGAAGTGCACGATGAAGAAGAGTTACAACGTGCGCTCGATGCAGGATGCGATCTGATCGGGGTGAACTCGCGCGATCTGCGAACCTTTCAGGTGGATCTGGATACGGCGCTCCGGCTGGCCGAGAAGATTCCTGCGGGCGTGGTGCGCGTCGCGGAGAGCGGGATTCAGTTTGCGCAGGATGTGGAACGGTTGCGGGCTGCGGGGTATCACGCATTTCTGGTGGGCGAGTCGTTGATGCGGGCGGAGCGTCCGGGTGAGGCGCTGCGGAGGTTGATGCATGCGCCGAGTTGCGAGTTTCGCGTGCCGAGCGTGTGATCTCTTACTTCTGGCAAAACCATCCGAAACTGGGCAGCCGTTTTGTTTATGAAGTTCAGTTCGGCGACGGAGGCAGGGATCCTTCTGCTGCGCAGAACGACAAGAGATTTTACCGGTCACTGACAAGTGACGAGTGGCCACTGTTTTATGACTTGGATAAAGATTTGCGGGATGACGAATCTGGAGGACGCGCAGGTCGCGGTGGACGCGGGCGCAGATGCGGTTGGTTTCGTGTTTTATGAGAGGAGTCCGCGCTGCGTGGGCGTAGAGAAGGGGCGGGAGATGGTGGCGAGGTTGCCAGAAAGTGTGGAGAAGGTTGGCGTGTTCGCGGGCGAGAGTCTGCTGACCGCCGCGGAAGTCGGAGCTTCGGTGGGACTCGACTCGCTGCAGATCTATCCATTGGCTCATCCGAAGGGGTTGGAGATTTTGAGCAATGTAAAAGCGTGGCCTCCTGCCGAACGACGACTCGGACAACGAAAAATCTATCTCGCATTGCCCATGTCTACGCTGGTAGCGCAGCGAGCCCAGCAGGAGGGGCTAACCATCGAAATGCAGGATCCGGATGGCAAGTTCGTGGCGCTTGTTCTTGATTCCGGCAGTGGTCAGCGGCCTGGGGGCACCGGTGTAACGTTCGATTGGGATCAGGCCGCCGCGACAGTTGCGGGCTTAAGCCTGCGTCACAAGGTGGCCATCGCTGGTGGCTTGACGCCAGAAAATGTTGCCCAGGCAATTGGTATCCTTCGGCCTTGGGGAGTGGATGTGGCTTCGGGTGTTGAGGCTTCACCGGGGAAAAAAGATCCGCAAAAGGTACGGGAATTTGTGCGCGCGGTGCGGGAAATCGATGGGAAGGCGGGATAGGAATGGCTACGGTTCCGAGAACCAGTAAAGTCAAGACCCCCACCCTAACCGCACAAAACGCCGTTGGGATGGGGCACCCGCGAGAGACGAAAGTCAAAGTTCCCACCCTGTCGCATATTGCACGAGAAGAGTGGGGCAACCGTCATTCATCAAACGAGGCGGGGCGGTTTGGGGTTTATGGGGGACGGTATGTTCCTGAAACTTTGATGGCGGCTCTGGAGGAACTGGAGCGCGAGTATGAGAAAGCCAAGCGCGATCACAAATTTCAGGCTCGGCTGGGCGAACTGCTGAAGACTTATGCGGGGCGACCTACGCCATTGTTTTTTGCGCGGCGGCTTACGCAGAAGCTGGGCGGAGCGAAGATTTATCTCAAGCGCGAAGATCTTCTGCACACCGGGGCGCACAAGATCAACAACTGCCTGGGACAGGCGCTCTTGGTCGAGCGCATGGGCAAGCATCGCGTCATCGCGGAAACAGGGGCGGGGCAGCATGGAGTTGCTACCGCTACCGTGTGTGCGCTGTTCGGCTTCGACTGCGTTGTCTACATGGGGACGGAAGACATGCGGCGGCAGGAGTTGAATGTGTTCCGCATGCGGTTGCTTGGGGCCGAGGTGCGCGGGGTCAATTCCGGTTCGCGCACGTTGAAGGACGCGATCAACGAGGCCATGCGCGACTGGGTCACCAACGTGCGCACCACTCATTATTTATTGGGGAGCGTGCTGGGGGCGCATCCGTATCCGACAATGGTGCGGGATTTTCATCGCGTGATAGGGCGGGAGGCGCGGGCACAGATTTTGAAAGCTGAGGGCAAGCTGCCAACCGCCGTGATTGCCTGCGTGGGCGGCGGATCGAATTCGATTGGGATCTTCTACGATTTCCTGAACGACAAGAAAGTTCGTTTGATCGGCGTCGAGGCCGGAGGGCGTGGCGAGGCTCTGGGCGATCATGCGGCGCGGTTTCGTGGAGGCTCGCCGGGCGTGCTGCAGGGGACATATTCGTACGTGCTGCAGGATTCGAGCGGGCAGATCGCCCTTACGCATTCCGTGTCGGCGGGATTGGATTATCCGTCGATCGGACCGGAGCATGCAGCGTTGCGTGATGCGGGGCGGGCTGAGTACGTTCCGGCTTCGGACGCGGAAGCGTTGGAAGCGACAACACTGCTGGCGCGGACGGAGGGAGTTATTCCTGCGCTCGAGTCGGCTCATGCCGTCGCGGAGGTCATCAAGCGAGCGCCGAAGATGAAGAAGTCAGATGTCGTGATAGTGAATGTTTCGGGGCGGGGGGATAAGGATATCGGGATTCTGCGGGAGAATTTGAAGATCGATTCGTAACGGGCGAATTGGTGTCGGGATTCCTTTCGGGGCCGGTGGTAAGACCAGCGAACACAAGGTTCTTCGACTGCGGTTTGGCCTCGCTTTCAGCGAAGCCAAATATTCGCTCAGGACGATAGGGCGGTAATTCTTGCTCAGGATGAACACGTCCTTTTGATTATGCCTTTGACGTTTTATAACAGGCCCGGTCTGGTCGCTTATGTGACTTGCGGCGATCCGGATCTTGGCACGACGCGTGAGATTGTCCTCGCGGCGATTGCGGCTGGGGCGGACGTGATCGAGCTGGGCGTTCCCTTCAGTGATCCGGTGGCGGATGGGCCGGTGATTCAGCGGGCTAGCGAGCGGGCGCTGCGGCATGGAACTTCGCTGGCGCAGGTACTGACTCTGGCGGCCGAGATTCGGCAGCAGGCTCAGTCCACGGGTCTCATTGTGTTTTCGTATTTAAATCCCATCCTGCGGATGGGCACGGAAAAGTTCTGCAAAGTGGCGCGGGCCGCCGGAGTAGATGGCGCCCTGGTCACGGATCTTCCGGTCGAAGAGGCGGACGATTATCTGCGAGGGATGCGGGAGCATGATTTGTCTCCCGTGTTCCT
>Ga0209060_10003741_pt1 | contig 12424 bp, 9 predicted proteins | sample Coa_R1_8_FD_187155 | JGI IMG/M metagenome (GOLD analysis project Ga0209060, IMG submission 187155) | Surface soil microbial communities from Centralia Pennsylvania, which are recovering from an underground coalmine fire - Coalmine... | ecosystem: Environmental > Terrestrial > Soil > Unclassified...
CCAGGCTGGAGAAGGAAGGATGGGTATCCATCGATAAACAGCGTAATTTAAGCCTGACCGACCCCAAGGGGCTCGAGGAATTCGCCGGAAAATAAATCCGGCTCTTTATTCCGGCTTAGCGTCCGGTTTCCTTAAATAAAACATCGACCTTAAAGTAAAATAAAGAAGGGGCAGCACCCCGCCCGCGACGAAAGTAAGGTCCCCCGCCACCCTGGCCCAGGTGAGTTTTTGGACAATGGGCTGGTTCCAGAAATCCGCGCTTCGGGCGAACCAATAGCCCCGGGTGTAGCTTTGGACCATCTCCAATACGCCCACCGGGAAGATGTCCAGGACCAGCATCAGCATCAGCCCCACCTGCAGCGACCAGAAGGAGATCTTGAGGATGCGGTTCGACCAATGTTCGGGCTTCACCAGGAACCGCAGCACGAAAACCAGGGCCGCGAGGGCCAGGTTTCCGTAAACACCCATTAAGGCCGCGTGGCCATGGTTCGGCGTCAGGTAGGTGGCGTGCTCGTAATAACTGACGATGGGCAGGTTGATGAGAAAGCCGAAAACGCCTGCCCCCAGGAAGTTCCAGAAGCCGACGGCGATCAGGAACATGATGGCCCAATAGTGGGCGAAAAAGCCGTCCGCCTCCTTGGTCCCCGCCTCGCCCCGCCTCAGTTTGGCGAAGTCATAGGCTTCTAGCGTCAAAAGGAGCAGGGGTACCACTTCCATGGCCGAGAAAAAAGCGCCCAGGGCCAGGTTGATGGCCGGTTGAGCGGTCCAATAGTAATGGTGGCCCGTGCCGATAAGTCCCGATCCCAGGTAAAGGATGATGTCCAGGTAGACCACCCGCACCGCGGTCTTGGTGGTCACCAGCCCCAGGATCACGAAGAAGTAGGCCACCACGATGGTGGTGAAAAGTTCGAAAAAGTTCTCCACCCACAGGTGGACCACCCACCAACGCCAAAAATCGGCGATGGCGAAATTGGTCTTCGGGGTATAAAGCAACCCCGCCGAGAACATCAAGGGGATGGCCAGGATGCCGTAAACCAAAAGGTAAGGAAGGCTCCCCCAATCCTGCCCCTTGAGCCTACCCCAAACCGCGCGCAGGACCAGGATGGCCCAGATGCCCATGCCCGCGGTCAAGAGGATCTGCCAGAAACGGCCCAATTCCAGGTATTCCCAGCCCTGGTGCCCGAACCAGAACCAGAAGTTGCCCAGCTTGTCCTTGATCCCCAAATACTCGCCCACGATGGAACCCACGGCCACCAGCACCACCGCGCCGAAGAGCACGTTCACCCAGAAAGCCTGGTACTTGGGTTCCCTTTTTCCGATGAAGGGGGCGATGAAGAGGCCCGCCGCGAGCCAGGCCGTGGCCACCCAGAAAATGGAAAGCTGGAGGTGCCAGGTGCGCGTGATGGTGGTGGGAAGGATATCCCGGATGTCGATGCCGTAAAACCCGGTGGCTTCCACGAAGTAGTGGGCGGTAAAGACTCCCATGAGGGTTTGGAAGGCGAAGAGGGCCGCCACTACCAGGAAATATTTGTAGGTCGCCAGCTGGCTCGCCGTGACCTTGAAATCCTTCAGCGGAAGGCTTTTTTTGATCGTCGGTTCGTCCCCACCCCAGCCCAGGTAGTCGAACCGCCCGAAGAACATGAGCACCAGGGCACAGCCTCCTAAAAGGGAAATCAGGGAGAGGACGCTCCAGAGGAACACCGCCCGGGTGGGGCGGTTGCCCACCGCATCCTCGGGGGGCCAATTGTTGGTGTAGCTGTAATTCTTTCCCGGCCTTTGGGTCGAGGCGGCCCAGGCGGTCCAGGCGAAAAAGTCGGTCAGGCTCTGGACTTCGCCGGCGGTCTTCACGTAGTCCTTGGGGAGGCTGTGGTCCCCCCCGCTGTTCATGAAAAGATCCACATAGCGGGCCGTGAGGGCGGGCCAGGCTTGGGCCTGTTCCCCGGTCAGGGTGAGGGTCAAGCTGTTGTCGTCATACCGGTTGGTCTTGGCGTCGGCGACCACCTGCTGATCGATTCGGGCCTTCTGGTCTTCGGGCAAGGAGGCATAATTTTTTTTGAACACCGCCTGGGCCTTCGTGTCACGCTGCATCCATGCGGAGATATGCAGGTAGTCGTCGGTAAAATCCGGCCCCCGGTAGGCGCCATGCCCGAATACCGAGCCGTAATCCATCAGGCCGTATTTTTGGAAAACCGCCTGTCCTGCCAGTATATCCTCTCCAGTGAAAAGCGTTCTTCCAGAGGGATCCACTACTTTAGCGGGAATGGGGGGGGCGTTCTCGTAAACTTTCTTCCCCATGAACATCAAAACCGTGAACCCAAAAATGACCACCAATACCGCCGCGTGCCGCCAAGCCTTGGAAATTTCCACCATCCGCCTCCATGTTCAAAAGGAATATTGCCTATCTTTTAACAGACGTTTTAAGCGAGTTCAACGCCGGAAGCCATGACTTAAGTCATGGCTCACACATCCCTGCATAAAGTTAAACAACACTGCAAAACTCGGGCCTCTTAAGCGGGGCTCAACGACGGGGAAACAACCCCCAGAAGATATTGGATGACGTCCGCGGCCTCGTAGGAAAGCCCGCCGCCCTTCAGGAACTTGGCGATCCGTCCCAGGTCATCCCCGGAAGTGACCAGGGGTTTTTCCTCATGCCCGCTTTTCTGGATCTGGCCCAGGCCGATGTCCGCCATCAACCCGTTACAAACGCACTTGCGCCCGCGGGTGTCTTCCGGCTTCCCTTCCTTCTGCAGGTAGGTTTCGACGGGCTCGCCCGGACAGCGGTAGCCCACCGAGCCGTCTTTGCGCTTAAAGGGCGTCCGGAGATAGCCCAGGTCGCAGATCCGGGGACGTGCCCGGTAAAGGGCTTCCTCGGAAACCGTCCCTTCCAACCGCACTACCTTGAAAGGAAAACCTGCGGGGGAGGCGAGGGGGTCGGTGTGCACCTCTTCCCGACCCCTCAAAACCTTGGCTAAAACCCTCCGTTTGATCCGGCGGGCCATGCCCGATTCCTCGCAATAGGCGAAAACCGTGCCGGCCTGGATACCTGCGGCTCCTTGGGCCAGGGCTTCCTTCAATTTTTGGGGATCGGCGTAGGACCCCGCCAGCCAAAAAGGAAGTTCCAATTTGCGGAAGGCTTCCAAGTCCACCTTGTCCTTGGGCCCATAAACCGGCTCGCCCTTTTCGTTCAGATGCAAGGGCCCCCGGGGCGGGGCGTTGTGTCCGCCGGCTGTGGGTCCCTCGATGACAAAACCGTCCACGCGGCCCGAGGATTTCTTGGCCAGCGTGACCGCCAAAACCTCCGAGGAAACGATGGCGATGAATTTCGGCCGTTTCACGGCCCTCCCGGGATTGTCCAGGATTTCACCCGGGTTAAAGCGGACATGGAAATCATCCGCAGAAGAAGCGCTTTGGACATTGATCTTCAACTCGACGGGTTGGTGGAAAGCCAGCTGGTCGAGGAGGGCCGGGATGGCGCGCGGGATGCCCGCGCCCATCAGCACATAATCCACCCCCGCCAAAAGGGCGCCATAAAGTGACGGCAGGGTGGGAAGCTGGATCTTTTCGAGATAATTGATGCCCACCCGTCCCCCATGCCCTTCCTTGGCTAGGAATACCTCCACAAAATTGGCGGCCACGGTCAGTTCCACCAGTTCCACGGGAGGGTCCAATGAAAACATGGGTGGGTTCTTGAAAGACGCGTTCCAGGCTTTCCCACCCGGGATGAAATATTTTTCCAACACCCTTTGGGCCAGCAAGGGATTGGGGAAAGCGTTCAAGGCCCTTCGGGTGGAACCGTCCGGGTCCCCCATTTGAAGCCGCCGGGCCATGATATTCTCCAGGGCCGTTCCTGAAACCACCCCCAATTGGCCCATCCGGGCCACCGCCTTGGCCAGCTTCCAACTGGAAACCCCCACGCCCATCCCGCCTTGGATAATCACCGGTTCACTCAAGAAAAACTCCTTAGGTCAAAGTAAGGGAGTATCCGCAAAGTGGGGAATGGGGCCTATGACTCAGGTCATATTGGAGCCAAAGGGCTCCGGGTCTAATGAAAGGAGCTAAAAGAAGGGAGAACCCATGGAAGCCACCCTCTCAGACCAGCGTCCGCAAAAGCTTTATGCCGACCGGCCCTATATCGCCATTTGGGAAACCACGCGGGCCTGCGACCTGGCCTGCGTCCACTGCCGGGCCGAAGCCGCATCCAGGCGATTTCCCGGCGAATTGGATACGCGGCAGGCCTTGGAATTGATCCACCAAATCGCCGACTGGGGAGTACCCCTCTTCGTCATGACGGGCGGGGACCCTTTGAAACGGGAAGACTTGATGGTGCTGGCAAGGGAATGCTCCAAACTCGGCATCAACTTCGCGCTCGCCCCTTCGGTGACACCCTTGTTGAACGCGGATAACCTGGAAAAATTGAGGGATGCGGGGGTCCACCGCATTTCCCTTTCCTTGGATGGGGCAATGGCCATAACCCACGACAGCTTCCGGGGCATCCCCGGCACTTACAACCGTTTCTTGGAAGCCGCAGACCTTATCCGGCAGATGGGAATCCGCCTGCAGGTCAACACCACCATCGGCCGCCATAACAAGTTCCAAATCTGGGAAATGGCCCAGCTGATCCGCCGCTTTTCCATCGACCTTTGGTCGGTCTTTTTCCTGGTTCCTACCGGCCGGGGGAGCAAAGCCCAGGCTTTGAATGCCCGTGAGACGGAAGGCGTCCTCAACCAGCTTTATGAAATCCTGAAGCAGGGATGGTTCGATGTTAAAACCACCGAAGCCCACCATTTCCGTCGGGTCATCCTGCAGAAATACGGGGTGGCCCCCGACCAATTAGGTGAAGCCCTCAAGGCGAAACCCGACCCGGTTCTCGCCCGGACGGCCCGGGGCGTGGGCGATGGCCGGGGTTTCGTTTTTATTTCCCATACGGGCGACGTCTGTCCCAGCGGATTCCTGCCCTTATCCGCCGGCAATGTGAAGGACAGCCCCCTGCCCAATATCTACCAAAAAAGCTGGCTTTTCCAAAAGCTGCGCGACACCGATTCCCTCAAGGGAAAATGCGGGCGCTGCGAATACCGTTACCTTTGCGGGGGTTCCAGGGCCAGGGGTTATGCCTTGACGGGTGAAATCATGGCCGCCGATCCCTATTGCGCCTACCAACCGTCCCGGCGGGCCAAAACCCATTGAACCTTGCTCGAAGATTTCCGTTAAGGGGTTAGGCCCATTCCGTTGGGTTCCACTTCTTCCCGCAGAAGTTATGGCAACCTTCATGGCCAGGCGGAGTTGGAGGCCCGAACCGTTTCAAGGCCTTCATGAGGAACCGGATGCGCCCAATAAAACCCCCGGCCGCCATGGCGGCCGGGGGTCAACCAACGTCTGCAGCAATACCGGGAAGGTTTTTTGACACCTTCACCCTTTTAAATAAGACGGCTTCATATAAGACCCGCCATCCAAAACATATCTTTCATTTTTTCCCCGAGTGGCGTCCTTGCCCGGTCTTGAAACCTTTCCCGCGGAAAGGCAAAACCGCCTTGTGGGTGTGACGGGCACGGACTTCATGCCTCTCAAAGGCGCCCCGGTGAAAAAATTCATCAACATGCTTTGGAACGGTTTTGGGGGAGCCCTTTCCAAGCACCGGCCTTTTCCAGCGTCGGTGTTTCAGGGGACCGCCTTCCGGCCTGATCCAGGCGGCATACTCTTCCTCCGAAAACGGCATCCCTGAAGGCGGGCCCAAAGCCACCGGGTCATCCTCCAGGCCAGGCTGTCTAAAGGATTTTTCATCGTGAATCTCCACTAGGTTGTATTGGTCGTCCTTAGAAATGGTAGGTTCGGTTCTTCATTACCCCTCGTTCTTTTCATGTCCGCCTCTTTCGCACCGGTGGCCCGCCCCTTAATCGTTGTTCTCGGGGACGATGTTATCCCGCCATTTATTCTCGGCCTCATACCAGTCAGTCGTCGGGTCGTCCGCAGGACGGCCCCGGTTAGGCCAGTTGAAATAGGGCGCCTTTTCCGGCTCGTCCCGGGTCGACACTTTTTTTGCCAGACTCCTTTTTTGCTTCGTCACTGTCCGTGTCATTGTCTCCTCCTGGCTCCGTCTTGGTTTTAATCTAAACCGAAGGTGTTTTGGCCAATATGAGCCCTGTCAGTTTGGGTGGATTTATAATCCTCCTCATCCTGGAAAAAGCTCCATCGTCCTATCTAAAAATCAGAAAATAAGTTTCGTTCGGAAAATTTTTATTGGGGGCTGTCGGAAATGAAAAAATGGGGACGACCCATGGATCGCCAACCGATGGCGGCTACGGCTAACAAGCAGGCCAGTCCCCAATCCACCGCAGTTAGTCGGCATACTTGAAAAACACCTTCCAACCATGGAGTTTCCATAATAATGGGAAGGCTTAAGGCCACTGCAAGCCAAACCGCCCAAAAACGGATTGTTTTGGGAAAGGGCATTTTCCACCAGGCCTTTTCCACCGACCTCTCGGAAAATACCAAAAGCAGGCATCCCAGGATCAAAACCGCCAATCCCGCGCTTCGGGCATAGATCGCCCCCAAAGGAAGCCGCGCGAGATAAAAAGCAAAAACGGCTGAGGACAAAAGAACCCCCGATAAAACAGAGAGGCCCAAAGGCACCCTTGCCAATAGGGGTGCTTGAGGATCTCTGGGGGGCCTCGACATCGTGTCCGGGGGCGCTGGCTCACCCTCAAAGATCAGCGCGGAAACGGGGTGGACGATCAACTCCAGCCAAACCAAATGCACGGGAAGGTAAAACAATGGATACCCCAAGAGCGGGCACAGCACCGCCAGAAAAATAATGGGGATGTGGAAAGCCACCAAAAAAAGGAAAGAGCGTTGGATATTGGCGAAGATGCGGCGTCCCTCTTCCACAGTGGCCGCAATGGAAACGAAACTGTCCGATAAAAGGACGATGCTGGCCGAGGCCCGGGCCACGTCGGTGCCCCTCAAACCCATGGCGATCCCGATATCGGCTTTTTTCAGGGCTGGGGCGTCGTTGATCCCGTCCCCCGTCATCGCCACAACTTCCCCGGATTTTTTCAGCGCTTCCACAATGGAATACTTCTCGCCCGGCTGGATCCGGGCGAAGACCACTCCTTTTTTCACCTTCCGGACCATTTCTTCCGGTGGGAGTTTTTCCAAACCGGCTCCATTTATCAAATCCTCAGGTTCATGAATGATCCCCGCCGCGTCGGCAATGGCATGGGCCGTGAGGAGGTGGTCTCCCGTGATGATCTTGATCCGGATTCCGGCTCCCTGGCACATGGCCACCGCCCGGGGGACATCGGGACGCAAGGGATCCTTGAAAGCCAGCAGGCCGAAAAACCTCAACCCCTTTTCATCCTCATCCCGCCGCCCCGTGAAGGAACCCGCGTCCCGTCCGGCGACGGCCAGGACGCGGGCGCCATGGGAAGCCAACCGCCCGTTTTCCCTTTCCGCCATGGCCTTCTCCTCGGGCGAAATGGCGCAATGCTCCAAGATGCCTTCCAAGGCCCCTTTTGCCGCTATCCGCCAAATGGGGGGGGCGTCTTTTTTTCGCCAAACGTGGGACATGTGCTTTCCCACTGGATCGAAGTCATAGTCATGAATCAATTCCCAACGTTCTTGGACTTTGAGGACCTTGACCCCATGTTCCTTGGCGTGCTCAAGGATGGCCTTTTCCATGGGATCCGCCGGCTTCAACTCACAGGCCAAGGCCGAAGCCTCCAATACCGCATCCTCGCTGGCCCAGGGGGTAAGGGGCATATGGGATTCCAGGACAAAGTTCCCTTGGGTCAGGGTACCGGTTTTATCGACACAAATGACGGTGGTGGATCCCAAGGTTTCCACGGCGGTCAGCCTTTTGACAAGGACACCCTTTTTGGAAAGTCTCCAAGCCCCCAGGGAGAGGAATAAAGTGAAGACAAGGGGGAATTCCTCGGGAATGGCCGCGATGGTGAGGCTGACCGACGAAAGGATGGCCTGATAAAAATTTACGCCCCTATACAATTGCAATCCCATGACCCCAAAGGCCGCCAAAACCGCCGCGAAAGCCAGCCGTTTAACCAGGGAGCCGGTCTTCCTCTGAAGAGGAGTTGTTTCCTCCGGGGCTTGTGATACCAACCGGGCAATTTGGCCGAACCTCGTTTTGGATCCAGTTTGAAAGACTTCCCCATAGGCCTGCCCCGTCAGGACCTGTGACCCGGCGAAGAAATAATAATCGTCATCGGAAATGGGAGGGGATAGTCCGGGCCCGGCTTTTTTGGATACCGGTTCCGATTCCCCCGTGAGTTGGGATTCATCCAATGAAAAATTGGAGCATTGCCTTAAAATCCCATCCCCCAGTACCCGGTCGCCTTCCCTTAATACCAAAAGATCGCCCGGCACCAGATCCTCCGAAGGGATCTCGGTTTCACTCCCGTTCCGAATGACCAAGGCTTGGGGCTCCAAAGCCTTGGATAATCTTTTTAATACTTTTCGGGACCTGGCCTCAAGGATCACATCCACACCAAGGACCGGGAAAAGGGCGATCAATAGGATCCAGCCGTCCCGATCCTCCCCCAAGAGAAAATAAGCCCCGGCCGCGAGGATAAGCATGATGGCCATGGGGTCGGCCAGGATTTTAATTATTTCCTTGAACCGTTGGAAATTTCCTTCGGACTTCAGCCGGTTGGGGCCATAGATCTTCAGGCGGCGGGCCGCCTCCCCGCCATCCAAGCCCTTAAAGTCAATTTTGGAATATTCTTCCGGACGATCCATTTTTAGCCGCCTTGACCGGCCATGGCCGGCATGGCAAGAATTCCAATTTAAATCAATTATCGGTTCGAATCGATGGCCCCATTAATGATGAGCGTCATAAGGCATTTCCGGAACCCGCATTGAAATAAGACTTAGGAACTTCAAGAGGAGGAGGAACAATGAAAATGGGAATTATCTTTTCGGGGATATTGTGGGGGTCTTTTTTCATCCTCCTGGGCCTTTCGGTCATCCTGAAACACACCCTGAACGTGGACATCCCGGTGGTAAGGATATTCTTGGGGGTTTTCTTCGTCTACCTGGGTATCCAGGTCATCGCCGGTGGGAACAGGCGGCCCTGGGGAAAGTCTTGTGACGTGGTCTTCAGCCAAGCCGGGGTAAAGGCGGACGCTGGAAACGGCGAATACAACGTCATTTTCAGCAAGGGGAATATCGACCTGACCCGGGTGGAAGTGAAGGACAAGGATGTCTTTCTCAAGGCCAACACCATCTTTGGCTCCTCGACGGTGGGGATAAAGGCGGGCCTGCCCGCCCTGGTCAAGGCCAGCTCGGCTTTTGGCAACATCCGCCTTCCCGACGGGAACACTGCCGCTTTTGGGAATTACCTCTACAAAACCAAGAATTATCAGGAAGGAAAACCCCATTTGGAATTGGAACTGAATACTGTCTTTGGGGATACCCAAGTGATACTGGAAGACTGACGGGTGAAAAAATGGAAGTGTTCCTTAAAAATAAGACTATACCGGCGCTTTCCTATTCCCTGGCAGGGGTGATCGCGGCCACAAGTTTGGGAGGCCTTTTACTTTCCGAAGTTTACGCCAAGGAGACCCCCTCCTGGGCCGCTCAGGGATTGGGCCAAGATTTTGTGGACCTGGTATTCGTGGCGCCTTTTTTGGTCCTTTGTACTTTTCTGGCCCAAAAGGGGAGGAGGGTGTTCCTTTTTTCCTGGGCGGCACCCTCGTTTATTCGGTTTACACTTACCTGGTCTACGGTTTTTTCATGCACTTCAACCGCCTGTATTTCCTCTACTGCGCCGGGTTGGGATTGTCGGTTTACGCGCTCATCCTGCTCGGCATGGAATTCAGGACCGCCCAAGTGGATTCCTGGTTTGACCAGAAAAAAACCACCTATATCCCTGCCATTTATTTCCTGGCTATCACCGCCCTATTTTATTTTCTCTGGCTTTCGGAAGATCTGCCAGCCCTGATCTCGGGGATTCTTCCCAAAAACCTGTCAGAGGCCGGGCTTGTCACCAATCCCATCCACATACTGGATTTGTCCATCGTGCTCCCGGCCATGGCCATTTCCTCCCTGCAACTCTTCAGAAAGAAGGCTTGGGGTTACCTCTTTTTTCCGATCATGATGGTTTTTTCAGTCATCATGACGGTCGCCATTGGCGGAATGATGGTGGCAATGAAGCTAAAAGGGGTCTCAAGCGGCCTGGTGATGGCCTACGTTTTTAGCCTGATGGCCCTTTGTAATTCGGCGGTTTTGGAGTGGTTCTTGCGGTCGTTGAAACCACAACCTTCGGAATTCTAATCCCCCTGCCTTCTTCAAGGCCTTTTTTTAAAATATTGGATTTCCCTTTCGTGCTTTTTCGCGGCGGCCATCGTCTTAAAAGTCCCCAAATTCCGGCGCTGGCCGGTTTTGGGGAAGCCCTTTCCAAGCACCGGCCTTTTCCAACGTCGGTGTTTCAGGGGACCACCTTCCGGCCTGATCCAGGAGGCATATTCTTCCTCCGAAAACGGCATCCCGGAAGGCGGGGCCCAAAGCCAACGGGTCATCCTCCAGGCTAGGCGATCCAATAGAGTGTTCATCGCAAACCTCCTCTTGTTTGTTGCCGCCCTATTCCGGAAAGATGCTGATGCCGGCCTTGAGCGGGAAGAAAAGGGTGGGATTTTCTGGCGCCAACCCGCCCATCGGGGAGACAAAGTCCATATCCAAGCGGCCTTGGGCGAAAAGGGCCAGTCCATCGCCTAGGATGAAAAGCACTCCCGCGCCTGGCGATAAAAGTGGGCCCGTTTCCGAACGATTCGCCTTGGTTCCCGCTCCTCCACCCATGGAAACATTATTGAAGGCCAATCCAATCCCCCCAAAAAGAAAGGGACGGACCCAGCCGGTCCCGACGGTGTAGCGGGCCACTCCCAAGAGCGAGGTGTAAACCCATTCACCGCCTGCCGCACCCAGGGTCTTCTGGTCGAAATCGTAATAGCCCAGGTCCAAGCCCAGGCTGAATCGGCGGTCGATCCGGTAACCCACCAGGATGTCCCCGCCCAATCCACGGCCGTAGTTTTGGGAGGCACCGGGGCTGACGGGAAAGACGAACCCCCCGTCCGCTTGCTCGATCCATCTTTGGTTCGGAGCCGGTTCCTGGGCCTGACAGTGCCAGGCCGCCAGCAACAACAGTCCCATCCATCCAATCGTCTTTTTCATGCTTGCCTCCTTAGGGACTCGAATGAATCACCCCGCCGGGATGATCCAAGGGCCACCATGTTTCCACTCTGGTTCCCTTTTTGGGCTCGCTGGAGAGGGCCACACGCCCCCCGTGGCGGTCCATCACTTGGCGGACGATGGAAAGGCCCAGGCCGGTGCCGAACCTTTCCATGGCCTTGGCGTTGGAAGCACGGAAGAACTCCCGGAACAGCTTCGTTTGCTGTTTCGGGGGGATCCCAATGCCCTCATCCTCAACGCTCAGCACCAGCCAGTTGCCCTCGGGATGGAAATTCACGGTCACGTGGCCCCGTCCGACCGGCGTATATTTCACGGCGTTGGAAAAAAGGTTGTCCGCGACCCGTTGGAAGGATTCGGGGTCCGCCAGGAGTTGTACCTGTGAATCCCCGTGAAGCTGGAAGGTGACCCCCTTCTGTTTGGCCTCTTCCTCCACGGCTTGGATGCGTCCCAACAGGGCCTCATAAACATTCACCCATTCCCTTTTCAAGGGTGCTTCTCCGGCCTGGGCGTTCGACAACCAGGCCAGGTCGTCGACGAGTTCCAGGAGCACCCAAATCCGTTTTTTGGCCGTACGGACGGCTTCCAGGGCCTTTTCGCTTTGGGAGCCCAGGGCCCCTTCGACCGTCGACAAGTCGAAATCCATTTCAATGGCGGGCTTTTTGAGCTGCAGGACAACCTGCTTGAGGAATTGGTTCTTGAACAGGTCCAATTGCCTCAGTGCCTCGTTGGCACCCCTTAGTTTTTCGTTCGCCTCTCGCAAGGCCTGTTTCTTCGCCTCCAAATCCCCGCTCAAGCGGGAAAGGAAAAACCAGAGGCCGGCCACCGCCGCCGAATATCCCCACAACAGGGGCCTCTCGTAATCGAAGTAAAAACCGGGGAGGCCCCAGGCGTCGGCCTTAACCGGTCCGGCGCCTTCCAGGAAATAAAGGGCCCAAGGAAGCGCCAGCGCGGAAACGGCGTAGAACAGGCTTTCCTTGGGTGTAAAAAGGATGGCGCTGATGGCCATGTGAAAAAGGTAAAGCAGGATGAGGGGGTTCGTGGCCCCGCCGCTGAAGAAAAGCATGACTGTCAGGAGAACCAGGTCCGCCGCCATTTGGAAGTGAAGGAACCGCCTGACCTTCCGGGCGTAATCCTCCGGCGAGGAATAGGAAGTTTTCTGCCTGTCCCAGTAGACCGGATAAAGGGCGTTCAAGAGGGCCAGCACCAGGATGCAGGCCCCGATTTTTCC
>Ga0209060_10003743_pt1 | contig 12422 bp, 10 predicted proteins | sample Coa_R1_8_FD_187155 | JGI IMG/M metagenome (GOLD analysis project Ga0209060, IMG submission 187155) | Surface soil microbial communities from Centralia Pennsylvania, which are recovering from an underground coalmine fire - Coalmine... | ecosystem: Environmental > Terrestrial > Soil >...
CGACGCGGTGCTCGGTGTAGCGTTTCTATTTCACTTGAGAAAGATTTCCCAATCACCTCTTCGAGTTTTTTTTGGCAGACTCTCCGCTCTTTTTCTGTTCATGAGCGGTTCTGATTTCATTTATCTGTTTACAGTAGCCGACACCAACAGCCCGGGTGAATCGCGTTGGTCGACTGTGGTGTGGGCGGCGCCATACCTATTCGCAATTGTCTTTGCGGCTACTTGGCGGAGCGACGATTCGAGCACTGCCCCCGGGGCCGGTTCGCAATTTCGCGCCGTGGCGACCTCACAAATTTTGCCGGTTTGCATTCCTTTGCTTGTTCTCTTGATGGGACGGCGGATCGCCGCGGAACAACTGACGATTGCGTGGGTTGCCGTCGCAGGGTCGTACCTGGTCTCTGCGGCGCGCTTGGTCTTAACCAACGAGACGCAACGTCGGATCGCGCAGGAACTCTCGCAAACCGAGCGGGCGCTGGTGCGCTCGGAACAGATGTTTTCAACGGCTTTTCGACTAAGTCCCGACCCGGTTGGAATCAGCCTTTTTGCCGAGGGGCGGTTCGTGGAAGTCAACGATAGTTTCACGCGTTTCACCGGTTACACGCGCGACGAATCGGTGGGCAAGACCGGACCGGAAATGAATCTTTGGGCAGACGTCTCGCACCGGACGAAGGTGATGGCCAAGTTGGCGGAAGAGGGCGAGGTATGGGAGGAAGAATTCCAATGCCGAACGAAGTCCGGAGAACTGAAAGTTGGCCAGTTTTCGGGAGCTTTGATCGAGATAGACGGGCAACTCCATGCACTTGTCGTGATTCACGACGTTACCGCGCGGAGGAAGGCGGAAGAGGCATTGCAAGCCAGTGAGAAACTGTTCCGAAGCCTCGTAGAAAGCCTGCATGTAGGGATTGTGTTGCTGGGCCCTCAGGCAGAGATTCTGTTTGCGAATCAAGCCGCATCGCAAATATTCAACATGCCGATCGAGGAAGTGCTTGGGAAAAATTCCTCGGAACTCGGTATGGTGGCACTCTATGAGGACGGGACGGAAATGCCCTTTTCGATGCGTCCTGGTCCTCGAGCTCTCGCGACGGGGAACACGGTGCGCAATGAAGTGATGGGGTGGCGCCGCCCAGACTCGGATGAAGTTCTTTGGATCCTCGGGGAGACTGTGCCGGTCTTCGATCAAAACGGACAACTGGACAAACTGGTGGCATCTTTCAGCGACATTACCAAGCGCAAACAGGCGGAAGAGTCGTTGCGCCAGTTATCGACGCGGCTGCTGCAACTGCAAGACGAGGAGAGACGCCGGCTCGGCCGCGAGCTGCACGACAGCTTGGCGCAAAGTGTGCTCGCGGTGAATTTGAATCTCGCACAGGTCGCACGTAGTTCGACGCCTCTCGACGAAAAAGCACAGACGGCGATCTCCAAGGCACGTGGCGTACTGCAGGAAATGTCTCAGGAGATTCGAACGCTGTCCTATCTATTACATCCTCCCATGTTGGATGAACTTGGGTTAACGTCAGCACTCAAGGAATATGCCGCGGGATTTAGCGAGAGAAGCGGCATTGAATTGGAAGTGGACCTTCAAGCGGACTTTGGAAGGTTGAGCCAAGAGGCCGAGACGGCGCTCTTCCGGATTGTGCAAGAAAGCCTGTCGAATATCCAAAGACACTCCGGCAGCCAAACCGCCAAGATTCGCTTACGGGGAGATACGAACCGCGTCGAACTGGAAGTGAGTGATCGAGGCAGGGGCATGAACCTGATGACGGTCGAACGAAGTAGGAACTCGCGGAGTCGGTTGGGTGTCGGCATATTGGGCATGCGCGAGCGAATTGCACAACTGGGAGGTAGGCTCGAAGTGGAATCCAGCCCGTCAGGAACCATTGTGCGGGCGGCAATCCCAATGATGGCTGAGGTTTCCGATGCCCCTTCGCATACTCGTGGCTGATGACCATCATGTCGTTCGAACCGGCCTGCGCACGCTGCTTGAGACTGAGAGTGACTGGGAAGTGTGCGGCGAGGCAACGAACGGTCGCGAAGCGCTGGAGAAGGTAAAACAGCTGAAGCCAGACGTTGCCGTGCTGGACATCAGTATGCCCCTTCTGAACGGCATAGAGGCCACCAGGCAAATCCGGAAGCTATCTCCGAATACGGAAGTCCTCATCCTGACCATGCACGACTCGGAGTCGTTGATTCAAGAAGTAATAGAAGCTGGAGCCCGCGGCTACATTTTGAAGGACGATGCCGATCGTAGTTTGATTGCGGCGGTTAAGTCTCTTCAGCAGCACAAGCCCTACCTCTCCGCTCGCGTAGCTGAGGTTTTTTCGAAAACGTTGCTTGGGCCAGACAGCGATTCGGCCGCCGACCGCAGACGCTTGACGCCGCGTGAACGCGAAATCCTGCAGCTTCTTGCGGAAGGCAAGAGCAACAAAGAGATTGCCAACATCCTTGGCATTAGCGTGAAAACGGCCGAGACGCACCGCGCCAATATCATGCTCAAACTCGATTTTCACTCCATCACTGAACTCGTCCGCTACGCAGTCCGCAACAAAATCATCGAAGGCTAAGAAGTACCTGCCCGAATCTACAGTTAATCCCTTAGGGAATCAGCCGAATTCCTTTCGTTGCGTAATCCATTCAGAATCTCCTTCGCAAGTTGATGAAGCGGAGAACGGAGATTGGATTGGAACCGCGTCCTCGAAAAATTCGCGTAGTCGTTGCGGATGATTCGAGAACCGCTCTGCGCGCCGTCTGTGCCTATCTCGACTTCGAGGAACGGTTCGAGATCGCCGGGACAGCGCATGACGGTCTGGGGCTTGTTCGTGAAGCGGAACGCCTTCAACCCGATTTGGTGCTAACAGATCTGAGCATGCCACAAATGTCAGGTCTCGAAGCGGCGGAGCAGCTACGCGAGTCTATTCCGGGATTGCGGATCGTTTTGTTCACGGAACTGAGCGGGTTATCTCTCCGCGACGAGTGCTTGCGAAGAGGCATTGACGGTTTCGTTGCAAAAAGTCACATGCCGGAAAGACTCATGGAAGAGGTCAACAGGCTCTTTCCGGTATGACCGGAGCGCCCAAGACCCGCAGCAAGCGAAGCTAGTTGGCAAAGTTAGAAGGAGAACGGGATGTCATCGAAAAAGATACTGCTGGTGGACGATTCCTGCACGGCCCGTCTGGTGAACCGGATGATTTTCAGCCAGAAGCCGAACTATGTGCTGATCAGCGCAATGGATGGCAAGGAGGCTGTGGACAAGGCGCGTGAGGAAAAGCCCGATCTGATCCTGATGGACATCGTCATGCCGCGGATGACCGGACTGGAAGCCTGCCGGGTCCTGAAACGCGACAAGGAAACAGAGAGGATTCCGGTGATCCTGCTGACGACGCGGGGCGAAGAACAGTATGTGCAAGAGGGTTACGCCAGCGGATGCAGCGACTATCTGACGAAACCTGTGAATGACGCGGAGTTGCTCAATCTTCTGAAGGCTTACCTGGGCGAGTAATCCGAAAGGCCAAGAATCGCGGAACGTCGGGAATTGTAGCGAGGAAAAAGAATGATAGGCACAGGAAATGGAAGCCGTTTGCCGATTAAGAACACCAATCGGAAGAAATCAGTTCAGCCAAACGCGCCGGTTCTCACCGGAACGGAAGAGCTGCACCTGCGCGTGCAGCAACTCTCTTTGCGTGAACAGATCGAACGGAATCATTTTCTCCTGATGAGACTGAACGCGGCAAGCGCTCGGTTGATCCAGAGCCTGGAACAGGAAGACGTCTTCGAGGCGATGGCCGAAATCATCGCGAATCTCATTGGCTGTGAAGAGGTAGCAATATTCGACTACTGTCCTGTCGATCAGAACTTTTCACTGGTGTGGTCGTTGGGTGTTGAAGCAGATGCGCTGCGGCCTTTCCTTTGCGGCGCAGGAATGTTCGGCCGCGCGGTTCAACAAGGACTGAGCCAGTATCGCGAACGCCAGCCTGAGGCGTCGCTTCTTCCACATGAGAAGAATTTGACCGCCTGCATCATCTTGAAATCAAGCAGTGAGATCGTTGGCGTCGTTGGCCTCTTCGGCCTTCTGCCGCAAAAAGAAAAACTGGAATGGGCCGATTTCGAGCTGTTGAAATTTCTCGAAATCTACGGAGCGGTGGCGGTGAAGTTCCAGCAGCTACAGAGGAAACAGGTATCCCCATGAGGCCGCAACACCCATCGAAGCGCATGGCGCCCTTGTCAACGACGGATTTGCCGCCGGGGAAACATGAAATCATTTCGTCTGATTCCCATTTTCTGCACGCCGGTCAGGTCTTCGTTTCAGCGGAATCAAAATCCATTGTCCTGATCCTTGGTTCGTGCGTCGGTGTATGTGTGTGGGATGCAGTGAACCGTATCGGCGGAGCGACTCATTTCCTATTGCCGAGTTGGGATGGACTCGGAGCTGCGTCGCCGCGTTACGGCAACGTTGCCGTCTCCCTGTTGCTGCAAAGGCTCCTCGAAGCGGGGGCGAATCGAACGCATTTGAGAGCGAAAGTGTTCGGAGGCGGCTGTATTTTTCATTCAATGCGTGAACCTGGGACGAACAATGAACAACATCTCGGCAGACGAAATGTGGACACCGCGCTGGAAATGCTAGCGAAGGCGCAAATCCCGGTCGTGTCTACCGTCGTTGGCGTGGACCGAGGGCAGCGAATCGTATTCCGCACAGACAATGGCGACGCGGGAATAAGGGTCTTATAGAGGGACTATGGAAATCAACCGCGAAATGCTATTGCAGTCGTTCCGGCAGGAGACCGAGGAGTGTCTCGTGCAAATGGAGCAGTCGTTGCTGGCGCTGGAAGGCGATCCTGAAAACCGTGAACTGGTCTCTTCCCTCTTTCGCGCGGCGCACACGATTAAAGGCAACGCTTCACTGCTGGAATTCACTGCTTTCGCGAGATTTGTTCACCATGTCGAAGATTTGTTGGAACTCTGCAGGAGTAATGGCGCCGCGCTCTCTCAAGATGTGACTGGCACGTTGCTCCATGCAGTCGATGCCCTGCGGCAAATAGCAAAGAGGACCGTCGAGGGCGTGGAGAGCTTACTTCCGGAGCATGAAGAAATGGAGGCGCGAGTTACGCAGCTCGCCGCTGATCTAAGAGCCAACCACACAACCAGCGCATCGGACAATTCAGAGCAAAGAGCTGCGGAAGTCACAAGTAGCGATGCCGTATCCAAAAACACGGTTCAGAATCTGCGCGTTGATGTAGGCAAGCTCGATCGAATGCTGAATCTGAGCGTCGAATATGCAATTGCACTGGGGAGCCAGCGTCGGATATTGGAAGAAAAGATTGGATCGACGGCTTTCGGGCGCGAAGTTCTTGAGTCACAACGGGGATTGGAAACTCTGTTTCTGGAGCTCCAGGAACTGGTGATGAAGATTCGCATGGTGCCAGTCGGACCGACGTTTCATCGGTTCGCGCGGGGCGTACGAGACGCCGCCCGTAGAAGTGGCAAACTTGCGCGGATGCTCGTGGTGGGCGAGGACGTCGAAGTCGACACCACGGTTCTTGAGCACATTTATGACCCGCTGATGCATATGATCAGGAATTCCATGGACCACGGGTTGGAAACGCCCGAAGTGAGGCGCGCGCTCGGAAAGGATCCCAGCGGAAAAATTGTCCTGCAAGCCTTTCACGATTCGGGAAACATCGTTGTGCAACTTTCCGACGATGGCGCGGGCCTCGATCACGATCGCATTCTGGCGCATGCGCGAGCGCGAGGAATAATTTCCGAGGGAGCGCGCCTGGCCGAGTCCGAGATTTACAACCTGATTTTTCAGCCGGGATTCTCGACGGCGGAGAAAGTTTCCGAATCGTCCGGTCGCGGCGTTGGCCTTGATGTTGTGCGCCGGAATGTAAATGCCTTGAGTGGCGCAATCGCGGTCGAGAGCTGCAAAGGTCAAGGCACAACCTTTACGATTCGCCTACCACTCACGCTGGCCATTATTGACGGCTTCGCGGTGAAAGTCGGGATGGAGACGTACGTTATACCGCTCAGCTCCGTGAAGGAGTGTCTCGAATTGCCGGCGTACAAGCACAGCTCAGGGTCGGGCGGAGTTATCAACTTGCGAGGAGAGGCTTTACCCTTCGTGCGGCTGCGTGACCTATTCGAAACCACAGGCAAGGCGCCGGCCCGCGAAAAAATCATTGTGGTCGAGTACAACGGCGGCCATGCCGGCCTTGCTGCAGACGAATTGTTGGGCGAACAGCAGGCCGTGATTAAGCCGTTGGGACGATTGTTTCAAGGGATTCCCGGAGTTTCTGGCTCAACCATTCTTGGCAATGGGCGAGTCGCCCTGATTCTGGACGTGCCCGCGGTTTGCATAGAGGCAGTCCGCCGGAACGCCGATTTGGTTTCACAGTAGGGCCATTCTCAGAAGTACGAGGCGGCGTGAGGCCGCGTCGCAAAATTGTTCGAAGGAGAGTTTTAAATGTTGAAGAATTTGTCGATTGGAAAAAGGCTGTCGATCGGCTTCGGCCTGATCGTGCTGCTCCTTATCTCTATGGGCCTGAGCGGCTATTGGGGACTGGAGGCAATCACGCGCGAAACATTGAAAGTTTTGGAAGGAGACGCCAAAGTCGTGACGCTGGCCGCACGTGCCAAGGCTACGAGCTTGGAGTTGCGTCGGTTCGAAAAAGACACTTTCCTTAACTTAGAAGATTCGCAGATAAGAACTCAATATGCTGCCAAGTGGGATGGGCAGCGGCAGAAGCTTCGTGACCTATTCGGGGAACTTGAGAAGTTCCAGCTCTCTGCTGACGACAAGGCTAACCTTCGCTCCATGCGCGAAGATTTAGACGTCTACGAAAGTGGCTACACCAAAGTCCTTGGTCTCATTCAAGAAGGCAAACTCCGCACACCGCAAGAGTGCAACACCAAGATAAATGAGTACAAAGACTCTATCCATCGTCTGGAAGATTTGTCGACAGAACTGACGAATCGGCATGCTGAGGTGCTCGTACCGGCGGTTACGGAAATCGCAAAGACTACAACCACGACACTCGTGATTTTTTCGCTTGCCTCCATATTCGTGAGTATTCTGGTCACTCTCATAATTTCTCGCGGGATCACCAAGCCTATCCAGGATGTGCTCGACGTCGTCGAGAACATCAGCGCCGGCGATTTGACGCGCACCATCAATGCGGACCGCGGTGATGAACTCGGTCGCTTACTCGGAGCGATGGCGAAGATGACCGGCAAACTGAATGAAATGATTGGTGAAGTGCGGATGGGTGCCGGTTCTGTGAGCACTGCCGCGGCCCAGGTGGCTTCTTCTGCCAGCATCGTTTCTCAGGGAACCAGCGAACAGGCGGCAGCTGTCGAACAAGTGACCAGCAGTATGGAGCAGATGAGTGCTTCAGTCACTCAGAACGCGGAGAACAGCCGCAAGATGGAGCAAATGGCGCGGAAGGGTGCTCAAGATGCAGGACAGAGCGGTCAGGCCGTCCAGGAATCGGTTTCCGCAATGAAATCGATCGCGGAAAAAATCGCTGTTATCGAAGAAATCGCCTATCAGACCAATATGCTGGCCCTAAACGCCGCGATCGAAGCGGCACGTGCCGGAGAGCATGGCAGAGGCTTTGCCGTCGTAGCGGGCGAAGTACGGAATCTGGCAGAACGATGCCGCACAGCGGCGCAGGAGATCGGCGGCTTGGCTGCCGCCAATGTTCAGGTCGCAGAGCGTTCCGGTGGTTTGTTAATTGAATTGGTTCCCGCGATTCAAAGAACTGCGGACCTCGTGCAGGAGGTAGCCGCGACGTCCAGGGAACAAGCCGCCGGGGTCAACCAGATCAATGGGGCTATCAGTCAGGTTGCTTTGGTCACGCAGCGCAACGCAGCGGGTGCGGAAGAATTGTCCAGCACCGCCGAGGAGCTTGCGTCGCAGGCCGAAGCGCTTCAAGACATGATCAGCTTCTTCCGCGTCAGCACGCTTGGCAATCATGGCACCGGAAAGAAGCGCAAGGCTGACAGGCTTCACTTCCAGGAAGCCACCGACAACATCGGTCAGAACTCCTCCACTCACCCGGCAAAAACGAACGGCGACTATGCCGAGTCGTTCGCCCGGATTTAGGCAGCGGAGAAAATGAATGGAACTCAAAGAAAAAGAAGAAGTACTCCATCAGCAGTACTTGACCTTCTTCCTTGCGGACGAGGAATACGCGATCAATATTCAGCGCGTGAAAGAAATCATCGAGTACACCACGGTCACGAAGGTGCCGAAGGTTCCCGAATGGATTCGCGGAGTTATCAATCTGCGGGGGAACGTCGTCCCCGTGGTCGATCTTACGACGCGTTTCGGTATCGAGGAGCATCCGGTAACCAAGACGACCTGCATTGTGATCGTGGAAATCGACCAGGACTCCGAGAGAACCGTTATGGGCGTGATCGCGGACGCCGTCAATCAAGTTATTGATCTCGCTCCGAAAGACATCGAAGAACCTCCGGCGTTTGGGACGCGAGTGCGTCTGGAATATCTGCTTGGAATGGGCAAGCTCGGCAAAAAGTTCGCGCTCATCTTGAACATAGACCGAGTATTGAGCAACACAGAGTTGCTGACGGTCTCAACTCTCCAGTCCACGGCTCGGGACGGGCAGACTGATGCAGATGAGGATTCTGTCGGACAGCGACTGGAAGCCTGATGACTTCGGGAGAAATGCCCGGGCATTCGTCGCTGGTCCTACCTCAGCCCATTCCGGATCTCTCGGTTGACGAGTTTCAGCTGTTCCAGGCTCTCGTCCTCCGCGAATCCGGCATTCACTTGGGCGCAAAGAACCGCGCCATGTTGGTGAGCCGTTTGTGGAGAAGGCTCCGGATGTTGGAATTGAATACCTTCTCTTCCTACTATCGGCGCGTAAAGGCCGACCCGCGTGAACTGGTGCATATGCTCGATTGCATTTGTACCAACGAAACGCATTTCTTTCGAGAACCTGCTGCGTTCGATTGTCTCCGCAATCATGTTTTTCCAGAATGGCTGGCGGATGCGGAAGCCGGCAAGCGGAGCAAAAAGCTTCGGATTTGGAGCGCAGCCTGCTCGACCGGCGAAGAGGTGTATTCGCTGGCAATGTCGCTCCTTAGCCAGTTTCCGCCGACCGAAGGTTGGAGTTTCGAAATCCTCGGAACAGACCTATCGACCAAGGTTCTTGCCCAGGCCTCCGCAGGCATTTGGCCTGTCGATAGGATTCGGAATGTCCCAATCGAATACCAACGGAGGTTTCTTCTGAAGGGCTTCGGTCCTGAGAAGGGGAAGATCAAAGCGACTGACGAACTCCAGCGCGCCGTCCGTTTTGAACGGCTCAATCTCACTCGACAACCGTACGCAGTAGGCGGTCCCTTTGACCTCATCTTTTGCCGCAACGTGCTTATTTACTTTCAGTGGGAGACGAAAATCAAAGTTGTCGACTCACTGGGAAAGTGCTTAACACCCGGCGGATACATGTTTCTGGGCCACGCGGAAAGCCTTCATGGCGTCGCCGATAAATTAAAATGTGTTACCCCAAAGGTCTTTCTTTCGGCGCGGGAACCCCTGGCGCGTGCCGGTGCGCTGTGCATTCTTCAGCGCCGCGATCAAACGGTTCCCGAGAGAACAATTTGAACATCGCTTGCTTATGCCGCAGGCCTTTTGGACAGGAGCCTAAGTGATCTCCGACAAAAAAACCGACTTCTCAGAAACTCCCACCGATCTCGCTAGTAACTGCGGTCCGTTGAATGTCCTGGTCGTGGATGATTCGGCGATCGTGCGACAGGTGTTGGTGTCCCTTTTGTCCGAGAAGCGCGGATTTTGTGTCAACGTCGCCGCCGATCCAGTAATCGCGATCGACAAAATGAAAAGGTTTCGGCCGGACGTGATTCTTCTCGACTTGGAAATGCCACGGATGGACGGCTTGACCTTTCTTGAGCGGCTTATGTCCAAGAATCCAGTGCCCGTTGTAATTTGTTCAGGTTTGACTGGCTCGCGGACCGAAGCGGCGATTCGCGCCCTGGAAATCGGAGCAGTAGATATCATCACCAAACCGCAGGTAGGCATCCGAGGCTTTCTGGAAGAGTCCGCAGTTCTCCTCGAAGACACAGTGCGGGCGGCCTCCAAGGCTCGGGTGAACAAATTTCGCAAGCTCCGCAAGGAATCTTCGGGGTACAACACAGCAGATGCAATAATTCCCCCCGCTGTCCCTTTATCCAATCCGAAGCAACGGCAAAATATTATCGCCATCGGTGCGTCGACGGGCGGTACTGAAGCGCTGCTCCATGTTTTCGAACAAATGCCGCGTGACTGCCCGGGAATTGTTGCCGTCCAACATATGCCCGAGGGCTTCACGGCTGCCTTTGCGAACCGCCTCAACAGCATTTGCCGGATCGAAGTCAAAGAAGCTGCTGACGGCGACAAAGTTATTCCCGGACGGGCCTTCATAGCTCCGGGCAACCGGCATACGCTGGTCCGTCGTCTCGGTACGGGTTATTTTCTGGAGGTGCGTGACGGTTCTTTGGTTTCGCGCCATCGCCCTAGCGTGAACGTATTGTTCCGCTCCGTAGCGCAAGCGGCCGGCGCAAGTGCGATAGGTGTATTGATGACGGGCATGGGCGACGACGGAGCGGAAGGCCTTCTTGAGATGAAACAAGCCGACGCACTTACGATCGCGCAAGATGAGGCGAGCTGCGTCGTATTCGGCATGCCCCGGGAGGCCATACTGCGCGGCGCGGTGAGCGAGATCCTGCCGCTCTCCGGCATTCCGAACGCGATCTTGCGCAACAACCCTTCCTTGAGACCGTGATCGCTATACCCTCAATCACTGAGCTTCTTGCACATTGTTGGCCGTCTCGGTAAGCGGGAGGGCGAGGACTACCGAAGCTTGACGGCAGTGTCAATGCCCTCTCGTCGATTTATGCGTAACGCTTGGGCGGCGCGTGCATCCAAAGGGGACACGAGGTAAAGTTGTGCTTTCCGGGGTTCCAAGGGCAAACCGAGTATGGCCAAACCAGTCTTGATGGCGGTAGATGACGACGGAGAAGTGCTTCGAGCGGTCGAACGCGACCTGCGGAGCAAGTATGCGGAGCACTACCGCATCGTGCGGGCGAATTCGGGTGTGTCTGCGCTACAAGCTTTGCAATCGTTGAAAAAGCGCAACGAGCCGGTGGCTTTGTTTCTTGTGGACCAACGTATGCCGGAAATGAGCGGCGTGGAGTTTATCGCCAAGGGGATTGACGTTTTCCCGGACGCGCGGCGTGTGCTGCTGACAGCATACGCAGACACCGATGCGGCGATTCAAGCCATCAACCGCGCGAGGATTCACCACTATCTTTTGAAGCCATGGGATCCGCCCGAACAGAATTTTTACCCCGTGTTGGACGATTTGCTGAGCGATTGGCAGGCGTCACACAAGGCGACTTTTGAGGGCGTGCGAGTGCTCGGCCATCGTTGGTCTCCGCAGTCCTACAATGTTCGCGATTTTCTGGCGCGCAGTCAGGTACCGTACCGGTTCTTCGACGTAGAGACCGCAGACCGTAATCCCGAAATTCAAACACTCATCGACGAGAACGGCGGCGCCGCGGCAAAGTATCCGGTCACGATTTTCACGGATGGCACTTCCCTTTCGGAGCCGACGATTCCGGACATCGCTGCGCGGCTGGGGCTGCGTACGCGCGCGGAAACTTCTTTTTACGATTTGCTGATCGTCGGCGGCGGTCCGGCGGGGCTTGGCGCGGCGGTCTATGGCGCATCCGAAGGATTGCGTACGGTGATGATCGAGAGCGAAGCGCCCGGCGGACAAGCGGGGATGAGTTCGCGAATTGAGAACTATCTCGGCTTTCCCGCGGGACTGAGCGGTGCGGATTTGGCGCGTCGCGCCGTTGCGCAAGCACGCAAGTTCGGTGTCGAGATTCTCGCGCCGCAGGAAGTGACCAAACTGCGCGTCGAAGGCCCGGCAAAATACGTCATGCTCTCCGATGGCACGGAAATCGGCGCAAAGGCGATGGTGATCGCAACAGGTGTTTCGTATCGCAAACTTGCGGTGCCCGGAATGGAACGAGTGCAAGGCGCCGGCGTTTACTACGGCGCGGCAATGACCGAGGCGGCCACGTGCAGGGGCGAGGAAGTTTACATCGTTGGCGGCGCAAACTCTGCGGGACAGGCGGCGATGTTTTTCTCACAGCACGCGGGGCGGGTGATTATGCTGGTGCGCGGAAAATCGCTCGAGGCCAGCATGTCGCAATACCTGATTGACCAGATTCGCGAGACGCCGAACATTCACGTCGAGCTGAACAGCCAAGTAGTGGAAGTTTTCGGCGAGGAGCGGCTTGAAGCGATTTCGATTCAGTGCGCGACAAGCGGCGAGGCGCAAAAGGTTGCAACCAATCACCTCTTCGTCTTTATCGGCGCTGCACCGCGGACGGATTGGCTCTCCAGC
>Ga0209060_10003746_pt1 | contig 12416 bp, 9 predicted proteins | sample Coa_R1_8_FD_187155 | JGI IMG/M metagenome (GOLD analysis project Ga0209060, IMG submission 187155) | Surface soil microbial communities from Centralia Pennsylvania, which are recovering from an underground coalmine fire - Coalmine... | ecosystem: Environmental > Terrestrial > Soil > Unclassified...
ATGGCAGGGAAGTGATGCTTGGGGACGGAGGCGATGACTTACGGATTTGCAGCTTGAGACAGCCCAGGCCGTTCACGCGTGATGCGAGTCGCAGCGGTATTCATTCGGTCACAACGAGGGCAGGGACACTTGGCATAGGCATCATCAGGGACCACCGTGTGGCCACAACTAGCGCATACAAACAGTTTTGATGTCCGGAACATTGGCCGGAACTCGCTGTCCAACACACAATAAGGACAGCGAATAATCTCTTGCGACATTCTTTTCCCGCACTCCCTGTGGTTCGTCTAGCGCACGAGCTGGCCAACGTCAGCCTAGGCCGACCGATGGCGTACTAGCAGGGGAGCGAAGAACGCATGGACTGGAATGCGCCTCTTCACCTGAAATGCGCCGTTAAGTTAGTTACCTTAGAGGAATTACGCCACCAAAGGAATGGCCCGTTCGTTCGATGATATAGCCCGTTAGTGACTAAGGAGGAAACGGGAAATCCCTGACTTAGACAGCCTGAGGGTCGGGCTCCGCAGCACCGTCGGTGACGGGCAGAGAAGCAGTTACGGTGGTACCGCTATCGTTTGAAGCGATCTGCAAAGTTCCGCCAAGCAGGAGCAGGCGTTCCTGCATGCCGCGCAGACCAATTCCGGAGGGAGGTTTTCCTTTCACTGGTTGTGGCATTCCGCGGCCGAAGTCCCGGATGGTCAACTGCAATCCGCCTGGCTGCCGGGTAAGCGTCACCGAACATGAATTGCTTCCGGAGTGCCGGTAAACGTTAGTAAGGCATTCCTGAACAACACGGAACAGGGCCGTCTCAACGTCAGTGGAAAGCCGTCCGAGATCTGAGGGAAGATCGAGGTCAACCTTGATGCGGCTGCGCTCAGAGAATCCGTCAACATACCAGCGGATGGCGGAGGCAATTCCAGCGATGTCAAGAAGTGGTGGATGCAGCAGGTGAGAGATGGTGCGGATTTCTTTGCTTACCTGCGCGACCATCATCGTGGTGTCTTCGAGGAGCGCAAGCTGAGGAGGAGTCAGGGCAGAGAGCTCTTTACGCATGGAGGCCAGATTCATCGAGAGAGCGGCGAGGAGTTGTCCGACGCTGTCATGGAGTTCACGAGCGAGGCCGCGACGCTCGTTGTCCTGTACGCGCTGAATGCGGGATGCGAGGTCGGCGTTGAATTTTTCTGTGGTCAGGTCGGTAATCAGGACACCGATCACAGATTTGTCACCGGAGAGAGCGGTGAAAGAGAACCGGGCGGGGGTGATGCTGGCATCGGAGTGGCGAAGGCGAAGTTCTCCCTCACTGGAACCTTCCTGCGTGGCTTCGAACAATTTCTGGAATGCGTCGCGATCGCCGGGCTCGAGGAGTTCTTGCAGAGGAGTGCCGATCAAGGTATGTGCAACCTCACCCAAAAGGGTCGAGAGGCTGGGGTTGCAAAAGATAATTTCTCCACGCGCGTTGAGCATGGCAGCGCCCTGCTGCATGCGTTGCACGAGGGTACTGTAGGGTAGATCTGCACTCTGGAGGGCGTAGACAGCGTGGCCTTCGTGCTCCTCGACTACGAAAGCGTCGACGCGTCCTGTGCGAATCGCTTCGAGAATTTGTTCCTTGTCATCCGTCGCAAGATCTTCCGGACGTATCACCGTATTGTTGCCCATGGACTAAACATCCTTTGGAAAAGACTTCTTAGGTCCGTCATTATCTCTCGAAAAAAAGTAAACGCAATGCCCAGCTCAACTTTTTCCGGGTCGCAGTTGCAGCCCAACCAACGCACGCTCTGTATCGCGCAGGTCTCCCACGATTTTGCGTATGGGTTGCGGCAGCTTACGAACTAGAGTTGGGATGGCGATGATCTGATCCCCTGCAGCTAACTGCGGGTGCTTGACCAGATCGATGACTTCGATGTTATAGCGGCCGGCCAGATGTTCTTCACACAGGCGCTTCAGATTGGCGAAAGCAGCGACGGAACGCGGGCTCTGGCCCGCCACATAAAGGCGAAGATCCCATTTTTCGACGCTATCGTCGTCAGCCTGAAGGGCGATCTCGTCAAGGCGGAGCGGCGGTTTCGATAGTTGCTTTACGGCCCTTTTCATCGCGAGGACTGCTTTCTCCGAGGAGGAATGGAAACTGCGAGTTGGTCCGCTTGACGGCTAACCGCCATAGCACTACGGTCTTTTTCCAGTCTTTGTTGACGAGTTAATTCTTGTGACGCAATGAGAACACTCTCTGTGTCCTCGATTTCGAATTCCTTGCGCAGCGCGATGATCTTCGCCTCAAGGGCCTCACGTTTCCGGATTCGTTCGCGGTCTTTCCGCTCTGCGTCCTGGAGCGCGGCGAGTGCCGTCGCCCTTTCGCGTGCTTCGAGAGAAACTCGAGAAGAACCGGTCAATACCCCTTCGGGACCGACATAGACATCAAGCAAATCGATGCCGCGATCTGTGATAAGAAACTCCCGCAGTTGGTTGGAGTGACGCATGCCTCGCGACTTGAGCACGTACATGGCACGATTGCGTTCGCCGGCAAGTTCAAGGTCACGCACAAGGAGCCAGGTATCGACAATGGATGAGATATTGACATCAGTGCGCTCCAGCGCTTCGCCTGCCGACGTCAGGTCGATCAGCATGGCCGTGATTCCATTGACTTTCAGGAAATCAATCAAGCGAATGATCATGGAATTGGCGTCGCGGAGAGTACCTGCCTGAATCAACGCGCCGATTGGATCCAGAACCACGACATCCGGCTTTGACTCCTGGACTTGTTTGTGGATCATCGCCAAATGCATCTCCAGACCATCGAACATGGCGCGGCTGGAATGGATCTGGAGGAGATTGTTTTTAACCCACCGGGAAAGATCCAGACCAATCGATTGCATGTTGCGGATCAGTTGTCCGGGAGATTCCTCAAATGCAAAGTAGAGGCAGTGTTCGCCACGTTGGCAAGCGGCATTGGCGAAATGTGCCGCCAAGCTGGTTTTGCCGGTTCCTGCGGTGCCGGATACCAAGACAGTGCTGCCACGATAAAACCCTTCGCCGCCGAGCATGGCGTCGAGGCGCGGAACGCCGCTGGAGATGCGTTCGCTGCTGACTGTGTGCAGCAGTCCGAGCGAAGTCACCGGCAGGACACTAAGACCGTCCTCATCGATGAGAAACGGATATTCGTTGGTACCGTGCGTCGTACCGCGGTATTTGACGATGCGCAAGCGGCGGGTGGAAACCTGGTCTGTGACGCGGTGATCGAGAAGGATGACGCAGTCGGAGACGTACTCTTCGAGGCCACGGCGGGTGAGTGAGCCTTCGCCCCGTTCTCCGGTGATGACAGCGGAAACCCCCTTATCCTTTAACCAGCGAAAAAGCCGCCGCAGTTCGGCGCGGAGGATTCCCTCATTTTGTAGTCCGGAGAAGAGCGCTTCGATGGTATCGAGTACGACCCGCTTGGCGCCGATGGACTCAATGGCGGCATTCAGGCGGATGAATAACCCTTCAAGGTCATATTCGCCAGTTTCCTCGATCTCACTTCTTTCGACACGAACGAAATCGAGGACGAGCTTCTTTTGTTTGACCAATTTGTTCAGGTCGAAACCAAGCGAGCGGACGTTCTTCGTGAGTTCGTCGGCCGTCTCTTCGAAGGCCATGAAAACGCCAGGCTCCCCATATTCGGTGGCCCCACGCACGAGGAACTCCATAGCTAGCAAGGTCTTGCCACAACCGGCGCTGCCGCAAACCAGTGTGGGACGCCCCTTCGGAAGACCACCGCCGGTAATGTCGTCCAATCCGGGAATGCCGGTTGGAGCTTTTGGCAGTGCAGGCTGGCCATTGCTTATATCAATCGTAGATTTGGTCGTCATTCGTGAACACGTCGAAGCGCCCGCCATATAAGTCAGCAGGCATCCACTCCTCTTTCCCCCGCACTCAACCTAAGCTAAGTTTTGTGAAAAAATAACGATGAGGTTCGATAGGGCAATTCTCTCGGTTAAGGACCCTAGGATTGAATACAGGGTTCTATGTATTAACTAATTAGATAGAGGCGTTGAAGGTTTTTAACCTACCGTTTATCCCCGCATTCCGGAAGCGTGGTTAGATCAGACCACCGTTCGTAGTCCATCTCTCAGGAGATTCCCGATGTTCCGAAGAATGCCAGTGGTATCGGCTGCCATGGCAGCCTTGCTTTCGTGTTTTCTCTCCGGCTCGGCATTTGCCGACGGCAATTTGCAAAAGGTCAAGCACGTCATCATTGTTATGCAGGAAAATCATTCTTTCGACAACTACTTCGGCGCGCTGGCCTATGCGCCTGGCAGTCCGTACCACAACGGCAACGGAAACTGTTCAAGCAGCGATCACACTTGCGTTGACGGCCTGACTTGCAGCGTGAATGGTGGGGTTTTCAACTGCACAAACTCGAACGTGGATGAAAACGGTAACACCATCTTTGCCTTTAAGGCGACCACGCGTTGCGTGATCCCGGATCTCGATCACTCGTGGGTGGGAACACATTTCGAGATGAACTTCGAGAATCCGAATAACACGCTGAAGGATCCGTTAAGCGACGGATTTGTACGCCAGAACTTTCTTACGGAGCAGCACAACAACCTCGACCAGACGATCTCGTTCTATGACCAGGATGATCTGCCGTTCTACTACGGGCTGGCGCGGAATTTCGCGATCAGCGACCGGCAATTCGCGTCAGTACTCGGGCCGACGTTTCCGAATCGCTCGTATCTGATGGCGGCAACGTCGTTCGGGCATCTGACGACAAACGACAGCGTTCCTCCGGTCGTGGGCTACAGGCCGATCACGGGAACGATTTTCGATCAGTTCAAGAAGCATGGAATTTCATGGGCGGATTACTGGGAAGATGTGCCTCAGGACTCGAGCTTCCGTCCAGTGGATACGACCCACAACCTGCCACTTGCGACGTTCCTCCTTGCGGCGTCAGGTGTCGGAACGCTCCCGGAGGTTTCGTTTGTCGATCCGAACTTCGGAACGATAAGCACTGCGCTGGAAGATGACGAGCATCCGCCGACTGATATTCAGCGGGGGCAGTATCACGTGTCGAACATCGTGAACGCTGTGCGTAATGGGCCGCACTGGAAGGATTCGATCATCTTTATTCTGTATGACGAGCATGGCGGCTTCTACGATCATGCGCAGCCGCCACAAGCTCCTCAGAAGGGGACGCGCACACCGGACGGGATTTTTCCGGGACAGTGCGAGGATCTGTCGTTTCCTCCGTTCAGCCTGCTTCCGGGGGGCGGGGCGGAGTGCTCGTGGAACTTCGTGAGCCTGACGGATACAAGTGTGAAGGATGCCGAGGCGCTGTGTCCGGCATTGGCAAAAAATCCTACCGGACCGTTCCCGGCGAGTTGCGCGGCATTTGATCAGCTTGGAGTGCGAGTGCCGATGATTGCCGTGTCACCGTTCTCGAAGCCGTCGTATGTTTCGCACACTCCGGGCGATCATACGTCGATTCTGGCGATGATCGAAAAGCGGTTCATGCCCGGCGTGCATTTGACGCGACGGGATGAATTTGCCGACGATCTGGAAGGCATGTTCAACTTCGACACTTCGCCCTCGTTGAATACTCCGGTAGGACAGGCGAAGCCTCCGCAAGACGACTGCACGCCGACACCCCTGGACAGAGTTAAGGTTCGATAGGCCGCAATGTCCGGTTGGAAGATCCCCACTTCTCTCAAAGTCAGGGAGAAGTGGGGTATCCAGTCACGACGGTTTCAAGTTTCAGAGTTTTCAAGGTTTTCAAGGCGAAGGCAATGTGCGGGTCGCGAACCTTGAAAGTTTGAAGCAGTAGGCGAAGAATTTCCTCGATCGGTTTCCCTTTTCTTTCGATCCATTCTCCGATATCAGCCTCTGAATTCAACGACTTAACGTCTTGGCACGCTTCCTGCTGATTGTGCAGAGGGGTACGACTATGACAATCACATTGCGCAGGAGATTCACGGGATGGCTTTTGACCCTGCTCACCGGTTTGCTGCTCGTTCCAATGGTGTATGCAAGCGACAATCAGGTCATGGGAGAGATCATCTTTGAAGGAAAGGGAAAGGTTGAGAAGACATCGGGAGTCTGGGTCGACGGGCAGTATGTGGGTTATCTAAAGGAGTTGAAGGGGTCGAAGAAAGTACTGCTGCTGCCGGGAGAGCATACGATCAGCGTGCGGCAGGATGGCTATCAGGACTTCGTGCAACGGGTTACTTTGCAGCCGGGAGAGAAGCGCGTGGTCAGTGTCTCGATGGTGCATGCTGCTACCGGACCCATGCCGGCTGTCACGGCAGAGGTGAAGATCACGGTGAATCCGTCGCGGGCGGCTGTTTTTCTCGATGGACTGTTCGTGGGACATGTGGGCGAGTTCGAGGGAGGAAGCCGAGGAATGCTGGTAGCGCCGGGGCAGCACACGATCAAAATCGCTTTGCCGGGATACCAGACATTTGAGACGCAAATCAACCCGCAGGCGCATCAAAAGATTGAGGTCAAGACGGAGTTGGTGAAGAGCGAAGGTGCTGGTGATGAACCGCTGCTGAATCGCAGCAGCCTCGACCACACGCCACCGCCTCCACCGGAGCCGGCTAATCCTCCGCAACGGCCGTGAGGTCGACTGGGCTACAGGGCAGTCTTTGATAATTGATTCTTAGTAATGATTGGGCGCATGGGGATTATTACAATGGGCGGTCCATGCGCCACCAGGATCGAGTTCGGATCGTGCTGGTTTCCCTGATTTTGATGTGTGGCTCGTTGTGGGCGGTCGAGCATCCCGGAGTGGTGTCAAAGGATGCGGAGTGCTCGTCGTGCCATGCAAACAAGCTGACAGGGAAGTCGGTGCATTCGGCGATGGCAACGACCTGCGCCGTGTGTCATATCGCAGTTACACAAGGTGACATGATGACGGTAGCCCTCTCGATGCCCAAGGAAAAGATCTGTTCTGCCTGCCATGACGAATCGGCGGCGCTACGCCAGCATTTGCCTGCGGTCAAAGGATCATGCGTCGATTGCCACGACGCGCACAGCAGCGAGCACACAATGCTGCTGCGGAACGTGGCGCAGCTTTCGATTCCCAAGAAGAAATAGTCTGGCTATCAAATTCACGGCAATTGCAGCATATCTCTCAGAGCCGTCTTAAACCGAGAAGATAGCGGTTAGAATCCCCCCGGGCGGCTGTGTTGCGGCTTTCTTTCGCCCCTCCGGGGCTTAGTCGTATCCCTGCAATTTCCCACGGCTCGCGCCGTGGGCTGAATCTTCCGCCGCTCCGCGGCTGCGGCTGGAATCCGAGAGCTTTCAACTGATTTATGAGATCGGCCTCTGACTCTATTCGAGGGGGCGTCCGATCTCCCAATGATGACCGAAGGGATCGACGACGCGCCCGATGCGCCAGCCGTGTTCGTCGACGACGGGAAAGACCTCTTTCGCTCCGGCTTTGATGGCCCGGGCAAACACGGCGTCAGGGTCGGCGACGGTAATAATGATCCGGACCGTGATTCCGCCAAGTGATTCGGGACTGAAGTTGTGATTCTCGGGAGACTCGTCGCTGAGCCAGAATTCGGCACCATCGACCGAAAGCCGGGCGACGACGCTGTCACCGGCGTCGAGGCGAAATAATTCCTTGGCTCCGAAGGCTGCCTTGTAGAAATCGACGGCACGCGCGCCACCTCTGAGGCAGAGCCAGGGAGCGATTGTGGTGGCGATGGCTGCTTTCGGTTTTGTGCTGGTTTTGGATGCGCTTTGCTTTTTCGCGACTGGCTTACGTTTGATCGTTTGCTTCGGCATATGGCTTCGTTCGTCCCTCGACATCGATTCTGTTCAATTGCGGCATGGCACGCAACGGGTTGAATCAGGATAGTCGACAATGGCGGATGCGGCATCGATTGTAGTCGACTTTTCGCAGACTAGGGGTCTGGGTGGACTCCTCTCTGAGTCGCTTGGTACCGTTGAGGTGAAAGGGATCCCTTCGGCTTCGCTCAGGGCAGGCTCTTCGACTGCGCGAGCTCGTTCGAGCTCGCTCCGCTCAGGATGACAGGTGGATGAGGTGATCAGTCAGGATTACGGGCGCCACTGGAATTGGGCTTTCCCTACGGAATTCAACAGGTGAAAAGCCGGCGTCAGGTGTCCATACGAATGCGGAATCCCCGTGGTAAGATGCTTGGGCTTTGAAGCTGCAGCCGCGCCCTGCGGGCTGTTTCGGCTTCTACCGGAGGTCTCCCATGGTTCTTCTCTCCCGCAGAATTCGTCCGTTTGTCCTTGTACTAACCGCGACACTGATTGCCGCTTTCTGTTCGTTGCCTTTCGCGCTCGCGAAGGATTCGCTGCCAAATCATCTGACGAAACGGGTGGTGGGGGATTACGGATACTGGAGCAAGTACCAGATTCCGCCGTATGGCGCGGGACAGATTCCCTATCACAAGCTGACGCATATCAATCACGCCGGGGTTTCATTCGACTCTTCGGGAACTCTCTCAGTTCCGGATGGATTTATCGAGCCAGAATTGAACATGCGTGCGCACGCCGCGGGCGTAAAAGTCATGTTGCTGCTGGGTGGGGATTTCACCGGAATCGAAGCAACCGGCACCCAGAGTCAGACCCTGGTCGACAATATTGCTGCGTTTGAGAAGCAATATGGATATGACGGTGTAGACATTGATTGGGAATATCCGGAGACCGGCGCGGACAGTGCCTTTCTGGTTGATTTGATGTCCCGCTTTCGGCAGTCGAATCCGGATTATGTTCTGTCGATCGATGCCGCTCCCTGGGGCGGTTCAGGCTACGATTTGCAGCATCTGAAGCTGTCGCTCGATTACGTCAACGTCATGATGTATGACTGCGCCGGACCATGGACAGCGCATGGCCAGCTCAATTCCGCCATTTTCTGGGATCCGCGCGATCCCGCTCCGTATGAATGTCAGCCAGGCGGGAGCGCGGATGGCGCAGCAACCATCTTCCTGAAGCAGATGCCCGCGAAGCAAATCAACATGGGCACTCCGTTCTACGGGTACGTTTACACCAACATCAATCAACTGTTTGGGCTGTGCCCGAATTCGAAGTGGACGCAAGACCAGGAGTGCGATAACACGGTGTTCTCCGGGAATTACGGGACCGGTTTCAAGCCCATCATCAATAAGAATGGGTGGTATACGCAGTACGATCCCATCGCAATGGTTCCGTATATGTTGCGTGTCGATGGGAGCCGGGGGTACATCACGTACGACGACGCGTTCTCGACCTATTTCCGCGTGTGGTATTCGGATTGGCAGCGTGGGTTAGGCGGCACGTTTATGTGGTCGCTTGATGCGGATTACGATGGACATTCGCAGGATCTGATGGACGCGATGTTCAGCGCGTCGAGTTGGCGATAGCGGGGGCTGAAGGACGCCGCCACAGTGATGCAAATTACAGACTACAGACTTCGGCCCGAGTATTGTCATCGCGGAAATGAGATCTACATATGCGCCCAGAGGACAGGATGAACACTAGAAGAATGATCGCGAATCGTCACGAAGGGGAAACAGAAGTCCGACAGATTGCGGCCCTTCGAAGCCAGTGCTGATCGCAGCATTTGTGATGGTTTACTGCTGTGTGGCTGCTGCACAAGCTGCGCCGCTCACAATCACCGGATTCCTGGTCGACGGTGTTAAGTCGAATCGAGCGGCGGTTGGGGCCACGCTGACCATCGAGGGATCGGGCTTCGGCGCAACCATAGGATTCAGCATGGCTACCCTGGCCGGAACGGAGTTGGCGGGGCCTGGCCAGAAACCTATCAGTTGGAGTGACACACGTATTGTGGCGGTGATACCGCAAACGGCGGAAAGCGGCCCTGTGGTCGTGAAGGTTAACGAGCAAGGACACGACTTTTCAAGCAATCAGAAAAACGTCTACGTTCGCGTTGAGATCATAGGAACTTCGTGCGATTCGGGTCCGGTGGGAACAGGGGTGACCTTGACCGGAAATGGCTTTGGAACTACGGGTGGTAAGGTTACATTCAACGGGGTGGAGGCTGTCACCGGCGGATGGTCGGACAGCAGCATAGTAGCGACGGTACCGGAAGGAGCGACAACCGGACCGATCCGCGTCACGGTCGCAGGTCAGGTTAGCAACGGTTGGCATTTCACGGTCACGCCCTGAATCAGCGCACTCGCCGGAGAGGAATTCTTTTCATATCCCAAGTAGTCCCTTCGCAGATTTCAAGTTTGACAACCGCGAGACGTGTCATCGACTCCGCAAAATCGATTATTTGCCCGATCTGGGAAATAGATGGGGCGATGATTGCATTGCGGGTTTGACCGAGCCTATCTGACGTGTTATAAATGCCCGTTTTGCGCTGGTACGCCGTGACTAGGGATGAATGTCTCTATTCATTTTGAACGGCGTAGCTCAGTAGCTGGCGCAAGCTCCGACGCGGCCAAGCTTCATCACTCCATTCGGTCTTGCGGTGGAAGCGTGTTCGGAATTCCGAAAACATCCAGCGAGCCCGCGCCGACGGTGATCCGCGGTGCGACAAGCTGGACGATTTCTCGGAGTCAGTGCCTAAACACGTTTGTAATTCCTGATAACCGTTCTTATACGGAGGACTCGTTATGCGTACTTGGCTCGCCACTGCTGCGTTCTTTAGCCGCCGCATGGCCTTGAAAATCTCAGCCGTCGTAGCGCTGCTTACCGTCGGTGCGGCGTCGGCGCTCGCCCAGCCCGAAGCGGGCGGGGAAGCCTCGCTCAAGTTACCCGATCTGTCGAGCGTCAGCTTCTTCAATGGCGCCATTGATGGACACAAACTGCTGTTGATCGGGATCCTGTTCTGCCTCTTCGGACTCGGATTCGGCATGGCGATTTATCTGCGGTTAAAAAATCTGCCGGTTCATCGTTCCATGCGCGAGATCTCAGAACTCATTTACGAAACCTGCAAAACCTACCTCGTAACGCAGGGAAAATTCATTCTGTTGCTGTGGGTATTTATTGCCGTCATCATTCTTCTTTATTTTGGTGTGCTGCAGCACATGGAAGCGGCGCGGGTGGTCATCATCCTGGCGTTCAGCCTGGTTGGTATTGCGGGTAGCTATGGCGTCGCCTGGTTCGGCATCCGCGTGAATACCTTTGCGAACTCGCGGACGGCTTTCGCATCGCTGCCCGGAAAACCCTATCCGGTCTATCAGATTCCGCTTGAGGCCGGCATGAGCATCGGCATGATGCTGATTTCGGTGGAACTGCTGATCATGCTGTTCATTCTGCTGTTTGTACCGGGAGACTACGCGGGACCGTGCTTCATCGGGTTTGCGATTGGTGAGTCGCTGGGTGCGGCGGCGTTGCGTATCGCGGGCGGCATCTTCACGAAGATTGCTGACATCGGGTCGGACCTGATGAAGATTGTCTTCAAGATCAAGGAAGACGACGCGCGCAACCCGGGCGTGATCGCCGATTGCACCGGCGACAACGCCGGCGACTCGGTTGGGCCTTCGGCCGACGGATTCGAGACTTACGGTGTAACGGGCGTGGCGCTGATCACGTTCATCCTGTTGGGAGTGAAAGATCCGAGTGTGCAGGTGGAGTTGCTGGTCTGGATCTTCGTCATGCGCGTGATGATGCTGGTGTCGAGTTCGTTCTCGTATTTCCTGAATGGCGCGATCGCCAAGGCGAGATATGGCTCGGCGAACGAGATGAATTTCGAGAGTCCGCTGACTTCGCTGGTGTGGATCACTTCGATCGTCTCGATCGGGCTGACGTACCTGATTTCTTACTTCGTCATTCCGATGCTGGGAGCCGATGGCTCGCAGTGGTGGAAGCTGTCGACGATCATCTCGTGCGGAACATTGGCAGGCGCGCTAATTCCGGAACTGGTCAAGGCTTTCACGTCGGTGGAATCGCGGCACGTAAAGGAAGTTGTGACCTCCGCGGAAGAAGGCGGCGCATCGCTTGGAATCTTGTCAGGATTCGTAGCGGGCAACTTCTCCGGGTACTACCTGGGTCTCGCCATGATGATGCTGATGGCGATTGCCTACTACATGAGCACGATGGGATTGGCGGTGGCAGCGGGAATGCTGGCACCGGCTGTGTTCGCCTTCGGACTGGTGGCGTTCGGATTCCTGGGCATGGGACCGGTGACCATCGCAGTCGATTCTTATGGTCCGGTGACCGACAACGCGCAGTCCGTGTACGAGCTTTCGCTGATTGAAGCGGTCCCGAACGTTCAGGGAGAGATCAAGAAGGACTTCAATCTGGATGTGAACTTTGACCGCGCCAAGCATCTGCTCGAGGCCAATGACGGCGCTGGAAATACCTTCAAGGCCACGGCGAAGCCGGTGCTGATTGGTACGGCGGTGGTGGGCGCAACGACGATGATTTTCTCCATCATCATGGCGCTGACCAATGGGCTGACCGACGCCGAGGGCGTGGCGAAGCTCTCACTGTTGTACGCGCCCTTCTTCCTAGGGCTGATC
>Ga0209060_10003747_pt1 | contig 12416 bp, 7 predicted proteins | sample Coa_R1_8_FD_187155 | JGI IMG/M metagenome (GOLD analysis project Ga0209060, IMG submission 187155) | Surface soil microbial communities from Centralia Pennsylvania, which are recovering from an underground coalmine fire - Coalmine... | ecosystem: Environmental > Terrestrial > Soil > Unclassified...
AGGGAGTGTTGCCTCCCGGCGGGAAAGTGACCACGGGCTTCAGAGTTCCGTCCCCGTTGCCTAGGAGAACTCCGACATTGCCGCCGCCGCCGTTGCAGTTTCCGCTGATCGCGGAACAGTTCACGACCACGACGTCGGGCTTGCCGTCGCCATCAAAGTCGGCGACCTTGATCGCGGCTGCGCCGAATTCGCTGGCGGAATAGGCCACGACCGGCTGGAAGGTTCCGTCGCCGTTGCCGATTAAGACTCCGACGTCACCTTGATTGATGGTCGTGCTGGTGCTGCTGTTCGCCACAACGAGATCAGCTTTCCCGTCGCCGCTGATGTCCGCGATGGCGACTCCATCGGGATAGATTCCTCCAGAGTTGTATGCTACGGCCGGCTGAAAGGTACCATCGCCGTTGCCTAACGACACGCCCACGGTGCTGGTCTGGCAGGCCTGAGTGGCACACTGATTTCCGATGACGGCATCGAGCTTGCCATCTCCGTTTACGTCTCCAATCGCTAATGAGAAGGCGATCAGGCCGGCAGAACCGAAAGGAATCTCCGGCTGGAAAGTGCCGTCGCCGTTGCCCAACAGCACGCCTCCGCAGCCGCCGCTCGTGCAGTCGCCTGCGACGATCACGTCGAGCTTTCCGTCTGCATTGATATCGGCGATGGCTACCGCGATTGCGCCGAATCCGCCTCCACCCAAGGGCATCGAGACCACCGGCTGAAAGGTGCCGTCTCCATTGCCGATCAATATTCCAGCGTTGCCGCCTACACCGATGCAGTGGTTGTTGGCTGCGTTGCCGCAGTTCACGACCACGATGTCAGGCTTGCCGTCGCCGTTCAGGTCGCCGATTGCGACATCGGTTGCATAGACTCCGCCCGAGCTGTAGGTCGTCGGAGCGCCGAAGGTTCCGTCGCCCTTTCCCAGCAGCACCGCGACCGCACCGTTTGGGCAGGGAACTGTATTGTTGATGCACCAGTTCGATACGACGATGTCGAGCTTGCCGTCCCCGTTCAGGTCCGCGATGGCGACGCTGTTGGGACCATTTCCGCCTGGGCTGTAGCGCACAGGAGCAGCAAAGTTCAGTTGCGGTGTCGAGGCCCCGAGGTGCTGCGCGATGGATAGCAGGAATAGGCAGGGATAGACGAGCGGGAGAAGGGAGCGACGGCGCATTGCACCTCCGGGAATCTTTTAACTTTTGACGAACGTGGTGGACTACAGGGTCGGGGGAGACTTGGTTTTTTTACTGGTCCCAATGCTACGAAGGATGGCGCCTGAGTGTCAACGGGGCTCTTTAGTAATCGGAAGGTAGTAATAGGAAGGTAACCTCGCTACTCGACATTTCGCCGCGATACCTTAGCGGAGTTAAGAGAAAATCCCCACTTCTCGCGCAAAGACCGCGCGAGAAATGGGGCACCCATTGTTGTACAATCCCCCAACTTCTGGTGGCGATCGACGGAGCAAACGCGCAGACGGATACGGCCCAGGGAACAGACTACGGATTGCGGCGTGGAATTCTGTCGCCCTTCGAGACGCTGGCGCAATCCGTGTCGACGATGGCGCCGACGACCACTCCGGCGGCGACCATTCCGCTAGTGTGTGCGCTGGCAGGAAACGGGACTTGGCTGGCGTATGTTCTGGCGACTGTCGCGATTCTGCTGGTCGCGTTGTGCATTAGCCGGTATGCGAGGCATTCGGCTTCGCCGGGATCTCTTTATACGTATGCATCTATGACATTGCCGCGGTGGCTTTCCGCGACTGTGGCGTGGAGTCTGCTACTGGCGTACGTCGCCACTGGCTCGAGCGTAATTGGCGGCTTTTATCACTATGCGAATCTGCTGCTCCGCGACGCAACGGGGCATGCTTTCTCGGCTGTGTTGCTTTCGCTATTCGTTACCGGAACTTCGATCTGGATCGCCTATCGCGACGTGAAGATTTCCGCGCGGTTAATGTTGTGGATCGAGGCCCTATCGGTTTCGGTGATCGTGATCGTCGTGGCGCTCCTGTTATTTCGGCACGGCTGGCATTTGGATCAGGAGGAACTCCATTTACGTGGCATGACTGGAACTGGGTTGCGTTTAGGCCTGGTGCTTGCACTCTTCAGCTACGTTGGCTTCGAGAGCGCGACGACGCTGGGTGCGGAGGCGCGTAATCCGCTGCAGTCGATTCCGCGAGCGGTGATTCAGAGTGCTCTGCTGGCCGGAGCCTTTTTCGTAGTGTGCGCCTATGCGGAAGTTTTGGGATTCCATCAGGTTGGACAGAATCTGGGAGACAGTCAGGCTCCAATGTATGTGCTGGCGCGGGTGGGAGGCGTCCCGATACTTGGGTTGCTGATTGATATTGGAGCGCTGATCAGTCTGTTTGCCGGAACCCTGGCATGCATTACGGCCGCCGCACGCGTGTTGCTTCGAATGGCCCATGATGGACTGGCGCACGAAGTGCTCCGTACGACGCACGCTCAAAATCGAACTCCAAGTTATGCGGTGATTATTACGGGCATTGCGGCGGTTGCTCCAGTCGCGGTGCTGGCCGCGCGCGGCGATAGCGGGCTGGATGTCTATGGATGGATGGGTTCACTGGCGACGTACGGATTCATTGTGGCGTATGCGCTGGTGTGCATCCCGCTTCCCCTTTATTTGCGTCAACATGATGCTAAGAGTACAAAGGCGCAGGTTGTCTCGGTCCTTGCTGCAGTAGCGATGCTTTTAGCGTTGGTGGGTAATTTGTATCCCGTGCCGGAAGGACCATATGGAAAGCTGCCGTACATTTATCTTGCCTATCTCGTAGCAGGTCTTGGGTGGTTCTTCCTGCGTGGGCGGATGCGCAAGTCAGCGCTGGTCGAGGATGCCGTCGAAGTACCCGAGGCATAAAAATTAGTGATTCCGGGTAAAAGAATTTTCATTGAGGCTTTACCTTGATGGTTTCCGCAGCGTTCGAGTAGAGTTGCCCGCATCAGTTTTCCAGCCTAAGCATTTGCCGGGCCAACCAGCCCGGCGAGTTGCGTCGTAACAAATTCATGGGCTTCATGCAGCGGCGTGCACTGCATGGGATTCGTGTTTTCTCCACATCACTTACGAGGCCTAAACATGACGACCAAAATGAAGCTTGCCATTTTGCTGGTGGCGGGTTTGCCGCTGATGTTCTCTCTCGGCGCGGGTGCGCAGCAGACGCTTGGCGGCATCACGGGGACAGTCATGGACAAGAGCGGCAGCGTGCTTCCGGATACCACGGTGACGATTGTGGGTGATCAGACCGGTTTGCTGCGAGACGTGAAAACCAATGGCAACGGAACGTATGACTTCGTCAATCTTCCGATCGGCACTTACACGGTGAGCGTCGTGCATGAAGGGTTTGCGACGCAAAGGCTCCCATCGATCCTGGTGCAGGCAAATCGCACGGCCACGTTGAACGTGACATTGAACATCGGACAGGTGGGAACGACGGTCGATGTGGAAGCGGCCCCGTTGATGAACGCCGTGGATACGACGAATGGCTACGTCTTAGAGGATCAGCAGATTCAGGCGGTGCCTTTGCCAACGGGTAGTTTCACCGGGCTCGCGATTCTTTCTCCGGGAGTGAATGCCGAACTCCCTGGTGGAACGGGCGCAAATAGCGGACTTGGAAATCAGCCAATCTGGGCGAATGGTCAGCGGGATACGAGCAATTCTTTCCTGCTGAATGGCGTGGACGCCAGCAATCTTTTCAATGGCAAGAGCACGAGCCAGGTGGCGTCGGCTCGCATCGTGAATAACACCGGCGTGGCAAACGCTGCGAGCACGAGTGCGGCGCCGATTCAGAGTACGGCGTCTGTCTATCTGGCGGTTGGGCAGGCACTGCCTACACCCGCTCCCGAGACGGTGCAGGAATTTCGCGTGAACACCTCGATGTACGACGCGCAACAGGGATCGACCAGTGGTGCGCACATCGATATGAGCACGTCGTCGGGGACGAACGGATTTCACGGAAAGGTCTGGGGACATCGGGGAACTGACTGGCTCAATGCTGCGCCATTTTTCAACAAACAGGATCTGAATCTCCCCGCGAACGACAAAGTTCCGCAGTTGCACCGATACACGGCGGGAGGATCATTCGGAGGACCGCTGGTCAAGGACAAGCTGTTTGGGTATGTCAGTTATCAGCACATCCACTCGTCGGATCAGGAAATTGGATTGTCGCGGATGCTGGTTCCATCGGAGCTGACCGACAATAACCGCACTCCGCAGGGGCTGGCGCAAATTTCGAATGATATTTGGGGCACAACGCTGACCGGCAATGGAGATGTGAGTCCGGTCGCAGTCGCGCTGTTTCAGGCGAAGTTGCCGAACGGGCAGTACCTGATTCCGTCGGCTGACGGGCAGATTCCGACACCGGCCTTTCCGGAGAATGCGATCAGTCCGGGCACGGCGTATTTTATTTCGGACCAAGCTGTGGCGAATCTTGACTGGAACCGCAGCACGAAGCATACGATTTCGGCGAAGTACTATTACCAGCACGATCCGAGTCTTGCACCCTATGCGTATTCGAACGTGGCGGGCTTTGCGCAGCGACTCGATGCGGGAAGCCAGGTTGCGTCTCTTACGAATACGCACACGATCAGCCCGCGGCTGAGCATTGCCGAGGTGATCGGCATTCTGCGGGAGAAGGTCTACAGCACGATTGAGCAGCCGTTCACGCCGCAGCAGTTTGGGATCAACACATTCGGTTCGACATTCTTCCCGGGAATCACGATCGTCGATCCGCTCGGATTGGGAAATCCGGTTGCGAATCCTGCGGGCATTGCGAATCTGCAATTTCTGACGATCGGGCAGGGCGCGGCTTCGCAGGGACCCTTCACCGGTGTCTTTCAGAATCGCATCATGCCCTCGGCGAATGCGATTTGGATGCACGGCCGGCATACGATCACGTTCGGCGGCAGCTACGCCTACACGCAGCTCAACGCGCGCGACGAGCGCACGAACCAGGGAATCATATCCTCGGCTGACTTTTCACAGTTCATTCAAGGGCTGGTCACGACCAACGACGACTTCACCACGACAAAGTTTCTGCAAGGCAACGCCAACCGTTATTACCGCGCCGGGCAATCGGGAGCTTATATCCAGGACAAGTTTCAGATCCGGTCGAATCTCAGCCTCACCGGCGGACTGCGTTTTGATTGGGATGGCGGCCTCACGGAGAAGTACGGACGAATCTTCAATTTCGATCCCGCGCGATATGCGTATGACGGCGCGACCGACACGATTACCTCAAACGGATTCATCATTGCGGGTAATAACAAGCTCTATCCGACAAAAGGCGTCAGCAACACCACGCTGACGGGAAGACAGTGGGGATTTGCACCGCGACTCGGTGCGGCGTGGAGTCCGAGAAAGTTCAACGACAAGGTTGTCGTCCGCGCTGGGGTTGGGATGTATTACGACCGCGGCGAGCTGTTCTCTTATTTGTCTCCGGGATTTGCTGAGGGCGTGATTAATGGCGGCCCATTCGGTGTCAATCAGACGCCGCCGTATGTGAATGCGCAGGCCTGCACTCCGAGTTCTTTCTATCTCGGATATATTCCAACGTGCCCGATACCGGCCTACTCGCTCTCGAGTCCGTGGGGACCGAGCCTGGGGCCGCAGCCGAGCGGAAATCCGGCGGACATTACGCAGTACCTGCCGAACGAGGCTGCGATTGCGAACGGCGCGCAGCTGTTTTCGTTCGCCACTTATAACCGTGCTAACAAGCTGCCTTATACCTTCAATCAGACGCTCGATGTTCAGTGGCAGCCGCGGAATGATCTGATGTTTGAGGTGGGGTATACCGGGAACCTGGGTCGGCATGGAGTGATTCCGATTCCGTTTAATCAACCGGGGATTGCGTCGCCGACTAATGTGATCCATCCGAATTCTCCCTATCCGCAGTCGTATACGTACGGATACACGCTGGTCGATTCGAATTTCAATTTCCAGAATCTGCCGAATGGGCAGTCGTATCTCGCTACGTATGAAGGTGGAAACGTAGACCTGCGCGTGCCGTATATCGGCTACTCCGCAGAATCTGAGACCTACAAAGCTGCCGGTGTCTCTGCTTACAACGCGCTGCAGACGCATGTGGAGAAGCGCATGAGTCACGGCCTGCAGGTTGGATTCTCGTATACCTATTCGCATGCGCTCGATGAGCAGAGCGGCATGGGATTGTTCTTCAACGGAAACAATCCTCTGAACCTGCGCTCGGCATATGGATCGGCGGATTTTGACCGCACGCATGTCATGAATTTCAGCTATGTGTACGAGTTGCCGAAGTTTTTCAGCACCGCATCACTGAAAGGAAAATTGGCTGACGGATGGAAGTTGCAAGGGATTACCGTGATTCAGAGCGGTCAGCCTTACAGCATCATCGACTACACGGGCGCGGTGGGAAGTATTTACTTCAGCGTGTATGACGGGATCACGAATCCAATCGTGCCGCTGGCTCCTGGATGCACGCCGAAGAATGCGGTCACGGGAGCGTCGGGAGCGTTCAGCACTCCGGCGCTGAAATCAGATTGCTTCACGATTCCACTGCTCAATCCGGGAGACCTGGGCGGGGCCATTCCGAGTAACGATCCGTACGAAACTAATTTCACCAGCGGGCAGCGGAATATCTTCCGTCAGGCGTGGCAGAAGAGGGCGGATATCTCGATTGTGAAGGAGACGCAGCTTACCGAGCGTTATTCGTTGAAATACAGTCTGGATATTTTCAACGTCACGAACACCGCGAGTTTCGACATTCCGATCGATGATGTGTCACAGAATGCGTTCTATAACCAGTTCCCGGTGGTAGGGACGACACCGCGGCCGACATCCTGCGACAGCAGCAACACAGGTTTCTACAATTGTCCTGCCGGGCTGGGCGTGACGAATAAGACGATCGGCAGTCCGCGGCAGGTGCAGATGTTGCTGCAGTTTGTGTTTTAGGCAGGCAAGGGTCTACTTCGCTGGGACGCTCGCTCGCGCAATGTTGGAGTATGCCGATGGTCCTGCGTCATTGACGGCGCGGACGCGGTAGCCGACGTGCTGTCCCTTTTTTAGCGAAGAGTCGCTGTATTCGTTTGCGCTGGCAGCGAGTTTCTTGAGTTCTTCCCACTTGCCTTTCGCGCCGCTGGCATCCTCAATCTGGCGTTCGATAGTGACGCTCGTTGGGTCGCCGCCGTGAACTTCCCATGTCAGCTTCGCGGTGGTTCCGGCGATGGTGACATCGAGCGAACTTGGCGCTTCAGGCAACACCGGCCAGTCGAAATAGTCGGCATCCGCAATCGCCATGATGCTGTCGGTGACTGGCAGAGACTCCAGCGTGTCGGCGGTACCTTCCCTCCATTTCAGGGGACGGATGTCTCCCGTGGTCACGTTGATCAGGACTGGATTGTGGATGCCGGTATTTTTCAATGTGAATGTTGAATAAAAAGTCGGGAATACATTGCCGGGCAAGCTGTGCGCCGCGAGCTAGTACGCGACGATGGCCTTTCCGCTTTTCGAGCGGAATCCGTAACTCATAAAGGGAAATTCGGTGCGGCGGCGGAGAGCAGGGATGTCGCTGCCGGAGGCTTCGATGGAAGCGTCGAACCTGGTGTCGGCAAAAAGCGCATTCGTATTTTGTAACGCGTAGAAGACCGGGCGTGGCGTGAAGTCATAGTTGTGATTCGTCAAGCCGTGGACGATCCCGAAGTCGTCGTATTCGTTTCCGTCAACGCCAGCTGTCAGCAACCATACGAATGTTTTCACGCCTGCGGCGTGGTTGTAGATGAGTCCACGCGGGACGTATTTCGCTTGGACCGATTCGTCGGAGCCGATCCATGTTCCGATGGAGTTGAATTCGTCGTCAAAGAACGGAATATTTTTCTTTATTCCCGGATAGTTTGTAACCAGATCACGTAACGCACGGGGAGATTCGTTGAGGTAGGCGCCATAGTCCATGGTTTCGGGATTCATGTTCTGCCCGTAGCCGGGATAGGTGTGGTAGGCGTAAACGTCGATGCCAGAAGCGCATTGACAGGCATCGAGCGCGACGCGCGTGAATTCGCGCGAGTGGTCGGCCTGGCCTCCGTAGATCACTTTGGCGCCGGGAGTTTTGCGGACGGTGTCGACGAATGAAGTGAGCAATCGACCGTACTGCTCAGGATTGCCCCATGGATTCCAGTAGCCGATATCCTGCTCGTTCCACAGCGCCCAGTAGTGAATGCGATCTTTGAAGTGGTCGACGGTCCACGCGACGTATTTGTTGAAGGCAGCTTGTTGTTCGGGCGTTAGCGGTGGCCAATATACCGAGTAGATGCTGCGGTCGTCATTGTGGAAGGAGCCGGGTTCGGGAACGCTTACATCCGGCAGCTTGCCGCTGTGCGCTGTGTACATCTGGTTGCCGTACATCAGTTGGACCTGAACATTCATTCCGTTGTCGATGAGTGAGTCGACAGAATCTTCGAGCAGCTGCGAGGCGGTGTAGACGCCGCGTTTCTGCTCGATCCAATCCCAGCTGGTGTAGTCGGAGCTGTTCTCGTACTGGCCGATGCGGATCCACTTGAATCCGGCGTCGAACATACGCGTCCACCACCAGCGGTTCCACGGCAGGTAAGGATCGCGAGGCATGTCGGAGTTGATGCCGAAACCGTCTTCGATCTGGGACGTGCGCTTAGGGGGAACTTTTTCCGGAAGCTTCTTAGTCTGTGCTGGCGATGGTACCGGAAGAAAGAGGATTGCGCAGAATAAGGACAGAACGAAAATGGCGTGGTGACGGCCGTCGCGGATCATTGAGTTCCTCCAAACGTTTCACGACAGACTTCCCCAGCAAAAACTATGTGCCCAAGCGTAGCTAGCCAGGAATGCTTCAGCGCGCGATCTTTTCTGCGGTTGCCTCCGAGGCGTTGGCTGCAATCTCCTTGGCATTGCGTTGAATCTTCCGGATCGCGGACGCGATCTCATTCATGTCTTCTTCATCGCCAAGCAGCGCGAATTGCGGAATCCAGACGGTCTCCCATGCGGCGCGCTGCGTATGCGGGAATTTCTGCTGCAGGAAATCATGTTTTTCCGTCGCCTGTGTGCTGCTGAGGCACTTCCGGTAATCGCCATTGCGGAAGCAGTCGAGCTCGTGCAGCGGTGGATAGCTCGCTTGCGTCGGGATGCCTTCGGCATTCAGTGCCGCGATGAAATTCTCGGTCGAGATGCCGGCGAATTCTTTTCCGTTTACATGGAAGATATATGCGTATTGACCATTGCGCGTGCAGCGCGGGTCACACTTCTGCGGAGTGATGCCCGGGATTTGCGAGAAGAGTTTGTCGAGCACTCGGCCCTGACGATGGCGGTGGAATGTCTGTTCTTCCAGGCGGCCGAGTTGTACGTTCAAAACTGCGCCCTGCCATTCACTCAGGCGATAATTCGATCCGTAGATGAAATGACTATAGAACCACTCGCCGGGCATGCGCCCGCAATCGTGGACGGAACGGGCCTGGCGCTCGAAGTTATCGTCATTGGAGATGATCATGCCACCTTCTCCGGCGGTCATCAGTTTGCTCGCCTGGAAACTGAACGTGGCGCCGACGCCGAAAGTGCCAATCTTTTTTCCACGCCACTCGCTGCCATGAGCGTGGGCGGAATCTTCGACGAGCGCGATGCCGTGCTTCTTGGTGATTTCCTGCAAGCGGTCGAGGTCGGCCGGGTGACCTCCCATGTGGACCGCGATGATGGCCTTGGTGCGAGGAGTAATCGCGGCCTCGGTTAACTCGGGATCGAGGCAGTGCGTTTCGGGATCGACGTCGACGAGCACAGGCAGGGCATTCGCGAAGAGGACTGCACTGGCCGTCGCAACGAACGTGAAGTTCGGGACGATGACTTCGTCGCCATGATTGATGCCGAGAGCTGCCATCGCCACTTCGAGTGCGGCGGTGCCGTTCGTTACTGCGATTCCATGGCGGGCGCCGTGATATTTGGCGAAGGCCTGTTCAAACTCGAGCGTCTTTGTACCCGGCGTGCGCCACCAGACGCGGCTTTCGAGAACTTCCTGCAAGGCGCGGCGCTCGTTGTCATCGTACTGTGGCCATACGGGGAACGGCTTTGGCTTTGCTTTCTTGCCTCCGAACAACGCTAGATCAGACATGTGATCTCCTGTGAGCCTGTGTGCAAAGTTCAAGCGTCCCTCCGGGACGCGGCGAAAGTTCCCACTGTTCCCGGCGCTGTAAGCGCCGGGCTATTGTCAAACGCCCCTCCGGGGCGAAACTCTAAGTATTTCTTCTAGCTCGCGTCCGAAAATCGAATTCGCGCACAGATTCTTCTCCGCTGAGAAACCCGTTAGTATTCGACGAATCCAGTCGAATAACGGAATGCTTCTACGTAATGGCCATCTTTTTTCGGCTGCTCATCGCGCATTTCTTTCTTTGCTTTTTCCAGATCGGCTTGTTCCCAGTCCGGACGATATTTGTTGATCGCTGGTTCGAACTGGCTGACCTGCCTGGCCGCTGCTTCAAGCTTCAGGTCGGCTACGCTGTCCATGTTGACGAAATAGTTTGCTTCCTGCGGCGACGGGTAGAAGAAGTACATCTCGGGAACTTTGTAGGGCTGCAATCCCTGCTGCAGCTTTTGATTCGGGAAGTAGAGCCAGAACTCGGCGGCGCGGACTGCATCAATCGTGTTGAATGCAGCCATGCGGTGATCGGTCTTATGCCAGCGCTCATACCACTCGCCGGGATCGACGCTCAATAAAATGTCCGGACGGATTCGACGGATGATTGCGGTTGCTTCCTCAGTCAGTTTGGGTTGCGGCGCATACTCGAGCATCCCGTCGTCGTATCCCATCCACGTGATGTTTTCTTTGAGGGTGCCCAGCAGGCCTTCGGATACTTCTTCTTCTGCATGGCGAATGCGAGCGAGCTTTTGAGAATTCATGTCGGGATCGTAGGATCCCTTGTCGTCGTTGGTGTAAATGACGATGTAGACCTTGTTGTGATTGCGATTCAGCAGGGCGATGGTGCCACCGGCACCGAAGACGTCGTCGTCCGGGTGCGGGGTAAAAATCAGAATTGTTTTGTTTTGAAGTTGCTCGAGACGGGTGGCTTGTCCTAGGCTTGCGGTCGCGGTGCACGCGACAGCGAGAAGCCAAAGCAGAGCAGTTCTCATCGGCACTCTCCGAGAATGCGTTGGGGTCAGCCAAGTAAGGTAACGCAAAACAGTACAGCCGTCATCCGGTTTGGTGCGACAGGTGGGCGGACCAGTATTGCCGTGGCAGATTTCCTTGGATGTGATTTGAATCACAGACCACCTCACGCCGGCGTGGTCCTATGCAAAAGTGGGGTGGGGAACACGACCATCAGTCATATAGAAGAATCCTTGACATTGATTACGAGCGGCGTTTACAACCTTCCCTCATCTGACCCTGTTCGCATTTCCTCAATTCTGGGGAGGCGCCTATGTGGCTTCGACAGGCTGTACCGGTCGTCCTGTGTTCCATCCTTCTAATTCTTTCCTTCAGCGTAGTAGCGATAGCCCAAGTAGATCGTGGCGCTATTGTCGGTACCGTTACGGACCAAGGCGGGGCTCGCATTGCTAGCGCCGAGGTAACGGTCACGAACACCGAGACGAACCAGCCGACCACGGTTACGACCAACGAAGAGGGCAGCTTCGCGGTGAATCTGCTGGCATTGGGACGTATTCGGTGGCAGCCGGGAAGAAGGGCTTCGAGAGGACGATTCAACAGAGCGTCGAAGTTGGTGTGAACCAGGCGGTGAAAGTCGATCTGGTGCTGAAGGTCGGGTCGGCGACGGAGACGGTAGAGGTGACCTCGGCGCCTGCGCTGTTGCAGACAGAGCAGTCTTCGCTGGGGACGATCGAAACGGAGCGGCGGATTTCGGAGCTGCCGTTGAATGGCAGGAATTTCATTCAGCTTGCCTATCTTGGACCAGGTGCGAATGGGGGAGAAACGGGGTCGAACGTCAGCGGCGGAGTGTTTGAGAACGAGCGCGCCGACGAGGCGGTTTCCGTCAACGGGCTACGAGTATCGAATAACAATTTTTTGTTGAATGGCGTCGATAACAACGAATTTGGGCTTGGTGGTGTGGTGGTTCTGCCTCCGCCGGATGCGATTCAGGAGTTCAAGACAGAAGAAAATTCGATGAGCGCAGAGTTTGGGCGGGGTGGAGCAGCAGTGAACGTCGTGTTGAAGTCCGGATCGAATCGAATTCACGGCGGAGTGTACGAATTCATCCGCAATGACAAGCTGGATGCGGTGAACTATTTCAACGTCGGTCAGCAGCCATTTAAGAGGAACCAGTTCGGCGCGTTTCTGGGAGGGCCGATCAGGAAGAACAAGACTTTCATCTTTGGCGACTACCAGGGATCGCGGTTGCGGAATAGCGCGCCTTATGTCTCGACTGTGCCGCTGCCAGCAGAACGCAATGGAAATTTCAGTGATCGGCTGACGGGCA
>Ga0209060_10003751_pt1 | contig 12408 bp, 10 predicted proteins | sample Coa_R1_8_FD_187155 | JGI IMG/M metagenome (GOLD analysis project Ga0209060, IMG submission 187155) | Surface soil microbial communities from Centralia Pennsylvania, which are recovering from an underground coalmine fire - Coalmine... | ecosystem: Environmental > Terrestrial > Soil >...
CTTGGGTACGTCGATCGCGGCGAGGCGCCGCTCGGGATCGTCTATCAGACCGACGCCTTCATCGACAACGACGTGCGCATCGTCGATGTATTTCCGAATGATTCGCATGCGCCGATCGTCTATCCAATCGCCCTGATCCGTGCGGCCCGGCCGGAGGCGCAGCGATTCGTGCGCTATCTGCGCAGTACCGCGGGCGAGGTGGCTTTCAAGGCATATGGCTTCGTGCCTCTGCGCTCTCGGCCGACCCCTTGAGATTTCAGGCGCGCCCGACGGGGCCGTTGCGGGGCGATGTAGGCGATTTCCGCCCCGTGGCCCTTGGCGTTGAGCGTCTTGACAGGGCAGGGTGCCCTCAAGACCATGCATCGGTCGATGCGAGGCGCCGGTTGGCGTCAATGCGGCGTTTATTCATCACACGTGCCGCAGCCCGCGCATGGAAGTCCTCTCATCGATGATCTTCTCGAGAGCCAATGCGGCAGGACGGGTCCTCGACGACCTGGCCTGCTCGCCTGAGTGCGCAAAGAGGTGGTTATGGCGAATGAACAAGAACAGGAACCGCAGCGACCTCAGGACCGGGAGGCGGACTCTGCAGCGAAGCGGCCGGTCGACCCCAAGCGCAGCCGCCGGCCGCTGATCATCGTCGGCATCGGCGCGTTGCTCGCGGGAATCGCCGCCTTCTTCATAGGGTTCGCTCACCGCAACCAGACCTCGACCGACGATGCGTACACCGATGGCAACGTCGTGACGATGGCCCCGCAGGTGTCCGGATATGTCGTGGGTCTCTACATCGATGACAACGTGCACGTGCGCAAGGGCGATCTGCTGATACGCATCGATCCGCGCGACTATACCGCCGCGCAGGCGCAGGCCGAGGCGCAGCTCGCCCTCGCGCTCGCGCAGCTCAGGTCGGCGCAGGATGGGCTGCGGATCGCGCGCGTGCAGTACCCGGCGCAGCTGGCCGCCGCACGGGCGCAGGAGCGAGCGGCCGCCGCGGCGCTCACCAATGCGCAAAAGCAGTATCAACGCCAGCATGAAGTCAATCCGCTCGCAACGACCCAGGAGAGCATCGACGCCGCAACCACGCAGCAGCTCTCATCCGATGCGAGCGTGGCGAGCGCCCGCGCCCAAGTCAGGGTGGCACGTCTCGTGCCGGAGCAGATCCAGCAGGCGGCCGATGCGGTGCAGGAGCGCGAGTCGCAGGTCAAGCAGGCCGAGGCTCAGCTCGCCCAGGCGAAGCTCAACGTGGGCTTCACGGAGATTCGGGCGCCCTGCGACGGGTTCGTCACCAAGCGCAGCGTGAACCTCGGGGACTACATGGCGACCGGCACGACCATGTTCGTGCTGGTGACCCCCGATGTGTGGGTGACCGCGAATTTCAAGGAATCCCAGCTCGGGCGCATGCGCGTCGGGGATGCCGTCGACATGAAGATCGATGCGTACTCGGGCTATGAGCTGCATGGCCACGTGCAAAGCATCCAGTACGGCAGCGGCTCGCGCTTTTCCGCCTTCCCCGCGGAGAACGCCACGGGCAACTACGTGAAGATCGTGCAGCGCGTGCCGGTCAAGATCGTGATCGACCGCGGCCTCGATGCGAGGCGTCCGCTGCCGCTCGGCCTCTCGGTGACGCCGACGGTGTATTACCGATGAGCAGCACCGAGCATGCCGCGGGCGATGAGCGCGGGGGCTGGCGACCGGCCGCCAATCCCTGGCTCATTGCCGTCACGGTGACCCTTGCGGCTTTCATGGAGGTGCTCGATACGACCATCGTCAACGTATCGTTGCCGCACATCGCCGGCACGCTCTCGGTGAGCTACGACGATGCCACCTGGGCGCTCACCTCCTATCTCATCGCGAACAGCATCGTGCTGCCGATCTCGGCTTTTTTCGGCCGGGTCATCGGCCGCAAGCGCTACTTCGTGATCTGCATCCTCGCCTTCACCGCATGCTCTTTTCTCTGCGGTATCGCGACCAATCTGGCGCAGCTCATCATCTTCCGTCTGCTGCAGGGCTTCTTCGGGGGCGGGCTGCAGCCGAATCAGCAATCGATCATCCTCGATACCTTTCCCGCATCCCAGCGTGGGCGCGCATTCTCTCTCACCGCCGTCGCAACCGTCGTGGCGCCCGTGCTCGGCCCGACCATCGGCGGCTGGATCACCGACAACTTCTCGTGGCGCTGGGTGTTCTTCATCAACATCCCGATCGGTCTGATGACGGCATTCGGTGTGATGAGCCTGGTCGAGGATCCGCCCTGGCTGAAGCGCCAGGCCAGGGCCGGGATCGACTACATCGGGATCTCGCTGATTGCGCTCACCTTCGCCTCACTGCAGATCGTCCTCGATCGCGGCGAGGATGATGACTGGTTCTCCTCGCCCTTCATTCGCACCTTCGCCGCGCTCGCGGCGATCGGCGCAGCGAGCGCCTGGGCCTGGCTCCTCGTGGCCCGCAAGCCCGTGGTCGACCTGCGCGTGCTCAAGGACCGCAACTTCGCCCTGGGGTGCTGCGCCATCTTCAGCTTTGCCATGATCCTGTACGGCAGCGCGGTCATCATTCCGCAGCTCGCGCAGCAGCACCTGGGCTACACCGCCATGCTCGCCGGCCTCGTGTTGAGCCCCGGCGCGTTCGCCATCATTTTCCTCATCCCGATCATCAGCCTCGTGATGCCCCACGTGCAGACCCGCTTCATACTCACCACCGGGTTCTTTCTGCTCGGCTGCGCGTTGCTCTACTCCCGCAGCATCACTCCGGACATCGACTTCACGCATCTCGTCCTGATCCGCGGCTCGCAATCGCTTGCGATCGGCTTTCTGTTCGTGCCGACGAGCGTGCTGGCCTATCAAACCATTCCGCAGGGCATGCAGGGCGATGCGACCGCCCTGTTCACCATGTTCCGCAACATCGCCGGCTCGGTCGGCATCTCGCTCTCGACCGCCGCCGTCATGCAGCGCACGCAGGCCCACATGGCCTACCTCGCGGGGCATCTGTCGAATGCGGACCAGAATTTCAGGGTGAGCTTTGCGCAGCTCCTGCACGCCATCCACAATCTCGGTACGGCGGCAGGCAGCGCCACCCAGACCGCCCTGGGACAGGTCTATCGCACGCTCATCGCACAGGCGGGCCTGCTGGCGTACAAGGACGTCTTCTTCTACTGCGCGATCGTTGCGTTCGGCTTCGTGCCCTTCACCCTGCTGTTCTCACCGGTGAAGAAGGCGGGTGGCCCGGGAGCGGCGCACTGATGAAGGCCCGCGCTTGCATCGCCGGGGCGTTCCTCGCCGCACTCGCCGGTTGCAAGGGGGGCCCGGACTTCGCGCCGCCTCGGGAGCCGGTGCCCGATCACTACGCAGGCGCAGCCGCGCGAGGTCCGACGGCCGGCTCGCCCCCCGTGTCGGCGCCGGGAAACGGCGCGGATCGAACCACGCCGCGGGACGCCGGGGAACCCGAGGATTTCTGGTGGCACGAGTTTCACGATCCCGAGCTCGACCGTCTGGTGGAGGAGGTCAGCAGCGGAAACCTCGATCTCAAGGTGTCGTACGTGCGCATCGTCGAGGCGCGCTTGCAGGTGCTGAGCGCACGCGCCCAGGGCTTGCCGAGTCTCAACGCGAGTGCCCGCTACAATCGCGAACAGCTCGGCCTTGCGGGCATTCTCAAGTCTCAGGGCTTCTCCGCGGCCACCGCCCCACCGCAGCTGCAGAATTTCATCACGAGCGTGGAGTCGCCGGTCAATCTCTGGCAGATCGGCTTCGATGCCTCGTGGGAGCTCGATCTGTTCGGCAAGGTGCGACGCTCGGTCGAGGCGGCGAACGCCCAGGGCCAGCAGGCGCTCGAAGCGCGCAATGACTTGCTGGTGTCGCTCGAGGCCGAGGTGGCGCAGGACTATCTGCAGATGCGCGCGGCGCAGGCGCTGCGCCGGATCGTGCATGAGGAAATCGACGCGCAGCGCGAGGTCGTCGAGCTCACCCGGGATCGACATGTTCATGGGCTCGCAAGCGAGGCGGAGGTGGATTCGGCGAGGGCGCAGCTGTCGAGTCTCGAGTCGCAGCTCCCCGACTACGAGCAAACCTTCGCGACCTCGCGCCATGCACTCGCGGTGCTGTGTGGAGAGGATCCGGAGAAGTTCGATGATCGCTTCGGATCGGAGGGCGAGCTGCCGGCGCTGCCCGCCGAGGTGCCCGTGGGCGTGCCCTCGACCCTCGCCCGGCGCCGGCCGGACATCCGCGGCGCGGAGGCCGCGCTGCATGTCGCGACCGCCCAGATCGGCGTCTCGGTGGCGCAGCTCTTTCCCGACGTGTCGCTCAGCGGCACTTACGGTTTGCGCAACCTCGGGACCCGGTACTTGTTCGATTGGCAGAGCCACTTCTATACGTTCGGGCCGAGCGTCTCCGTGCCGATCTTTCGCGGCGGCGCCCTGCTCACGAGCGTGCGCCTGTCGCACGCCGCGGCGGTGGAGGCTGCGCTCAGCTATCGCAAGACCGTGCTCACTGCCCTGCAGGAGGTGGAGGACGCGCTCTCGGCGCTCGAGCAAGATGCGGCGCGCACGGCGGCGCTGCGCGAGGCGGTGGCTGCAGACCAGCAGGCCGTGCATGTGGGGCTCGATGCGTTTCATCACGGCCTGACGACGTACGTCAATGTCCTGACGGTGCAGCTCCAGGCCGTGCAGGCACGTCAGCAGCTCGAGCAGGCGCTGCTCGCCCAGCGCAGCGATCTCGTGCGCCTTTACAAAGCGCTCGGTGGAGGCTGGGAAGTCGCATCAGTGCCCGCCGGCACCGCGCTTCCCGAAAAGATCCCATCGCCCGCGCGCTAACCTCTCAGCTTGGCCACATCCTGCGCAGCAATCCGTCGCGCAGCACGAACTGATGCCACAGCGCGGCGAGCACGTGTACGCCGACGAGCGCGAAAATCGCGTAAGCAAGGTAGCCGTGGATGTCTTCGGTGGGATGAAAGATCGCCTTATTCGATTTCACATGAAAGTCGATCTTGAACAGACCGAAGTCGAACGCGCGACCATGCCAGATGAAGGTCACGATGCCCAGGATCGGGGTGACGACGAGCAGCAGGTAGAGAGCGAGATGGACGGGTGCGGAGAGTCGGCGCGAGATCTCCCCGGTCCCCTCCGGCAACGCGGGCGGTGTGTGCCGCACGCGCCAGCCGAAGCGGGCGAGCGTGAGGATGAGGAGCGCCAGACCGCACAGCGCGTGCACGTTGATCCAGCGCGCCTGGGTCTCATCGGGCCAGGAGTCATGCAGCAAGCCGAGCGTGCCGACGATGACGAGCAGCAGGGCCGCCGTCCAGTGGAAGGTGATCGCGCCGGTCCCGTAACGCTCGGTATCGGGCAATGGGGCGACGGCATGCAATGGATCGGTCATCGGAGCCTCGGTGTTGGGCGACGGTTAGATGCTACGAAGGCGAGGGGCTCAGCGCCAGATGCAAGAATTGGTTGAACGCGCTGCGCTCGTAGTGGGCAAACGCCTCCCCGTCGACGAAGCCGCGTCGCCGGTATAAAGACAGCGCGGGCTCGAAATAAGGACCGCTCCCCGTTTCCAGGCTGAGCCGGACCATGCCCCGGGAGTGCGCCACATCGATGATGTGGTCGAGGAGGGCGGCCGCGACCCCGCGGCGCAGGAAATCAGGGTGGGTACGCATCGATTTCAACTCACCGATGCGGCTGCCCAGATCCTTGAGCGCGGCAATGCCCGCCACCTTGCCGTCATCCCAAAGCGTCCATACGGTGACGTTCGCCGCCCTCAGGCCCGCAGGATCGAGCGCGAATACGCTGCCCGGAGGGGACTGGGCGTGCATTCCCTCGAGGTGCAGGCGTAGAAGGTCGCGCGTCGCCTCGCTCGACAGATCGTCCTCGCGAATCTCCCACGCGTCGGACCGGCCGAAGCTGTCCGATCCGCGGGAGGCCGTACATGGGATGCCTCGCATGGTGGCGGCCATGGTACCCATCCAAAAAGCGCGGCGCCAAAATCACCCGCCGACGAATCGTGGAAGGATCAACGTCGGGCCGACGGGTATGATCGGCGGCGTGACCGTACCCCCGCTCGTGACCTCGACTCATTTCGAGCCGATATGCGTTTGACTCGCCCGGGCGCCGGCGGCCCGCGGGTCGCTTGGGTGCTGATCGGCGTTGCCGTTCTGCTCAAGCTTCTCTATTGCGGTCACGTCGAGCTGCTGCCCGAGGAGACCTACTACTGGAGCTACTCGCGGCATCTGGACATCGGCTACCTCGATCACCCGCCGATGGTGGCGTGGTTGATCCGTCTCGGCACCGGGCTCTTCGGTCAGACATCGATCGGCGTGCGCATCGGCGCTCTTCTCTCCGGAGCGCTCGCCTCGGGCTATGTCTACGCGCTCACGCGCAACCTGTTCGGCGCGCCGAGTGCGCTCGGTGCGCTCGTGCTCATGCAGGGGCTGCCCTTCTTCTTCATGGCCGGCTTGCTGATGACGCCGGATGCGCCGCTCACCGCCTGCTGGGCGGCGGCGCTCTACTATCTCGAGCGGGCGCTCATCGCCGGCCATGCCCGCGCGTGGTGGGCCGTCGGAGTCGCGCTCGGCCTGGGATTGCTGTCGAAGTACACGATCGTGCTGCTCGGGGCCTCAGCGGCGCTCTTCATCCTGTTCGAGCCGCAGGCGCGCCGCTGGCTGCGCCACCCGTATCCGTATGCCGCCCTGCTGCTGGCGATCCTCATCTTCTCCCCGGTTCTTCTGTGGAACGCCGAGCATCAGTGGGCCTCCTTCACCTTCCAGACCTCACGCCGGCTCGCCGAAGCACGGCGCTTCTCGCTGCACAAGTTGATCGCCTCCATCCTGGTGCTCCTCACTCCGACCGGCGCGGTGGCCGTGGTGCCGCTGTTCGCGCCGGGACGCATCGCGCCGGGACGCATCGCTGCCGGGCCGGAGCCGCGCGTGCAACAGCAGCAGCACCCGCAGCGAGGCCTGCGCCTGCTCGCCCTGGCCGCAGGCGTGCCGCTCGCGGTGTTCGCGCTCTTCAGCCTGCTGCACGAGGTGAAGCTCGACTGGACCGGCGCGCCCTGGGTGGCCGCGATGCCCGTGCTCGGCGCGGGCCTGAGCGGCGCGGCCGGTGTCTTCGCGGCCGGCCGCGGGCGACTCGAGCGCGCATTGCGTCCGCTGTGGCTCGCCACGCTGCTGATCCTGCTCGGCGCGTATGCGGTCGGCTACGCCTATCTGACGGTCGGGCTGCCCGGCGTCGGTTACGGCCGCCACCCGGAGCTCGTCCCGGTCGGCTGGCGAGCGCTCGGCGCGCAGGTCGAGGCACTGCGCCGCGCAGTCCCCGGCGGGGCGAGGCCGCCGCCGCTCGTCGTCGGCATGGATCGCTACGCGATCGCGAGCGAGCTCAGCTTCTACGCGCCCGACGTTGAGCAGGGACTTGCGAGCATCACGAGCGCCCACCTGTTCGGCGGCGTGGGGCTCATGTACGAGCGCTGGTTTCCCGCCGAGGCGCAGCGCGGGCGCAACTTGCTGCTCATCGCCTGGCGGCGCGAGGACCTCGACTCGCCGCAGGTCCGCTCGAGCGTCGGCCGGCTCGAGCCCATCGAGGAGGGCATTCTGCGCCGCGCGGATGGCACCCCCATCCGCGCTTTTTATCATCGCGTCGCGCTCGGTTATCTCGGTCCACCGCGAGCACCGCCGTGAGCTCCAATGGTAAAGTTCGCACTCTTTGATCCTGCAGGTGACCATGCTCGACGATCAGCTCATCGAGGGCGCGCCGCTCGGCATCTACGTCGTCGATGCCGAATTTCGGCTGTACTCGGCCAACGCGCAGGCGCGCGCGGTGTTCGGGGAGGGCGACTGGATTGGGCGCGATTTCGGCGAGCTGATTCACTCGCTCTGGCCGAACCCGTACGCCGATGAGCTGCTCGAGCGCTTTCGCCACACGCTTGTGACCGGGGAGCCCTATGTCCGGCGCGAGCATACCGATCGGCGCGTCGACCGCGGCCGAGTCGAGCACTACGAGTGGCAGATCGCGCGCGTCGAGCTCGGCGGACGCCTCGCTGTCGTGTGCTACTTCAACGACATCTCGGCGCGGGTGCGCATGATCGAGGAGCTCGAGCGCCAGCGCGAGGGCTTGCAGGAAAGCAAGGCACGCCTCGAGCTCGCGCAGCGCGCCACCGGGGTCGGCATGTTCGACTGGGACATCATCAACGATCGCTCCGAGGTGTCGCCCGAATGGCGCCGCATCTATGGGTTGCCCGCCCCGGGGCCGATGCCGACGCATGAGGATTGGCGCCGCTGCGTGCATCCCGAGGATCTCGAGGGGGCACTCGAATCCGTGCAAGCGGCCATCGCTTCGGGCGCGCCTTACAGCCGCGAGTTCCGCGTGATCTGGCCCGATGGCAGCGTTCACTGGGTCGTTTCCGGCGGCAAGGCGCTGTACGACGCCACGGGCACTCCCGTGCGCGTGCTCGGCACCGCGATGGACGTCACCGCGCGCAAGCGTGCCGAGGCCGCCCTGCATCAGGCGAAGAGCGCGGCGGAGGCCGCCAACCAGGCGAAGGATGATTTCCTCGCCGTGCTGTCCCATGAGCTGCGCACCCCGCTCACGCCGGTGCTGGCGGCCGCAACGCTCCTCGAGTGCGATGCCCGGCTCGCCGCGGATCAGTGCCTGCACGTGCAGATGATCCGCCGCAACGTCGAGCTCGAGGCGCGCCTCATCGATGACCTTCTCGACGTCACGCGCATCTCGCGCAACAAGCTCGAGCTCGAGATCTGCAGCGTCGACGTCCACGAGAGCATCACGCGCGTGATCGAGATGGTTCGCGCCGAGGCCGGCGCGAAGGGTGTGACCATCGAGGAGCGATACGCGGCGAGCGCACATCACGTGCGGGCGGACGCCGCACGGCTGCAGCAGATCGTCTGGAATCTGCTCAAGAACGCCGTCAAGTTCACGCCCGCCGGCGGCTCGGTGAGCGTCGCCACCTCGGCCGCAAGTGCGGTGCCGGGCTCGAGCGAGGCGCTCGAGCTCGCGGTGAGCGATACCGGGGTCGGTATCAGGCCCGATGCGCTGCCTTATATCTTCGATGCCTTCGAGCAGGGTGGTCGCGACGTCACGCAGCGCTTCGGGGGCCTCGGCCTGGGGCTCGCCATCTCCAAGGCGCTCGTGCAGCTGCACGGCGGCAGCATCTCGGCCGCAAGCCGCGGGCGCGGTCTTGGCACGACCATCCGCGTGCGCCTGCCGCTCGCCGCCGCCGGAGAGACGGTGCACCAGCGCGCGCCGCGGCGAGGGCCGGCGGCGCTCGATTGCTCGGTGCTGCTGGTCGAGGACCATGCCGACACCCGCGCCATCATGGAAGCCTTCTTCCTGGGGCTTGGCTGTGCGGTGAAGAGCGCCGCCACCGCGGCGGAGGCGCTCGAGCTTGCCGCGCGGACGCCCTTCAGCGTGGTGGTGAGCGACATCGGGCTGCCGGACCTCTCCGGCACCGAGCTCATGAGAACGCTGCACTCGCGCCACGGCCTCAAAGGCATCGCGCTCAGCGGCTACGGCATGGACCGAGATGTGCGGAAGAGCCGTGAGGCCGGCTTTGATGCCCACCTCATCAAGCCCGTCAACCTCGATCTGCTCGAGCAGACGCTGCGCGAGCTCGCCGCGCGGCCGGGCACGGACACCCCGGGCGCGCCCCCGGGCGCGTCCGCGCGTGCTTCAGTGCAACACTAATGAAACGGTACCGTTGCGTTTCCAGGGGTCAAGGACTACCCTCCGGAAACGTGGGTCGATCGACCCGGTATGAAGGAGAGTGCGATGCGCCGATGGAAGCAGACTCTGCTCGCAGGCCTGGCGGTGGTGACACTCAGCGCGGCGCCTCTCCTGCCCGCTTCCGCAGCGCCTTTCCACGGAGGACACCACGGGTACGGTCGAGGATTCGGCCTGTTCGCGCCTCTGGCGGCCGTGGCGGCACTCGCCACCATTCCCATCGCGCTGGCCGCTTCGGCTGCCAACGCCGTTGCGGGAGCCGTCTCGCAACCCGACGACGGATATGGTCCGCAGTCCGGTTACGCGCCTCCCGCCTATGCGCCGCCGGCGTACGCGCCCCCGGTGTACGCCCCGCCGGTATACGCAGCGCCGGCGTACGGCCCGTCGGTGTACTACGCACCGGGCGCTTACTATGGCGGTCCCGTGTTCTACGGCCATACCGGCTATGCGGGGCGCGGCTATTACGGCGCGCCCCGCGGTTACCTGGGCGGTGGCGGCGGGTATCGGGGCGGATATCAGGGCGGCGGGGGTTATCGCGGCGGATATCAGGGCGGTGGGGGCTACCACGGCGGCTATCACGGCGGCGGGGGTGGCAGTCGCGGGGGTGGTCATTACGGCGGTTATCACCGCTAGTTCCCTGCTCCGCGAGAGCGCCCTCGCGCTCCCGCTTTCTCGAGCGCACCGGGTCGGTCGCGCGGCTGACTGAATCGATCGGGCATGGCGCGCGCTGCGCTTAAGCGCGCATCGCGCGGCGGCAGGCCCTCGCGCGAGGCGGCGCTGCGCCTGCGCGAGAATATCCTGCTCGCGGCGACCGCTCTGTTCCTCGAGCAAGGCTATGGCAGCACGAGCATCGAGGCGGTGGCCCAACGTGCCGGCATCTCGAAGCGCACCTTCTACGATCGATTCGACGACAAGGCGCAGCTCTTCGCCGCGGTCGTGCATCGGATCATTGCCGAGATCCGCCCGCCCCCCGAGGTGCCGCTGATCGCCGGCGCGACGCTTGCGGACGTGCTGCGGCGGCTCGCCGCGCTGATGCTGCGCGCAGCGCTCGCGCCGCAGGCGCTCGCGCTGCACCGGCTGGTGCACGCGGAATCCTCGCGGTTCCCCGAGCTCGTGCGCGCGGTGGCGAGCGATGGCAGCGCGCGCGAGGGGGTCGAGCTCATCAGCGCATTGCTCGCGCGCGAGCTGCCGGCCAGCTCCTTGCGCGAGGACGAGCATGAATTCGCTGCGCAGCAGTTCATCTACATGGTCGTGACCCTGCCGCAGCGTCGCGCGCTCGGCTTCGGAGCGCCCATGTCGGCGCCCGAGCTCGAGCGCTACGCGGATCGCGTGGTACGGCTGTTCCTCGACGGCTGCCGGGGTTGGGCGCCTCGATGAGCGCGACCCGCGGGCGCGCGGCGCCGAGGCTCGTCCGCGCGCTGCCGGTGCTCCCGTACCGGCTCGCGGTGCTGTCGATCGCCGCGCTCGGCGCGCTCGCGAGCAGCCCGACGTGGGCGTGGGGCGATGAAGGGCACGAGGTGATCGCGATCATCGCAGCGCATGACCTCGAGCCCAAGGTGCTCGAGAAAGTCGAGGCGCTCCTGCAGGGCGACCGCAGCGGCCTCACCCCGCGCGATCTCGCGCACGAGGCGACCTGGGCGGATCATTACCGCGACTCCGACCGCGACGGGGCGCGCGTGCGCTATCAGGCGACACGCGCCTGGCACTTCGTCGATCTCGAGCTGCGACACCCGGACCTGACGCTCGCCTGTCACGGCCGACCGCGCATCGCGCCCGGCTTGCCCGCCTCGCGAGGACCGGCCGAGGACTGCGTGGTCGACAAGATCGATCAGTTTCAGCTCGAGCTCGCGACGCGCACCACACCGCCCGAGGAGCGGCGCCTCGCGCTGCAGTTCCTGCTGCACTTCGTGGGTGATCTGCACCAGCCGCTGCATGCGAGCGATGACCATGATCAGGGCGGCAACTTGAAGCGCACGAGCGGCGCCGGTCTCAGGCCCGGGAACCTGCACCGCGATTGGGATGCCGACTTCGTCGAGCGCCTCGGAAGCGGCGCGGATGAGATCGCGGCCCGACTCATCGAGCGCGTGACGGCGGCCGACCGTCTGCGCTGGCGCAGCGGCTCGCCGGAACAATGGGCTTTCGAGACCTACGGCATCTCGCGCGCGCAGGCGTACGGCACGCTGCCCCCGGCCGATGGGCGCCACCGCTACGTGCTCTCGGCTCAGTACGTGGATCAGGCCATGGCGGTGACGGCGCAGCAGCTCGAGAAAGCGGGCGTGCGGCTCGCGTGGCTGTTGAATCAAGCATTGCACCGGGAGGATTGAGGAGCATGGGCGAGAGCGCACGGCGGGCGCACGAGGAGCTGTGGCTCGGCCTCGATACGGGAGGCACGTTCACCGATGCGGTGCTGCTCATCGGCGGTGAGCGGGTGGTGGGGCGAGCCAAGGCGCTGACGACGCCCTGGGACCTCGCGCTCGGCCTGGCGGCGGCGATTCGCAGGGTGCTGGCCGAGCTGCCGGCGTGCCGGACCCGCGCGGACATCACGCTCGTGTCGGTCTCGACGACGCTCGCCACCAACGCGGTGGTCGAGAATCGCTTCAGCCCGGTGTGCACGCTCCTGATCGGCTTCGACGCGGCGATGATGGAGCGCACCGGTCTCACCGCGCGCGAGGGGCTGGTGGTGCGCATTCATCGCCGCGTCGAAG
>Ga0209060_10003754_pt1 | contig 12402 bp, 9 predicted proteins | sample Coa_R1_8_FD_187155 | JGI IMG/M metagenome (GOLD analysis project Ga0209060, IMG submission 187155) | Surface soil microbial communities from Centralia Pennsylvania, which are recovering from an underground coalmine fire - Coalmine... | ecosystem: Environmental > Terrestrial > Soil > Unclassified...
CCGTAAGACGTTGTGAATACTCCGTGAGAGATGAGTCTTTCTCGAAAGCCTCAAGGGCCTGGCGTTCGAAATCGGTCGCCTGGTTTTTGGGGTTTCGAGGATGCAAGGATGGCGTCCTGAATTTCATGCCCTCTTTACTGGCGTATTGCTCTGCCGTTCGCATGGCCACGACCACGGGGACCTGCTCGAGGTGCTTGAAATCTTGATTCGGGACCATGATCCCGATGTTGCTGGAGAACCAGCTGCGCGTGGCCGAAGCCATTCCGGTGATCTGACGAAGTTTGTCGCGGAATGCTTCCTCCGCTTGTGTGTTGATGCGGCTCTGCATGACCCAGAAAGAGATGCCGGATGTGACGGACAAAACGACGGTGATGGCTCCAAGGATCTTTGCGGACATCTTCAGATTCGCGAACATGCGGATTCTCCTAGCCTTCAACCGTCCTATTGGCCGGCGGCAGCCGCCATCGTCTTGACTCTCATTGTGGAAGAAGCAGTCGCTTGGGTCGAGCTGTCCGCGGAACTGATCTTGAACTGCTCAACCAGCGAGCGCAGTTGAGCAGCCATGTCCGCCAGGTCATTTGCAGCTTTCTGCGATTCCTGCGCGCTGGTCGAAGTTCCCTGCGCCGCGGAAGCGACTCCGGTGATGTTATTGGTGATGTCCGCGGAGCCCTTGGCAGCGTCGGCTACGTTGCGTGTCATCTCGTTCGTGGTGGCGCTTTGTTCTTCAACGGCGGTGGCGATGGTGCCTGAGATGTCGTTGATCTGATTGATCACGGAACTGATCGATCCGATGGCGTCGACCGCACCTTTCGTATCGGCCTGAATCGAAGTGATCTTGTGGCTGATGTCTTCCGTGGCCTTAGCGGTCTGGCGGGCCAGCTCTTTGACTTCATTAGCGACGACAGCGAAGCCCTTGCCCGCCTCGCCCGCGCGAGCTGCCTCAATCGTGGCATTGAGGGCCAGCAATTTGGTCTGCTGGGCGATGGAAGTGATGACCTTGATGACTTCGCCGATCTCGGCGCTGGATTCACCCAGTTTCCCGATGGTGGTATTGGCGGCCTGTGCAGTCTGCACGGCCTTGCTGGCGATGGTGGCGGCCTCGTGCGAATTGGAGGCGATGGACTGAATCGTGGCAGTCATCTCGTCGCCACCAGCAGAGACTCCCTGGAGGTTCTGGCTCACCTGCTGCGCTGCCTGAGAAACGGTGTTCGCCTGAGCCGAGGTCTCTTCGGAGTTGGCTGAAATCTGCTGACTACTGGCCGAGAGTCTCTCGCTGGCGCTCGCCACGTCATGAGACGTAATCGAGATCTGATGAAGGATATCGTGGACCTTTCCCACGAATCCGTTAAGACAGGCTCCCAATCGGCCAATCTCGTCTTGGCGATCCTGGTCCACGCGCGCCGTCAAGTCGTTATTTGACGCCATGTCCATAAACTTATTCGAGAAAGCAGTGAGCCCGTGAATGACACTCGCCACAATCCGTAGAGCGATCAGGAATGAGAGAAACAGGGAAAGGCCACACATCACGAACATCGCACGGGTGGCGGCAGCTGCACGGACGCTCGCCGCCTTCTCGGCATCCTGCGCTCCCTTTTCAAGAAGATCGCTCGTGATCTCGATCTTTCCTTGCAGATCCTTATAAAGCTGCATATAGGGAGGCAATTGCGCGACCGCCGAGTTGGGATTGTGCATGATCGCTTCGACAAGAGAATCGCCGGCTTTGACGTATTCCTCTGCCATGCGCTGTTCTTCTGCCAGGGCTTCCTTACTGGCGGAATCATTGGCCAATTCCCTTGCCTTGGCGATGCGGTCGACGAGCAGCTTGCTGTGTTGCTCGAACTCGTCGGCCTTGTTTTGCTGTTCATCGCCCTTTTGCGTGAACACAGCGCCCACGTCGGCGCGGCTGGAGTCGTTGTATATGCCCGCTTCGATGTGGTTACGGATAGCAGAACCCGTCGAAGCAATCGCGACTGTCGTCTTGTGCACAGAGGTGATGCCCCAATACCCGGTAATACTGGAGCCCAGCACAAAGGTCAGGCCGCTGGCCGTCATACCTATCAGTTTCCGCTTGATCGTCCATTGCATCGTCAATCTCCTAAGCGAAGCTCACGCCCGATCACATTCTGATTTTGTAGCCGGTGTCGCTGGCAGGACTGCCATCGATCTTGACCGCTTTGACGCCGCCATCACTGCCATCACCGTGGAAATCCTCGGCTTTAATGAAACCGATTGCCCCCGGTGATCCCGCCACTGCCGCTTTAACGCTCTGGGAGGACGAGACCTCTTTCGGAGGTGTAGCGCTCTTGCCCGTGAAGGCTGCCTGGAGAAAATACTTGCCAAATTCTGAGTCGCTCATTCCGCAGACGATCTTCAGGAATGCAGTACGTTCCGGTGCTCCAGCGCTTACCATCACTGGAGCAACGGACTTGCCAGTGTCCCAGCGGCTACGGTCGGAGAGGAAGAGTTTCTTTAGCTCTCCCATTGAGAGATTGTCGACAGGGTTGGAGCTGTTCACAATCACGACGATTGGGTCGCCGCTCGCCTGCACGGATGGAGTCGGGCTGGCAATGGCGAGGACAAAGGCCGCAAGTGCAACTGGGATGACTACAAACTTAGAATGTTTTTTCATGGCCGTCTCCCTCAAAAAGTAAATGCAAGCTGGCTTTGCAACCCGTTGTCGGTGCCTTCACCACGAATCGTTATGCGGTCGTATTGCAGCTTGAAGGCAGCGTGCTGGCTCAAGTCATACCGAATGCCCGCAGAGGGCCCTTGGCGACGGCCCACGACCGGGCCATCCGTCGGATCTCCGTAGATTGGCTCGCCAGTGCCAGCGTTGATGTACTGGAAGCGAAAATAGGGGCGGTACTGTCCGAAGGCACGGGAGAATTGGGAATAGAAGGCTGGCGTATGGAATGCTCCTGGCGTTCCGGTGCTGGATCCTTCATGCCGCACTAACATTCCCTCGTTCAAGAATTCATACTTGGGCGTTTCATACACCGCGTATGCGGTGGAGATCAGTTCGCTGTGATTGATATTGTCTGAGAAAGTGAGATAGTCGTGATAGAGAGAGAAACCGAGTTGGACCCCAGGAAGCCGAGCAGGCTGAGCAAACAATGCTACATTGACCGACTTCCCATTGTTCATGTCCTGTGCGTTCTGCGCAGGTTCCCCACCCAGAAGGTGATGGCGGCCGTTGCCTACTTCCGCGACATAATTCAATCCCAACTTACCGGAAGGGATCCGACCATAGGTGGTAACGCCCACCTCTTGCAGAGGCAGAAATCCACCTTGGTCATCGAAGGCGTACATGAAAGGACGGTCGACCGCAGTCTGAAACCATGCGCCCTGATGGAAAGCGGTGTTGTAGTAACCAATGGAGGTATGGTAGCGGCCCATTCCGAAAGCGAAATAGTCACTCGGCCTGTATTGGAATAACAGTCGCTCAACATCAAGACTGATGCTGTTGTCGCTGCTCGAAATAAACAGGAGTTCGCCTAACAACGACACCTTGTCGGAGAGACGCGATGTCATAAACAAGTCGACCGATCCGATCCGGAATGTATTGCTGATGTCTCCTTTGCCGTCAGTGGCCGCAAAACCCAAGTCACCAAAAACGCGGAGTTTCAGCCGTTCTTCTTCGCCCGCAGAAGGCTGTTCAGGTGCCGGTTCGGGCGCAGGTGCAGGGGCAGCGGCAGGTAAGTCAGATTTCAGAGCCTGAACCTGCTTTTCCAATTCCTGAATGCGCGTCAAGAGTTGCTGATTCGTCTGGTCCTGGCTGGTACCCGGAGCGGACGCTTGCTGCGCGCTGACTGGATGGATCCAGATCAGACATACGCCGACCAGCAGAAGAAATGACGCTTTGAAAAAAGTGATAAGAAGAGTTCTCATTTCCGATCTCCATTCGCGGGCTCACCTAGCAGACGTGGCCGTAGCTAGAAAGGACTTCGGCAACAAGGTCGGAGACTTTAGCGGATGGTCGACTGCACGCACAACCACGATCAAACGGGGACCAAATCGGTATGGCATGCAGAAAAGCGTTGGCACCGGAGCGAGTCTTGCCCTCGGTGCCAAAACGCGCTGGGCTGGATTTAGCGAGACGCGGCCGCCGCCATGGTTTTGACTGTGACTTCGCTGGAGAATCCCCTGGCTGTGGGCTCGTTTCCTTCTATCTTGAACTGCTCAACTAGGGTGCGCAGTTGAGCAGCCATATCCGCCAGGTCATTCGCAGCTTTCTGCGATTCCTGCGCGCTGGTCGAAGTTCCCTGCGCTGCTGAAGCGACCCCAGTAATGTTATTGGTGATATCGGCGGAACCTTTGGCCGCGTCGGCTACGTTTCGCGTCATCTCGTTCGTGGTGGCGCTTTGTTCTTCAACGGCGGTGGCAATTGTGCCGGAGATGTCGTTGACTTGATTGATGACGGAACTGATCGATCCAATGGCCTCAACCGCACCGTTGGTATCGGCCTGAATCGAAGTGATCTTGTGGCTGATGTCTTCGGTTGCCTTCGCAGTCTGGCGGGCAAGCTCTTTGACTTCGTTGGCGACAACCGCAAAGCCTTTTCCGGCTTCTCCCGCACGCGCAGCCTCGATCGTAGCGTTGAGTGCCAGGAGTTTGGTCTGCTGCGCGATGGAAGTGATGACCTTGATGACTTCGCCGATCTCGGCGCTGGATTCTCCAAGTTTCCCAATGGTCGCGTTAGCAGCTTGAGCGGTTTGCACCGCCTTGCTGGCAATGGTGGCGGCCTCGTGCGAATTGGAGGCTATGGACTGAATCGTGGCAGTCATTTCTTCGCCGCCTGCAGAGACTCCCTGGAGGTTCTGGCTAACCTGCTGGGCGGCTTGGGAAACGGTGTTGGCTTGCGCGGACGTTTCTTCCGAGTTCGCGGAAATCTGCTGACTGCTCGCCGAGAGCTCTGCGCTGGCGCTGGCCACATGCTGCGCTGTTTCAGCAATCGAATGAATAACCTCGTTGAGGCTGTTCTTCATCTGGTTCAGAGCGATACCGGCTTTGCCAATCTCGTCCTGAGAGGTGATCTCGACATCATCAATCGACAGGTTCTTACTGGCGATTTCGTGCATCACGGCCAGCATCGCCGATATAGAACGTGTTATCGATCTCACGATCAAGATTGAGACGACTAGACCCAGCAAGAACCCCGTGGCCATCAGAATCACAATGCGGTGTATCGTTGCGGTCTCGGTTTCCTCATGTTCTTTCAATGCCGCTTCTTGTAGTTTTTCGACTAAGGCCTTCAAGTCATCAGTGTCCTTTTCCAAGCCGGCGCGGAGCTGAGTTGTTTCATCCGAAAAGAGCACATCTGAGGCTTGCTTTGTCTTCCCGGCACGGCGCAATTCGACAGCCTGTTGCTGAACTTGTCGGAGTGCTTTTCCGTTCGAATCGATGCGAGAACACAGCACCTTCCCTGCTTCTGTCTGCAATAGGGGCTGGAGCTTAGCCAACGAATCGCTGAATTGTTCAACTCCTTCGTCGCGTCGCTGGAGGACGTCTTCCTTCCCAGTAAGGACATAACCACGCGTCGAACTTGTCTGGAGTTCGAGCCCGCCGTCCATTCCGAGCCCGTACTGTTCCTTAGTCATCTGCTTCGTCATCTCGTCCGTAAGGTCCGAAAGTTTCTGGACCGAGCTGTAGCTGACCAAGCCCATCAAAGCCAAAGTGAGAAGCAGTGCACCGAAACCGCCAGCAAGTTTTGCTTTCAAGCTGAGTTTTTTCACCGCGATGACCTCCGTCGAATTTATCGGCTCGTTCCCGAGGCGAGAGTCACTATTCGCCACTGACGTGGCTGGATCGCCTCTCGGTTCATCGGCGGCGTTGTTCGAGTTCTTTAGTAGGGGTCAGCGGCGTCGGCGAAGATTTCAGAACGTAAACACCAGCCGAGGGGTGAAGATTGGGCAGTCTGAGTCCTCCCTAAGACCATCGGCGTGACGCACGTATTGAAAATCCTGTACGAAAGCAACGTGCTTGTTGAATGATGCCTTGTAGTAGGTCTCGTACACGAGTTCTCCAGGAAGTTCGAATGTGGCACCGGGATCCGAGGAGAGACGGACCCATGTGGCCGCGACACCGATTGAATCCTGAGGACGTTTGCGAAACGTTCCTTGAAGTACGGCGCCGCCGCCCACGTGTTTTGCGAACGGGCTTACGTGACCATCGGCTAAGCCAACTTGCAGGAATCCGGACAGATTATGGTCGCCGCGCGATGGACGCCAGAGAGATTGTTCAATGACGGAATAAAAGCCCAGCGTTCCGGAAGCGTTCGTTCCATCGAACCGGGTCAGGTTCCCTCCCAACCGCCAAAAGCCGACGCTCGCGCGGCCGGGCTTCTCCGAATCGCCCAGGTTCCAGGTTCTGGCGGGTTCGACGACGGTCAAAGTCCCGGCAGTCGCAGTCTGAAAAACTCCAAATCCGAAACTATTGTTCCTCGTAGGATGCAAGAATGCATTGAATCCCAGTTTGGGCTCTGGATAAGTTGGGAATGCGACGATCGTGGGGCTGTATCCCATCGACGAATTCAGAAAGTCGCTGGCCGTTTGTACTGTGGCGAACTCCGTGTTCGCATCGATCTTTCCTGCTTTCAGGCGAAGTTTATCCCCCGCTAACCTTTGCTCGAACCAGGCTTCATAGAGTGTGGTTCGCGGGTTGGCGTCGATGTTGGAAAACAGCTGTGTTTCGCCGACTTCATCGCCGCCAAAGTTGTTCAAGTGGTGCCGGAGTCGGATCATTGCGTCACTGCCTTCAAGGTGCCAGAGCTTCTTCCCGTCCACCGCTACGCTCAGGTCGAACGAGTAGCGCCCAAAACCGGTGTCGGATTCTTCATTGTGCAGCCCCACAGACCAGTCGTAAATCATGACTCCCTGCGGGGAAACTCCGTGGTCCTTCAAATCGTGCCAGCCCGCGACGGCTAGGCTGATAGTGTCTTCATCGTGCGCTGGAGATAACAACGACTGGGAGCTGCATCGATGAGAAGACGCTAACAAAACAGAGAGAAGAAAAAGATTGGCAACTGAAAGAATTCGACCCTGCACGATTCGTGGCCCCCTTTAGGACGAGAGGCGAACTTCGCCCTAAAGGGAGAATCGGCGGGATGATCACGCTCTTTACACTTTTGGACGTGTCCTTCAGGCCATTACTTTTCGTCCGATCGTAATTTCATTCCTTTCATTAGCAGAATGTTATTCGCGTCCAAAGTCGAGCTAACTCCCTGCAGTCGCGGCCTCTGAGTATTCCGACAATGCCGGTAATGCTGACGCCACAATCGATGGCAGGTCGAGCAGTTCGGTGATGTTGTTCTCGGTCACGAATGAACCCACTACTCCCGAGCGCAGCGCGAGTGAGTCAATGACTCCCTGCTGTTCGATTATGTCGACGATGCAGTCGACGATCACGCCGACGGTTCTGCCCTGGTGGGAGTAAATGACAACTTCCATGGAACCGCTGGCATCGATCGGTTCGGTGTCGGTGGATGCGGGCAGATACTGGGAAAGCCGGACCAAAGGAATCACCGATCCTCGGTACTCCATCGCCTCGGTTTGACCAATCTTCTGGATATGAGGAGCGAGGAAGCCTTCCAGCCTCGATACCGCCGAAAGCGGAATTGCGACTTGACCTTCCACGCCGTTGCGGACAAGCAGGAGCGACTGCACCTGCGAGTCTGCCCCTTTTGTGACCTCAACCCTGCGATCCTCCTGAACGGCTTCACGCGCGTCGGAGACTACTCGGGCCTTTTGGCCGAGCCCGAGCACGTCAAGAATCAGAGCAACTCGTCCATCGCCCATGATCGTGGCGCCGGAAAATGTATTGATTCCTTTGAGTTGTTCGCTGAGCGGCTTCACCACGATTTCTTCGGTGTCGAGGATATCGTCGACGACCAAGCCAAACTGGTGACTCTCGGCCTGCAATACGATGATGCTTCCCAGAACGTGCTGCGACGATTCAATGGGAGCGAGCTTTAATTCTCGGTCGAGGTGAACGAGGGGCAAAAGGTTGCCTCGCAACCGGTAGACCGGAGCTCCATGGACTTGTTCAATTTCCTTGCCAGTTTCGAGTCCGACCAACTCGAGCACATTGACTTGCGGGATCGCGAATCGGTCACTACGGCAATTCACGATGAGAGCCGGAACGATCGCGAGCGTGAGCGGAATACTTACGCTGACCGTTGTACCGACGCCGGGGCTGGATTGCAGGTCGATAGCGCCGCCGATCTTTTCGACGTTCGTTCGAACGACGTCCATTCCAACTCCGCGTCCAGAAACCTTTGTAACCTTCTCGGCGGTAGAAAAGCCGGGGAGAAAGATGAGATTGAAAACATCGCGCTCGGCCATGGTCTTAGCCTGGTTTTCCTGGACGAGCCCTCGTTCGATCGCCTTCTTGAGCAGGCGGTCGACGTTCAGGCCGGCGCCGTCGTCCTGAATTTCGATCTTGACGCGTCCGCCCTCGTGGAAGGCACGCAGAGTAAGACGGCCAGTAGGACCTTTGCCGGCGTTTGCGGCGGACGTCTGGCGATTCAATCCCGTGATCGATCGAATTGCGGACAAGATGTGTCAGCGGATCTTTGATTGCCTCGATGATGGTGCGGTCCAGTTCGGTATCTTGCCCATGCATTTCCAGTTGAACTTCCTTACCACAGCTCAGAGCGAGGTCGCGAACCGTACGGGGAAACTTGTTCCAAACATTGCCGATCGGCTGCATGCGCGTCTTCATCACCTGCTGCTGCACTTCGGTGACAATCAGGTTCATTCGCTGCGAGACGGACTGGAGGGGAACGTCCTGCAGAGAATTGGAAGCCTGTAGGAGTTGATTGCGCGCCAATACAAGCTCGCCCACCAGGTTCATGAGCATGTCGAGGAGGTCAACTCCAACTCGTACGGTTTCCACGCTCGCGTGCTGGACACGCGATTCCAGAATCTGTTGTGCTGCATTGACGTCTTCCAGGCGGCAGAATCCCAGAGCAGCGAGGATCTCACCGATGCGGCGCCGGTCGCCACGCTCCTGTTCTTGTAAGGCAACGGCCAGATCAGCAGGCTCAATACTGCCGCGGTCAACAAGAACTCCGCCAATCTTCGAAGAAAATGGACGCAAGTGTTCCGGGGTGCAGGATTGGGTGCTTGCGGTTGCACCGCGGCCTCCGGTGAAGGAGCAGATTCGTCCGGTTGAACCTGAACAGGAGGACCTTCTTCGGCCTCCACAATCCGTATGCCCGCTTGAGCCTCAGAGGTCCCTTGCTGAGCATTGTCACCAAGTGATTCCGCCGGAGGATTGTTTTCCTGCAGCGCTTTCAACTGTGCGAGTAAATCAGGGTAGTCATTATCTCCATCTCGCTCTGTGGCCTGGATTTCGCCTAGCATCCGGCGTACTGCGTCGACCATGGCCAGCAAACCGCTGGTGATCTCCGAGTTCAGGGTGAGCTGACCTTCGCGCAGCTTCGAAAGCAAGTTCTCGCCCGCGTGTGCAACCTTTTCCAACCGGGAGAATCCTAAGAATCCACAGCTTCCTTTAATTGTGTGGATGGTCCGGAAGATACTGTCCAACAGCTCGCGGGAGGTTGGATCGGACTCGAGTTGGACCAGCTCCTGGTCGAGCCGGTCGAGGTTCTCTTTGCTCTCGATGAGAAAGTCTTTGATGATGTCATCCATGAGTTTGCGCCAATCCTGGCGGCCCTTTCGCTCCCTTTTTCCCTACAAGAAGCAGCAACACCGTTTATGGCGGCGCGCACTTGAAGTCATCGGCGGGCTTACACAGAACTTGAGAGCGTTGTTCTGGTGTATTCCCAATCTGAGATTGGCCCAAAAAAATTTGCATCGGCCTGATCGGTATTCCAATCTTGATCGGCAAACGTGGTTTCTGATAAAACGAAACCTATCAGACCTTTGGGTCATCTCTGCTGGGGAGAAAACTGAGGCAACCGCCTCCCTAACTGTCCGTCTCTAAACGGAAACGGACTTTTCTACGGAAGTCTTTAGTCCTGGCACGAGCTCCACTCCTTGCGCCAGCGACTCGGCCCCTAACTGCGAATCTTTTGGAGTTCGGATGCAGTGCTGTGGCAGATCTGAAGTCAGCAGGAGAACTGCTAATTCTTGCGCCCTCGCTTCTGCGAGCATTACTTCCGTACGTTCGCTACATCTTCCAAACCTAAGTCCGGGCCCCCCTTTTATTTCACAGCCCACCACCGGAGGAAGCCATGGCCACGAATTTAATTCAGATCGAAAACGAATCGGAGATCAAGCAGCGCCTCGAGGCTGAGCGCGCACGTTTGCGAAAAATTGCCGGACTCGACCGGCCTAGCCACTTTCACCGGCCGGTGGAGCGCGCATTTACAGCGGAGCAGAGGCCGCACACGACCATCCTTTTCGGAGGATTTACCTGGAAGCATGAGGACTTAATTCGCGCTGTTTTTCAGGGCTGTGGCTATCGCTGCGAGAAGCTTCCCGTTCCGGACGTGCCAGCGTTTCAGACCGGCAAGGAGTTCGGGAATAACGGGCAGTGCAATCCGACGTATTTCACGGTCGGCAATCTGGTGCAGTATCTGCAGTTTCTAGAAAAAGAAGGTCTTTCGCGTCAGCAGATTCTGGACAATTACGTCTTCTTCACAGCTGGATCGTGCGGTCCGTGCCGGTTCGGAATGTACGAAGCGGAATACCGCTTCGCTCTGAAGAATGCCGGCTTTGATGGATTCCGCGTGCTTCTGTTCAAGGACAGCGACGGCATTAAGGCTGCGTCAGGTGAGCCAGGGCTGAAGTTCTCGATCGATTTCGGCTTCGGGATGCTGAATGCGATGCATCTGGGTGACGTTATCAATGACTTGATCTATCAGATTCGGCCATACGAGGCGAACAAGGGTGAGACGGATCGCGTCTTCCGCGAGATGGTGGACGGCCTTTGCGACGACCTCAAGAATCGCAAAGCGTTCGAGATCGAGAAGAGCGCTCCCGATTGGGCCAAACCGAAGTTCAAGAGCAACAAGATCCTGCGCAATACTTTCAACGTTTTCGGCAAATGGCACGAACACATGTGGGGGAAGGACTACCTGAACGCGCTCGAAAATGCGCGCGTCAAGATGGATTCCATCGAAGTGGATCGCACTCGGGTAAAGCCGCTGGTGAAGATCACTGGCGAGTTCTGGGCGCAGCTTACTGAAGGCGACGGCAACTTCCACATGTTCGAGTTCTTGGAGCGTGAGGGCGCCCAGGTACTGGTTGAGCCGATCGCAACGTGGGTCGCCTATCTCATGTACCAGGCAAAGGCGCACGCGATTGCGAAATGGCCGGTGAATCGTCCACATCGCAAGCCGGAGTGGCACGAGTTCAAGAAGCATTTCTCGAACTATATCGGGCTCCGCAAGAAGCTCTGGGGCATCGGCGTTGGTGAGCGGATGTGGAACTTCTTCTATCACCGCACTGCGAAAAAGATGGGAGGCATCACGCACCATCTGGCGCCACAGACTGAACTCGCGGAGCTCGCGAATCCCTTCTACAACCAGTTCGCCCGCGGCGGCGAGGGCCATCTCGAGGTTGGCAAGAACGTCTACTACACCGTACACAAGTTCTGCCACATGGTGCTGGCATTGAAGCCATTCGGATGTATGCCCTCGTCGCAATCGGACGGCGTGCAGTCGGCCGTCATCAACAAGTTCAAAGACATGATCTTCCTGCCAATTGAGACATCCGGCGAAGGTGAAGTGAACGCTCACAGCCGAGTGCAAATGGCACTAGGCGAGGCCAAGGTCAAGGCCAAGTCCGAATTCGAGGAATGCCTAAAGTCGACCGGCAAGACAATGGCCCAGATCCGAGAATATATCGACGAACATCCGGAATTGAAGCGGCCGTTCTACCACGTTCCGCACCGCGAAGGCGTTGCGGGAACGGCGGCGCAGTTCATTCTGCATGTCAGCGACCGCATCGATAAGGACACGCGCTTCTGGAAGCGTTCGCGAGTGCCCGTCGAACCGGCGCCTGCCATGTCTGGCGACTAAGGTCGAAATCGCTGAATTTCCCAGGTCTCGCAGAAGATGTGAGACCTGGGGCATCCCACTTCGATTTCATATGAGTGTTTTAACCTGGGAGTCAGGAATTCATGCACGATCATAAGGGTCCACAGCTGATTCAGATCGCTCCTCTCGAGGGTCAAGTTCCCCCCACCATTCAACAAGTTCGACATGCGCACAAGCCACACGACCACAGCACTCAGTTTCTGGTTGGGCTTGACGTAGGTTCGACCACGGTGAAGGCAGTGGTGGTGGAGGCCGTGTCGGACAGAGTGCTATGGCAGGACTATCAGCGGCACGAGACCAAGCAACCGGAGAAGACGCTGGAATTCCTGAAGCGGATGGAAGCTGAGGTCGGGATCAATCGGCATAACACCCGGATATTTTTGACCGGATCGGGTGGG
>Ga0209060_10003756_pt1 | contig 12398 bp, 11 predicted proteins | sample Coa_R1_8_FD_187155 | JGI IMG/M metagenome (GOLD analysis project Ga0209060, IMG submission 187155) | Surface soil microbial communities from Centralia Pennsylvania, which are recovering from an underground coalmine fire - Coalmine... | ecosystem: Environmental > Terrestrial > Soil >...
GAACCACCCGATTGCTACACTCCGGATCATGCGGATCGGAACCCGCGATGACCTGGAGCAGCGTGGCCAAATCACGAACACAGCCGGCGATGGGGCCGACATGGTCCATACTCGGGGCCAGGGGCAGCACCCCGGCTGTACTCACCCGGGTGAAGGTCGGTTTGCACCCGGCCACGCCACAATACGACGCTGGCCGGGTGATCGAGCCACCTGTTTGGGAACCGATCGCCCCCAGGCACATGCCACAAGCCACCGCCGCCGCCGAGCCGCTACTGGAACCGCCCGGCGTCCGTCCCGGTTTCCACGGGTTGCGCGTGGGGGGTGGGTCAAAACTGGCGTACTGCGTTGTCACTGTCTTTCCCAGCAACACCGCCCCCGCCTGGCGAAGCCGGCGTACCACGGTCGCATCCTGTCGCGCAACGCTCTGGGCCCACAGCCGTGAGCCGGCAGCGGTCGGCCAGTCGAAAACGTCCACAATGTCCTTGATGCCGATTGGGACGCCGTGGAGCGGACCGCGCCACCGATTCTGGCGCAGCTCGGCCGCGGCCGACTCGGCCTGGACACGGGCATGTTCCCGGTCAACAAATACCCAGGCCTGGACATGCGGCTCATATTGGTCGATGCGCTCCAGGCAAGTCGTCAGCAACTCCAGCGGAGATAATTCCCCGCGCCGCAGCGCAGCCGAGGCTGAATCGATGGTCCATTCCATAATCCGTCGTCCGTAATTTGTAGGCACGGCAGTCCGATGTTTTGCTATACAATAACGTACGAATTACTCCTTGTTGCGGATCACGGACTCGGGACTCATGACCAAGGTTGCCATCCTGGGCGGATCGGGCTACACCGCCGCTGAGTTGATCAAAATTCTGCTCCGTCATCCAGCGGTCGAGATTGTGGCCGTCACCTCGCGCCAGGAGGAAACGCCGCGGGTGGCGGACCTGCACCCAAGCCTGGCCGGCCGCACGGCGCTACGCTGCGAGCCGTTCGATGCCGACCGCTTGATCGCCCGCGGAGTCGAATGCGTGTTCAGTTGTCTGCCGCACGGGGCGAGCATGAGCACGTTGCCGGCCTTACTGGACCGCAGCGTCCGGGTGATCGATCTGAGCGCCGACTACCGGCTCCGCGATCCGAACGTCTACGCGCAGTGGTACGGCGAAAGCCATCGTGACCTGGCCCATTTGGCGCAGGCAGTGTATGGCCTGCCGGAGCTTTACGGCGAAGAAGCGGCAACCGCACAGCTGGTGGCCAATCCTGGCTGTTATCCGCAGACGGCCATCCTTGGTCTGGCGCCCTTGGTGGCCGGCAAGCATGTGGACCTCCGTGGACTAATCGTGGACAGCAAGAGCGGTGTTTCGGGCGCCGGACGGACGCCTAAGCTGCCCTACCATTTCCCAGAATGCAACGAAAGTGTCACTGCCTACAACATCGGGCATCACCGGCATACGCCTGAAATTGAGCAGAGTCTAAGCGATGTGGCCGGGGAGGCAGTGCAAGTTCTCTTCACGCCGCATCTCATTCCGATGAACCGCGGCATCTTTACCACGATCTACGCCACACCGCAGCGGGGCTTCTCCGAAGGCGAGCTGCTCGAGTTGTACCGGACGTATTATGCCAAAGCTCCGTTTGTGCGCATCCTTTCCCAGGTGCCGGCCACCAAGGATTGTGCGGGCACGAATTTCTTGGATGTGACCGTGCGGCTGGTCCGAGGCCGGCTGGTGATTCTGGTAGCGGAAGACAACTTGATCCGCGGCGCCAGTGGAGTGGCGGTGCAGAATTTCAACCGCATGTACGGCCACGAGGAGCAGACGGCTCTAGTGTAGAGTCGGAAATTGGTCTTGACAGCCAGAACTCACTTGCTATCCTCCGCGCCCTCTTTCCAAAATCCGGGATATCAGGTCCGATCGTCTCAAGCAGAGGGGGACTCCGCGTGCGCAACGCAATCTGGGCAGCACTGGTCATTGGGATGGGCTTCGCGTCTTCGGGCAGAGCACAGAGTCTGACTGCATTTAGCAACCAGCCACGCCGCTTGACGTTTAAGCCGGTGAGTACCACGCAGAACCTGGCCGCCCCGATCGCGGCCCAGCAGTCGAGCGGCTGGAATCTGCTCAAATACATGCCCAGGCTGACGTTCCCCAGCTTCTCAACCGCTCCCAAGATCGGGATTAGCCCCTTACCACCGCCCAGCTCGTTTCCAAGCACGCAATACAAGAGCCCTTTCCAACCGATACCGCCCTTCACGCCCAACAATTAACAAACCCTTTCGAGAATCGCTTCCCCACTGGCGTTTTGCGTTCGGACGGGACTGCCAAACGCAAAACGCCGGTGGCTACAAATTTCGTTGTACCGGAACCTGCACACGGATAAATTGTTATACAGGGAGGGAAGAGAGTGCGAACCTTAGTGAAAGGGTTCCGTTTATGCGACGTAGTCCTCCGTGGCTCGGGTCGATCGTCCTGTGCGTGATTTTGCTCCCCGCTCTGGCCGCCGACGATGACACGGATTCCAAACCGAAACCGGACACCAAAGAACAGAAGCAGATCGAAAAGCTGGTCAAATCGGGCAAAGCCTTCATCGGCAAGCTGGTCAAAATGGACGCGGATAAGCGCATTGCCACCGTTGAAGTTTCCTACAAAACGACCAAACAGGACCCGCACATTCTGCAAAATCTGGCCAATCTGCAGTTCCGCATGGCGGAAGCGCAGCGCAACCGAAACCCCATCGAGCGTCAGCGGCAGATCGCCCAAATTCAACTCGATATCGAAAAGAACACCCGCAACCTCTACAAGGACGCGAGCCAAAAAATCGAGTTCGACATGCCCGATGACATGAAGGTACGAACGATGCTCCTTCCGGTCGAGTTGGACGACAAGGGCAAGCCGCGGCGGTTGACCGAGAAAGAAAAGCGCGAGCTAAAGGGCCCGGATCCAGCATTGCCCGGCTACACGGGCGATTTTGATAGCCTCCAGCCCGATCAGACGGTCGAAGTGTATCTGGCCAAGCAAGCGTCCAAGTCCAAGCCCAAGGACAAGGATGCCGCCACTGCGGACAACACCCGGCCGCGAATTGCGATGTTGGTCATCCTGGCGGAGGCAAAGAAATAATGGCCGGTTTTCCTTCGGCTTTTTCTGATCAGGATTGCGCTTGCTAGCCATCGCCGATATTCCGATCCAAGACACTTTCGCAGAAGCGTTTCCCATGACGGCGGCGCGCGCGGTGGTTACGGCCGAGACGCCGGCATGGGCTCAGACGGCCGGACAGATGGCGACCGGCTACGCCGCTTCCGTGATTGGCTGCGACGCCGAGGCCGGCATCGAACGTCCGCTACATCCGAATGAAACTCCGGATGGCCGTCCCGGCGTCAGTCTGCTGCTGTTTGCATTCAACCGCGACGCCCTGCAAAAAGCGCTCGTGAACCGGATCGCCCAATGTGTGCTCACGTGTCCAACGACAGCCTGTTACAATGGCTTGCCTGTGGTGAAGGAAAAAGCGATCCGCGTGGGAGGAAATCTGCGCTATTTCGGCGACGGCTATCAATTCAGCAAGAAACTGGAGGGACGGCGGTACTGGCGGGTGCCGGTCATGGATGGGGAATTCACCTGCGAGGATGTGTTCGGCACAACCAAGGGGGTAGCTGGCGGGAATTTCCTCATCCTGGGCAACACTCAAGCCACGGCCCTGGCGGCTGCCGAGGCGGCGGTCGCTGCCATGCGGAATGTCCCCGGAATCATCTTGCCTTTTCCCGGGGGCGTGGTCCGCAGCGGCAGCAAGGTCGGCAGCCGATACAAGAAGCTCCGTGCCAGCACCAACGACGGTTACTGTCCGACCTTGCGCGGCCTGGTGCGGACCGCGTTGCCCGAGGGCGTCAACGCGGTTTACGAGCTGGTCATTGACGGGCTCGACCTGGCCGCCGTGGAAGAGGCCACACGGGTTGGGGTACGTGCGGCCTGTCTTCCCGGTGTGCTTGGCATTTCGGCTGGAAACTACGGCGGCAAGCTTGGGCCGTTTCATTTGCACCTGCATAAACTGCTGCATCGCTGAGGCGGAATCCGGCTTCTATTGGTGCCGTGCACTTCGCATTCGATAAGGTGGTCCACAAAACCTTCGAGGCTTTGACCTGCCCGATCGGCACACTCTCGTAATTTCACTTCGGCTTCCGATAGGCAGCGGCGAACCTAACCCTTTCGCTCATACACCACATTCCCGGCCACAATCGTGTAAGCCACCTGGATCTGCGGAATCAAGCTCAGGTGACAGTTGAGAAAATCCTGATCGATGATGACGAGATCGGCTAACTTACCGATCTCCAAGCTCCCTGAATTCTTCTCCTGGTGATGAAGGTAGGCATTGTTGATCGTGTACAGCCGAAGGGCTTGTTCGCGCGTCAGACGTTGCTCCGGCATCAACACTGTACCGCGCTCACACAGGCGGGCCAGCGTGATCCACATTCCGAGCCAGGGGTTCCAGGGGTTCGTGGCTTGCAGCGAGTCAAGCTTGATCATGTGGTCGCTGCCGCCGCCAATTGTCGTGTATTGCAACCAGGTCTTGTACGGCTGAAACCAGCGCATCCGCGCCTCGCCCAATACCGTGCGGAGTGTGGTTCCATCTTTCCACAGCCAGGCTGGCTGCACATCGGCACACACACCCAGGCGCTGGCAGATTTCCAAATTGCGCTGCGACGGAAAATTGGCGTGCGTGATGCAAAAGCGACGCTCCTTGATCGGTGTTTGCCGGTTCACTAGATCGTAGGCATCCAGAAGGACATCCATCGCCCCCTCACCGGCGGTGTGAGCCGTCATTTGCCAGCCGCGCGGAACAGCTTCCTCCAGGATGATTTGCAGTTGTTCCGGCTTGATGAACAGCAGGCCGCGATAATTACTCTCGACGATTTGATACGTTTCCCCCGGCGGCCAGGGTTGCCGCATGTACGCCGAACCGTTGAGCATTCCGCCGTCGAGGAACAGCTTGATCGGTCCGATCCGCACCCAGTCATCGCCCACGCCGGTTGGGCCGCCTCGCTTGTCCTGGCCGGGCAGTGCTTCGAGCTTGCGGACAATTTCCTCACGGGTCCCGGACGGGTCAAAACTGCGGGCCACGTGGATCCGAAGCGTCAGCTCCTTGTTTTCGCGGAGCGACAGGTACAAGTCCAGGTCGGCCCGGCTCGCGTTCCGATCGGAGATGCTGGTCAGGCCCTGGGAGTTGTAAAGCCGAAAGAGCTTCTTGACCGCCTCCCGCTTCGTGGAGGCGGAAGCTTGGTCGCTTTCGCGCGGTACGCCTTTCAAGACTTGATAAGCATTGCGGAGCATCCCCGTCGGCTGCCCGGTTGACGGATCCTTGACGATCGTGCCGGCGGCGGGGTTGGGCGTGTCCTTGGTGATGCCGGAGAGCTGCAGGGCCGCGCTATTGGCCACGCCCGCTGGGCCGGCATGGTACAACACCGGATGATTGGGGGCCGCAACGTCGAGCTCCGATCGGGTGGGAAATCGACCTTCCACCAGGCGCGTTGGAAAGGCGTAGCGAACAATGATCCACTCCCCGCGCGGTGTCGTTGCTGCCTGCTTGCGGATGTAGGCGAACACATCGCGGAGCGAATTCAGTACGGGCAATGGCTCCTTCCATTCACTGAGAGCCGCCGACATCGGATGGACGTGACTATCGAACAGCCCGGGAAGGACGCTGTTGCCATTGGCGTCGATCACGGTGGTCTTCGGGCCACGCAACTTGAAAATGGTTTCATCATCCCCCAACGCCAGGATCCGGCCATTCTTGGCGGCAATGGCCTCGAAGATATGGGATTTGTCGTCGACCGTTACGACGCTGGCGTGGTGGATGATCAGATCGGCGGAATCGCTGGACTGGAGAGAACCTCTCATCGCAAGTCTCCAAACCTTGGCATTGCTCCGGAGAGAAAGGACCCGACGCGATTCTATTGTGCACGGGGGCAAGCGAAGATCAAGCATTTTTGCTGCGGCGGGAGGGGGATCAACTTGGCTTGAGGCGTCGGGAATCGTTCCCTACAATTGCCCGATCCGGCCCCCATGTCCACGAGGAGTTCGCGATGGCCAAAATGGGCGCTTCCCGCATCGCCGTTCTCGGTGCAGGGCCCATTGGCCTGGAGGCCGCGCTTCATGCTCACTCGCTGGGGTTGCCGGTCACGGTTTATGAACGCGGCCGAGTCGGCGAGCATCTCCACCGCTGGGGCCACGTCCGCCTGTTCAGTCCATTCAGCATGAACACGACCAAGCTGGGCCGCGACACGATACGAGCCGGAAATCCCACGCACGAATTTCCGCCTGAAGGAGGGTGCGTCACCGGCAAGCAGCACCTTGCTGCCTACCTGGAGCCCTTGGCGCAGACCGCCGCTCTGCGCGATTGTGTGCGGACGGACAGCCAGGTGCTCCAACTCGGCCGGAGGGGTTTCCTCAAAGAAGACGGTCGAGGCGAGGCTCAACGAGGGCAGCAGCCGTTCCGCCTCCTGGTTCGCGACAAGAAGCACCGCGAGCGGATCGAGGAGGCCGACGTGGTGCTCGACTGTACCGGCACCTATGGCCAGCATCGTTGGATGGGAGACGGCGGTATCCCGGCGCTCGGCGAACTGGCGGCAGAGCCACGGATCGCATACGGACTGGCAGATGTGTTGGGGGAACACCGTGCGGACTATGCTGGGAAAAAGGTGTTGCTTCTCGGTTCGGGTTACTCCGCGGCTACTACCATATGCCACCTGGCTCAACTTGGTGAACAAGAATCCGAGACATGGGCCATCTGGTTGGCCCGCGGAGCCAGTTCCCAACCGCTCAAGCGCATCGCCAACGATCCGCTGCGGGAGCGGGATCGCCTGGCGGTACGGGCCAACATGCTGGCCACGCGCAGCGATGCCAATTTGGAATTCCACAAGCAGACGGTCGTTGAGGCAATTGAGCCGGCCGGAATGGACAACGGCTTCCGCGTCACCGCACGCTGTGCCGGGAAGCCATGTAGTTGGGAAGTCGACCGCGTTATCGCCAACGTCGGCTACAGCCCGGACAACAGCCTTTACCGGGAGCTGCAGGTCCAGGAGTGCTATACCTCCCTTGGACCGATGAACTTGGCCGCGGCTCTGCTCCAGCACGCCGGTGCGGATTGCCTTGCCGTGCCGGCCCACGGAGCCCAAACGCTGCGGAATCCGGAGCCGAATTTCTTTATCCTGGGATCCAAGAGCTACGGCCGCAATTCCCACTTTCTGCTCCGCAACGGGTTCGCGCAGATTCGCGAAGTGTTTACTCTCCTAACCGGCCAGCTTGCGTGAAACCATGGCCACGCCCCTTGGGATCTTGGATAGCTCGGCTCCGGTGGTTCACCCGGCCCACGTCGATGATCTCTGGTTCCCGGTCGCCGGGACGCTTTGCAACATCCGATGCCGTTCGTGCTTCATCGGGCATGCCTGGCTGATGCGGGAAGCGAGCTTGCCGGAGGAATTCATCGAAACCACTTTGACCGGGTGATGGATGACGTGTTTGGAAATCTTACCCGCGGACGAACGACGGCGCGGGAAGTGGTGAGAGGAGCACCCAATTTGGCCATGGCCGAGAGTGTGCATTGTCGCAGCGGTGAACCGACGCCAGCGGATAACTTCAGCCGTCGGGCGGAGTATGTGCGGCGCCTCGAAGCGCGGCGGGCACGGGCTGCGCAGCAGGCACGGCTCCACCGCATGATGGCCGAGGCCCGGTTGGCAGCGTTCCTGGCCATTGGGTTGGTCGCTGGGCTGGCGTTCTGGGCGGAGCGGATTGCGGCCTATTGGCTGCTGGCTCCGGTTCTGCTCTTTGTAGCCCTGGTAATCTGGCATGGACGCGTTCGCCGAACCCATCGGCGGATGGAGCGTGCCGCGGAGTTCTATGAACGCGGACTTGCCCGGCTGGACAACCAGTGGAAAGGAAAGGGCAATGCCGGCGTGCGCTTTCTCGATGAACACCATCCCAACGCCCTGGATCTCGATCTGTTCGGCAGCGGCTCGCTGTTCGAGTTGTTGTGTACGGTCCGCACGCGCAAGGGAGAGGATACGCTGGCTGCGTGGCTGCTGGCTCCGGCCCCGGTGGATGAAGTTCGTGGCCGGCAGGCAGCGGTCGCAGAGCTTGGCCCGCGGCTCGACCTGCGCGAGGAATTGGCTCTGCTGGGCGATGAATTGCCATCGGCAATTGATTTGGCTGCGCTGGGCGCCTGGGGTGGTGCTCCCGCGCAACTGGGGCTGGGCTGGCCGCGGATCGTGGCCGCGGCGCTTCCCGTGTGCACTCTGACCGCACTTGTTGCCTGGTGGGGTGGAGGAATTGGTTCCGTGCCCTTCCTGGCGGCGCTGGCAGTTCAGGGTGGCTTCGCCTTGTGGCTGCTGCGTCGTGTTTGCCGTGTCGTCCAGCCGGTGGAGAAGGCAGCGCACGATCTCGCCCTCTTCGCTGGCATTCTGGGGCGCCTGGAACGGGAGCCGTTGACTGCGCCGTATTTGCGCCGGCTTCGGGAGAAGCTCGAAACGTTGGGTGTACCGCCGTCACGCCGGATTGCGCAGCTTGGCCGGCTGGTCGATTGGCTCACCGCTCAGCGCAATCAATTCTTCGCCTTGTTTGCTCCGCTGCTGCTCTGGACCACCCAGATGGCATTTGCCATTGAAGCCTGGCGGGTAACGGCCGGCTCTGCGATTACTCGCTGGTTCGATGCCGTCGGAGAGTTCGAGGCCCTCTGTGCCCTGGCAGCCTATGCATATGAGAACCCGCTCGATCCGTTCCCCGAGATCGTTTCGGAGGGGCCCTGTCTTGCAGGCGAAGGGCTGGGGCATCCGCTGATGCCGATTAACCAGTGCGTTCGGAATGACGTGGATCTGGGCGGTCAATTACGGTTGCTGGTGGTGAGCGGCTCCAACATGTCGGGCAAGAGCACGCTGCTGCGCACGGTCGGGATCAACACAGTCCTGGCACTCGCCGGTGCACCGGTGCGTGCGCACCGGCTACGGATCTCGGCCCTGGTCATCGGGGCCACGCTTCGGATCCAGGATTCGCTTCAAGCAGGCCGGTCCCGCTTTTACGCGGAAATCATGCGCGTACGGCAACTTCTCGAGATGGCGAAGGGATCGCCTCCGCTGTTGTTTCTGCTGGATGAATTTCTCCTGGGCACCAATTCCCACGATCGCCGATTGGGGGCTGAGGCCGTCATCCGATCGTTGCTGGATTGCGGGTCCATCGGACTCATCACCACGCATGATCTGGCCTTGGCGGAAATAGCCGATCGCCTGGTTCCTCGAGCCGCCAATGTCCATTTTGAGGATCGCTTTGAGGGCCGGAGGCTGTCCTTTGATTACCGAATGCGGCCCGGCATCGTCACCACGAGCAATGCCTTGGCGCTCATGCGATCCGTGGGGATCGACGTGTGATTCGGGGTGCGGTTGCACGTGGTTTCGCGGCCGTTCTGCGAACCGCTGCGAAACCACGTGCCTCATGGTGCCAGGCGCTCGACAAGCCATGAACTGCGGTCGCACCGACGGTAGCGCAAGCGGTCGTGGAGCCGGCTCGGTTGTCCTTGCCAAAATTCGATCACGGCGGGGAGGAGACGATAGCCTCCCCAATACGGTGGTCGTGGAACATCGCCCTCGGTGTACCGAGCGGTCAGTTCCTCCATGCGCCGTTCCAGGAAGTCCCGGCTGGCGATGACCTGACTCTGCGGCGATGCCCAAGCCCCGAGGCGGCTGCCGCGTTCCCGGCTCCGAAAATAGACATCGGACTCTTCGGCCGAGAGACGCTCGACGGTTCCTTCGATGCGGACCTGCCGGTCCAGCTCCGCCCAGTAGAAGACCAATGCGGCTCGAGGATTGGCTTCCAGTTCCCGCGCCTTGCGGCTCTCATAGTTGGTGAAGAAAGCGAACCCACGCTCGTCCAGGCCACGGAGCAAAACCATCCGCACCGAAGGACGGCCGTCCACCGTGGCCGTGGCCAAGGCCATACCGAGTGGCTGGGGCAAGCGTGCTGCGATCGCCTCGTCGAGCCACAATTGGAATTGGCGGAACGGGTTGGAATGGAGTTCGGTTTCGTGTAGCCGGGACAACGGATGCTCCGGGGTGCGGGTTGACGGGCCGGTCGAGCACAGAAAGCCATAGCCAAAATCGCCCCCGTTCGGTACACTAATGGAACGGGATTTGCGTAGATGCCCTGGCCACCATTACATTACGCTTCCGTCTGTTCATGGCAACGGAAGACATGGAGGTATCCAGGCCCACAGGAAGGAAGTGTGTATGGCAAAAGAAGAAGCAATCGAAGTCCAGGGCAAAGTCGTCCAAGCGTTGGCGAATACGCAGTTTCGGGTGCGCCTGGAAAATGGCCACGAGTTAATCGCCCACATTGCAGGGCGAATACGGAAAAACTTTATCCGCATCCTGCCTGGCGACACGGTGACGGTCGCCATCTCTCCCTACGATTTGACGAAAGGGCGGATCACCTACCGGGGTCCCCTGCGGCAATCGCCCCCGGAGAGCAGCGGCGTCAAGGTTTAATCGACGGAGTCTCCAGCAAGGCCTTTCTCCCGCTGCCTGGGAACATGCTAGAATTGCTGGACTCAACAAGGTTCCGGCCCGATCCGGAAAAATCTCCGCTTGCAGCTGATAACAGGGAGCCTGGGCTCGGGAATGGGTACCCGATTTCCCCTCCTTAAGGAACTTTCGCTGAGACTGAAGGAAAATGTCCAAGAGTACAAAGTCCCCTCGGGAGCACATCGGCGGGTGGCTGAAAAGTGTGCCATTCCTGTCGTTGCATGTAGCTTGTGTGGCGGTTTTCTTCACCGGCGTCAATAGCATCGCCCTGGCGCTGTGTGGCGTCTTTTACTTCGTGCGGATGTTTGGTATCACCGCGGGCTACCACCGCTACTTTTCCCATCGCTCGTTCAAGACCAGCCGGCCGTTTCAATTCGTACTGGCCTGGCTGGGCTGTAGCGCGATGCAAAAGGGCCCGCTCTGGTGGGCCTCTCACCACCGCCATCACCACCGCTATTCCGACACTCCCGAAGATCCGCACTCGCCACGCACCAATAGTGTGTGGTGGTCCCACATCGGCTGGGTCTTGGCCCGGGATCATGAAGCGACCAACTGGCAAGTAATTCGCGACTGGACACGCTACCCCGAGCTGCGCTGGCTCAACCGCCATCACTGGATCCCTGGCATGTTTCTCGCTACGCTCTGCGCCCTCATTGGGGGTTGGAGCGGCCTGGCTTGGGGCTTCTTTGTAAGCACGGTCCTGCTTTACCATGCGGTGTTTGCCGTCAATTCGCTCTGCCACATTTTCGGCCGACGACGCTTTGCCACGACCGACGAGAGCCGTAACAATGCCTTCGTTGCCGTCCTGACTCTGGGAGAAGGCTGGCACAACAATCACCACCATTATCAAAGCTCCGCCAACCAGGGCTTCTTCTGGTGGGAAATTGATGTGTGCTACTACATGCTCAAAGTGCTGGGTTTCTTCGGCGTGGTCTGGGGATTGCGCAAGCCGCCGGCGAAGGTGTTGCGAAATGAATCCGCAATCCGGAAGCTCACTGCGGAGGCCACGACCATACGACCCGCTGTGCCGGCCTCTGCGGCTTCGTAGTTCCCCGCGAATCAAAGAAGTGACGCATCTACCACGAAGCCCGAACGGTTGGCGAGAAAGTCTCGCCGACCGTTCGGGCTCAGGATGTTGAACGGCTGTGTTTTGCGATTGCCGCTTAGTAACGCCGGCCGCCGCCCCCGCCGTAGCCACCGCGCCCACCACCGCCACGGCCTCCGCCATATCCGCCGCGCCCGCCGCCGCCGCCTCCTCCTCCTTCGGGCTTGGGACGCGCTTCGTTGACGGTTAAGGCTCGACCTTCCACTTCCGTGCCATTCAGAGCCGAGATCGCGGCCTGGGCTTCCTGATCGCTGCCCATTTCCACAAAGCCGAACCCCTTGGATCGGCCGGTGTCACGATCCATGATCACCTGGGCGGATTGCACGGTGCCATGCGGCTCAAATAGCCGCAGCAAATCGCTGTCACTGATCGTGTAGGCCAGGTTGCCTACATACAACTTCTTGCCCATGGAGGGCCCCCCAAAAAACATGCCAGGCGCACCGCACTCCACGCCGGGGCGGCGTCGTCTCGCAAAGTACACGATGCGTTTACATGGGACAAGAGAAAGGGATGGAAAAGAGGCGCTCGGAGCGTCACAGCCATCGCACGTTCATCCGGACCCAAGTAGTTTTGTATTCTATCTGACACCTTGCCGATGAACAGGGTCAGATGACGCGTTCTATTCTCCGAGCCTCGCTACTTACCTATCCAAGGATGCGGCTGACCATAGCCTTCCTGTAGCAGGACCGATGGCAGTCCCACTACCCGTCCATTATATGCACCCGCCGGCTTGTGGATACCATTTTTTTGAGCCTC
>Ga0209060_10003758_pt1 | contig 12386 bp, 15 predicted proteins | sample Coa_R1_8_FD_187155 | JGI IMG/M metagenome (GOLD analysis project Ga0209060, IMG submission 187155) | Surface soil microbial communities from Centralia Pennsylvania, which are recovering from an underground coalmine fire - Coalmine... | ecosystem: Environmental > Terrestrial > Soil >...
CCGCAGGCATGGGCTGCACCACGAAGTAGATGAGATAGGTGGGCACGGTGGTGAGCAGCGCCACCGCCACCCCAAAGCGCACCCCTTGCGCAAGCCAGGGCTTGGGCTCGACGCCCCGCGCGTAGATCCAGACGAAGGCGCCGGAGAGCATCACATGAGCCAGGAGCATCAGCGGAAAATACTTTTGCGCATCATCACCCGTTCGAAACAGCCCGCCGAGACGCATGTAGTCGGGGCTGAGCACCACGCCATGGACGATGTAGCTTCCCAGGAACCACGCCAAGAACACCAGCGCCCAGGCGATCATCATTTTCTTGTTCATGTACTCTCCCCTCTTTCGTCCTTGCTCTGTCCCTATAGGCTCGCTGGCCGGCCGCTTATCGCAGGCCATCGTAGCCACTGCCCGTGGCCAGCGTCGGATGAGCTGCGAGCGCCCATGAGGAGATTTCGCTTATACGCCTAATACTCCTCAGCGGTGTAACCGGGTGCATCCGTCAGCGATTTGACGCAGACCACCGCGGGGCGCTACAGATTGTTAATCCATCAAAATCATGAGCTTGCACGTCCAGACACCCGTGCATGTCCCGCGCTGCGGAGCGGGTAGTACCTCGCCGCGCCATGGCCGATGCATGTCGCGATACCTCGCTGCTTCGAAAGCGAGGAATGCTCGTACAGCCGCTCGAGTGGAGGTGGCTCTTGAACCCGCGTTCAACGAGACGTTGCGGCAATTCCAATCCCGCCCTGCCGATTAAAGAATAAACTCTCGGGGGGGTCGTGATAAGGGGAGCAGACTGTGGAATCCATGACGATGGGAGACGTTGCCGATGCGATCTCACCGTGCCCGGTGAGGCCGTCGAATCCGGTTGACTTACGCCGCATCGGTGCACATCCGGATTACTGGTATCCGGTGGCCTGGTCCCGGGAATTGGATTCAGGGAAGGTTCTTGGTCGCAATTTCGCCGGGGAGCCTATCGCACTGTACCGAGGTCGGGCTGGAAGGGTGTTCGCACTCGAGGACCGCTGTGCCCATCGCCAGGTCCCACTCCACCTGGGGGTCGTGAGCGGGGATGAGCTCAAGTGTCACTATCACGGCTGGACGTATGACTGCAGCGGAAAATGCACGAGCGTCCCCTACCTCGGCAAGGAGCGGCTCCCGAACGGGGTGAGAAGCTACCCAGTATGCGAGCTCGACGGCATCATTTTGATCTTCCCCGGCGATCCGGCACTCGCGCAAAGTCGACAGCCCGCGGCGCTCGGCTCGTTCCGGCGCAAGGACTACAAAACGCGGCCACTCTATCGCGAGGTGGCGTGCCACTACACCTTCATGCATGAGAATCTGTTCGACATGAACCATCAGTTCATGCACCGCAAGCAGATGGGCTCGATCAAGGCGAGCTGCCTTGGGCGTGAGCACGGTGATAAGTGGGCACAGGTGGAATACAGTTTTGCACGCACCGAGGGCAGGACTTCGCTGGGAGAGGCCGTGATCGTCGATCTGGTGCGCAAGCGAGGCGAGAAGAAAAAAGACTTCCGCGATCATATGCGCATCCGCACCGATTATCCGGCGCAAAGTTTAAAGGTCTGGGTGGGACGCAATATCCAGGACACGGACGATCCCGTGCTCGACGTTTGGTTGGGCTACACGCCCTGGGACGCCGACCAGCGCACCAATCGCACTTATGGGTATTTGTCGGTGAAGAAGCCGCCCGTGCCGGGTCTCATCCACGCGGTTTGGCCTTTCGTCGTTTGGTTCACCGAGAATATCTTTCGCGAGGACAAGGAGATCGTGGAACACGAGCAGCGTGCCTACGATGCGCAGGGCGCTGACTGGAACAACGAGGTCTTTCCGGCGCTGCGCGATCTGCGAGGTGTGCTGGCGCGCTGTGGAGTCAGGAAAAGTTGAGCAAGTGCCGGGGTGTGATTGCGCGCCCTGCTCCAGGCTCGAATCAGTTGATCTCGCCGTCGGAAAGCGGCGCGAGAGCACTGATCATCTTATCTCCACGAAACAGGAACGTGTAGCTTTTGAAGCCCACATAATTGCCTTGTGAATTCTGCGCATTGATGGTCGCAATCACTTTCCAGCCATATTCACGCTTCTCACTCATCAAGATCCCGCCGACCCCCGTGTTGTAGCCGGGTTCCGGCTTTGTGATCTCTCGAAACTGGACCGAGTCCGGATCCTTCAGACGATCCTGGAAATACTGTCGGATCGCCTCCTCGTAATGGACCGGCTTGTTGCCGTAGATCTTGCGCAGTTGCGGCGGTGTGGGTTCCGAAGCTGAACTGCGCACAGGCTCGACAGGGCCGGCCGCGTCCGGCGTCGGTGATGCCATGGGAGCGCGAGAAGCGGGCGCCGCCGTAACCGATGAAGCATCTTGCGCGACCGCGGACTGCGCATGCCCGTCACTCGGTTCGTCCGGGTTCCAAGTATCCACGATGCATCTCCATGTGCCATCGCTCTGTGCACGCCAGATCTCGAGGACCTTGCCCCGCTCCCTCGCAACGACGCCTGGCGCTTCGGAGCGCAGCTCGTAAGCGGCGAGCACGTAAGCGATGTCGCCCTTCGAGTCCACGTCCACTTTGATCGGTCGCCACTCGATCACCACCTGGGGACGCGAAAGCAGTCGCCTCACGCTCGCGCGAACGAGATCCTGACCGCTCGTCAGCTGCTCATGCGGCAGGAGCACGATGGCATCGGCCGCATACGAGGCCAACCATGCATCGACGTTGCGGGTGCTCGCCGCCGCGACCCACGCAGAGTCTGCACGGCGAACCGCCGCCTCGGCGGCCGCAAGATCGGTGCCAAACGCCGGCGCCGACATGCCCGCCGAGCAAAAACCCAGGCCCGTGAGCGCGGGAAAGAGCCACTTTGAGGGGCTATTCGTCATGTTTCACGCCATCGATATGCTCATGGATTCTCGGGCGATCGGGGCCACCGGGCCAAGCCAGACAGCGAACTCTACTCCTCGCGCGTATCATTGGCAGATCGGCACGGAGCCTGGATCCATGAGCGAGCAGCGATATCCAAGGGGAATAACCGATCGATCGCATGGTACGCTCGCTCCTTTGGGCGCACCCGGAAATTTGCAATTGAAAACCCCCGTTCTCCTAGTGCTCGTGGTGATCGGTTGGTTCTCCGGCTGCGCCTGGTTCCACCACGGCGCGCGTCCCGCTCCAGATCCGACCGAGTTGATCGTTACGGGCGTTGCCAAAGGCTCCGTGCTATACATCGATGGCGCGCAAGCCGGGCCGCCGATGGAGAGCAACAGCCGCACGCGCGTACTCGAGATCGCGCCGGGGTCGCATGTTGTGGAAGTGAGAATGGGGGACACGGTGGTCTATCGGGAGGACACGTACGCGGGGCCCGGAGACAAGCGCGTAATCACGGTGCTGTCGGGTAACAGTCGCGACTGAGACGCGGGCGGGGCATCGCAGCGCCAGGCGTAGCGATCAATGATTCCCATTCGCGACGAATCTCGAAGCCCGGCGGGCTTTCCCGTCGTCACCGCATCCCTGGTCGGCCTGAACGTCCTGGTGTTCTTGCTTGAGTTGAGTGGCGGCGACCCCTTCGTCATCCAGTGGTCGGTGACTCCGGCCGAGATCGTTGCCGGACACCATTGGATCACCCTTCTGACCGGGATGTTCATGCATGGCAGCTGGTCGCACATCATCGGCAACATGATCTACCTGTGGGCTTTTGGTCCGGTGCTGGAAGATCGCATGAAACCGAGGCGATACCTTGCCTTCTATCTCACGGGCGGCATCGTTGCCGCGTTGGCGCAGATTGCAGGTGATCCCTCCTCGACCGTCCCCAACCTCGGCGCCAGCGGGGCAATCGCCGCGGTGATGGGCGGCTTCATGGTCACCTATCCGACTGACAGGATCCGAACCATCATATTCTTTGGGTTTTTCTTTCGGGTCACGTTCATACCGGCGGCGCTCCTCATAGGATTCTGGTTCGTGATCCAGCTGATCAGCGTGGGCACGATCGCAGGCGCTCAATCGAGCGGCGGGGTGGCGTATCTCGCCCATGTCGGCGGCTTGGTCTATGGAGCTGCGGTTGCGCGTCTATTCGAGGATCGCACCGCCTAAGGGGCGGTAAGACTCACTGGCTCGGTCTAGGCGAAGGCCCTACAGGCTCTCCGTCGCGAAGGTATCGCAGCCCTCGATCTTTGCCGAATCGACGCCGCGGCGAAACCAGCCAACCCGTTGAGCACTCGTTCCGTGGGTGAAGGACTCTGGCACCACAACCCCGCGAGTACGCCGCTGCAGCGTGTCGTCGCCGATCTTTGAGGCCGCGTTGAGCGCGGATTCGATGTCGCCGGGCTCGAGTCGCCAACCTTGCTCCTGTTGTGACCGAGTCGCCCATACGCCCGCCAGACAGTCCGCTTGCAGCTCGAGGCGCACGCTGAGGGCATTGGATCCGGCCTCGGAGGCTTGAGCGCGTTCCCGATCGACCCGATCGAGGATGCCGAGAAGATTTTGAACGTGATGGCCGACCTCGTGCCCAATGACATAGGCCTGCGCGAACTGTCCAGGTGCGCCCAGCTGCCGACTCAACTCATCGAAGAAACCGAGGTCCAGATAAACCCGCCGATCCCGCGAGCAATAGAACGGTCCGGCGGCCGCCTCCCCTTGACCGCATGCGGTGGGATAGCTGTCGCGAAAGAGTACGAGCTTGGGATCCTCGTATGTGCGGCCCTGCTCGCGAAAGACATCGGTCCAAACCTGTTCCGTGCTGCGCAGGATTTGGGACACGAAATGCGCTTGGGCGTCCCCGGCGGGCGGCGCGGAAAGTGACGGGTCCGGCGCCGTGGTGCTCGTCGTCGATCCACCGCTTATCAGGCCCAAAATCTGCAGCGGGTTCACTCCAAAAATCCAACCGCCGATGAGAGCCAACGCGATGGTACCCAAGCCTATGCCATGAACAGGCCGGAATTGAAACCCACTCGAGGCCCGAGCGTCCTCGACATTGCTGCTTTCGTCCTGACCTTCCATCCGCATGGGAGCCTCCGGGGTCGTTTCGTGCCTTGGACGAGATTGTAGAGAAATCGTGGGAGATGCGTGTGCTCGCGAAACGAGCCTCGATCGCCGTGTCAGTGCCCCTTCGCAGCGCCTGTGGCTACCGATTATTCGACCACTGCCCCACCAACAGGCGAACGGACGGCTTGTGCGTCGCGGAACCGCAAAGCATCGGTGTCATCCGGTTGACCGAAGCAACCCTCGCCCACGAGAGGGCAGCGCGGAAGACCACGCTAGGCGGCAGACTGCGTGGACTCCTCGAGCACAGGACCAAAGGCGACGGCGACGCGAAAACTCAGCTCGATGCGGCACGGCTCGCTGTGGGTGCTGTCACGTGAGTGCGTTCCTTCGCACAGGCTTCGTCCGGTGACTGACCGACCCGTGGCACGCTTGCCGACAGATCCCCCTTTCACCAACTCGGCGACCGCGGCAGCAAGATTGAAGTCCCCGTCACAATCGGCGCATGGGCAGGCGAAGCGGAAAAAAGCGCGTGCCGGCGGGTACAGCGAATGTCGTTGTGGAGAGGGGGGGTGTCCCCGGCTCTCGGCGAAATCGAGATCAATGTGAATGACGCCGACCTGCGGAAAGGTGTCGCGCACGGTCAGGGTCTTGGCTCGGTCCGCCTGCAAATCATAGCGCCGCTGCTCGGAAACACTGGCGGCTTTTCGCGAAGGCACTTTCACGGCTCGGGCTTGGTCGGCAGCAACGCACGATCTCTCTGCTCAGCGCGCACTTCCTCGAGGCTGAGACCGGTATTGGCCGCAACGACACTCAGCACCCGGTGGGCGGGATTTCGCGGCAGCGCAATCTGGTGCAACCGCTCCCAGATTCTGATGCGCGCTGCAGGCGTATTCGCGCCCGATGCCTGTTCAGCCAGCTCCCGCTGACGTTGCTCCAGCGCTTCGGCTTGACGTTGGGCAATGCGCGCGCGGGAATCGACGATACTTTCGCCGGGCTTCGGAGCCGCATAATCAAAGGGTTTGCCAATCTCCATAGAAAATATCCGGTTCAAAGCAGTGGGTCCGAGACCTTACGGGCCACTCCTTTGGTTCGCTATCCCAGGTTTACCAGCGACCGCCGCTACCACCACCGCGGTAACCGCCGCCGCCACCACGCCCCCCGCCGCCCCCGCCACCGCGGGGCTTATCCTGCGCTTCGTTGACTCGCAATGAACGGCCTCCGAGGTCATGGCCATTGAGTGCTTGAATGGCCCGCGAGGCATCAGCCTGACTCATTTCCACGAAACCAAAGCCTCTGGGGCGGCCCGTCTCACGATCGGTCGGAAGTGAAACCGACTCAACCGTACCGTGCTGCGCAAACAAGTCGCGGATTTCCGCGTCGGTGGCCGTGAAAGGCAAGTTACCCACATAAATCTTCGCCATGATGCATCACTCTTTGACTATGTCTTCGGGCGATCTAAGGGAGGAGCGGCCTTCGCTTCGGCAGGCACAGAGGCGGAATCACCGCCAGAGACTTCATTCGAGCCGTGAAACGTAGACCGTCAACGGATCATTGACGGACTTCGTCAGCCCTCAGGCTCATCGCCTGTGGTCTGAAGCTGAGGACTCAACGATCAACGGCAGTATAACGCAAATCAGTCAGCTCTTCTCGACTGCGCCATCCAGCCCGCCGTTGGGTGCCTGAGCCACCTCTACGGAGAGGGCGTCTGCCGTGGGAGCATCGGGATTTGCACGCACTTGCCGCCGCTGCTGCTTCTCGGCCTGGCGAGCTTTGCGCGCATGCTCCTTCTGCTTCTTCGCGTGGCGATAATTCTGCTTGCTCAAGGGATCTCCTGTTCGATACCGCGAGGTCGCCTCGCTGTCTCGCCGTACGGCTACGCTAGCACAACGCAGCCAGTGGTGGTTCGGAGCGCGAACCGGCTGCGCTTAAGGGCGGCGAGAGGTGAACGCCCGGCATGCTTGCAGGTACGCGCGGAATCACTTATGAACGGCCGGAAAGCCATGGACGCCGTGGCGAGCTCGGATTCGAGTCTCGCCGCTCCGTCTGGACCAAAGCGGCGGACAGGCCTGCCGTTGTCGCAGATAATCGCAATCAGCGGAGCATTACCCTCATCGACGCACTGTTTCAGTTCTCCCGGCGCCGCAGCGCACTGCTCTTCTGGCTGGGATCGGGCACCGTAAGCATCGGCGTACTGCTCCACCTGCCGATGTTCTGGATGGCGCGCTCGAATGGATTCGTGATCGCCGGCATGCCGATGGATTCGGGGATGGTGCTCGGGATGGCGTTGATCGTGGGTGGCATCTTGGCAGCCGGTTACGGGCTGCTCCCCGACCGGGCTCCACTGACCGGCGTCCTCGAACCGGTCGGACCGCCGGAGGACTTGCCATTGACCCGCGCCCATTGGCGCCTGATCGCGGTGCTCTCGATGGCGCTGATCATTGACGTCATGAAGCCGGCAAGCCTCGGCTTCGTCACCCCGGGGATGCGGGTCGAGTACGGTATCGACGGCACCACCGTTGCGTTGCTGCCCTTGTCGGCGCTCATTGGCACGGCCGTGGGATCGTTTGCCTGGGGAGCGCTCGCCGATGTCTATGGCAGGCGTGCCTCAATCCTGGTGTCTTCGGTGATGTTTGTCGGCACTTCGATCTGCGGAGCAATGCCGTCATTTTCCTGGAACATCGCCATGTGCTTTCTCATGGGAGCCGCCGCCGGCGGCATGTTGCCGGTCGCCTATGCGCTGCTCGCGGAAATCATGCCCACCCGACATCGGGGCTGGTGCCTCGTGCTGGTCGGCGGTTTCGGCACAATTGGCGGCTACTTTGCCGCCAGTGCGCTCTCGGCGCTGCTTCAGCCGACGTTCGGCTGGCGCATCATGTGGTTTCTCAATTTGCCCACCGGCATGATTCTCATTGCGCTCAGTCCGCTGATCCCTGAGTCGGCCCGGTTTCTCCAGCATCTGGGACGGCTGGATGATGCGCGCGCCACGCTGGCTCGGTTCGGTGCGGTCATCAAGCCCCAGTTGGAAGGATGCGCGAGCGCATTCAAAGAAGATGAGGAGTCCGTCGTCGAGGCGGCCACCCACGGGCTGCTGGGCGCGACTGCGGCTCTCACCCTCGCCGCGCTGGCATGGGGCCTCGTCAATTTCGGCGTGCTTTTATGGCTGCCGAGCGCGCTCGTGGCCGAGGGCCAAAGCGTCGGTCTCGCCAGCGGAATCATCGCCCGCTCGGCACTGCTGGCCGCGCCGACCATCATCATAGCCAGCTATCTCTATAGCCTCTGGAGCACCAAGTGGTCCCTGATGAGTGCGATCGGGCTGACGACCCTCGGGCTCCTCGCCCTGATGTTGCGACAAATTGGGACTTGGTCTGTAGCCTCCAGTCCCATCGTGCCGCTCTGTCTTCTCATCGTCGGATCCAGCGGCGTCATCTCGATGCTCTTGCCTTACGCCGCCGAAAGCTATCCGGTCCGAGTACGGGGCCGCGCGACCGGCTGGGTCGCCGGCTGGAGCAAAGTCGGGGGGGTCTTGGCGCAGGGGTTGAGCGTCATCGGCCTGATCCCCGCCTTGGGTGCTGCCGCTGCGTTCGTTGCGATACCCGCCGCGCTGTCCTTGGTGCTTGTGGGAGGGTTTGGCAAAGAGACACGCGGACGGGACCTGCGCGAGCTCGAGGGGCGCGCAATTTTCGATTGATCAAGCTGATGTTTCGAATCGGCGAGCGAATCAAGGGTGATGCAAGCAGCACGGGAAATTGGTCGGAACCCATAGAGGAACTGCGCACCGCGCCATGCGTTGACAGATCACTCGGCGGTCGGGCCCGCGGGGTCGCTTCGGCCATGCCTTCGCTCGATCCCTGTCGATTCGACCGCGCTTCAGTGGCTCACGCGAGTGGCCCGACCGCTGACGATGGTTTCGGCATCGGTTTTGATGTAGTCAATTCGGCTGCCATCCGGGCTGACGCGGATGTCGAAGTGGTCGGCGCCGCCCAGCGTCATAGTACCGGTACAGTCGCTGCTCAGCGTGTAAGTGCCCGGTGCCACCACTCTGACGATCTTACCTGCGAAGCTGGCGGTAAAGGGATTGGTGACGCCGCCTTTGCCATCGAGGTACACCGTTCCCTGGAAGGTAATTGGGCCTACGCCGACGACCGTACCTCCACCCTGGGACATGTAGACCCCGCGCAACGTCGCATTCTCGCGTGGACATACATAGTCAGAATCATCGTCCGCGTCCAAGTCGTGCGCGCGGGCCTGTGGAACCCGTGCATAGAGCGCCAACGCAGCAAGCGCTGCGACCGAGATGACAGCGGTTGTTACGACGTAAACTATTGATTTTCTCATGCTACTATCCTCGGTGACTTCCAGTAACTTCCAGTCCTGTCCTAGTATGTCTGGGCGAGTGTCGTAAACTCTCCGCCGACGTGGATCAGGGTGCACTGCACCGCATTGGAAGTCCTCAAGAACAAACGAAAGTCGCTCAAGGTTACGTAAGGAATTTCAGAAGGGACGCCGGAATCGGCGGTTCGGACTGCCCCGCTGCGATCAGGTCTGGTGGCTGCGACTGGGATCGAGATCGAGCGCATCCAGCCCGCCCATCCCGAGCAGACCGGCAGACATGAGCGCATGCATCTGACTCTCAAGAAGAAGCGACCAAGCCCGCCGCGAAGAACCCATGGCACATTCCCGGCACACCCAGTCCGAGCTCGACACATTCTCGGCACAGCACCGGCCTGCTTCCAAGCCCGGAGCCGACGCACGGAGGTCAAACCGCTGCACGTCGTCTCGAAGGCGAAATCGACTCGTTCGGCTGCCAAGCGATCGTTCTCCCGCAGTACCATTCGCGCCGCGGCAGTGGTCGCGAGCTCCGGCTTGAGCGGCGAGAGGCCGCTTGCAATCGGTCGGCATTTATAAAGTATGCGAAGGTCGTCTTGCCGGCACCATTGGGTCCTGCAATCGGGACGCACCGCGGTCGTCGTCTAGACATCGCCATGTCGAGAGCATATGCGAGGGGTCGGCACATCGATTGTCCTGCTGTAGACTGTTTCTGTGCGTCGCAGACCGGCAATGCTGATCCTGCAAGCCGTGCTGGTATTCCAGCTCGCGGTGGGAATGGCGCTGCCGGCGGCATACGCCCCCGTCTCGAGGCACGAGGCAGGGAATGTGCGCGCGGAGCACTGCCCTGAGCACGCCTCCCTCGATGAGAACCTCAAGGCCGGTGACGCTGAGACAGCCCCACTTGGGGGATCCTCTGATCGCGTGTCGGCGGAGCAAGGAAAGCCCGACAAGACACACGATTGCTGCCGCTCATCAGGATGTCAGTGCCACTGCACGTACACTCCCACGATCATGTCTGACCCGCTCGCCACGCTTGTCGTGGCCTCCGCCCTCCCCCTGCCTTTGGCCGGTACGTGCGTGACTAGCGCGCGCCCGGACCAGCTCTTCAGACCTCCCATCGCATAGCGCCCCGCACGCCCGCCTCGGAGCGGGCTCGTCCGCACGCGCCTGTCCCGGATCGCTTGGTTCGAACTCGAACTGTTGCGAGTCACCAGATGCGAGCCCTGCACGGATACTGACCGTTCCTGTTTCAAGGCAATGGTCACGCTGGGTGTGGATGACCGCTCGGCCAGCCTCTTGAGGATCGAGCCCAGTCTGCACATCGAGGGATTGCGATGTATCGAAATCGTTCTGCGCCCGCGTCTTTCTTGACCTCGCGACGGCGCTTTGTTCAGGGCCTTGCGGGAGGTGCTCTCGCGGTGGTCGGCGGACGTCACCTGAGGTGGGCTCAAGCCGCCGATCTCAACGCTGCGCTCTCCGGCACGGAGTTCAATCTCGAAATCAGCGCTCGGGAGGTGAACTTCACCGGGTCGCGGCGCACGGCCACCGTCGTGAACGGACAACTCCCGGCGCCACTCCTGCGATGGCGAGAAGGAGATCTCGTCACCTTGCGAGTCTCAAATCGACTATCGGTCCCTACCTCGATTCATTGGCATGGCGTGATCGTCCCAGCGGACATGGACGGCGTGCCTGGCATCAGCTTCAACGGCATTGGCCCCGGTAAAACTTACGTCTATCGGTTCCGCGTGAACCAGTCAGGCACCTACTGGTACCACAGTCATTCGCGATTCCAGGAGCAGACCGGCCTGTACGGCCCCCTCGTGATCGAGCCTCGCGGAGGTGAGCGGCACCGCGTTGAGCGCGACTACATCGTGTTGCTTTCGGACTGGACCGACATCGATCCCGAGCACCTCTACCGAGTGCTCAAGCGCCAGAGCGATTACTTCGACTTTCATCAGCGCACAGCGGGCGATTTCGTCACAGACATGCGAACCCGAGGTCTACGACAGGCGCTCGATGATCGGCTCATGTGGGGAAAGATGCGCATGAATCCGACCGATCTCTCCGATATTTCCGGTTACGCCTACACCTATCTCATGAACGGAACAACCCCGGCAGGCAACTGGACCGGGCTATTCCAGCACGGTGAAAAGGTGCGCCTGCGCTTCATCAACGGCTCATCTATGAGTTTCTTCGATATACGAATTCCGGGGCTCAAGCTACGAGTGATTGCGGCCGATGGCCAGGACGTGGAGCCGGTCTCTGTCGATGAGTTTCGGATCGGAGCCGCCGAGGTGTTGGATGTGATCGTCGAGCCCAACGATGATCGCGCTTACACGATCTTTGCACAGTCCCTCGACCGCACAGGTTACGCGCGCGGCACGCTCGCCCCTCAACAAGGCTTGCAGGCGGAGGTGCCCTCGCTTGATCCGCGGCCATTGCTGACGATGGCCGACATGGGGATGGCTCATCGCATGGCCGGGATGGCCGGAATGAAAGGCATGGCCCATGGCGGAATGGACATGGGACACGAGATTGGCCCGACCGTCCGTCACGCGCCGGCCGAATATGGGCCTACCGTCGACTCGCTCGCTATGCAACCTCAAAGCCGCCTCGATGATCCGGGCGTCGGCCTACGCGACAACGGGCGCCAGGTTTTGACTTACGCCAATCTACACACGCTCGGAGGCCCGATCGATCCACGCCAAGCCGGACGGGACGTGGTGCTTCATCTCACCGGCCACATGGAGCGCTTCATCTGGTCGTTCAGTGGCAAGAAGTTCTCTGAAGCCGAGCCTCTGCGATTCAGCTATGGCGAGCGGCTGCGAATCGTGCTCGTGAACGACAGCATGATGAATCACCCGATTCATCTACACGGCATGTGGGGCGAGCTGCAATCGGAGCAAGGAGACTTCCTGGTCCGAAAGCACACCATCACCGTGCAACCTGGACAGCGCCTCGCCTACGGAGTGACGGCCGATGCGCTGGGTCGCTGGGCTTACCACTGTCATTTGCTCTACCACATGGAAGCCGGAATGTTCCGTGAGGTTGTGGTCGAACGGGTCCCCGGGCAA
>Ga0209060_10003766_pt1 | contig 12364 bp, 11 predicted proteins | sample Coa_R1_8_FD_187155 | JGI IMG/M metagenome (GOLD analysis project Ga0209060, IMG submission 187155) | Surface soil microbial communities from Centralia Pennsylvania, which are recovering from an underground coalmine fire - Coalmine... | ecosystem: Environmental > Terrestrial > Soil >...
TGGAGCGCGGCGCGCTGCGTGATCAGATGAAAGAGCAGCGGCGTCGAGATGTTGTAGGGCAGATTGCCGACGATGCGCAGCGCCGGGCCGCCCACGCGCAGCGCCTCGAAGTCGCTGCCGAGCGCGTCGGCCTCGTGAATCGTGAGCGCGCCCGGCGCGCGCGGATCGGCGGCGAGCGCGGCGGCGAGGTCGCGGTCGATCTCGATCACCTCCAGGCGCCGCGCGCGCTCGAGCAGAGGCCAGGTGAGGGCGCCGCGCCCGGGGCCGATCTCGACGAGGTGCTCGCCGGGCCTGGGGTCGATCGCCTCGACCAGGCGACGAATCACGCCCGGATCGTGCAGGAAATGCTGACCGAAACGCTTACGGACCGGCATGCGGAGCCTGTCTCGTCCCAGGCTCCTGAGCAGCACGATCGCGGATTTTGCCCGAGAGCTGGATCGCGAGCTCGAGTGCGGCGGCGAGGCTGCCGGCATCGGCCCGACCGGTGCGGGCGAGGTCGAGCGCGGTGCCGTGATCGACGCTCGTGCGCAGGATCGGCAGGCCGAGCGTGATGTTGACCGACTGCCCGAAGCTCGATGCCTTGAGCGCGGGCAGGCCCTGGTCGTGATACATCGCCACCACGGCATCGACGTTCGCGAGGAAACGCGGCGTGAAGGCGGTATCCGCCGGCACCGGCCCGCGCACGTCGAGGTGCTCGGCGCGCAAGCGCTCGAGCACCGGAGCGATCACCTCGATCTCCTCGCGCCCGAGGTGACCCGATTCACCCGCGTGCGGATTCAGGCCGAGCACGGCGATGCGCGGGCGCTCGAGGCCGAAGTGGTCTCGAAGGTCGGCGTGCACGATCCTGAGCGTCTGCGCCAGGCGCTCGGGCGTGATCGCGCGCGGCACCGCGGCGAGGGGCAGATGCGTGGTGACCAGCGCGACGCGCAGCGAGCCGCTCGCGAGCATCATGACGGGCAGCGCCGCGTGAGTGCGCTCGGCGAGATACTCGGTGTGACCGGGGAAGGGGTAGCCCGCCTCGATGAGGAGACTCTTCTGCACGGGCGCGGTGACCATCGCCGCAAACTCGCCGCTCGAGCAGCCGTCGCAGGCGCGATCGAGCAGCGCCATCACATAGGAGGCGTTGCGCCCATCGAGAACGCCCGCGCGCACCGGCGCGCTCAAGGGCACGTGCAGCACGCGCAGCGTGCCCGCACGGTGCGGGCGGGAGGGTGCGCCGGGCTCGTAGCGCTCGAGGGCGAGGGTGAGCCCGAGGGATGCCGCGGTGGCGGCGATGAGCTCGGCATCGGCCGCCACCACCACGTCGGCGGGCCAGTCGCGCTCGGCGAGCATGACGCAGGTGTCCGGGCCGATACCGGCCGGCTCCCCGGAGGTGATGACGATGCGCGCGGGCGCGCCTACATCTTCACTTCGACGAAGGCCTCGTCGCGCAGTCGACGCAGCCAAAGCTCTGTCTCCTCGTCCGCCTTGCTCTCGCGAATCGCGGCATAGGCGCGCTGGCGGCGCACGTCGTCGGTGCTGTCATAGGTGCGGGTGCCGAGCATCTGCACGATGTGCCAGCCGTAGCGAGTCTTGAAGGGCATGCTGATCTCGTTCGGCTTCAAGTCCGCAATCGCCTTGTCGAACTCGGGCACGAAGGTGCCGGGGCCGGCCCAGCCGAGGTCGCCGCCGTCGGGCGCGGAGCCCGGGTCCTCGGAGGAGGTCGAGGCGATGCCGGCGAAATCCTCGCCCTTCTCGATGCGGTCGCGCAGCTTGATGAGCTTCTGGCGCACCGTCTCATCGTCGTCGAGCTCGTTGGTCTTCATGAGGATATGGCGCAGGTGGATCTGGTTGACGACCACCTTGGACTCGCCGCCGCGGCGGTCGTTGAGCCTGACGATGTGAAAGCCGCTCGGCGTGCGCACCGGTGCGCTCACCTCGCCGGGCTTCATCTTGGTGACCAGATCGAGGATGAACTGCGGCAGCTGACTGCCCTTGCGCCAGCCGAGTGCGCCGCCATCGAGCGCCGTCTGGCTGTTGGAGTTCGCGATGGCGAGCTGGCCGAAGTCCTCGCCCTTGTTGGCGCGATCGGAGATCTCCTGGGCCTTCTTGCTGATGTCCTCGAGCTGCTGCGGCGTCGCCGCCGCCGGCAGCGAGAGCAGGATGTGCGAGACGTTGAACTCATCGTTCGAGGCGGCGGTTTGCTGGCGCGTCAGATACTGCTCGAGCTCGCGCGGGGAGACGTTGATGTGGGCGATGACGTCGCGCTGGCGCAGCGTCGTCAAGGTGATCTCCTTGCGCATCGATTCACGATACGCCTTGTAATCGATGCCCTGGGCGGCGAGCGCGGTCGGCAGCTGATCGAAGGGAATCTTGTTTCGCTGCGCGATCTCCTGCAGGGCGCCGTTGAGCTGCTCATCGGAGATCGTGAGGCCGACGCGCTTGGCGCGCTGCATCTGGATCTCCTGCAGGATGAGGCGCTCGAGCACCTGCTGGCGCAGCACGCTCTCCGGAGGCAGATCCACCTTCTGCTCCTGGAGCCGCTTGGTGACCGCCTGCATCTGCTCGTCGAGCTCGCTCTTGAGCACGAGTCCGTCGTTCACGATCGCGGCGATGCGGTCGAGGAGCTCCCCGTGCACGCCGATATCGCGCGTCTGCGCCCGTAGCGGCGAGGACACGCCGGCGAGGACGAGCAGCAGGAAGCCTCCGAAGAGCGTACCGGCTCGCAGCACGCTCGGAATCCGAACCATCAGGGTCATGAGAGCACTCTCGGTCAAGGGGCGGCCGCGTTGGCCGGGCTGTAGCCGCTGATCTCCCGGGGGAGAAAGGCATCGGCACGTTTTCCGACCGAGCTCAAGCCGGTCAGTTCCAATTGTAATGCAATCGAGTTGTTCAGTCCGCCCGTACGGTTGGTGAGGTAGCGCCGCTGCAACAGCTGGATGCGCCAGCAGCAGCTTTTGTACTCGAAGCCGGCCAGCTGCTCGATGGTCTGGTGGTCCTGGAGCGAGTACACCCAGCGCCCCACGGTGTTCCAGTGCGGACCGATCGGCCAGGCGAAGGAGCCGTCGTACTGCTTGAAGATGTCCTGCTGGAAGCGGTAGCCGAGGTTCACGACCTTCTCCGGTGCCGGGTGGTACTGCAGCAGCACCTCGTCCTTGTTGGTCTGCTCCGTATACGGATTCCACTGGTACTGGACGGCGAGGCTCCAGTTCTTGTAGCCCGTCAAGGCCACCTCCGTGACGATATCGGAGGAGCGGTAGGTTTGCGGCGTGCTCGGCACGGGCAGGTTCGACACCGTCTGGCCGGGCAACGGGGGCAGGCTCTGCACGGGCACGACGAGCGTTCCCTGGCCCGGCAGCGTCGTCAGGGTCTGCCCGGGAAGCGTCTGGGAGATATCCTCCGGGAGCGTCACCCGCGGCAGCTGCAGGTAGCGGATCTGGCCGATGGTGGCGGTCAGGTACTGGGTGCCGGTGCTCTCGTTGAAGAGCCGCGTCGTCAAGCCGGCGGCGATCTGGTTGGCATCGCCGATGCGATCGTTGCCGACGTAGCGGTTGGTGCGGAACAGCTCGACCAGGTTCAGGTCGGGCAGGCCCGTGTCGAAGATCGGCAGCGCGTTCTGGTTGCGGTACGGCACCCAGCTGTAGACCAGGCGCGGCTCGAGCGTCTGCGTGCGCTGGCCCTGCGCCCCCGCATCGCGCTCGAAGAGCAGGCCCGTGTCGACGCGCGCGTAGGGCAGCGAGCGCGAGGGGTTGCTCGTGTAGCCGACCTCGGCATTCTGCAGCTCGTACTGCGTGTAGTGATAGCCCATGGCCGGCTCGAAGAAATACCACGCGCCGCGCTCCGAGAGGCGCAGCTCCGGCGAGAGGTCGGCGCGCAGGCCCGTCGGCCCCTCGTCGCGGATGAAATTCGTGGCCTCGCCCGAGAGCGCGAGCGCGAGCGGGCCTAAGAGCGGCAGGTCGCCGTAGGCCTCGAAACGCGGCACGCGCGAGTAGGGCCGATCGCCGGACAGGAGCGAGGTGTCGATGGTCTGGAAATTCTGCAGCTGCGCGCGCACGCGCCACACATCGTCGTAGTACTGGAGCTCCGCGCGGCGCTCGAGGAAGGTGACGCTGGTCTGATCGGAGCCGACCGCGAAGTCCGAGAAGTAGTTGCTGTCGCTCACGCTCGCGATGTCGGTGTCGAAGCGCAGCCCGTCCGCGATGTTCGAGATGTCCGTGATGTGCAGGTAGGCGCGATCGGTGTGCGCCTGCATGTCGTTCGGCAGGACGTTCTCCTCGACCTGACCCCGGGAGCCCTCGGTGAGAAAGCGGAACTCGCCGCCGAGCTGCACCCCGCGCGAGGACAGATAGCCCGGGGTCAGCGTTGCATCGTAGTTCGGCGCAAGATTGAGATAGTAGGGCACCTCGGCCTGCCAGCCATTGTTCGTCGAGTGCCCGAAGCTCGGAAACAGCACGCCGCTCTTGCGCTCCTCGCCGAGCGGGAAGGACAGGTAGGGGGTGTAGAACACCGGCAGATCGTGCAGGCGCATCACCACGTTGTGCGCGGTCCCCTCGTCGGCGTCCGTGTCGAGACCGATGCGCGAGGCCTGCAGGAGCCAGTCCTTGTTGCCGACCGGGCAGGTCGTGTAACGCACTCTCGACAGATCGATCACGCCGTTCGGACGCACGCTGATCTCGCGTGCCAGACCGCGGCCGTTGCGGTCGAAGATGCGAAAATTGGCGTCGTTGAAATCCGCGCCCCCGAGCGCATCGTAGCTGCCCGATTCGCTGCGCACTCCGACGAGCGGGTCCTCGAAGTCGACCTTGCCCTTGACGTCGAGCTTGCCCGTGCTCTCATCGTAGGTCATCGAGTCGGCGCTGACCGTGCGCTGACCCTGGCGCACCTCGACGTGACCGGTGAGCACCGCAAGACCCGCGGCGTTGATCGTGGCGGCATCGCTGTCGATGAGCACGCGTTGATCGCTCGGCAGCACCGCCGTGGCGGTGGGCGGGGGCTTCTTGCGCTTGGGCGGTGCGGGGCACATGTCGCCGGCGTGCACGGCGACCGAGCCTAGGAGAAGACCGAGCGAGAGGACTGCTGCAGCTCGAACCTGAGATCCCGTCAACAAAAGTTGCCGCCCTTACTCGCTATACTTGTTCGGCCGCATTCGCGCGGTGCTCGCATGGTCGTGCATGGATTTTCCGGATGCAAGCGATTCTCGCCTCGGGATCCTCACCGAGTGGGTGATGGGGAGCCTCGGCTTCGCCGGCAGCCGCCTCGAGCCGGCCTCGGAGGATGCGAGCTTTCGCCGCTACTTTCGCCTCACCCGGGGCGGGGAGTCCTTCATCATCATGGATGCGCCGCCCGGGAAGGAGCCGCTCGGGCCGTTCCTGCACGTGGCGCGCCTCATGGCCTCGCTCGATCTCAACGTGCCGCTCGTGCTCGCGCGCGACCTCGATCGCGGTTTGCTGCTGCTCACCGATCTCGGCACGACGCCCTACCTCGATGAGCTCGAGGCGGGCCGCGACGTCGACGCGCTGTACGCCGATGCGCTCGCGGCGCTCGTGCGGCTGCAGGTGCGCGGTCGTGCGGGGGCCGCGACGCTGCCGCCCTACGACCGCGCGGCGCTTCTGCGCGAGATGCAGCTCATGCCCGAATGGTTTCTCGGCCGCCACCTCGGGCAGCCGCCCGGGGCGGGCGAGCGCGCACTGCTCGATGCGCTCTTCGAGACGCTGATCGCGAGCGCGCTCGCGCAGCCGAGCGTGCTCGTGCACCGCGACTATCACTCGCGCAACCTGTTGCGGACGACGAGCGCCAACCCCGGGATCATCGATTTTCAGGATGCGGTGCACGGCGCGCTCACCTACGACGTGGTCTCGCTCCTCAAGGACTGCTACATCACCTGGCCCGAGGCGCGGGTCGCGGCCTGGCTCGCGCAGTGGCGCGACGCGCTGCTGGAGAGCGGCTTTCCGCTCACCGCCCGCGAGCCCGAGCTGACCCGCTGGTTCGATCTCATGGGCCTGCAGCGTCACATCAAGGTGCTCGGCATCTTCGCGCGCCTCTACTACCGCGACGGCAAGGCGCGCTACCTCAACGATCTGCCGCGCGTGCTCGCCTATGCGCGCGCGGCTGCCGAGCGCTGGCCGGAGACGCACGGCTTTGCGCGCCTGCTCGAGCGCCTCGAGCCGCGCTTTCTCGAGGCGCAGGCGCGAGTCGCGGCCGCATGAGCGCGCTCGAGCGACCGCAGGCCGCCATGATCCTCGCGGCCGGACGCGGGGAGCGGCTGCGGCCGCTCACCGACTCGACCCCCAAGCCGCTCCTGCCGGTGCATGGCAAGCCGCTGATCGAGCATCATCTCGAGCGCCTGGCACGCGCCGGATTCCGGCGTATCGTCATCAACCTCGCCTGGCTCGGGTCACAGATTCGAGCGCGCCTGGGCGATGGGACGCGCTTCGGCGTATCGATCACCTACAGCGAGGAGGCGCCGGTGGCGCTCGAGGCCGGAGGCGGCATCTTTCGCGCATTGCCGCACCTCACGCCCGACCCCTTCCTCGTGGTGAACGGCGATGTCTACACCGACCTCGATTTCGCCGCGCTCGGCCTGCGCCCCGAGTACCACGCGCACCTCGTCCTCGCGCCGAATCCACCGCAGCACCCGGGCGGTGATTTCGGTCTGAAGGACGGCCTCGCGGTCCCCGAGGCGCCGCTGCGTCACACCTTTACCGGTGTCGCGGTCTACCGGCGGACGCTGTTCGAGGGGTGTGCGGATGGGGGGTTCCCCCTGAAACCTCTGCTGCTGCGTGCCATGGCGGCGCGGCGTTGCTCGGCCGAGCTGCATCGCGGGCTCTGGACCGACGTGGGCACGCCTGAGCGGCTCGCGGCCCTCGAGCGGGAGAGACCCTGAGTGAGGACCACCCGTCATGCGCTTCATCCTTGAGCTGCCTCCGTGTCTCGTTGCCGCGCGCGCCGCGCGCGCCGCCCGCGCTGCCCCCGTCGCCCGCGCTGCCCCCGTCGCCCGCGCTGCCCTCACGTCGCTCGCGGCCCTCGCGGTCGTCGGGGCGCTTGGCCTCGCGGCGCTCGCGCCCCGGGCCCGTGCGGCCGAGCTTGCGCCGTTACCGCAGGTCGCGAGTCTGCGGCTCTATGTCTTCGATTGCGGAACCCTGGTTTACAACCGGCCGGAGGACTACAACTTAACGCGTGAGCAGGTGAAGGACACCAACATGGGGGTCACGTGTTATCTCGTGATGCATCCCCGGGGCCTGCTGCTCTTCGACACGGGACTCAACGACGGCCTGGTCGGCAGACCGCTGTACGAGAACGTGCTGGACGGCTATGGCCAGATCAAGTTCAACACCTTGCGGGGGCAGCTCGCCGACATCGGCGTCTCGCCCGAACGGATCGACTATCTCGTGCTCTCGCATTACCACTGGGACCACATCGGCAACGCGGCCGACTTTGCCGGCGCGACGTGGCTCGTCTACAAGGGCGATCGCGACGCGATGTTCAGCCCGCAGGCGCGCGGCTATGCGTGGTTCGGCCAGTATGCGGCGCTCGAGCACAGCAAGACCGTGCTTCTGAGCGGGGACCGGGACGTCTTCGGGGACGGTACGGTCACCGTGCTCGCCACACCGGGACACACGGAAGGGCACTGCTCATTGCTGGTGCGCCTCAAGAACACCGGACCGATCGTGCTGACGGGAGACCTGTACCACTATGCGGAGGAGCGCGCGCTCAATCGCATGCCGCCGGAGGAGAAGACATCGGGCACGGTCGAGTCGCGCGCGAAGATCGAGGAGCTGGTGCGACGGACCGGGGCAAAGCTCTGGATCGGGCACAGCATGGAGTTCTTTCGCACCGTGCGAAAGTCACCGGCGTGGTACGACTGATCGGATACGGCGGATCGGAACGACCTGAGGCGCGCGAGGACGCCGGGCGCGACTCACGGCTCCTGCGGATAGGGGATGGGCAGGGCGAGCAGATCGACCGGCCCCGCAGTGGGTCCGTGCAGCAAAACGTAGGTTCGACCCTGTAGAAAGGTCGGCACCTGACGTGGGCCCGCGAGAGGTGCGCCGCTGCAGCGCTCATCGGTCGCCGCGTAGACCGCGATGGGCGTCATGCCCTTCGGGGCCTCGAAGGGACTGAAGTGGGCCGCGGTGACCGTCTCCTCACCCGGCATCCGGTGTCTCAGACATCCCTTGCCGGGGAGTCCGAGCCTGAACGCGGGTCGCTGCTGCGGATCAGCGCTTTGCACCGCACCTGCCCATCCCACCACGAGGGCAATGCCGGGCTTCGGGGCGTAGAGCGCAAACCTGGACGTGCTCCATTCGCGTACCACGCTCACGGTTGCAGCCGCTGACTTCGTCGTCGCAGGTCCGAGGATCGCCGTGACCTGCTCACCGTTCACGGAGACCGGCGTGCCCGGACCCACCTCCTGCTGCAGGTTCAAGTCGTACAAACGGCTCGCTCTCTGTCGAGCGGGGTAGAAGAGCAGATGGGGCGGCGGCGAGGGCACCGTCAGGTACGCGCTGCTCTGCCCAAAAGGCAGCGTGACGGTGGCGCTCGCGGAAGGAGTCTCTGGACCCAGGTAAACATCCACCGCACCCGGTTTGCCGTCGGCTCCCCGGTAGAGATTGACGATCCTGAGCTTGCCTGCGTTCGTGTCAGCCCGGAGCGTGCCCACGGGCGCGGCCATCGCCGCAACGGCCAGCATCAGCCCGGGAAGGAACCCAGGCCCCGCAGACCCGACGGATTTCGGTCGTCGCGCCGCGCGTGAGGGCAGCGCAGGTTGGATCTCGTCACTCGCGGTCATCGGCAGCACCTTCCCCCGAACCCCTCAACCCCGATGCAAAAGAGGCCTGCATTTTGCCTTTTCCCTGCGCCGGCCGCCCGATCCGTTATGCTTCCTACCATGAAGCGCGATTCGACGACCCCGGTCGGCGGCCTGCTGCGCAGCGGCGAGAAATACACGACCCTGCAGGGCTTCTCGGCCATCAAGGACGGCGTGCGCGCGCGCGCCGCCGCCGATGCAGCCGCGGGCGCGAGGCCGATGCCCAAGCCCCCCTGGCTGCGGGCGCCCCTCGCCACGGGCGCGGTCTTCAAGGGCGTGCAGCAGATCGTACGCGAGCATCGGCTGAGCACGGTGTGCGAGGAGGCGAAGTGCCCCAACATCGGCGAGTGCTGGAACGCGGGCACCGCGACCTTGATGCTGATGGGGTCGGTGTGCACGCGCGCCTGCCGCTTCTGCGCGGTCGACACCGGCAATCCGCGCGGCTGGCTCGATCCCGAGGAGCCGGAGAACGTGGCGCGCTCGGTCGAGCTCATGCGCTTGAAGTACGTGGTCCTCACCTCGGTCGACCGCGACGATCTGCCGGACGGGGGCGCGGCGCACTACGCCGCCGCCGTACGGGCCATCAAGCGGCGCACCCCGCACACCGCGGTCGAGGCGCTCACCCCGGATTTTGCGGGCGTCGTGCGCGACGTGCTCACCGTCGTCGATGCCGGCATCGAGGTGTTCGCGCAGAACATCGAGACCGTTGAGCGGCTCACACACCCGGTGCGGGATCCGCGCGCCGGCTATCAGCAGACGCTCGCGGTGCTCGAGGCGGCGAAGCAGCATCGGGCGACCCTGCTCACCAAGACGAGCCTGATGCTCGGGCTCGGCGAGAGCGATGCGGAGATCCGCACCACCCTCGCCGATCTGCGGACGGCCGGAGTCGACCTGCTCACGCTCGGGCAGTACTTACGCCCGACCCCGCACCATCTGCCGGTCGAGCGCTACGTGCGCCCCGAGGAGTTTCTCGCCTATCGCGAGCTCGCGCTCGAGCTCGGCTTCATCGAGTGCGTGGCAGGACCCCTGGTGCGCTCGAGCTACCGCGCCGAGCAGGCGCTCGCGCGCAACAACGCGGGGCTCGCGCAGGGTCAGGCGCAGCGCGGATGAAGGACACCCCGCTCATCCGCCGCCTCGGGCTCGTGCCCTATGAGCCCACCTGGCGCGCCATGCAGCGCTTCACCGATGAGCGCACGGCGGCGACGCGCGATGAGATCTGGCTTCTCGAGCATCCCGCGGTGTTCACGCTCGGGCTGAATGGGAGCCGCGCGCATCTGATCGCGCCGGGCGACATTCCGGTGGTGCAGGTCGATCGCGGCGGCCAGGTCACCTATCACGGACCCGGGCAGCTCGTGGTGTATCCCTTGATCGATCTCAAGCGCCGGTCCTTGGGCGTGCGCTCGCTGGTCGTTGCGCTCGAGAATGCCGTGATCGCGTACCTCGCGACGCTCGGGCTGAGCGCGAGCGGCTCGCGCGCCGCGCCCGGGGTGTACGTCGAGGGGGCGAAGGTCGCGAGCATCGGCCTGCGGGTGCGCCGCGGCGCGAGCTATCACGGCCTCGCGCTCAACGTCGGTCTCGATCTCGAGCCGTTCTCGCGCATCAACCCGTGCGGCTATCCGGATCTCAAGGTCACGCGCCTCGCGGATCTTGCGGGCATCGAGAGCGTCGATGCGGCCGCCGCCGGCCTCGAGCCCCACCTTCTCGCCGCGCTCGGTTGCGGTCAGAGCGCCATCAGCACGGCAGCGCAGGCGGTGAGCTCGCGGTAGATCGCATCGAGCTGCGCGCGGCTCTGCGCCTCGATCACGTAGGTGAGCGCGATGAAGTTCCCATCGCCGCTCAAGCGCTCGCGGATGCTCTCATCGCTCAAGGCCCCGGCATGCCGCTCGATGATCGGCCGGGTCTGCGCCCGGAGCGCGCCGTCGTTGCGTCCCATGACCTTGATCGGGAACTCGGTGGGGTAGAGATCGGGAAGCGGGCTCACAGCGCAGGCGTCCCTGCGAGCTCGCGGATGTGGTCGAGAAATGCCCGATGCATGCGCTCGAAGAGCGGCCCCGGACGCCCGCGGCCCACCGCGCGCCCATCGAGCGAGGTGACGGGTAGGATGCCGCGCGTCGAGAAGGCGAGCCAGATCTCATCGGCGGCTCGCAGCTGCGCCTCGCTCACCGGGCTGCTGCGCACCTCGATGCCGAGTCGCGCCGCGAGCTCCTCGACCACGCTGCGCGTCGTGCCGGGGAGGATGTGCGGGCCGTTGGGCGGCGTCTGCACGCGTCCCGCGCTGATCACGTGCACCGTCGTCGAGGAGCCCTCGGTGAGGTGGCCGTTCTCGAGGAAGATCATCTCGTAGGCGCCCGCGTCGGTCGCGAGCTTCTTCGCGAGCACGTTCGCGAGCAGCGCGGTCGACTTGATGTCGCGGCGCGCCCAGCGCGTCTCGGGTGCCGTGAGGGCGGCCACGCCCTGATCGAAGAGCGCGGGTGGCGCTGGCTCGAGCGCATTCGCATAACCGAAAAGCGTCGGCGCGAGACCCTCGGGCCAGGCGTGATTGCGCCCGAATTCGGCGCCGCGCGTCACCTGCAGGTAGAGGTACTGATCGCCGCCGCCGTTGCGCCGCACGAGCTCCTCGCACACCTCGCGCCAAGCCTCATGCGTGAGCGGCGGGGACATGCGGATCTCGCGCAGACTGCGATCCAGCCGCTCGAGATGGGGGCGCAGGCGAAACGGGCGCGCCGCGTACACCGGGATCACCTCGTAGACGGCATCGCCGAAGAGAAACGCGCGGTCGAGCGGCGAGACGCGCGCCTCGCGCAGCGCGACGTATTCGCCGTTCAGGTAGCAGGTCGGAAGCGGGGGCATCTCAGGCGAACCACAGCCGCACCGTGTCGACGCAACGACGCCACCAGCCGCCTGGGGCCACGGCCTTCAGGGGGTGCAGCGGCAGCGTTGCGACGGTGCGCGTGCCGGTGAGCACCTTGAGCTGTCCCGCCTCGGTGGTGCGCGCGAGGGGCGCGATGAGCTTCGGCTGCACCTCGACCGCAGTCTTCAGGCTCCCGGCATCCCCGCGCGGCAGCGTCAGCCACAGATCCTGATCGACGCCGAGGCCCACGCGCGGATCGTCCGCCTTCCACACCGGCGCGCTGGCGAGCACGGTCCCGCCCTTCACCGCGAGGCGCGTGTCATAGAAGGTATAACCGTAGTTGAGGAGGGCGGCGCTCGCCGCCTCGCGCGCCTTCATGCTGCTCGAGCCGAGCACCACCGACACCAGGCGCATGCCGTCGCGCAGGGCCGAGGTCACCAGGCAGAAGCCCGCCGAATCCGTGTGCCCGGTCTTCAGGCCGTCGACGCTGCGGTCCTTGTCGAGCAGCCCGTTGCGGTTCTGCTGCTTGATGCCGTTGTACTCGAACTCGCGCACCGAGTAGTACTTGTAGTACTGCGGGAAGTCGCGAATCATCGCAATCGCGAGCAGCGACATGTCGCGCGCCGTGGTGTAGTGGGTGGGCGAGGGGAGCCCCGAGCTGTTGTCGAAGTGCGTGCCGCTCATGCCGAGGCGCTTCGCCGTCGAGTTCATGAGCTGCGCGAAGGTCT
>Ga0209060_10003771_pt1 | contig 12354 bp, 3 predicted proteins | sample Coa_R1_8_FD_187155 | JGI IMG/M metagenome (GOLD analysis project Ga0209060, IMG submission 187155) | Surface soil microbial communities from Centralia Pennsylvania, which are recovering from an underground coalmine fire - Coalmine... | ecosystem: Environmental > Terrestrial > Soil > Unclassified...
ATCATCCAACCGGCGAATGGTAAGGCTTCCCATACATCAATGATAGCACTGCATGCACTTTCGCCACGCTACCCTGAAGAACAGATGAATATCCAAAAACGCATCTTCGCCGGATTCGCCGCCGTTCTCGCGCTCGCGACTCTATCCATTGGCTCCGAAGACAAATCGCGCGGCGAATGGCCGGCCTATGGTCACGATCCGGGCGGACAGCGCTTTTCGCCGCTCACCGCGATCAATCGCCAGAACGTTGCAACGCTGAAAGTCGCCTGGACCTTCCGCACCGGCGACGCGTACGAGCCGAAGTCCGGACGCCCCACCGCTTTCGAAGCCACGCCGATTTACGTCGATGGCAAACTCTACATCGGCACTCCGCTCGGCCGCGTGATCGCGCTCGATCCGGTCAGCGGCCAACAAGTCTGGGCGTACGATTCGCACGTACCGCGCGATAAAGGCTACGGCGATTTCGCGAATCGCGGCGTATCCACCTGGCAATCCGGAAAGGCCCCCCGCCGCATCTTCATCGCGACCATCGACGCGCGGCTGATCGCGCTCGATGCCGCCACCGGCCAGCCATGCGCGGATTTCGGCGACAACGGCATCGTCAATCTCCGCAACAATCTGCGCATCGCACCGCGCGGCTTCGCCGACTACGAAGAAACTTCGCCGCCCGCGATCGTCGGCAACACCATCGTCGTCGGATCCGGCATCGCCGACAACGGATCCGTCAACCAGCCCAGTGGCGAAATCCGCGGCTTCGACGCCATCACCGGCAAACTCAAGTGGACCTTCGATCCCATTCCTCAAGATCCCAAAGCGCTCGGCTCCGATACCTGGAAGAACGGCAGCGCCCAGCGCACCGGTGCGGCCAATGCCTGGTCCGTCATCGCGGCGGATCCCGCGCGCAATCTGGTTTTCCTGCCCGTCGGAAGCGCAAGCCCGGATTTCTACGGCGGCGAACGACTCGGCAACAATCTCTTTGCGAATTCACTCGTGGCTTTGCGCGCAGACACAGGCGAACGCGTCTGGCATTTCCAAACCGTCCATCATGACTTGTGGGACTACGACGTCGCGTCGCCCCCGATTCTCTTCGATGTCCATCGCAACGGCAAAACCATCCCGGCGATCGGCGTCGGTTCAAAAACCGCGCATTTTTTCATTCTGAATCGCGAAACCGGCGAACCAATTTTCGGCGTGGAAGAACGGCCGGTGCCTGCGAGCGACACTCCGGGTGAAACCGCATCGCCCACGCAGCCGTTTCCTGTCGCTCCGCGCGCGTTGTCGCGGCAAGCGAAATTGACTCCCGAAAATGTCTGGGGCGCCACGGTTGCCGACAAGAAATGGTGCGCGGAAGAAGTCGGCAAACTTCGATCCGAAGGAGTTTTCACGCCGCCCAGCGTGCACGGAACTCTACTGCTGCCCGGGAACATTGGCGGCATGGCGTGGGGTGGCGCCGCGTACGATCCCGAACATCACTTGGCAATCATTCCCGCCAACAACCTGGCAACAGAAGTTTTCCTGATTCCACGCGCCGAATATGCGAACCAGCGTGAAGAAGGCCGCAATTTCAACGGCGACTGGGAATTCGCATCCATGACCGGAACACCTTACGGCATGAAGCGCCGGACTTTGCGGGCTCCCGGTGGTTCGCTTTGCGTCCCACCGCCGTGGGGCACCCTCAACGCCATCGATACCGACACCGGTGAGTTCAAGTGGACCGTCCCTCTGGGCCGGTTCCCGTCCATCGGCGGATCGCCGGAGGGCCCTCCCGGATTCGGATCCATCGCGCTCGGCGGGCCAATCGCTACCGCCGGCGGGCTCGTCTTTATCGCCGCGACGCTCGATCCAGCCATCCGAGCCTACGACGTGGAGACGGGCAAGGAGCTGTGGAAAGGCCAACTTCCGACGAGCGCCCGAGCCACGCCGATGACCTTCGAGGGACCTGATCACAAGCAGTACCTGGTCACAGTAGCAGGCGGCCATGGAATCCGCGGTGGACCGGCTTTGGGCGACTACGTAGTTGCCTTTGTGCTTCCGTGACACACGGTATAGTACCCCGACGCAGCGAGCCACTAAATATCGTCGTCGACCCGCTTTACTTTCGCCCGACTCGCGGGTAGTATGGTATGGTCCCCCCGAGAGACTGATAATAGGAAGGGGCTGTACTTTGCTGAAACTGAAGCGAGTTGAGATCCAGGGCTTCAAGTCCTTCTTTGACAGAACCGAGATGAAATTTCCCGGTTCGGGGATCGCGGCGGTCGTTGGCCCCAACGGCTGTGGAAAATCCAACCTGAGCGATGCGATTAGTTGGGTTTTGGGTGAGCAATCCGCCAAAAGTCTGCGCGGTGCGCGCATGGAAGATGTGATCTTCGCCGGCACACGAGACCGCAAACCACTCAGTATGGCTGCGGTTACGATGACGCTGATGGATCCCACCGGCGACCACGGTCATCACCTCGCTTCACAAAACGGTCACGCGAACGGCAACGGAACTTCGGAACACAAACCGAGCGAAGTCACCATCACGCGCCGCTTGTTCCGATCCGGTGAAAGCGAGTACCTCATCGATGGTAAGACCGCTCGTTTGCGCGATATACAGGATTTATTCATAGGTACCGGATTAGGTCCGGAGAGCTACGCAATTATCGAGCAGGGACGTATCGGGCAGATTTTGAGCAACCGGCCGCAGGATCGGCGCGCGATCATCGAAGAAGCGGCGGGCATCGGTAAATTCAAGACCAAGAAACGGCTGGCGGAAGCCAAGCTCGAAGGCGCCAAGCAAAATCTGGCGCGCGTGTTCGACATCCTGGAAGAAGTAGGACGTCAGGTGAATTCGCTGAAGCGTCAAGCGTCCAAGGCCAAGCGCTACGAGGAGCTAAAGACCGAGATGGTGGCGCAGCTCCGGAAATCGCTGACCGGGCGCTATCGGATGCTGGAGCGCGAGGCCGCCAAAACGGCGCTCGACCTGAATCTGGCGAATACCGAATTCCAGAATCTTTCCAATCAGGTAGCGGAACAAGAGAAAGAACATGTTCAGCTTCAAGAAACCTGCTATCGGAACGATGCCGAGTTGACCGACGCGCGCAAGAAACTAGCGGATGCGCAGATTGAGCAGGAGCGTACGCGCGGCAAGCTGGATTCGCAGGCGCAGCAAATTGGGGCCATCGAGAACCGGCTGATGCAAGGCGAAACGGAAGCGCAGGAGCTTGAGAAAAAACAGGCGCAGTTCCAGCAGGAACTGGAAGCGCATCTGCAATCGCTGGCCGAGCTGGAAGCGCAGACCGAATCGGCTCGAGAAAGGTTGGCCACCAAATCGGCCGAGCGGGAACGCATCCAGCAGGATTTGCAGGATCGTGCCAAGACGCTCGAAACCGGCCGGCAATCTGTTCTGCGACTGCTGGGCGAAGCATCTGCGCTGAAGAACCAGCTTGCGCAAGTTGCCGAATATCTTTCGGCCGTCGAGCGCGATGCCATGCGCTGCAAGCGCGATGAGCAGACAGCGACCGGGGACCTGGAACGGCTGAATACCGTGAAAGCGGATCTCTCGCGCCAGATGGCCGCGCGCCAGATGGAACTGGAATCCACCGCCGACCGCAAACGCGCCGTGGAAGAGCAGCTCAGTGTCCGCAAGACAAGCGCGGCGGAAGCGCGAGAAAAGCTGGATCATCTGCGCACCGAGGCGTCGCGTCTGAAAGCGCGCAAGGATTCGCTCGAAGAGATCCTTTCGCATCGCGCCTACACCGCGGAAAGCGTGAAGCGGCTGTTCACGGCGATCGAGCAAGGCGAGACGCAGGATTTCCGTCCCGCCGGCGTGCTGGCCGATTTTATTGAAGTGGAACCGGCTTACGAAAAGGCGGCCGAGGATTTTCTGCACGAAGAGCTGGAATACGTTGTCGTGCAGAATTGGAACGAAGCGGACCGTGGCATCGACATCATGCGCACGGATCTGGACGGCCGCGCAACATTCCTCGTCCATCCCGAACCGGAAGCCCGCTGGGCCGAAGGCGCCGAAATTGGCAGCGCGGAAGGCATCGCGGGACGGCTCAGCGATCATCTTCGCTTCACCAACGGATTCTCGAGCGCTCCGGCGCATCTGCTGCCGCGCTTGGCGCGCTGCTATTTGGCGACAGATCGTTCGGCGGCTCAGAAGCTGGCGGTGGAATATCCCGAGGCATTTTTCCTGCTTCCTGATGGCGTGAGCTATCAGGGCCACGCGGTCAGCGGCGGTAAGAAGACCGGAAGCGGACCGCTTGCGCTGAAACGTGAATTGCGCGAGCTCACCGGCGAAGTGCAGGTTAAGAATCGCGCGGTGGAAGAAACCGCGGCGCTGCTAGAACGCCTGGACCGGGAAATCGCCGCGTATTCGGACGATCTCGAGAGTTTGCGAAGCGAGCAGCAGAATCAGGAAAAGCAGGCGCTGGCACTCGATCACGAACATCGTAAACTCGCCGAAGAGTTCGCAAATGCGTCGTCCCGATTGTCGGTGGCGCGGCTGGAGCTTGACCGCCTGTGGATGGAAGGCAGCCGGTCTCGCACCCAGCAGGAGCAGGATCAGCGGACGCTGGAAGAAAAAGAAGCCGCACGAGCTATCGAAGAGCAAGTTCTCGAACAATCCCGCGCCGATTTGGAAGAACTGCAGTCGGAAGCGCATCTGCTGGTCGAAGCGCACGGAGCCTTGCGCGCCGAACTGGCTGGTTTTGAAGAACGCCGCCGCGCGGAAATAGCGACGCAGGCTCGCTATCAGGCACAGATCTCGGAAACCGGCCTACGCCGGCAGGAGATTGCAGTCGAAATGGAGCGCATGGGCGTCGAACGCGGCCGTCTGCTGCGCGACAATATCGAGCTGGACAAGCGGGCCGGGGAGTTGCTCGAAGAAATCCGGCTCGTAGAGGAATCCGTCGCGCGATTGGCTGAGCAAGAGACCAATCTGCGCGGAAGTCTGGCAGCGCTCGAAGAGACTTTGAAGCAATTGCGCCTGGATGTGCAATCCGCGCAGGAGCGGCGATCCCAGGTGGAGCTGGAACTCGTCAAGAAACAGGCAGAGCTCAAATATCTCGACGAAACCAGCCGCAAGGAATTGAACGCGGCGCTCGAAGAACTCGCAGCATCCGAAGAAACCGTGCTCGACGAAGCCGGATTGGAAGAAGCCGAGCAGAAATATCAGGAAATCAAAGCGCGCATCGAAGCCTTGGGGCCGGTAAATCCTCAAGCCCTCGAAGAGTTTCAGGAAGCGCAGCAGCGTTACGATTTTCTGAACGCCCAGCGTCAAGATTTACTGGATTCCATCCGCGACACCGAAACCGCGATCAAGGAAATCGACGTGGAATCCAGGAAGCGCTTCACCGATGCGTTCGAAGCGATCAACGGACATTTCCGCGAACTGTTCCGCACGCTGTTCGGCGGCGGGACGGGCGAGATGCGCCTGACGGACGAAACGAACATCGCCGAATCCGGCATCGACATTGTCGCTTCCCCTCCCGGTAAGCGGCTGCAAAACGTCCTGCTGCTCTCGGGCGGTGAAAAATCGCTCACCGCGATGGCGTTACTGATGGCGATCTTCCATTACCAGCCGAGCCCGTTCTGCATTTTGGACGAAGTGGATGCGCCGCTGGATGAGCCAAACATCGAACGGCTGACCCGCCTGATCCGCGAAATGTCCGGGCAGACGCAGTTCATCGTGATCACTCACGCCAAACGGACCATGGAAGCCGCGCAGTCGCTTTACGGCGTCACCATGCAGGAGCCCGGCGTATCGAAGCTGGTATCGGTGAGGTTCGGGGAGGCGCCGGCCACGCGGCCCACGGGACAACTGGCGCTTCGCAGCACTGCTTAAGGCGTATTGCCGCTGGCCGATCGAAAACTTTCGCGTTACCATGTAATCCAAGAGGTAGTCGTATATGGGGAGATTTTTTGGCGTTCTGTGTCTGATCGCCTGCGCATCCGGAAGTGTCCTCGAAGCGCAGATCACGCCGCAAAGTTATGAAGCAACGGTCGGCGTGCCGTTTTCCTTCGATTACGCGGCCGCGCTCGGACTAACCCAAATCCCCGCGATTCTGCCGGCCGGTTTCACGTTCACCTATAGCTTTACGGCCGACTCGGGCTCTCTCCCGCCCGGCTTGACTATCTCTTCCGCCGGACTGATCAGTGGCACTCCCACTACCGCCGGGAACTATCAGTACACGCTCAATTTCAACTTCACGATTGCGTACATGGGGTATAGCCAGTCGGCATCCATTCCAGTCCCCGGTTTCCTGGTGGTAACGGGAAACACGGGCCCGCCGGTGCAAGCAGTGCCTGGCGCTTTGAGCTTTTCCTTGACCAAGGGATCCGCGCCCACGGGTTCGCAGTCGATCGTGATCACGAATAACGGCAGCACACCCCAAACTTTCAGTGCCTCCGCGTCCACGGAATCCGGCGGGGACTGGTTGACGCTGACGCCGGCGAGCGGAACCGTTGCGCCGTTTTCGTCCACCTCCGTGTCGATAACGGCGAGCGCGGCAAATCTCAACGTTGGAACCTTTCTGGGCTCGGTGGCGGTCACCACTTCGCCCGCGAGCCAGGCGATTCCCCCCATCGCGGTCATTGCCACCGTGAGCGGCGGGGAGCCGGAACTCAGAATTTCGCAATCCGGACTTTTCTTTGCAACCGTGCAAGGCGGCGGAGCGCCGCCCTCGCAATCCATCAGCGTGCTGAATTCGGGATCGGGAAATCTGAACTTCACCGTCGCGACATCCACCACCGCGGGCGGGAAATGGCTCTCCGCCTCGCCGGCATCGGGCGCTGCATCGGCCAGCAACGCGGGCAATGTAACCGTCAGCATTGATCCAACCGGTCTCCAGGCCAACACCTACTATGGTCAGGTAACTATCGCCGCCTCGGGTGTTTCCAACTCACCCCAGACCATCTCGATCGTTCTGAAAGTCGCGGATGCCGGCTTCGATCTGGGCGCGTCGGTGTATCCGACAGGTTTGATTTTTGTCGCGCCGGCAGGCGGGGCTGATCCCGCGGCCAAAACCGTGTCGTTAACAAACCCGTCCACGACGGCAATCAGCTTCGCGGCGGTGCCTCTATTCGGACAAGACCCAACTTCACTCAGTGCGACACCGGCGAGTGGAACAGTCAACTCTACGACGCCGGTGCAGATCTCCGTGCAGCCCAAGATTACCGGGCTCGCCGTAGGCGTCTACCTTGGCGAGGTGGGAATCCAATTTTCCGATGCCAAAACGCGGCACGTCGCAGTCTTGCTGATTATCACGCCCGCTGGTTCCACAACCGCTCTCGATGGTACGATGCAGCCCCACGCATCCGGCAGCTGCGTACCGAAAAAGCTGATCCCGGTATTCACGCAGCTCGGCGTTGGATTCTCTACGGTTGCAGCCTGGCCCACGCCGATTGAAGCCACCGTGGTCGACGATTGCGGAAATCTCCTGACCGCTGGCAGCGTGGTGGCGTCTTTCTCGAATGGCGACCCCGCGCTACAGCTCAATTCGCTCAACGACGGACGCTGGAGCGCCACCTGGCAGCCAAATAACAGTGCCGCTACGGTAACGGTCACGGTGCAGGCCGAGGAATCCGCGCCGCCATTGCAAGGCACGCAATCCATCGGTGGAACGTTGCAGTCGAATCCGGTTACGCCCGCGATCCAAGGCATCGTCAGTCCTGCCGATTATGCCAAGAACCGGCCGCTGGCTCCCGGCAGCTTCACCGCGATCTTCGGCGCCCATCTGAGCAGCGGACAAAATCCGGCGCTCTCGCTGCCGCTATCCACACAACTGGGCGCTACGCAGGTGACGTTGGGCGGGCGCTTGTTGCCGCTGAACTACGCGGCGGATGGACAGGTGAACGCGATTATTCCATACGATGTCCCGACGAATAGCACGCAGCAGTTGATCGTGACCAACGGCCCGGCGCTATCCGTACCGCAGACCATAACCATCGCGCCCGCGCAACCCGCGGTATTCACGTTAGGTGACGGCTCCGGCGTGGTGTTCGACGTTAAACCCGGCAAGACCGATCAGGTGTTGGTGGACGCGGGCCATCCGATGAGCGCCGGCGACGCCATTGTCATTTACTGCGCAGGGCTCGGCGCGGTCAGCCCGCCCGTTGCCGCGGGAGCGGCAGCGCCCTCCAGTCCGCCGGCCATCACCACGAATAAAACAACGGTCACCATCGGCGGAAAATCCGCTCAAGTCTTCTTCAGCGGCATGGTGGGTGGATTCGCTGGGCTGTATCAGGTGAACGCTTACGTTCCAAAAGGCATTACGGCAGGAAACACCGTTCCGCTGGTGGTCACAGTGGCCGGTTTCGATAGTACACCGGTGACCGTAGCAGTGAAGTGATGCGGTTGGGAATCATCATCCCGATCGCAGCGCTGCTCTTCGCGCCTGCATCCCTGTTCTGCGCAAAGACGGAGTTCAGCTTCTCGAACTGTGCACTGCAGGGCTCCAATTTCACCGTTAGCGGAAACTGCATCGTCAATCCATTCGGTGCGATGGCGGTGACCGTAACGCTCGCCAACTCGCCAAAAACGACCAACGTTACGTTTACTTTTTCCTCCAGCGCGGGAATGTTCACCGCCAGCGATCCCAATCAACCGTACACCGTTACAGTTGGAAGCGACGGGACGCGGAGCACCAGCTTCCAAGGCGCTGCCAACCTCACCAGTGGAACGGACGAATTCGCAAGCGGCGCCGGAGGTTTTGCATTTACTTTTCAGGGATCGACGAATGCGAACGCCACCAGCCAAACCGCCACCATCGGCGGATCAGGCAATGTGGACGTGCAACTCTCGTTAACGGCCACTCTCCCGGATGCGACGGTGGGCGTTCCGTATTCCGTCAACGTCGCCCAAGGCCAAATCGGCATTCCACAGGGCGCGCAATTTTCCATAGCCGCCGGCTCCAGCCTGCCTCCGGGTCTAACGCTCGCATCCAGCGGATTGTTGAGCGGTACGCCGACGCAGGCGGGAGATGACAAATTCTCGATCACGTTTGGCCAGGACGCCACTTTGCAAGCATCGCTTACTGTCGCCGGGAATTCGAGCCCGGCGATTCAAGTCACCCCCGGCGCTCTCACCTTCTCGATCACCGAAGGTGCAACGGCCCCCGCGACGCAATCCCTCATCATTGCGAACAGAGGAAGCTCGGCTGAAACATTCTCCGTGACCGAAAATTCCGGCGGTAACTTTCTTTCCGTTTCGCCAAGTTCCGGAACGGTTGCGCCCTTCACGAACAGCGCGCTGTCGGTCAAGGTCGATCCAACGGGCCTGAAGAGTGGCACCTACACAGGCACCCTTTCGGTTGCGACGGCGCCCGGCACGCAGCAGTTCGATGTGGCGGTTCTCGTGACAGTCAGCGGCACAGGCGTGCAACTGCATCTCTCGCAGTCCGGATTTCGATTTCAGGCTCAAGTGGGAGGCGGCAATCCGCCCCCGCAAACGTTCGCCATTTTGAGTAGCGGGTCGAAGCCGCTGAACTTTTCGGCCGCGACTTCCATGACATCGACAGGCGACTGGCTGGCTGTTTCGCCCGATTCGGGCGCCGCCATCGCGGGCGCGCCGGCAACGGCCACCGTTCGGATTCAAGCGTCCGGGTTGAAGGCGGGCGATTACTATGGCCAGATCCAAATTTCCGCCGGCGGCGCGGAGAACTCGCCGCAAACTGCCTCTGTGGTTTTGAACGTCGCGGGACTGGCCACCGATCCAGGTGCTTTCGTTTCTCCCACCGGATTGATCTTCGTCGGACAAACGGGCGGCGCCGATCCTGCCGCGAAAATGATCTCAGTCACTCATTCGTCGACCGCCACGCTGACTTACAGCGCCGCGTCGTTTTTCTATCGGGGAAACAATTGGTTCACGGTGAAGCCGGCGGCGGGCACGGTGGATTCCACGCATCCGGTGGACGTCATTGTGCAACCCGTGCTTGCCGGGCTCCTTCCTGGCGTTTATACCGGCGAAATCGTAATCCAGTTCGCCGAAGATAATTCCTCGCGCCATGTTGCCGTGGTGCTCGTGGTGACGCCTGCAGGAGCTTCCCCGGCCGCTGGGCACGACGTCTCAGCAGCCTGCACGCCCACCAAACTCCTACCGGTCTTCACCCAACTCGGCGCGAATTTCACCGCCGTTGCCGCCTGGCCGACGCCGATCGAAGTCACCATCGTCGACGATTGCGGCAATTTCATGACCTCGGGGAGCGCCACCGCATCGTTTTCGAACAGCGATCCTTCGCTGCCGCTGACGTCTTTGGATGACGGGCGTTGGAGCGCCACCTGGCAGCCCGGCAGTTCAAGCGCCCCGGTGGTGATTACCGCGGATGCCGCAGAGAATCCCCCTCCGCTCACCGGGACCGCAAGCATTGGCGGCGCACTGCAGGCGAATCCAACCACGCCCGCCGTCAATCCGGGCGGTATCGTGAGCGCGGCGAAATATGCGAGCAATCAACCGCTCGCACCGGGAAGCTTCATTTCCATCTACGGCGTCCATTTGAGTGCAGGTCAGAATCCGGCGCTCTCGTTGCCGCTTCAGACGCAGCTCGGAGACACGCAAGCGGTGCTCGGTGGACGCGCGATGCCTCTGCAATACACCTCCGGCGGTCAGATCAACGCGGTGGTGCCGTTCGATGTTCCTCCCAACACCACGCAGCAGTTGATCATCAGCAACGGCCCTGCTTTATCGGTGCCGCAGCCGGTAGTGATCGCTCCCGCTCAGCCGGATGTCTTTGCGCGGGCGAATGGCGCTGGCGTAGTCTTTGACGTGAAACCTGGCAAGACGGCCCAGGTGCTGGTGGATGTCTCGCATCCGATGAGCGCCGGCGACGCAATCGTGATTTACTGCGCGGGACTTGGACCGGTGAACCAACACGTCACGGCCGGAAGTGCCGCACCCTCTTCGCCGCCCGCAACGACAAACGATCCGGTGACAGTCACTATCGGTGGAAAATCCGCACAAGTCTTCTTCGGCGGGTTGGTCGGCGGATTCGCGGGGCTTTATCAGGTGAACGCCTACGTTCCCAAAGGAATCGCGCCAGGCGATGCGGTTCCGCTGGTTGTGACCGTTGCCGGATTCGGCAGCGCTGCTGTCACTGTCGCTGTGAAGTAAGGAACCGCGAACGCAGAACCGGATTACCGAACTGCAACTGCGAAGGAGCGCTTCCACGAACGATCGGGGTAGCGCTCCCTTGCGGTCGCGGTTCGGTTGCGAGCTGTGAAGTAAACTTCGAGCACAGCCGACCATTGTATTATTGTCGTTACGGAACTAATGGTTAGTCTCTTCGATCGAGCCCGACGTGTGCGCCGGCCGTCCTTTCCCTTTTGTACTCTCATTTTTCTTGCATTCCTAGCCGCCCCGCATTTGCAGGCGCAGTTGGCGCTGAACTGCAACCCGCCAAATCTGGGGCCGGACGTTGTCGGCGCCCCTTACACGATGACGTGCTTTTCGTCTGGTTCCTTCGGACCGGTCACATTTTCGGCATCGGGATTGCCGCCAGGAATCAACGTCACCTCCATCACCTCAGGCAGCATTACCATCGCTGGCGTCGCGACAGTTTCCACGAATTACGATTTCACGCTCCAAGCGGACGATTTCTTCTTCATGGTGACCAACGAGTTCACTGGCTTCATCGCGCCCCAGCTCACCTTTATTTGTCCCGATCCGGGTGTTCAGACGGCGAATGTGCCTTTTTCTTTCGCCTGTTCGGTGGCTGGGGGCAATCAGCCCTATGGCGTAAGCCTTGTTTCCGGAACTTTGCCGCCGACCGTGGAATTTTCATTTGGAGAAGGCGGCGTGCTGTTCATCTCCGGGTCTCCGCCTTCCCCGGGCGCATTCACCTTCTCGCTGCAAGTGCGCGACAGCTCCAGGGTATTCGAGACCGTTACACTGCCCATTACGATTTTCGTGGACGCTCCAGCCCCGCCCTTACTTGCGAGCTGCCCGTTTAATACAGGAACGCAGGGACAACCATTCAATGCGCAGTGCACCGCCACCGGAGGTGTTGCGCCTTATCATTTCAGCGCTGTGGGATTGCCGGCCGGATTGTCCATCGGTCCCTTGACTGGCCTGATCTCAGGCATTCCGCCCGGATCCGGCGGCTTCGGCGGCGTGGTGAACGTCACCGACAGCAGCACTCCCGGTGTTCGAACCGCAGCGACAGATTTAGGCGGCACCATCAATTTCAGCCCACTCAGCGTGAGCTGCGGAACGGTGACGAATCCTATCCTGGGGCAGATTTACACTCTTGCTTGCACCGGCACAGGCGGCGTGATGCCGTTCACTTGGAGCGCCACAGGCTTGCCGAAAGGGCTATCGATTAATCCCACGACCGGAGTCATCGGCGGAACTCCGACGGATACCAGCGGCTTCTC